>Ga0172367_10002258_pt1 | contig 26637 bp, 30 predicted proteins | sample Lak10m_FD_114542 | JGI IMG/M metagenome (GOLD analysis project Ga0172367, IMG submission 114542) | Freshwater microbial communities from Kabuno Bay, South-Kivu, Congo - kab_022012_10m | ecosystem: Environmental > Aquatic > Freshwater > Lake | place: Democratic Republic of the Congo: South-Kivu...
AAGGTAAAGTCGAAGAAAAACAAAAATGTTTGAAAAATCGGATAATCTAATGTCCTGTAAAGTAGTACACTTTAAAAAAGAACCATTTGATGTCTATATAGGCAGAGGATCTAAATGGGGTAATCCCTTTTCGCACAAGGAAAAAACTACGGCAAAATTCAGGGTAGCAAACAGAAAGGAAGCCGTAGAGAAATACGAAGAGTGGATAAAGACACAGGAGCATCTCCTGGAAAGTCTACCCGAATTAGAGGGAAAGGTATTGGGATGCTGGTGTAAGCCTCAGTCGTGTCACGGAGACGTTTTGAAGAAATTAGTGGACTCACTCGGCCGTAATTTATTCTAATTGTAGAAAGAGAATTTTCTAGCGATATATAGATAAAATCACTAGATTGTAATGGCATACAGAATTCTTTTTCGTAGGGACACAGAGGCTAACTGGGATCTAAATAACCCAGTTCTTTCATCAGGAGAGCCTGGTTTTGCTACAGATACCAATGTTTTTAAAATAGGAGACGGTTCCACTCCATGGGCTTCACTGGAACAGATTAACCCTCCAGGAGTTACCGGACCAACAGGGGATATCAATTTTGATAACATAGCTTCAGACCTGATAGCTTCTACGAACGCCACATACAATTTAGGAACACAAACGTATCAATGGAACGATCTATATGTTGCTGGAAGTATGTATTTGGGAGACTCCACAGTGACACTTTCGGGATCTGGAACTAATTTTACACTCGCAGGTGGTACAGGAAATCAGATTTCGGGTGATTTGGAAATAACTGGGGATTTGACAGTAAACGGTACAACTAATATAAGACCTTATAAAGTGTATTCAGCTCTAGTTTCCCAGGTCTCTTCTTTAGATCCAACAGATTCTGTCTTAGAAAGCACATTCAATAGCACATTAACATGGAACCGGGACTACACAGGCAGATATAGCGTATCCTCCTCTGCAGAATTTACAATGGACAAAGTTTTTGTTCTCTTCTCCCAAAATGCTGCTTTAGCAACTTCAACAACACCATGCCATTACAATTGGCAGTGGTACGACTCTAGTACTCTGTATGTTGAATCGCTAAATGTAGCTGGTGCTACTGCGGATAATCTATTTGCAGCAACATCTGTGGAGATTAGGGTTTATAATTAACAAGAATTATTTTTTTAATACGGAATTTTTCATTATGTTTGGAATAAGATTTCTATGAGGAGAAAAAATATGAAAAATTACGAAGAAGAAAACCTAAATTTTTTACCAACTGCTAAATATGGAGACGATGACGATGACACGGACTCTTTTTCTAGCGGTTCGAAATCGTCACAAAATAAATCTTCAAAAACTCCAGCTCTAGACACTTACTCTAGAGACCTAACTGCCATGGCTTCCCGCGGGGAACTAGATCCAATCATAGGTAGAGATCACGAGATAGAAAGGGTTTCACAGATTCTTTGCAGAAGAAAAAAGAACAATCCAGTTTTAATTGGAGAACCGGGGGTTGGAAAATCCGCTATTGCTGAGGGTATAGCTCTCAGAATAATTCAGAGGAAGGTTTCTAGAAATCTTTTAAATAAAAGAATAGTTAGTCTAGATATAGCTTCTATCGTGGCTGGAACTAAATACCGTGGACAATTCGAGGAGAGAATGAAGGCCATTATAGAAGAATTAAGGGAGGATCCTAGTGTAATAGTTTTCATAGATGAAATACACACTATGGTGGGAGCAGGCGGAGCATCCGGATCTCTGGATGCCTCAAATATGTTTAAGCCAGCTTTAGCAAGAGGCGAGCTTCAATGTATAGGTGCCACCACATTAAATGAATACAGACAGCATATCGAGAAGGACGGTGCTTTGGAAAGAAGATTTCAGAAGATAATAGTGGAAGCACCGGATGCAGATACGACTATTAAAATATTAAACAACATAAAATCTAAATACGAGGATCATCATAATGTTACATATACTGATGATGCTATTTTAAATTGTGTTAAACTAACGGAAAGATACATCACAGATAGGAATTTTCCAGACAAGGCTTTAGATGCTTTAGACGAGGCAGGTTCTAGAACTCAGCTATCCGAAGTCAAAGTTCCAGATTCAATCAAAAATCTAGAGAAAAATCTAGATAACATACACATCGAAAAAAAAGATGCGGTTTCCAAACAAGACTACGAAGCAGCAGCAAAGTTCAGAGATCTAGAGAGAAAGATAAGAGTAAATCTTGAACTGGAGCAGAAGAACTGGGAGAGTAAACTTAAGGAGGATAAAAAAATAGTAGACGGCGACAAAGTGGCTGAGGTTGTTTCTATGATGAGTGGTGTTCCTTTGAAAAAAGTAACCCAGGAAGAAAACGAGAAGTTAGCTAATCTCGGAACGGAGCTCAAAGCAAGAGTTATAGGACAAGATCCAGCAATAGAAAAAATAGCCAAGGCTATTCTTAGAAACAGAATGGGCCTAAAAGATCCGAATAAACCGATTGGCTCTTTTATATTCTTAGGTCCAACCGGAGTTGGAAAGACTCAACTCGCAAAAGAATTAGCGAAGCAATTATTTGGGGATGCCGATGCTTTAATACGAGTGGATATGAGTGAATACATGGAGAAGTTTAACTCCACTAAACTTATAGGTGCTCCTCCAGGATACGTAGGTCACGAGGACGGTGGACAACTGACAGAAAAGGTTAGGAGAAAACCATATTCAATAGTTCTTTTTGATGAGATAGAAAAAGCTCACCCGGATATTTACAATTCATTGTTACAGATATTGGACGAGGGATCTATAACGGATGGACTTGGTAGGAAGATCAACTTTAAGAACACCCTCATTATACTTACCTCAAATGCAGGTCAGCGAAAATTAAATGAATTTGGATCCGGCATTGGATTCTCTAAAGACAAGGAAGAGAAGGCGAGAATAGAGGGTGAAATTCTTCTTAAGAAAGAATTGGAAAAAACATTCTCTCCCGAATTCTTAAATAGGCTAGACGAGATCATTTATTTTGATCCGCTTTCTAAAGAAAATATAATCAGAATTTTAGAGGTTGAACTTGATAAAATGAGGCCCAGATTTGAGACTTTAGGTATAAAGATAAAGATTACTGATCCTTTAAGAGACAAAATAGCTGAAGTTGGATATGATCCTAAATATGGGGCTAGGCCATTGAAAAGAGTTCTACAGAAATACGTTGAAGATATGGTAGCTGAAACAATGATCCAAAGTAAGATTAACCCTGGAGACACGATAGTTTTAGACTTTGATTCAAAGAAAGAAAACACAACATTAACTCCTGTGAAAGTTAAGGTTCAGCAGAAAAGGAAAAAATCAGAGGAATAATAAATTATGATTATCATTAAGCTAGAAGAAAAAACATCAATCGAGCAGGCATTAAAAAGGTATAAGATGAAGTTCTCTAAGCACAAAGTCATGGAGGAATTAAGGGAAAGAACCCACTACACAAAGGACAGTGTAAGGAGAAGAGACGAGTTAAAGAGAGCAGTTTACCGAGAATCTAAGAAAAGAGAAGATAGCGGTAACTAGGTATCTCTTTATTCAAATACGTTATTAACAGATTTAAGAGCTTTATCTAGAACGCTATTCTTTCCGTCCGATGGCCAATTGGCAGCATAAGCTAGCATCGAGGCTGCTTTCTGTTTAACATCTCTTTGTGGTACCACTTTGGATCTTTCTAGAGCGTTAACTAGATCCTTTGCTAGTTTCTTCCCGCTCTTGTATTTAGTTGATATTTTATCTCCCTCTGGAACATCAAGAAGCTTGTGCATTAAACCTTTTTCTGCTTCTTCTATCTTCTGTACGAAATTTTCAAAAACTATAAGATTTTTCATCACTTTCTTTTTTCTGTTATATATTACATTAATTAGAGTAAATATGGAATCCAAGGAAAAAAAATTAGAAAACGAAATAGCTCATCTTAAAGCAGCGTTAGCACTGGCTGTAGGATCTCTCGAATCTATGAAATGGCTTATAAATTCCAATGACGACAGTCAAGAAAAAATGGAGCATATTAACTCCATTCTAGAAAGGGTACTACAAGATGTTGAGAAACTTGTTGACTAGATCTTAACCTTTATCTTTCTGGTAAGCTTACCTAGGATCTCTTCCCCGGTTTTATCATAAACCAGTGTCGAGAGACCATCTTTCATTATCCTATCTTCTGATGATTTCATTTGAAAAAGATTGAGCTTGTCTAAATTTTTCTGATACAGTGAGTTCTCTATAAATCTTTCATGTTGCAAAGATCTATATCTTCCAGGTTTTCTAAAAGTTTTAATGCCCATGATATTACATCTGGTTAGTATATCATCATCTTCAGCTCCCCATCCCCAGTACTCATTAGCATATCCGTTTATCTTCTCGAAAGATGTCTTATCAAACATCGTAACACCACCAAAATATCCTTCATAAGGTAGCTTCCATCCAAATTGCTCAGCCTCTGTTGCTATGTGTGTGGGAGCTTCGATGGGAGAATAATCTGAATTAACCGGTAACATGTCCACGTCATGAAAACAGAAGTAATCGCAGTTTTTCGATTCAGCAAATCCTATATTCAAAAGCTTACCCCTATTGAAAGGCTTTTCGTCATCTTGTTCAACTATTACAATCTCTGGTTCAAAAGGATTTTCCTCGGTTGATAGATGGGGAAGGTACTCCTCCATAAAAGGTACAAATTGAGCTAGATGCTGCTCTCTGTTCCTATAAGGAACCACTATAGATAACTTTTTCATCCCTATAAATACCGCAATTATCCTTTTTTGTTTCGCTTAATGGTAATACAAAGGAACAAAAGTCGTAATTCGTGTAAAATAAATAATGAAATTTTTCAAAGAAACTAGCTTATACGATTACAATAAAAGCAATCTAGGTTATATTGTTATTGACGATCTCTTTGATCCTGAGCATATCAGAAATTGCTCTAAGGATTTTTTATCCATACCTGATGAAAAATTTGTGAAATATCAGAACGAATTTTTTGAATTGGAAAAATACACACTGAATAGAGAAAATGAAATTCCAGAAAGTATATTGTCTATTTTTGAAAAAATTCATTCTATAGATTTCATTGAAGAGGTTTCAGCTATCACAGGTATAAAGGACCTCCTAATGGACGATCAAAAATGGGGAGGTGGATTACACATGACTAAAAAGGGAGGATATCTTTCCGTACACCGGGACTTTAACGTTCTTCCAACCAGTTATAAAGATGACTTACAAATGCTGAGATGCGTAAACGTAATAGGATACATCAACGAAGATTGGAAGCCTGGAGACGGCGGTGAATTAGAATTCTGGGACAGAAACGGTAAGGAATGTTTAGTAAAAATAGAGCCCAAATTTAACCGATGGGTTATATTTGACACTAGAGAAAATTTCCATGGTCATCCTTATCCATACTTAGGGGATTCCCCCCGTATATCAATTGCTTCATATTATTACACGAGAACTAAAACGGAAGAATCAGATTGGTCCTCTACAACATACCTAAAATTACCATGGATGGAGGACAGCGAGGAATATAAAAAAATGAGAGATGAAAGATCTAACGCTAAAAAAAGATACTCAAATTTAATATGATTACCTTTTCAAATATAGGTTACATGGGCAGACTTGCCAATCAGATGTTCCAATTTGCATCAACTGTCGGAATAGCTAGAAAAAGAGGATTTGATGCAAGGTTTCCACTTCAGAACTTTAAATCCGAAACCCCTGATTCTTACGATGGGTGTAAATTGTTAGAATGCTTTGATATACCTGAATCTTATCTGGAGGATAAAAATCGAATTATTTCTAATTTAAAATATCTCTACAGTGAACGTGATTTCAAATATAATATAGAGACTGAATCTATTCCAGATCAATCCGATCTTTTCGGATATTTCCAAAATGAAAAGTATTTTATGGATTCATCAGAAGAGATAGTTAGGTGTTTTAAATTTAGGGAAGATGTAATATTAGATGCCTCTTCTATAATTGAAGATTTTGACGATTCCGTTTCAGTCCATGTGAGGAGAGGAGATTATGTAAATCAACAAGGACACCACCCAGTCCAAAATTCAGATTACTATCAAAAAGCATTAACAAGTATAGGATCCAAAAAAGTTTTTGTTTTTTCTGATGACATAGGATGGTGTAGGGAGAATTTAAAATTTGAAGGATTCAATTTTCATTTCATGGATGTGAAAAGTCCATATGTTTCAATGTATCTAATGTCAAGGTGCGAGAATAATATAATAGCTAATAGCTCATTCAGTTGGTGGGCCGCTTGGCTAAACAAAAATCCAAACAAAAAGGTGATAGGACCTAAACTATGGTTTGGTGTAGAAATGAATAAGGACACTAGTGATATTTTACCCAAAGAATGGATATCAATTTAATATGATGACTACTATTTTGCTTCCCGTTTACAATGACGAAAAATATTTAGAATTTTGTTTAAAAAGCATTCTTTATCAATATGATCCAGTAACTAGATATCCAGTTGAATTCAGATGTTTAATAGGATTTAATGGCACGATTGATCGTAGCAAAGAGATAGCACAGGAAATAATTGACGGAGATCCTAGATTTACTATTGTCGATTTTGGAAATGATGCAGGGAAGTCTAAAACCCTCAATAAACTACTAGGTATGGTGCAGACGGAAAGAATATCACTAATAGACGGTGACGATATTTGGCTGCCCACTAAAATATGGTCACAGTCTAGATTCCACCACGACTTTGATGTCATAGGAACTTTTGCACATTATATGGATCACAAGAACTCCATAGTTTTTGATAAAAAGCTTTCACTTTCTATAGAAAATAATGATATAAAGTACAGAATGTATCAAGGGGATAATAATATAATAAACTCTTCGTGTTATATTAAGACTAAAGATGCATTAGAAATAGGAGGATGGAGAGAGGATGTCGAGGGTGTAGAGGACATGGATTTTTGGGTTAGATTAATGAAAAAAGAAAAAACATTCTTTAATATACCGGAGTACCTTGTTTTTCACAGAATACATACGGAAAGTAATTTTAATTCTAAGAATCTTAACTTTAAGCCATCAGATATATTAAATATTAACAATATAAATTAATGCTGATATCTTTAAGCACTTTGTGCGAAAAATATAAATTTACACCTAGTGGGATATTGCATATAGGTGCTCACGAATTAGAGGAAATGGAATCCTATTTATCTCTCGGAGTGGATAATATAATATGGATAGAGGGAAACCAAGATCTGGTTGATAAAAATTCTCAAAAAATAGCAGGTACTAGTCAGGTTATGATTAGCTCCGTTGTATATTCAGAGGACGATTTGGAGATGGATTTTAATATCACTAATAATATGCAATCCTCTTCACTTCTTGAATTTGATAAACATAAGGATTACCATCCTTCTGTAACCATAGATAGAACAATAAAAGTGAAAACCAGTAGGATCGATACAATCCTAGAAAAAAATAAAATAGAAAAGGATAGATTTGATTTCGTCAATCTCGATATACAGGGAGTGGAAATGAAGGCGCTATCTGGATTTGGTGACTATCTGAACTCTGTTAAATATATCTACACAGAAGTAAATACGGGTAGTGTCTATAAAAATAATGACCTATTAGATGATCTTGATATTTTTCTACAAAAATTAGGATTTAATAGGGTGGAGACGACCATGACTGATTACGAATGGGGCGATGCATTTTACATCAGGGGCTAAAAAATAAAAAAAATGATAACACTAGCAATCCCAACATACAATAGATCCAGCTGCGTAATCGATTGTTTCAAAAAAGTAATATCAGATAGCAGAATAAAAGAGATATTAATAATAGATGACAATTCCGATATAGAAATTTATAAAAGCATGGTTGCTGGTATAGAAAATTTTAGGGAATCCGAATTTTTTTCAAAAATAAAAATAATCAGAAACGATGAAAATTTAGGTTCCTTCAGAAATAAAAAAAAGTGCGTCTATGAATCTTCTATGGATTGGATAGTTCTATTAGATTCCGATAACTCCATAGATGTAGAATATCTTAACTCTCTGGATGGTAAAAATGTGAAATATACAATCTACACCCCTTCACATGCGATGTGTGATTCTCAGTATCTCAATTATACTAAATACTCTGGGTGTTCTGTAGATAAGATTAAATATAAGAAAATATTGACCGACGAAAGAGAGCAGATCTGGGATTGCATATTAAATACGGGTAATTATTTTTTCAACAAGAAAACCTATCTAGCCTGCATTGATGAAGAAGATGAAAGGCGGGACTCTTTTGCAGCTGATGCTTTTTATCTAATATACCTATGGATGAAAAATACGGGGGGAGGTAAATTAGAGGTAGTTGAGAATATGAAATATAGCCACAGCTTGAGTAGCGATAGCCACTGGGTAAACAACTCTGCAGGAAGCAACTCGTTTATTGATGAATTAATAAAAGACGTAATAACATGGGATTTTTAGAGCCGACTCCTTTTGAGTATCCTAGATTTAATAGCCAGATTTTCGAAGAATTCTTCTATCACTATTACACAAAAATAAAAAATAGTATAGAAGTAAATAGAGAATATTTACCTGTATTTTGGACATCTTTCTATTTGAGGAAAAATTACGGTAGAGATGATCTATCAGATCTCCAAAATTATATAGATTCCCTAGACAAATCTAAGAAATACTTTACGCTTATACAATATGACGATGGTATACTTAACGACGTATCGGGCCTAGATCTCTATGTTTTTACACTTGCGCAGGATAAAAAATACGATTTTATACTACCAACCACATGTATGCCCCGTCCAAATATAAATAAAAAAAGGGATAGAGATATATTTTGCTCCTTTTTCGGCAGATATAAAGGGGAATGGTCACATCCCATACAGGAAAAAATACTAGAGATACTTCCTAAAAACAAATACAATACTGGAAAATACATAGATTATGAAACTTACTGTGACTATCTAGAAAGATCGATATTTTTATTGTGTGCGAATGGTAGGAGTCCAACAACTTTTAAAATATGCGAATGTCTGCAAAGCGGAACTGTTCCTGTTTTTATATACGATAGGGAATGGATACCGTTCGATAATGAAATAGAATTCGAAAAATTTTGTGTTATGATCAATGAAAATGAAGTCGGGAATATAGATAATATATTGTCTGGGATAAATAAGGATAGAATAGACGAAATGATCAAATACGGAGAATATGTTTATGGAAACTATTACGAATACAACTCCTTAGCAAATAAAGTAGTCGACATAATCAAAAAATTTTAAAGAATGGATATTAAACAACACTCTAAAGAAGCTGACCTAGGATGGGGACACCAGTACTACCACGTGATACCATCTATAATAGATAAGTACAATCTTAAAATTATAGCAGAGATAGGCGTTGCTTTCGGAGGGCATCTGGAAAAAATAATGTCAGAAACTGATATAGAAAAGGCATATGCTATAGATCCGTATTTCCTATATGAAAGCAGCACCGATAGCTTTGCTTACCAGGGGATTAGATACACTCAATCCGATTACGACGATCTATTTACATTCAGTAGCGAAAGATTAAAAAAATTCGGAAATAGAGTAGATTTTTTAAGAGAAAGCAGCACGGATGCATCGAAAAAAATAGATGACAACTACCTTGACCTTGTTTTTATAGACGCAGAGCATACATACGATTCCCTTAAAAAAGATATAGAGACATGGTCACCTAAAGTTAAAAACGGTTGCATAATATCAGGTCACGATTATGGGCATGGTAATTTTCCAGATGTTAAAAGGCTGGTTGACGAGTGGTGCGAAGAGAAAAATTACGAGATAAATCTTGAGGACGGCTATGTTTGGTGGGTTATTAAAAAATAAAATGAAAGGGCATGTCATTGAAAAAAGATATAATAAAATGGATTAGTGATTATTCTAAGAATAGATTTAAATTAGTTGTTGGTATATCTGGCGGTATTGATTCTGCCGTTGTGTCTACACTTTGTGCTGAAACTGGTTTGGATACTTACGCTGTTTCTTTACCAATAAACCAAAACAAAATACAATTAGAAAATGCAAGAAATCACATTAATTGGTTAAAGGAAAGATATGCGAATGTTAAAAGCATGGAATATGATGTGTCAAGCACTTTCCACCTTTTTAGTAAAATTTTTGACATTGAGCAATCGGACCTATCTTTAGCAAATACCAGATCGAGACTAAGAATGACTGCTCTTTATCACATAGCCAGTAACGTGAATGGTATAGTTGTAGGTACAGGAAATAAAATAGAGGACTTTGGAGTAGGATTTTTCACTAAATATGGAGACGGAGGGGTAGATATCTCACCTATTGCTGATCTTTATAAATCCGAGGTTTTTAATCTAGCTAAGGAGCTATGTGTTATCGATCAAATCCAGAATGCTAAACCAACAGACGGTCTATGGGATGACTCTAGAAATGACGAGGATCAGCTCGGCGCAACATACGAAGAGCTAGAGTGGGCTATGAAAAATCAAAATATAGAATTAAAAAAAATAACGGAAAGAGAAATAGAAGTTTTGAAGATCTATAATAAATTTAATAAAATTAATAACCATAAAATGGTTTCCATACCAATTTTTAAAAAAAAATGAATAAGATGAATATAGGATTTTTAGGCCTAGGTAAATTGGGATTACCTTGCGCTTTAGCAATTGATAAGAAAGGGCATCAAGTATTTGGATATGATATAAATACGGCTGTGAGCGAAATATTAGATACGCGCATATTACCATATAGAGAAAGGGGTGCCACTGAATTGCTAGAGCACCATAACATAAAATGGAGCAATTTAACAGAGCTAGTATCTAGCTCGGATATAATTTTTGTACCAATTCAAACACCACACGATCCAAAATACGAAGGTGTGACTAGATTACCTGAGGAAAGAATAGATTTTGATTATTCTTGGCTAAAACAGGGAATGTCAGCATTAGCAGAAGAAATTAAAAATCAAGGAGTTAAAAAAACTGTTATAATTATATCAACTGTACTCCCTGGTACTATACAAAAGGAGATTAAGCCCGTTTTAAACAAATACGTAAAGTTATGTTATAATCCCTTTTTTATAGCTATGGGTACAACCATTGACGATTTTACTTCCCCTGAATTTGTTTTATTTGGTGTTGAAGACGAGGAAGCTTTTAAAGAGGCTAAAGAATTCTACTCAACTATTCACGATAGACCAATTTATAAATGCTCTATCGAAGAGGCGGAGATGATCAAGGTAACTTATAATACCTATATCACTATGAAAATATGTTTGGCTAATCTTATAATGGAAGCATCACATAAACTTGATAACATAAATTGCGACAATATTGTAAAAGCTTTATCCCTAGCAGATCAGAGATTAATGAGTTCCAAATATCTTTCAGGAGGAATGGGAGACGGAGGTGGATGTCATCCTAGGGATAATATAGCTTTATCTTGGTTAGCACAAAAATTAGATCTAAGCTACGATTGGTATGAAAATTTAATGATATGTAGGGAAAATCAAACCGAATGGCTAGGTGATTTAATTATTAGAGAACACCAAAAACGCAATCTCCCCGTGGTTATTTTAGGAAAAACTTTTAAAAAAGAAACAAATCTATTAGTAGGTAGCCCCTCTATTTTGTTAAAAAATATATTGGACGAAAAGGGAATAGATACATTAATGTACGATCCCTGGATAGATGAGGGACACGAAGCACCTTTAGAATCTCCTTCCGTCTACTTTATAGGGACAAATCACGATTTATTTTTGGAATACAAATTTCCGGCGGGATCGATTGTTATAGATCCTTGGAGATATATCCAGGATCAAAAAGACATTACTTTGATTAGAGTAGGGGACTCCAGTTTTAATAAAAATTAATAAGAAGGCATGATTAATTACAAAGAGGGATTCGTAGAACCATTTTGGGATGAGCAATTCAAAAATCTAGATTATCATAAAGAGATCTTTAACAATGAGAAAGATATTGAGAGATGGAGAAAATCAGGTTACACTCAGGAAGTTTCTAATTTTTCAGGAATGATGTGTCCACATGGTAAAGCGCATCCTGAATGGGCCAACCAAATTATAAAATGGGTGGAGGACGAAATTGGATTAAATGACGTTGGCGTGTGTTTCTATAAAATGGAAACCGGTGTAATATTACCAATGCATAGCGACCACTATAATACATATAGAATAAGGTTTAATTGCGGGATGGACCAGATTAATAGGGTTTTAATATTTTTAGAGGATTGGAAGAGCGGTCACTATTTTGAGGTAGAAAACAGTCCCATTATGAAATATAAAGCTGGCACTTTTATACACTGGAAAGGTGATGCTAAGCACATGGCAGCTAATATAGGAGAAGAAGATAGATATACACTTCAAATAACAGGATGGAAGGAAAAGTAAATAATAAAAAAATTATTATTATAGGTCAGGGATCACAGATAATTCAATTAATAAGGGAACTATTCTCAATTGGTATTATTCCTAGTAACATAAAAGTTTTAACGATAGAGGGTGAATTTAATTTAAGTTGCATTGAATATCTGAATTATTTTAGTATCAAAACTCATATTTTAGATAATAGTAATTCTAATTTAGAAATAAAATCAGCGATAGAAGACTTTTGTCCTGCAATAGTTATTTCACTTTCCAATCCCTTTATATTAACTAAAGACATTTTAGAATTAGAAACTAAATTTATAAATTTCCATCCCGGTATTCTCCCACATTACAAAGGGAGCTTATCCACCGTTTATTCTATTTTAAAAAAGGAGGATTTCGTTGGTGGAACCTGGCATTACATAGACGAAGGAATAGATACAGGGAATATCATAAAAGTAATTAAGGTCCCCGTAAAAAATTTTAGTGCCTTTGCTTTAAATCATAAAATATTTTCTTTAGGCATTAGTTCTTTGAGCGAGGTGATTGAAAAAATTGATTCAGGTTACATAGGAGAGCCACAAGAAAAGATTGGAAATTTTTACTTTAATAGATTCCCGGATATCGCCGGACTTAGCAAGGAAGAAATAAAAAGAATATCATATTTTCCACCAAAATTTATTTAACTATGGATTTTTCTACAGTAACTCAATTCGAGAATAAAATATCAGATTTTTTCGGATCCCGGTATTCTATAGCAACAGACAGTTGTACTCACGGAATAGAATTATGCCTAAGGTATACTGGCGATAAGGAAATAAGCGTACCCAAAAGAACTTATCTATCAGTTCCCTTTTTAGCTGATAAATTAAATATAGAGCTGAAATGGAGAGACGAAAATTGGGTTGATTACTACTACATAACCGATAAGATTATAGATTCTGCTGTGCTATGGGAAAAAAATAGCTACGTACCGGGAACTTTTATGAGTATCAGCTTCCAATTTCAAAAACACCTATCTCTAGGAAGAGGTGGAATGATATTAACGGATAATTTAGAAGCAGCTATCCAGTTAAAAAAAATGTCCTATGACGGAAGATCCCCTGATCTTCCATGGAGAGAACAGAACATCGAAACTGTAGGATATCACTATTACATGACACCAGAAATAGCTAAATTAGGTTTAGATAAAATTCAAAATGCGATAGACACTAAGCCTAGAAAATGGGTTTATACAGACTGGCCGGATCTAACAGAAATGAAAATTTTTAATAAAAAATGATAACTTCCTACTTCAATAAACTGCTTGACGAGCACCTAAATTCAAATAATATAGCTTTAGGTAATCATATGTTCCAATATTCATTATGTAGATTGATAGCTCATAATAATGGATATAATTTTTATGTACCATATCCTGGATTTCTAAAAGAATGTTTTCCTGATATAGATTTAGGCATAAAAGATGGTGAAATTTTAAATTTTTTCCACGAAGACGAAGAACAAAATTACAATCCTGGTATATTTAGTGTACCCGATTTTACACATCTAGTAGGTTATTTTCAGAGCGAAAAATATTTTAAAGGAAACGAGAATTTAATAAAATCCTGGTTTAAATTCGAGATGGACGATCTGACAAAATCTACTCTAGATAGATATCCGATAGATTCATATTGCTACGTACACATAAGGGGAGGAGATAACAGGTACAACGGAACAAATTGGCTGATCCCCAAGGATTACTATCTTAAAGCTTTTCAAAAAATTGAAGAGGTTAAAAAAGATATATCATTTGTTATAATCACAGATGATGTCGAATTTTCTAAACATTATTTTCCCAATATTGACGCAATATCTAACAATATTATGTCAGATTTTAAATGTCTATATTATTCTAAATATAGTATTATTTCAGCGTCAACTTTTTCCTGGTGGCCAGCTTGGCTAAGCGAAAAAAAAATTGTAGTAGCTCCTAAAAATTGGTTAAATTATAATTCAGGGGATAAAGATTACTTCTTCCCCGCAGATATTAAAACCGAGAAGTTTTTATACCTATGATTCTAAATATAAAAACTGATGCTTTATAGTGAAATTTATGTAATGTCTCTGAAACAAGACGTATAACATATTCTAAAATTCAAAAACAAAAATATGAAAATTGTAATAACAGGTGGTCTAGGTTATATAGGGACTGAGCTTTGTAAGATATATTCAGGGGAGTCTAGATATAATGATATAACAGTTTTGGATTCGAGATTCGTTTCTGAAAGGGTAAAGCAAATTAGGGATTGGGGTATAAACTATATACAGTGTAGCTTATTCGACGATTCCGTTATTGAAAGAGAGCTAAAAAATGCTGACGTAATAATACATCTAGCTGGTATTACTGATGTAGCTTACACAAAGACTGACTCGAATAAGGAAAAAGACGACGAAATAACACGGGTTGGTATAGAGGGGACCAGAAATATTATTAAGTACTCCAATGAAAATTGTAAAATAATATTTCCGTCCACCCATGTTGTTTACGAGGGATTCGAGACTACTATGTTCGATATAGATGAGTCTGTTGTTCCCAAACCAATTCTAACATATGCAAAAGGAAAGGTACAATCGGAATTAGATCTTTCTTCATCCGGCCGCGATTACGTAATTCTCAGATTAGCATCCGTTTACGGGTATTCTACAGACACTATGAGGATTGGTATCATGCCTAATCTTTTCTCTAAGATAGCATCACAAAATGGAACTATTAAATTGTTCTCTGGTGGTGTTCAGTTCAAAAGTTTGGTCCCCCTAATAGATGTTGCTAGGTGTATTAAATTTATGTCCGATTCAGACATAAAAAACGAGATATTTCACGTTTCTAAAGAAAACCTAACGGTTAAAGACGTAGCTAACATCTGTAAAGAATTCAAACCGGATCTAGAAATAATAGAGACTGATGACGAGATACCGAATATAGGATACACTATATCAAACAAAAAACTTCTATCTACGGGGTTTGAATTTAGATACAATCTTAGAGAATCAATTGGCGAGATGATAGAGAATTGGTCGGATAAGCCGAAAATACATGAACTTGAATATCTCCAAAGGGGAAAAAAAGAATACATTGACGAAAGGGGTAAAATCTCTAATTATGAACTAACAGAGCCTATAAATTTAATAGGATATATCGAATCTAAAAGAGGAACTGTTAGAGCTAACCACTACCACCCTATACAGGAACAAAAGTGCCTCTTGATTAAAGGAAGGTATATTAGTGTAATAAAAGATTTATCAGATCCAAAATCTAATATAGAGACAAGAATAGTTAATGAGGGCGATCTTGCTGTGATACAGCCCAATGTAGCTCACACTATGGTTTTTCTAGAGGATTCTATATTTCTAAATCTAGTTAGAGGCGAAAGGGAACATGAAAACTACGGCATAACGCACACCATCCCCTACGTTTTAGTTGATGAGAAGTTCAGGGTGGAACTAATGAACAACTATAAATTAGAATGCAGATCTTGCGGGAATAGACATTTAATTGATGTAATATCTCTTGGGTTGTCTCCATTAGCTAACAATCTACTAAATTCAGAATCTGAAGAATGCGGGATGTACCCACTTGAGGTTAAATTTTGTGAAAATTGCAAGAATTCCCAACTTTCATTTGTCGTTCCACCTGAAAAAATGTTTGATGAATATCTATACGTTTCTTCTACAGCTTCATCCTTCAGAAATCATTTCGAAATGGCTTCTAAAAAATATTTCTCAGAGTTTGGTCTAGGAGCAAATACACTTGTCGTTGATATTGGAAGTAACGATGGTATTTTTCTAAAGCCATTAAAAGAATTAGGGGTTAGCGTTCTAGGTGTGGAACCTGCAAAAAATATAAGCGACCTGGCAAACAAAAACGGTATACCAACTTTAAATTCTTACTTTAATGACGAATGCTCAGTCCAAATTCTCGAGGATTACGGTAAAGCAAAAGTAGTAACGGCATCAAATGTATTTGCACATTCCGACGAGCTCGTTAATATTGCTAAAAACGTATTTAATATACTGGAAGACGACGGTGTTTTTATTATAGAGGTGCAGTATCTAGTAGACACTATTAAAGATTTGACTTTTGATAACATATATCATGAACACTGTAATTACTGGACAGTTACTTCTTTAAAAAGATTCTTTGAAAATATTCATAACGAGATGAATGTTTTTGACGTTGAGCATATAGATACACACGGCGGATCTATTAGAGTATACGTGGGAAAAAATAGAGGAATCAAAGAAAGCGTTTTAGATTTTATAAACACTGAAAAAGAATTTGGTATTTTGGATATTGATATTTATAAAGAATTCGCTTATAAGATCGAATCTGTTAAACGTAATGTTATCAATAACTTAGAGAAAATAAGATTAAGATTTAATAAAATTGCAGCTTACGGTTCACCAGCTAAAGCAACAACATCTTTGAACTACTTTGGAATAGATAGCTCGATTATAGATTTCACTATTGATGACAACCCTTTGAAAAAAAATAAAATTATTCCAGGGGTAAATATACTTATCAAGGAAAGAGACTACTTATTAGATAACATTCCCGACTTAATAATAGTACTAGCCTGGAATTTTTTCAAAGAAATAAGGGAAAAAAATCAGGATATAGAAAATAAGGGTGTTAGATTTATCTCAATAAAGGATCTTTATGACCCAAACTTTAAAATAGATTAGCATGGAAAAAAAATTTAAAAGAGTAGTAATCTGGGGACATAAACCAATTACTAAGCATACGCATTCGTACATTCATGGCGCTTTTTGCAAATCCTTCAAACATTTGGGATATGATACACATTGGCTCGATGTTAGCGATAATATAGAAGGGATCGATTTTTCAAATACGCTATTTTTGACAGAGGGCCAGGTTGATTCCGGAATACCCCTTATAAAAGATTCATACTATGTTTTGCACAATACGCCATCTCAAAGATAATTGGATAAAGATATGAAAAAACTAATAATATTTGACCTTGACGGGGTATTAGTCGAGGCAAAAAAAATACATTACGAATCATTAAACAAGGCTCTCGGTGAAAAATACTGTATAGGATGGAGTGAACATCTATCAATATACGATGGGCTTAAGACAAGTCAGAAATTGGAAATGTTAACAGAAAGAAAGGGGCTTCCTTCTGAAATGTACAAAAAAATATGGTACGATAAACAAAAGTACACGATTGAAGGTTTAACAAATCTTAAAGAATCGAGTGAGCTAAAACACTGTATGGAAAATTTATCTAGCGATGGGTATAAATTAGCAGTCTGCTCAAATAGCATTAGAAAAACGATACTGATAGTACTCTCTAAGTTAGGAATCATCGGAAATTTTGATCTTATATTATCAAATGAAGATGTTTTAAATAGTAAACCACATCCAGAAATATATTGGAGTGCGATGTCAAAGCTTGGTTTTTTACCCGAGGAAACTTTAATAGTTGAGGATTCTCCTTATGGATTATTAGCAGCTTCAAGAAGCAATGCAGAAATATTTAGAGTAAATTCACCATCGGACGTAACATACGAAATGATAAAAAATAAATTAAACAAGAGAATAATGAAAAATACACCCAAATGGGAAGATGAAAAATTAAACGTTCTTATACCGATGGCTGGAGCTGGTAGTAGATTCGAAAAAGCAGGATATACATTTCCTAAACCTCTTATCGAGGTTAATAATAAACCAATGATACAGTTGGTTATTGAGAACCTTAATATAGATGCTAATTATATCTATATAGTTCAAAAAATTCACAGAGAAAAGTATAACCTCGATACCCTACTGAATCTTATAACACCAGGTTGTAAAATAGTTGAGACCGATGGTGTAACTGAAGGTGCTGCTTGTACAAGTTTATTGGCAAAAGAGCACATAAATAACGATTCCCCTCTATTTTTTGCAAACTCGGATCAATTCGTAGAATGGGATTCTAATGAATTTATGTATAAAATGAACGAGACGGACGCGGACGGCGGGATAGTAACATTTAAAGCAACACATCCTAAATGGTCATTCGCAAAAATAGACGGTGAGGGAATAGTAACAGAAGTTGCAGAGAAAGATCCGATATCAGACATTGCAACAGTTGGATATTATTACTGGAAGAAAGGATCAGATTTTGTTGAATGTGCTGAAAAAATGATAGATCTGAATATAAGGATAAATAACGAATTTTACGTTTGCCCAGTTTTTAATCAGGCTATAGAAAGAGGATTAAAAATAAGGACATTTAATGCTAGTGGAATGTGGGGATTGGGAACACCAGAGGATCTCAAATATTATATAGAAAATTACAAGATACAACGTACCCACAAATAATCAGAAACAGATAAAAAATTACTACATCAGCAATCTATTAAATAAGATATGAAATTAATATCACATAGAGGTAACACCGATGGTAAGTTTGGATCTTACGAAAATGAACCAAATTACATAGACCGAGCTATAGATAAGGGATTTGACGTTGAGGTAGATGTCTGGTGTATCAAAGACAATCAATTAAATAAAATATTATTCCTGGGGCATGATAAACCTGAATATGCGGTAGATCTTAGATGGTTTTCAGATAGGGCTGAAAAATTATGGATACATTGTAAAAACATAGAGGCTGTTGAGTTTTTTTCAAATAATCAACAAGGATATAATTTTTTCTGGCACGAAAAAGATACATTAACTCTAACTTCAAAGAAATATATTTGGGCTTATCCCGGTAAGCAGCCAATAAGCAATAGCATAGCGGTTTTGCCAGAAATATACGACGATAATGTAAATGAATGCATTGGCATATGTAGCGATCACGTTGCTAGATACAGAAGTAAATGAAATTATTATAGTTTACTCTCTAGATTTTTTATAAATGATTACCAATTCTTACATGAGTTCAATAATTTTCGAATGCTAGATAGCAGAGAAAACTAGAAACAATAGTATAAAAAAATAGTATAAAATAAAAAAAATAATAAATGGACAAAAGGTTCAAAAAGATCGTAATTTGGGGACATAAATTAGACACCAAACACACGCATTCCTATATACATGGAGCTTTTTATAAGTCTTTCAAGCATATGGGATATGATACTCATTGGCTTGATGATAGAGATAATACAGAGGGTATAGATTTCTCAGATACGCTATTTTTAACGGAAGGACAAGTTGATTCTGGAATTCCTGTTATAAAGGATTCATATTACATACTTCACAATTGTAAAACTGAGAAGTATTTAAACAGAGGATGTAAATTTATGATCTTGCAGGTCTATACTAACGATACTTTAAATAGAGGAGAAGAGATATCCCCTGGTACAGTTATACATTTTACAGATGAAACTAATATTTTATATGTTCCATGGGCAACTGATCTATTGCCACACGAGATAAACATAGACGAAGCAGCTAACAATAGAAGTCCATTAAATTGCGTGTTTATTGGATCTGACCAGGGACATTTGGATAGATTCTTTTCCATATGTAGAAATAATGGATTATCGGTAGATTGGAGAAACCCATGGACAAATCCTACCTCTTTTGATGAAAATAGAGAAATTGTTAGGAATTCTTACATAGCACCAGCTTTACAAAGCAACTGGCAGGTTGAGCATGGGTACATTCCCTGCAGAATTTTTAAAAATATATCATATGGCCACTTCGGGTACACTAATTCACCGTCGACTAACAGAATATTTCATAATGAATTAATCTGCGACGAAGACCACGAGATACTTTTCAGTAAAATAATTGAATTCAAAAATTCTAACGATCATCTTGATAGGCTGAAATATTTGATGAATGAGGTCAAGGAAAAACACACATATATAAATATAATATCCGACCTATTGAAATATCTTCCCGAATAATAAAAAAACTGGATAATGAAAAAAGCTATCGCGATACACGGAAACCTAAGAACTTTTCTGATGCCCAGAAGAGAAAATGGGGTACCACTATATCACAATTTCATAGAGACTGTAATAAACCCCAATTTAGACGACGACCTCGATATTTACATATCAACGGATGCGAATGATTTTTATTACAACGGTGCTCAATATTACACTAAAGGAAGTATAATAGAGTGTACAAACAATAATTCATTTAGAATGCACGACAAAATTAAGATAATTGATTTTGATAGTGCAAGAGAAATAATAGAGAGTGAATTAAGAAGGATATTACCAAATATAAAGTATCTTAATATAGCGGGAGCTCCAGATCCTCTTTCACATTCATCGTATGATAAGCTAATTACTTGCGGGTTTCATGGAGCCGGTGCGGAGCCCCTAATAAATCAGAACAATAAGATCTATGATCTACATAAAGCCATAAATGATTCTGAAAAAAATTATGATGTTATATTGAGAATACGTTTTGACTTAATAAATCACAGTAATTTTAATTTATCCAACGTTTCACTACACGATGGTGTTATATACACGCCAGGGACAAAAGATATTTTTTGTTTCGACTGGTATATGTTCGGTAACCAGAAAAACATGGGGATATTCATGTCATTATACGATAGACTAGGATATACAACAGAATATCCAACCTGCCTTCTGGAATGCCCAAGATGCGGTACAAAAGCAGTAGAGAATTGGGACAGTGAAAAAAATCCTAGAGAGGGAAATCTGTGTCCGTTCTGTAAAACATCAGGAGCTCATTTTGCTGACATCACTATTTCTAATGAACATCACATTGGAAGACAGGCTATCCTATCCGGGATCTCACCCTCTTATGGAGGGGTACACACTGCTGTTTATAGATATGATGAAGTTTCCAATGACAGCACCGAAAAATTAGATAAAATACTATCGGATGATGAAATAAAGGGATGTAAATTTGTAAATTATAGTGTCAATCCGATAGAAAAATCAGAAAAAATTCTTTGAATATGAAAAACGGAGTTATTTTTTTCCATAAAAATATTCTAAATATCTATAAAAAAAGATGGATAGAGAAATGCGTCTCAAGCATTCTAAACCAAACTAAAAATGATTTCTCTATATACGAGATAAACTACGGAGGAGATGGGAATTCACTATTTTCTAATTGTAATCTAGAGGATATAAAAATATCTTTCTTTAACGAAGAAATGATGAACCACGCAGAGGCTATGAATTTTATTATAGATAAGGCTTTTGAAGATGGATGCGATTACGTTTTCAATACTAATTTGGACGACTATTACTCTACAGATAGGATTGAAAAACAAATAGAGTTTCTTGAAAAAGGATTCGATGTGGTCTCCTCTGATTTTTGTTACATATCCGAAAATAACGAGGATGATGTGATAACTTTTCATAAGAATATCCTTCAATTCGGTCCGATAACAATGAATCTTAATAACCATCATAACGTTATCGCTCATCCAGTTGTTGCAATATCTAAAAGATTTTGGGAAGGCAATAGATACGAACCTTCCGAGATACCTATGGAAGATCTTTTACTTTGGAAGAGAGCAATAAATAATGGTTATAAATTCTATATACACCCGGAGGAACTTCTTTTTTATAGACTTCATGAGAATCAGATAACCGGAAATAATTCCATAAACGGGTCTAATAAAAATAGTGGAGAATCGGGTAAAATAGATAATGGAAGGATAAACGGATCGGAGATTGGAACAAATCTAAAGAACCTGCAGTATAACTTTTGAAGTTATCTGCAAAATGAAGAACATATTATTAAATGTAATTGCAACCAATAAGTACGTTTATTTTCTAGACGGTATTATTGAGTCCGCTGACAATTTTTTATTCAAAGAAAGCTCTTTAACTATACTCGTTCACACGAACATGGGTATATCAGCTATCCAGGAAAAGTACAGCAAAAATAGGGTTAAAGTTATCGGTAACCCAATAGATCATGAGCCTTGGCCATTTACCACTTTAAAAAGATTTCACTATTTTCTTTCTGCAGAGGATGTAATTAAAGAATACGACTATTCTTTCTATATAGACGTAGATTCACTTTTCAGCGGAAGCATAGTGGAATCCGTTCTTCCAACCGAGGGTATGATCGGTACAATCCATCCTTGTTTATTTGAAGGACCAGGTACCCCAGACAGAAATCCTTATAGCACTGCTTATATCCCATTCGGTTCTAATAATAGATATTTTTGTGGGGGATTCTTTGGAGGATCTACAAGCATTTTCCTAGAAACATCCAGAAAAATAAAATCAAACATAGAAAAAGATATAGAAAACTCAGTGATGGCTCTATGGCACGACGAATCACATCTTAATAAATACTTTTTCGAAAATCCTCCCTCTGTGATACTTGATAATCACTTTGCAGCTGCAGAGGAGCAAATGCACCTTTATCCGAACGCAAGGGTTTGTTTTCTTGATAAGTCTAGCAGGGGGGGTCATGATTTTTTTAGAAACTAATTATTAAATGAAAAAAGTTAAATTTTTTTCCTCTTATTGCTCAGAGGACCAGATCTACCAGAACATAGTAAGTTCTTGGGGAAAGGGCAGTGACACATACGAGGATATTAAAATCACGAAGGATTCTGACTATCAATATGCGGTGATCCTTAATCGGGCAGTTCCTGATCGATACCTACCAAAAGAAAATATATTGGGATTTTCACACGAGCCTAGGGAAACAGCTGGGTTGGATATGAATAACTTAAACTTCATAGCCAACAACGTCTCTAGTTATTATATAAGTAACAGCTCGGGATTCCCGGATTCTTTTAAAGAGGGGTTCTGCTACGTTTGTCCAGCAGAGTTTGGCAAAAGCGAGGGAATGAAATATTCACACTCGAACAAGATGAGTATGATATTGTCTTTAAGCAGGTTTATGCCCGGACATCACATGAGACATGATCTTTTAGAGATGATTCTAAAGTCCGATATGGATATACATTTTTATGCTAACGGATTAAACAAGGTGTACAGCGACGAGAGAGTAAAAGAGTTTGACTGGAATATTTTTCACATCCCATACGAAGACTACCAGACGCAAATAGTGATAGAGAATGTTATAGGTAATACCTGGGCTACTGAGAAGCTCACAAATTGCATCATAAAAAAGACACTCCCGATTTACTATGGTTCTAAAAATATAGCGGATGAATTCTACGGAAATGGTTCGATAAAAATGCTGGGAGAAAACTTAGAAGAAAATTTCGAGATCATCAAGGAGATATACAACGATAATAAATTTTACGAAAAAAATATAGATTCCATTGAGAGAGCTAATTATAAGCTATACAATGAAAAAAATCTAATGGAATTTATAAACTCATATTTTAAATAATGAAAAGAAGAGCTCTTATAACAGGAATTAATGGACAGGACGGATCTTATCTTGCTGAATTCCTAATTGAAAAAGGATATGAAGTTTTTGGTACAGTAAAGAGAAACTCAGTAGCTGAAAATCAGACAGCAAGACTTGATTCCATTTACGACATAATAGGAAAGAATCTCATCTACGCGGATCTCACAGATATAGCTTCCCTTCTAAATGCTTTAAGAATATCTAATCCGGATGAGGTCTATAATCTAGCTGCTCAATCTCACGTTAGAATATCATTCGATCAGCCTCTATACACAGCTCAAGCTACCGGTATAGGCACTCTTAATGTTCTGGAAGCAGTTAGATCTTTCAACCCAAATATAAAGATATACCAGGCTTCATCCTCTGAGATGTTCGGTAACTCGATAGACGCTGATGGATTCCAGCGTGAATCCACACCCATGAATCCAGTATCCCCTTACGGATGCGCAAAGGTTTTCTCTTATAATATAGGAAGAAACTATAGAAATTCATATGGGATGTATATTTCAAATGGTATATTATTCAATCACGAGTCACCAAGAAGAGGAACAAACTTTGTTACTAATAAGGTTTGTAAGGAGGCTGTTAAAATAAAACTGGGACTTTCCGATAGGTTAGCACTTGGAAATTTAGAAGCAACTAGAGACTGGGGACATGCCAAAGATTATGTTGAGGCTATGTGGCTCATTCTACAGCAGGATGCCCCCGGTGATTATGTGTGTTCAACAGGTGTCTCACATTCAGTTAAGGATCTAGTTGAATATGTCTTTACAAAGCTGGACCTAGATTGGCAGCAATATGTTGTTCAGGATGAGAAATTTCTAAGACCCGAGGAACTCAACGATCTAAAAGGTGATAGTTCTAAATTAAGAGAACTGACCAAATGGTCACCAAGGTACACTTTTGAGTCTATGTTGGATGAGATGATAGAGCATTGGCTTTCCTACTATAAAAAATAGCGACTTCCTTTTATTCCTCCTTTGATATATAGTTATACAAAAAAGTATATCTAATGAGGAAAATAGTTAACTTTTCGGATTTTAATAAAATACTCGAGGGTGTTGAATCGTATGAGGACCTTCTGCCCGAGTTCTCCGAGTACAACTCTATCCTATCGTCATTTCTAAATTCACTGACATTTATCATTCCTAGAACCAAGGGCTTAAACACCATGGAACTAGCTGAGCTTATAGAGAACATAAAAAAAGCACCTCTTAATAGCAAGGCTATCGAATTGACAAAAGCATTTGAGACGGCAGAGAATAGCAAAAACCAAGAGCTCGATCCAGCAGTAAAAGCAAAGATAAATGAGATCAGTAATGAAATAAAGAAGTTAGAGCCAATCCTAGCAGAGCTAATCGAGCAGGAGAAAGAAATAGAGGGTGAAGAAAGACTTCTGGATTTCATCAATAAATGGTGCGACAAAAATAAATTGGCCATATTAAAGCCTGAGGGGGTAAAGGAATCACTCAGAATACTAGAGTCTATCAAGATAGATCCTAGAAATATGTTTAACGTATTTGGATCTGATATAAATTCCCTATTAACACAGGCTAACGCTGTGAAGATGGATATAGATGCAGCTTATGAAAATCCAAGCAATCCCAAATTAAAAAGCGCGGTTGGATCTATTAAATCAAGAATAGATAATATTGTAGACGAGCTAAAAACAGGAACAGGGCCGGGCATAAATTGGTCTACCCTAAATAGGTCTCAAGCTAAAGAAAGACTACTAGCTATACAGAAGGAGGTGTCCGAAATAGTATCCAAGTACAGTGACATCACCTATAAGGAGACGACATATGGTGAAAAAACTAGTCCCCTCATAGCAAAGATCAAGGAGATAACAGATAAAATAGGGGTTTTACTATCCGATATAATTAGGATCGAAAAAGACATAGAAAGAGAGCAGGCGTTAGCAAACTCTGCAAAAGAGGGAGATCTAGATTGGTCTATAAAAAGCTATAACGCAGTAATTGGATTTAGAAGAGGCAGGTGGTATGAACAATTACTACAGGGTGGAGATTTTCAGCCCATGGGTTCCTCTATAATCTCTCCTGGTCAGCTTTTAAAGGGGGATAATCTCACTTATAAAATTGAGAATAATAAATGGTATTCTTCAAATAAAGAAGATATAGATTGGGATTCTAAAGATTGGGTTGAAGTAAAGGACGAAGGAACTATCAAGGAGCTGAATAACGCATACGCATATAAGCTTATGAAGGAGGTGGAATGGTGCATAGATAACAATAAGCCTCTTTTTGATAAAGACGGTCAATATGTTCCAGCTGAGATTGCAGAAAGTTTTCTAGCTACACCAGAGGAAGCTAAAAACTTTGATCCTTTAACCACATCTAAAAGAATTAAAAGAAAAAAAGGATATAATGCTATCGTGCTTAATGGACTAGAAGTAGATTCGGGAAATCAAGAAACAGATAGTGGATCTGGTGATTCGGGGTCTGGCGGATCCTCTGATCAAGGGGGTGACGCGACACCTCTATATCTTTCCAGTGATCTACCAAGATTAACTTTTACTATCAAGGACAAAATCTACACTAATAACAACGCAGAGAGGGTTTGGAAAAGAGACGGAAAGAATCTAGGTACCACTTGGTTTACACCGGGCACATTTGTAAATCCAAAGGAATCTGAATCAAGCAGAAAGCTATCTGAGTACTGGATCAGACTATTAGACGGTTACTGGGAGCTAAGCGATTCGGAGGAGGGAAAAAAAGACCCAATCAACACGAAAAATGCTGCAGAACAGATAGGAAGCGATCCAGCTAAGGCAAAGAATTTCAAAATAATATTGTCCAGCCTTGACAATCAGTTAGAGGGGTCACTTAAGAATCTTACTGATATATCAAGATTCTGGGGTATTGGTAAGGGTAAAA
>Ga0172367_10002259_pt1 | contig 26632 bp, 17 predicted proteins | sample Lak10m_FD_114542 | JGI IMG/M metagenome (GOLD analysis project Ga0172367, IMG submission 114542) | Freshwater microbial communities from Kabuno Bay, South-Kivu, Congo - kab_022012_10m | ecosystem: Environmental > Aquatic > Freshwater > Lake | place: Democratic Republic of the Congo: South-Kivu...
CGACTTCAATCCCGACTGGGATGAAACGGATTTTGAAGATGCGGTTCCCGGCGCAACCGGCGAACCCTCAGCTTTTACCTGGTACGATACGGGAAGCTCTTACAGCCCGGGGAGGCTTGATGTTATAATCTATTCAGGCTCAGTACTTACAATGCAAAATAAATTTGTTATGTTCAGTCCCTCAATACCTGAGGACAGCCTGCAGTTTTATGGAATGAGCTCGGCTTCAACAGTATCGGCGGCTGACCACTGTCCGCTTATCGCTGATTTTAAGTATTCTCCGCTAACAGGAATTAAAAACCAGCCTGATTCGCCCGGGGAAAAATCAATACGCGTTGGTGTTTATCCAAACCCATTTAATGCCGCAGCAAATTTCTCAGTGAATATTACCGAATTTTCAAACGTCAGGCTGTTTATTTACAATTCAATCGGTGAAGAAATATCGATGCAGGATTATCGACTGCAAGCCGGAACGAACACTATTTATTTTGAAGCCGCAAATCTTCCAAGCGGTTTATACTTTTATGTGATCAGCGCGGAATTTTCAGGCGGAAGAAAAATTAATAACAGTGGAAAAATTATTCTCCTTAAGTAAGGCGGCATAGTTAATGTTTATGTCAGTCTGCTGCTGCTCAGTAGTACCTAAGGCGTAAAAAAGGATTTTGATCAGCAGAGGCAAACCGCAGGAATTGTCGGGAGTAATACTTATCACAATTATGGATTCCAGGAAGGAACTTTCAAATTATTTCCTTATTTTTTGGTATAGGGACAGAAGTTTTATTAATAATTATGGTGCACAAATGAAAAATGTTTTTTACGCCTTTTTGATGATATTTATAGGTATCTCAATTTCAAAGGCACAGGTAGCTTACAACGGTCCTGCAAGTGGCAGTGTTGCCAGCGGCGTTGTAAAAAACACCGATAACTTTACGGAACTGATGGGTGAAGGGAGCAAACATCCCCGTCTGTTCAATCACTTTGGACCAAAAGCTCTTGAGAATGATAAATACGCAATTGATGCTCTCGCTCTTGAAGGATCAAACCTTGTATATGATACAAGTCTGCCATCGGAATTGGTTGATACGCTGATTCTTTTTAAGAATTTCAGGGGACTCGGCTATTCAAATTCTATTCCTCCCGATCCTTACTGCGCGGTTGGTCCCAACCATGTTATGCAGGTAGTCAACAGCAATTTCAGGATTGTTGATAAAAACGGAACAACCCTCAAAAGTATAAATGCTGATAGCTGGTATAACGGGGTAGTATCCTCACCTTTTTGTTTTGATCCCAAAGTGCTTTATGATCATTTCTCAAGCCGCTGGATAATGGTCTGGCTGCATGTAAATGACGCAGCAAGCCAGGCATATTTTATGATTTCCGTTTCAGATGATGATAACCCGCTCGGTGTATGGTACAACTGGGCTGTCACGGCGACAACAAACGGCACCACGCCATCAGGATCGTGGGGAGATTATCAGGGAGTCGGTTTTGATGATAAAGCTCTTTATATTACGAGCAATCAGTTCTCATTTGCCGGCAGCTACGTTGGTGCGAAAATAAAGATTATCCCAAAATCAAATCTTTATCAGGGCAGCGCCGGAACAGTTAATTGGACGGACTTGTGGAATATCAGCTATCCTTCTGCCTCCTCTGCCTCTGCATTCGGTATCAGACCGGTCCGTATGCGAGATGCATCTGATGAGTACTATCTGGTTGTTCATAGCCCATATACAAGCGGAACCTCCTTCGGAGTGTATAAACTGACCAATCCGCTCACAACACCTTCACTTACGGGTGCGCAGGTTCCAGTCACCACATACAGCACCCCATCGAACCCGCAGCAGCTCGGCGGCGGCTCACCGCTTCTTGAAGGCGGCGGAGCGAACTTGAGGAACGAACCTGTTTATCAAAACGGTTTTCTACATTTGACTCACGCAGTTAAAGCTGGGGCTGTCTCAGCTTTGAGATATCTTGCAATTGATCCCTCAAGCTATACGGCAGTCAAGGATATTGCGATGACCACCGGAACCCATTATCATTTCTACCCGGCGCTTGATGTTAATGGAAATGGTGATGTTGTCTTTTCGTACAGTCGTTCTTCAGCCAGTGAATATGCCGGAGCATTTTATACTGTTCTGCTTGCAGGGGAAAACGTTCCTCTCGGCAGCCGTCTGCTTAAAGCCGGATTAGGTAATTATGTCGTGACTTTTGGCGGAACAAGAAACCGCTGGGGCGATTATAACGGAGCCTGGTTCGATCCCTCAAATGACGAAGATGTATGGATATATGGTGAGTTCGTAAACTCGACAAACATCTGGGGAACCTGGATGGGCGGACTTAAGATTCCTCCGCGCGATCCCTCGGCAATCACCTGGCAGTCGCTTATTACAGTTGCTTCAGGAGCCAATTCACAGGGCGTCACTTTTGGTTTTGCACCATACGGAACAGATGGTCTTGATACCCAGCTCGGAGAAGCCGCTTTAGGCTCGATACCTCCCGCCGGCACTTTTGATACAAGATTTATTCTTCCGGGCGGAAGCACCGGCTCACTAAAGGATTTTCGTTCCGATAAAGAGGTGATTGCTAACTGGAACCTGAAATTTCAGCCCGGTTCTGCCGGTTATCCCATTACTTTTACGTGGGATTCCGGTGCACTCCCCGATGGTCTTGTAATGCTGAAGGATGCAAGCGGTTCTATAGTCAATGTAAATATGAAAACCCAGAACAGCTATTCGCTTACTAATAGTTCAATTACTTCTCTGAATGTTATCTATAAAGAGCAGGTGGATGCCACTGTTTCTGTCCAGAATGAATGGAATATTATTTCCGCACCGGTCCAAACTGAAAACATGGCAGTATCCGCTGTTTTCCCGACTGCCACCTCAAATGCATTTTCTTATAATAACGGATATACCCAGGCTGCAACACTTGTATCCGGGAAAGGCTATTGGCTGAAATTTGGTTCATCACAGAATATCTTATTAACCGGAGCGCCTGTCCTTAATCCAGTTCCTGTGAATTCAGGCTGGAATATAATCGGACCATTCAGCACTCCTGTTGCCGTTGCTGATATCACAACCGATCCTTCCGGAATAATCCAGACTGCATTTTTCGGATTTAATGGCGGTTACACAACCGCAACAACACTAGAGCCGGGTAAAGGTTACTGGGTGAGAGTAAATCAGGCCGGAACGCTTAATCTTTCCGGAGCTGTTAAAAAAGATGGAAATACATCTGATATTACTGAAAGTCTTGCTGATATGCCGGGATTATTTATCTCTGATGCGGCAGGTCATTCGTCACAGCTTCATTTCACGGCACAGACTTCCTTGGCTTATGAAATGCCTCCTGCTCCTCCTGCCGGTATTTTTGATGTAAGGTTCACAAGCGGTTTGATAGCTGAGAACATATTCTCATCTGCAAAACAGGTCAGCCTGAATTCAGCCGTGTATCCTTTAACTCTCACTTCAAATGATATAGCCCTGAGAATTAAAGACGCTGCCGGCGCTATCTATGAATTAAAGAAAAATGAATCTCTTGTGATTGAGAAAAACAGCGGGAATCTGGAAATAAGTGCAGTTACAATTCCTGAAGCATTTAATCTTTCGCAAAATTTCCCGAATCCGTTTAATCCTTCAACAGTAATTAAATTTACCGTTGCTGAAACAAATACGGCGGTACTCAAAATATTTAATTCACTTGGTGAGGAAGTACGCACGCTGTTTAATGCGGCTGCCGAACCCGGTAAAAATTATGAAGTTAAATTTGATGCATCTGATCTCAGTTCCGGAATCTATTTCTATTTTCTGAGAAGCGGAAATATGGTTCAGACCAAAAAGATGATGCTTATTAAGTAGTCCTTAGCATCATAAGCATTTTTAGAAGGCTGTTCCGAAAGGGGCAGCCTTTTTTTATACTAATACTGCTGTCATCCGCTTTAAAAATTGCGTCTGCGGCGCAAAAACGGATTTCTCCCGCTATCCCCTTCGCCCTGAAGAAAGAAAGGTTGGATATTTTCAGATTTGTTTTTTTAGAAAGCTAAGTTAATGAAATTTATCTCACTGCCCGATCACGTCTGAATTCAAATAATTCGCGCAGTCTAAATTGTTCAGCTATTTTCAGGTTTTTAGTTAAAGCATTCTGCAGGTATTTTCCAAATTTCCCCGCAGCAATTCCAATAACGGCAGAAAGGGAAGAGGTCACGAAACATACGGCTAAAAAGCCTGCAGGATCGTCTTCTTTATTGTGAAAGAATTTTATGAACATTCCGGCTGACACAATTAAAACACTAAAAACGATTGCAGAATACCTTATCCATCTTACAGTCTTAACAGAGTCTGATGAGATGAGTTTATTCTGTCCGATGTAACCAAGCAATTTAAACGACTTGTAAAGTGCAGCAAAAAATGCAAGTGAGGCAGCGTATCCATACAGGATGAACGGGTCAGAGTAGATGCTGAGCAAGTCTAAGTCTGCGGCTCTCCCTTCGGTTAAAGGAAATCCGATAAGTATGGCGAGCGCCATAATGCCTGTAAGCAGGATAACTGCCTGAACAAATACTATTGTAAATCTTTTCATAACGAATTTAATATCATGCGGCAAGTATAATAAGTAATTATCGAAACACAATAAATAGTACTATTATCTGGAAAATCCCGGGAAGCTGAAGCCTTTTCTTTTACAATGTGATCAGACAGTCAGGATAAGACAACGCGCACATTAAAATAACTGTAAAAGGCGGAAATATCTATGAGAATTGGGTGCGGATCCGTCCGGCAGAAAGCCGGGAGATTTTGAAGATGGGGATGGTCATAGGTGTTTTCTCCCCTTGAAACTCTGCGACCATCCCCTCGGTATCAATTTGAATCAGTACGCTTCGGATTGTAAACGATTTTTCTTATTGTATCATATTGGAGATAAGGATATAATTGCCGGAGTTTATCAATTGCATCCCCGGCTGCAATTTTCTCCTCCCGCATTGAACGAAAACGTTTCCTGATTATATAATCACGAACAGATTTTTCATCGATGATACCCTTTGAGAGCAGGAGATTGAATACGTCGTCGTTTAGCAAATCCGGGATCGGATTTTCCATATACTGATCGAATTTATTCTGTGACATAATTCCTCCGCTGGATATTGTTTGTTAATATTTCTAACATACAAGTTAACAGAATCCGCGAGGGTCTCAACTGCATATTTATGCGGTTTTTGTGCAGTGCATCCGGAAGAGATTGTTTTGAGTGCCGGAATATGTGGTATTTAAATCAGCCCTTTCCTTATTGCTTTGGCTACTGCTTCCGATTGAGAGTGGACATGCAGTTTTTTGTATATATTTCTTATATGATGTCTGACTGTATCAACAGAAATAAAAAGGGAGGATGCAATTTCCTGGTAATTATTGCCGCCCGAAAGAAGATTCAGGACTTCTTTCTCGCGTGAGGAGAGCTGGTATTCTTCCCGGGATGAATCGAATTCGTTCTGCCTGAAAACGGTTATGACCTGCCTCGCAATTCGTGAACTCATTGGCGAACCGCCTTCATATACCTCAAGTATCGCTTCCAGCAGCCGCGCCGGGGGTGTCTTTTTAACGAGGTATCCGCATGCTCCGGCACATATAGCTTCAAAGACAGTATTCGATTCTTCATAAACAGTAAGCATAAGAATATCCAGCGAGGGTTTGATTTTTTTTGCCTTCTTCACGCCCTCAATTCCGTTGATTCCGGGAAGGGCAATATCCATGAGCACCACATTCACTTCCAGGACTGGAAGCTGATAAAGGAATGATTCACAGTCAGGAAAAGCCCCGACACATAAATAACCATGTGTGCCATTGATCAGTGCCGCGAGTCCGTCACGGATATTCTTATTGTCTTCTACTATCGCTACTTTTATTACTGGCAAATTGTCCGGCTTTAATTAAATATTCGTTTTACCAAATTTACTGAAAAACATTTTTCTACCCGTGAGACGGTTTAATTTTCCGATAAATGATATCCGGGTTCCTTCTCCGGTATTCGATTCAACGAGCAATTCTCCCCGTATAGCCCGCGCTCTTTCCGCCATATTTTGCAGTCCGTTTCCCGGATTATCCGGATCGTTTGTCATTCCGATTCCATCATCGCTGATCCGGATTTCAAGTGAATCACCGCGGAAAGAAACTTCAAGCGTTATCCTTTTGCATTTACTGTGCTTAACTGCATTGTTTATCCCTTCTTTTAGAATAAGGAATAGCTGCTGCCTTGTCTCCATCGGAAGACGTAAATCATCCAGTTTTTCGGTGTTGAGTACTTTAAAGGAAACGCCCATCTGGTGCAGTATTTCGGAATAGGAGTCTTTGAGTTTGATTACAAGGTCGTTCAGTGAATCGCGTTTCGGATTTATCATCCAGACTATATCACCCATAGTGTCAATAAGTTTTCGTGCCGTATCACTTATCAGAATGAGGTTTTTATTCTCTGAGTTTTTATTGCCGGCTGCAGTCAGTTCACTTAAGATTGCAATCTCAGTGAGTCCGGAACCGATATTATCGTGCAGATCGGCGGCAAGTTTTGTTTTTATACGGTCAATCGCAATAAGGCGGTCAAAACGAATTTTGATAAAATACCATACTATTGAGATTCCGAGAGTGAAAGTGATCAAAATAAACCACCAGCTTTTCCAGAAAGGCGGCAGAATAATAACTTTGATCTGTGCGGCTTCTTTGCTCCAATTGCCGTATTTATTAGCCGCTTTTACCTTAAAGATATATGTACCCGGCGAGAGGTTTGAATAATTAACGCTTCGGTTTCTTGAGTCGGCATAATTCCATTTTTTATCCAGCCCTTCCATTATAAATGCATATTTATTCTGTCCGGGATCAATAAAATTAAGAGCGGCAAACTCGAATGAGAAGAAGTTTTTGTTATAAGAAAGTTCAATTTCTTTTACCGTTCCGGGAACCGTTTCATTAAAAATTTTAAACCTGGTTATTGCAACCGGAATGTTATAATCTTTTTCAGTTATATCATCAGGGTGAAAATAATTAAGACCGCTTATCCCGCCGAAATACATAAAACCGGAGGAATCCTTAAAATATGCTCCGCCGCTGAATTCAAGATTCTGGACTCCGTCCCTTGTTCCGTAATAGCTGAAAATTCCGTGATCAGTCTCAAAGCGGATGATCCCATAATCTGTTGAAAGCCAGAGTGTTTTATCATTTCCGGAGAGAATTCCGTAAACCACGTTCGAGTAGAGTCCGTTTTCTTCGTTAAATACAGATATTTCAGCAGTGCTTTTATTAAACTTAATAAGACCCGCTCCATAGGTGCCTGCCCAGAGTAAATCTCCGGGAATATTATAAATACTGATAACTTTTATATCGGACATATTGCCGGAAGCATTAATTTCCGTCAGGAATCTTTTAAATCTGCCCGTGTTTTTATTGAACAGATTAAGACCGCCCCCGAATGTGCCTATCCATAAAAGTGAATCATTTTCCTCGCTGACAGTATAAACCCTGTCATCACTAATCGTAGTGGAATCGCCTCTTATGTTTCTGTAATTTCTGAAAATCGGATCAGGATAATCATTGAGTGAAAAAGTACTTAATCCGCCGCCGTAGGTTCCAATCCATGCCCTGTCCTGTGAATCAAAATAAATTGCAAGGACCTGGTCAGAACCGATTGAGCTGGAATTTGCAGGATCGTTTTTGTAAACCCTGAATACCCCGGTTTTCCGGTTATATAAATTTAGTCCGCCCGAAAAAGTGCCGACCCAGAGATTGCTGAATCTGTCTTCGGTTATCGCTCTGATGTGTGAATCGCTTATCGATCCTTTACGGTTTCTATCAGGCAAAAAATAGGTGAATTTGTTCAGAACAGGGTCAAAGCGGTTTAATCCGCCGCGGTAAGTTCCGAACCAGAGAAGACCCTTTGAGTCTTTATTTATCGACCAAACCACATCGTCATTTAACGAGTTTTTATTGAAGGGATCTTTTCGTATAATATTAAATTTTGGTTTAGCCGGAATTATTTTAATAAGACCCGCACCGAGATGACTACCTGCCCATAAGATTTCATTTCTGTCTGAATATAGTGTAAGTATTTCATCATCGCCGAAGCCGCTTTTTCCTGTCGGGTCAGGGATAAACCTTGTATAACTGTTATCAGTTTTGTTGTATTTAATAATTCCCGATCCAAAAGTCGCAATCCAGAGATTATTTTCTCTGTCCGCAGAGATATCCATTACATTAATTCCATTAAGGATATCCGAATTGGATCTCAATTGCTCAATTTCAGTTAATTCCGGTGATGCGGAAGCAAATTCCGGTTCGATAGTAAAAATGCCGGAATTAAAAGTCCCTATCCATAGCTTTCCGGACTCATCCCCGAAAATTGAGGTAAGGTAGAGCATCTGAGATTTATTTTCACCGGCATTAACCGGATAGCGGATGAATGAATTTTTCCCGGAGTTAATTTCTTCTTTGCGGAGCCGCATCAATCCGCCGCCGAGGGAGCCAATCCAGAGATCTCCGTTTGCAGCAGCAAGCAGGCACGATATTCTGTCTGAGCGAATAGAGAAAGCATCTTTTACCGAATGTTTGTAATGGGCAATCTCACCGGTTTTTTTGTTAAATCTGATAAGTCCATCAGCCCAGGTGCCAATCCAGATATTTCCAAAAAAGTCTTCACAGAGAGAAGTGATAGTGGATGGGGAGTTTCGTGAAAAAACAAGAGGTCCCTGCAAAGGTAGAGCCTCCGCATTTAATCCCGGGGAATTTGAAGAAACCGGAATCCTGATAAAATTTCCTGCTGATCTGTTGTATTTATGAAGAGTTCCATCAGAGGTGCCGATCCAGAGGGTTTTTTCTGAATCTTCGAGAAGTGCGCCAATGCTTTTGTCCGATAACGAAAACTGATCATTTGAGGAGCTCCGGAAAACTGAAAAGGTGTAGCCGTCGTATTTATTCAGTCCGTTTGCCGTACCTATCCAGAGATACCCTTCCTGATCCATCAGGATGGCTGAAACCGTACTCCTCGATAAACCGGCCTGTATATTAATGTTTTCAAAATAATAACTGTCAGTTTGTGCCGACAAAAAATCAGCACCGGACATTAAGGCAGCTATTAGTAAACAAATTATTCTTTTGGGAAAACGCATTATTATGTATTAAAAATATATCCGAATAATAATGCTTTTTATAAAGAAATTCGCCGGAAAAATTTGAGCTTCAGTAATAGCAGGGGATTTTCCCCGGTGCATCTGCGACCGCATAGTCGTTTATAAGGTCTTTGACCGATAAATTTCGGGTATCAGCAAGCCGTTTAACTGAGTACCGAATTATACAAAGCGGCACAAACAAATTCTATTCTTACGCTTACCGGGCTGATATTATTGGATTATTCTGTTCCGGCACAAATTCAAAGGGAGTATTCTTCTACGCTTCTCTCACCTAAAACCCTGGAAATAGGCGGATTAAATTGGCGAAGCCTTTGCATAAAACAATCTTAAAAAAATTCAAAAGACATCATGTCTCATTTTGGAAACATATGCTTTATTTATTAATTTCAATTTAACAGTGAGGAATATTAATTGCAGGATTTTTCTTCGTTAACAACAGGTCAGTTTACGGTAGCACCCGATAATTTGAGCGCCTTCCGACATTGTGCGGGGAAATCTCTCTGCGATTTCAATAATAATAAGAAGAACCACCGGAATTATTTTCAGCAGGCTTTTATTATAACCTTTATAAAAAACTGAAAACAAAGATGGTTTATATAAATTTTATAATTACGGCTCAGGAATTAAGAGTCCATTAGACGGATAAAAGTTGAGGAATGTTATGCTGCAAACAAATGCAGGATAACATACTTTCTTAAAAAATTAGTAAAGGTTATAACATGTTGTTATTTTATATATTTAATAGTTATAAATCAAAATTTCACGGTTTTTTATCGGGCAGATATGTGCTCGATAACATTCCAGGTTGCAACATTTTGTTGCGGGTTAATTAATAGTTATAAGGCTGAAATAATGGAAGATATTTTTGTAAGAGAAGATATTGCAAAACCTGAAAACAGAGTTAATTTAGCATTATTTCATTTTCAAATGGATGATAGTTTTCATAAATGGTTTTGTGCAAAATTAAATATTCCGGAAACTTCAACGATTTATCCTACAGAAAATTTATCTGGTGACCGACCCGATTATATTATTAGAAACGATGATGAAATTATTGGATATGTTGAGGTTGAATTAGGAGATGAGAATAAATCTCAACTAGCCTCATATCGCTCAAAATACGAGAGTGATCAAATAAAAATATTTTCAATCAGTGGCAAGTCCCACCATAATTCAGATTTAAGTCTGGAGGAAATCAGTGGTTTTCTTAGTAAACAGATAAATTCTTTTAATAGTGAGCAAAAAAAGTTATCTGCAAAATATTTAATAAAGCTTATTGAAACATATATAAATGATATTGCTTCGTATTCTAGGAATCCAGTCAGCGAAGAAGTATTGAATCGACCTTTTGTGAATCGATTATTAGATGCCTTAAAAGATTATCAACCTGATCCAAATCATAAACGAGCTGTTCCTGGTCAATATTATTGTGATACTAATAGTCCCAAGGGTTTTTCTTTTAGAGTTTACTCCTTAGAATCTACTCTTCAAACTAAATCAATATCCTTGCTTTCTATTACAAAAGGTCGTGATTTTGTTACATTTCTTTCCGAGGAAAAGTATAAGAAATATCTAAATCATAAAAATGATACAGAAATTAATAATTGGCTAAACTTCATAAAAAATACTTTAAATCTCCCAATAGATAAAAAGGGACTTAATGGAAGAATTGAATCACCGATAAATATTGTTGACAAATATTTAAGTGAATTAGTTGCGGTTATTATTCCATTGATTTGAGAAAGCCTTATAACCAGCAAATCAACACGGACGCCGTTTTCAAAGCGGCATTTGTGTAGTTCTTTAGTTTAGTGATAAATAAAACATTGCTGTTCGGCAGTGTACTAATAAACGAAATTGTTGCAACCGGTTTGTGTCGTTGAAGTTACAAACCGGTTGCTAAATCTTTGGTGTTGTACTTTTAATCGGCATTGTAGTGTTGGGGCGCCGGTTATTTGCAACGTCGTTATATGCAAACATTTTTTTACCATTTATAAAAGGTACAAGATTGTTCCCGTTTTCTGAAAGTCGCGATATTGAAGGTCTCTTAAAAATATTCCTAATTGATAACAAAAAGGAACTTAAAAAATATTGCAAATCTTTGACCATTCATTTTGATGACTTTATCAATTTAATTGGTTTATGTGAAACATTTAATATTGGTATGAAGCATCGTATTTATCAAAAAGATATAATCCCTGAAGATGTTGACATTACCAAAGATGATATAGAAGAAATCGTAAAAGATTCTTCGACTGAGGCAACTAAAAGAAGTAAGAAATTTTCAAGAAAGGCTTTTCAATTTTTTGATGTAAGAAGATATTTAGTTGCTCATGTGTTTTATTTACCACCGGGGACAAAGTATTGGCACTTTTTTTATTTTGATCAACGTGACCTCAATGAAACTAATAATCATTGGAGTTTTGGAGCCCACATACATTTTATCAATTATTTGTGGACAGAGTACACTTCAAAAGGAATTTGGGAAGAATTTATGTCAGACAAACCTAAGTTTAAGAATGCTTTACATATTCGCTGTGAAGGGAATATAAAATGAAAATTATAGCATGCTAACTAGCAAATCAACCCGTCCGCGAGGTCAAGCGGGTTTGGTGCAGTTCTTAAGTTTAGTGTTTTATGAAAGTTGCTTTTTAAATTAGTTTATATTGTAAAGTTAGTTCCGCCTTGCTTATTACGAAAGTTAAGCAAGGCTCCACTTGTAAACATTTTTAATAATAAAAAAATATTGCAGTTCTGGGCGGCGGGTTATCGGCAACGTCGTTATATGCTAAAATAAAATATATGTTTACAACAAATTAGGAGTCAATCTTGAAAGCAATACTACTATCGGTGTCAATTGCTTTGATATTATTAGAAACATTCAATAATAGCTTTGCACAAACTTGGACATCTCAAGTAAGCGGGACGATAAACGATTTGTACGGAGTTTCTTTTACAGATGAAAATAACGGAACTGCAGTCGGAGTAAGCGGAACTATACTAAGAACCACTAATGGCGGCACAAGCTGGGCGGCACAAACAAGTGGAACAACAAATGATTTATTAGGCGTCTCTTTTACAGATGCAAATAATGGTACTGTTGTTGGTGCCGGTGGAATAATTTTAAGAACCGTTAACGGGGGGACAAACTGGGCGGTACAAACCAGCGGAACAACAAACACGTTATACGGAGTCTTTTTTTCAGATATAAATAACGGAACGGCTGTCGGTGATATTGGAAGAATCCTAAAAACCACTAACGGAGGCTCTAATTGGAATTCGCAAACAAGCGGGACTGTAGCTCGTTTACGGAATCCCTATTTTAGTGATGAAAACAATGGTACCATCGTGGGTTATACCGGAAAAATACTAAGAAGCACAGATGGTGGAGCAAACTGGGCAAATCAAACAAGTGGAACCGCGGTACATTTATGGGGAGTCTTTTTTGCCTCTACAAATTACGGTACTGCTGTTGGTGCCAATGGAACAATCCTAAGAACAACAAACGGGGGCACAAACTGGACAGCACAAGCCAGTGGGACTTCAAGTAATTTATGGGGAGTTTCCTTTACAGATATTAATAACGGAACAGTAGTTGGTTTTGATGGAACAATCCTAAAGACCACGAATGGTGGCACAAGCTGGTCGGCACAAACAAGCGGAACTTCAAATTTCTTATTGAGTGTCTCCTTTATTGATGCAGATATAGGAATCACTGTTGGCGGTGGTGGAACAATCCTAAGAACTAATGATAGTTCTTTACCTGTCGAACTTCGCTCATTTTACGCAGTTATCAATCAAGAATATGTGGAATTAAAATGGAATACCGCAACAGAAGTAAACAATTATGGATTTGATGTTCAGAGGTTGGAGGGCGGAGGACAGAGGTCAGAGGGCGGAGAGCAGAAGTCAGAATGGGAGAAGATTGGATTTGTGCAGGGAAATGGTAATAGCAATTCACCAAAATCTTATTCATTTACAGATAAAAATGTAACAAGCGAAAAATACTCTTACCGCTTAAAACAGATTGATACGGATGGGAGTTATGAATACTCCAAAGAAATAGAAGTAACCCTAAATAAAGCGACAGAATTTTCGTTAGCGCAAAACTTTCCGAATCCGTTTAATCCAACAACAAAAATAGAGTTTTCAATTCCATCGGATAATAATGTGGAAATAAAAGTATACAATGTACTTGGAATGGAAGTAGCAACATTGTTAAATGCTCACAGACAAGCAGGAACGCATAATGTAGAATTTAATGCAAGTAATATTGCAAGCGGAATTTATTTTTATAAAATAGTTAGCGGTAATTATTCTGAAATAAAGAAAATGATATTACTAAGATAAGGACACCATATAACCAGCCAATCAAGGCGGACGCCGTTTTCGCATCTGCATGCCGGCATACAGGTTCGGTAATTTACAAATTTTGGAGTTGGTCGTTCCGTTTCGGCTGACTTGTTCAAGGCAGATCTGTTAAAAAAAATTATTTTAAGTAATCGGCAGCGGTGTTCTAAACCAAAATCCCATTCCGGGCTTCTGCTTAAATACATGTTGAAATTACTCCGGTTATTTTATCAATTGAGTAATTCCAAATATTGTGGGATGAATTATTCTGCCGGGATATAACTTAAGGACTGAGGGCGCTATTAACTTCGATCATAGGAAAGTTAATAACATTAAAAAAATTAAATATAATTATTGAGAACTTTCATTCTCGGGGTTTCCGAAAATGTGTTGCTGTAATAATTCCTGCTTTCACCGCGGGTATAACTATTCGAAGGTGATGCGCTTCTTGAACTGCGTCTGCGTGAAGAAACCGGCTTAATTCTTTTTTCTTCCGGTCTTGCTGCTTCAAAAATCTCTTTTTCAGGTTCGGGCATTTCAATAACCGGAGCTGAATATGTTACTGACTCTTCATATTCTGCCATAGCAAGTTTTTTTCTCTGTGATACGGAGGTCACCAGTATTATGATTGCAAGCATTATCAGTAACACACCCAAAACTGTAAAAAGCATATTGATTATATCAGCCATTTTTTCCTCAAAATTTATGTGATCAAATTTACAGGTTGTGACCGCCCCGGATGTTTTTTTTCGATAAACCACTTCTTTTTCTCGATAAAACTATTCTTTCAGACATTAAATTAATTGTGAAAACTGCGTTAAAAGATTAGTAGAAAAAATGGTTGGAATTCTGACTATCCCTCCGGGTGAGATTTGAGGATTTTCGTTGTTTAATTCAAGTATAAGGATGTTCTTAAAAAAGAGTCAGTAAAAGATAGCCTGTTATAATTGTGAGAACAGAAATTATGACTCCCGGAATGAGATACGCATAAAAAGTGAGGTGTACATTCTGTTTTTTTGCAGATTCGGCGACAATTAGATTTGCTACTGAACCCATAATTGTAAGGTTCCCTGCGAATGTTGCGCTCATCGATAGAATTGACCAGAATAATTCCCCGTTGCTGAAATTCCCTGCGAATTCACCAAGCAGTAAAACTGCCGGCACATTCGAAATAAGATTGCTTAAAACGGCGCTGATAAAAGTTACTCCCGGCATACCCAATGAATTAATTAAAGATGCCGATTTCTGAAATTGCTCCGGACTGAGAAGCGTTCCGAGTGTGTTAGTGAGAATAAAAAGACATGCGAAAAACACAAGCAGTGAAAAATCAATTTCCTTAAAAACTCTTTCAGGTTTCAGTCTGCGCGTAAATAAAAGTATTGCAGAGGATGTCAGGGCGGAAAGGGGTATGGAGAAACCGCCGAGCAATCCCGCAATCATAACCAAACCAGCTATAAGGCTTTTTATTAACAACGGCTTATAGACAGAGAACGGCAGTTCTCTGACAGGCTCGAATTTTTCTGAGACAAATTCGTTCCTGAAAAGAAGGCGCATGACGATGATAATTATAAGCAATCCGGCAAATGCGGCAGGACTTAAAAGCAGCATGAAGCGGGCAAAATCAATTCCGGAAGCCATACCAATAAGCATATTTTGCGGATTGCCGATTATTGTGGCGGCTGATCCGACATTTGCAGAAGTTGCAAGGGCAATCAGGTATGGAACCGGATTTCTGTTAAGCGATTTCAGAAGGGAAAGGATTACGGGAGTAAAAACGAGAACTATAGTATCGTTAAGGAAAAATGCTGATAGAATTCCTGATGCAAATACAAGATAGATTAATAATTTGTCGGGTGAATCAGCATATCTTCGTATCCGGGAAGTTACAATATTGAAAAAACCGGAAATACGCATATTTGCGTTCAGAACCATCATGGCAAAAAGTAAAACTATTGTGTTACTGTCGATTGCCTCCCAGGCGCTGTCTAAATCAATTGCGCCCGTAATAAGAAGCAGAGTGACCCCTATAACGGAAATTGATGTCCTGTTCATCCTGAAAACAGGCAGTTTTCCAACAGCTATTCCCGCAAGAGTAAGGGCTATAATTAACAAATAGAGAAAGGTCATTCCCCTGAATTAGTTCAAGCCGGTCTGTTATCGGCAGTCATATCTCCAAGAGGCTGATTCTCAAGCTCCTGGATAACATCCTTAATATCAATCGCCCAGCCATTCATTCTTGTAACGACATTTTCAAAATATATTCTTGCTCTTTCGTAATCATCGGTGCCTGGTTTATTAACAATAGCCTCCACCATTTCGGAGTAGATAGCGTTAAGTTTTTTGATCTCCCTTGTGTGTTTTTTCATTTTGTGCCTTTTCTTAAAAATACCGTACTGTAAAATATTATTAACAGGACGAAGCAGCAAAAAAGCTTTTATCCTGTTAATAATTTTGTTTATCAGATTAAAATTCCACGCTGATTCCGATCGATGGCAGAATACCAATTGATGAAGATTTTTCGGAAGTTTTTTCAATCGGATCCCACTGGATGCTGTTCGTGTTTTTCCTGTTGTAGATATTCTGAATGTCTATGTATGTTATCAGCGACCATCCTGAAAAATACCATCTTCTGTCAACGCGGATATCGAGTGCATGCTGTGAATCAAACCGCTCCGAAAGGTAATCGGAAACATTCTGTGTGCCGTCGTCATTATACGGCGTATATGGGTTTCCGGTTGCAAATCTGAATTTTAGAGATGCTTCCCAGTGTTTATCGAAAATGTACCCGCCGCTTAGGTTTACGATCCATTTCTGATCGAACTGCCCGGGACGGCTGACCCCGTCCAGCGATGTGAAATAGGATTCACTGAAAGTGGCGCTGAGTATTCCATAGTAAGGAATGCCCGAAGATTTTTTTTGCATTGATAGCTCAATCCCTCGTGAAAATCCGATGCCTTCGCTTATTAGCGGTTCAAGTCCGAAAGACGCAAAGTTTTCCTGACTGCCCCCGAATCCCCCGCCAGTATTCGCAAGGACAATGTACGGACGCAGAATACTTGTCGGGTAGTCCGAATAATCCTTATAAAAGAATTCGGCTTTAACCCTGACATCTTCCCTTAAAAGCTGCTCAATTCCGGCGATGTACTGGTTAACGGAAATAGCAGTTAAATCTCTGTTGCGGCTGTCGGCAATCAGCCAGATATAAGACGGAAATTGTCTGTAATTACCGGCGCTGAGACTGATAGTCGTAAGCGGAGATACATAGTATGCCAGAGAAGCTCTGGGACTTATGTAGGTGTTTTTATTTATTCCGTCAAAGTAATCAACCCTGAATCCTGTGTTAAATCTAAGACGATGAAACATCTCGCGTGAATACTGGAAATAAAATCCTGCTTTAACGAAATTTTCGGAAGCAAGTATCCGGTTATTGGGCAGTAATTCTCCGTAAGTTGTAACAAATCCGGCAGGAAAATAAACATCCCCGTTGAATTTGATTAGTTTTCCTGAAACTCCCGCGTTTATCTCGGCATTCTGTCCAATTTTATAAACGATGTCGGTTTTCAGTTCATTTTCACCTTCCCGCGAAATATTGCTGAAAATTGGATTAAGCAGCGTATCTTTCTGGAAAGTATCGAAATCGGTAAAATTTCTGCTGAGTGATACAGTGTAAAAACCGTTTTTTATTAGCCTTCGGTATGAGAGACCTGTCAGATAAGATATCTGGTCACTGCCGAGTATCTGGCTGTTATCAATCAGATCTTCTCTGTTGTTATTGTTAAATTTCACATTATCAAAGGCGCTGACAAAAAGATAACTTATCCTGCTCTGCTTATCTATGTCATAGCTGAACTTCGCAATCACGTCGTAATATTCGGGAACGAAATTGAATCCGGCAGCATTAAAAATAAAATCGAGGTAACTCCTTCTTGCCGAAAAAAGGAAATTGGAATTTTCAGAAAGTGGTCCCTCAAGATTTAATCCGAATTGAGATGCCGATATTGTGGCTTTCCCTCCGATTTTATCCTTTCTGCCTTCTCTCAGGTCAATTTTAAGCACTGAGGAAAGTTTGTCGCCATAGGCTGTTGAAAATCCTCCGGAGGAAAACGTAGTTTCGTTAACGAAATCAAGGTTGATATAACTCAGAGGTCCGCCGGTTGCACCCTGGTTCCCAAAATGATTTATGTTGGGAACTACAAATCCGTCAACGACGTAAAGGTTTTCTGCCGGAGAACCGCCTCTTACGACAAGATCGTTTCTGCCGGCGGATTGAACGGCAACACCCGGAAGGACAGATAAAGCCCGTATTACATCTTCGAAACCTCCCGGCGCCCTTCTGATCTCTTCATAGCTGAATTTTTTGACGCTGATTAATTCATCGGGATTTTTCTCAAAAAATTCAGTTGTAACTGTGACGCCTTCCAATTCAATAACTGATTGATTTAATTGAAACTCAACGAACGCAGGACGCGCTGAGTTTACGATAATATCACTTTTTATCTGGCTGTCGTAACCAATAAAAGATGCCCTGAGGATATAATTGCCGGCGGTAAGTCCGGAGATTACATATTCACCGTTTTCATCACTGCTTGTGCCGAGGTCAGTGTCGGGAATTATCAGATTCACGCCGGGCAGCGGTTCTTTTGTGGTCTTATCTATTACAATACCCCGGATTACTCCTCTTTCCTGAGCAAAGGTGATATTGAAAATAAATATGCCGATCAATAAAATTTTAATAAAACTGTTAGTCATTAGAATACCATTATAAATTATTTATTAGATGAACCACGAATAGCTTTTATTAGTTTCAGTGATAAGAAATAATTTGAAAATTGTATAAATATCGTGAGTGTATCCGGTATGCAGAAAGAATCAGAACAGATTTTCAAAAACCAAACGGAGATTTGAAGCAGGTATTACTTCAATGCGGCATTCTTTTGGAATTCTGGATTTGTTGGCAGCAGGTATTATTATTCCTGTGAAGCCCAGTTTTTCTGCTTCCCTGATTCGTTTTTCGATATTGCTGATCCCTCTGATCTCACCGCCCAACCCGACTTCTCCTGTTATCACAAGATCCGGGCTGATTGTTTTATCCGACAAGGCGCCGACAATTGCACAGCAGACAGCCAGGTCTATTGCCGGTTCGTTAATTCTTATCCCCCCGGACATGTTTAAGAAAACATTTTTATCTGAGAGTCTCATACTGCCTCTTTTCTCAAGCACAGCAAGCAGAATAGATAACCGTTTATAATCAAAACCGGTTGCCACCCTCTGAGGATTTCCGTAATATGATGGAGTAACTAATGCCTGCACTTCAAAAAGAAAAGTCCTGGAGCCTTCCATTGTTGCCGAGATCACTGATCCGGATATCTTTTCATTCCGATGAGTCAGGAACACTGAGGCTGCGTCTTTAACTTCTTGCAGCCCGCCCGAAGTCATTTCAAAAATCCCGAGTTCATTTGTACTCCCAAAACGGTTTTTTTGAGCGCGCAGCATTCTTAGTCCTTCGCCCGAATCACCTTCAAAGTAAAGTACCGTATCAACAATATGCTCAAGAACTTTTGGACCTGCAAGGAATCCTTCTTTTGTTACGTGCCCTATAAGAATAAAAGAGATGTTGTTTTTCTTTGAATAATTCATTACGGCGGCAGTGCATTCGCGTATCTGTGTTACGGTGCCTGCAGGATTATCAAACTCAGGGCTTGATACAGTCTGAATAGAATCAATGATCACGATTTCAGCACCGCTTGAGCCGGCAGCATCCAAAATGGTTGGAAGATCGGTTTCAGCCAATATCATCAACGAAGAATTCAGCGCATTTAATCTGACCGCCCTGGATTTTATCTGCCAGAGGGATTCTTCGCCGGTAACATAAAGAACTTTACGGTTCAGTTTCGCGGCAGTCTGAAGTACCAGCGTGGATTTACCTATACCGGGATCACCGCCGATCAGAACAACCGACCCATTCATTAACCCGCCGCCGAGCACGCGGTTTAATTCTTCAGACCCAGTGTCAAATCTTTCACCGGTTTCTTCTGTTATCGAAATTATATCCTGAAATAAAGCAGTATTGGAACCAGAGGGGGATTTGCTTTTTGCAGAACTTTTAATCTCTTCGGAGAAAGTATCCCAGGCTTCGCAGGAAGGGCATTTCCCCACCCACCTCAGGGATTCAAAACCACAATTTGCGCATACATAGACAGTTTTATTTTTGGCCATTAAAAGCCGGTTCTCCGGACGAAATTGTTAATAACTTCATCCTTTGAATTAATTATTTCATCCGGCGTTCCGTTGAAATATATTTGTCCTTCATGTACCATAGCTATTCTGCTTGCAACAGTTTTTACGCTGTACATATCATGGGTGACCATAATAGTTGTTACTTTCAGCCGGGAGTTCAGTTCGCGGATGAGATCGTCAATTGAATCGGACATGATCGGATCGAGTCCAGTCGTCGGCTCATCATATAAAATATAATCGGGATTCGTTATCAGTGCCCTTGCAAGCCCGACACGTTTTCTCATCCCACCCGATAACTCTGCCGGCTTCAGTTTTTGAATACCAGGCAGCCCTACAAGTTCGAGTTTTTCAGCAATTTGCTTTTCCAGTTCGGCAACGCTTAGATTAAAATTGTTCTCCATAATAGGCAGGGCAATATTCTCTTCAACAGACATTGAATCGAACAATGCAGCTCCCTGAAAGAGGAAGCCGAATTTTCGTCTTATTTCATAAAGTTCCTTCCGGGAGAGATCACCAACTAATTTCCCTTCAACTTTAACATATCCTTCATCCGGTGCAAGCAAACCAACTATATGCTTCAGGAGCACGCTCTTTCCGCAGCCGCTTCGCCCTATTATTGCAAGCGCTTCGCCTTTGTGGATATCAAGATCAACTCCCCTGAGGACTTTTTTCCCTTTAAATTCTTTGTGAAGACTTCTGATTTCAATCATCCATTTTCTTCTCTATGTTAGCCGATTTAGTATATACAAAAATAAAATCTTTCTCTTTATTACCTATACTTACATTTAAACTGTCACCTGAGAAATGATATGTGATAAAGGTTGGGAAGTCATGTTCCGTATTCTCAAATCTGAATTTTCCTTTGTGGCGCTCAGTCAATTCAAAAGCAATGGGATATTTATTCTCAGAAGGATGAGCAATATAATAGATATTTTTACCTAATACGGTGATCATCAGATTTTCAACATTCTTAATGATGGTCATTTCCCGCGTGAATTTATCAGCAGTACCTGTGAGTATTCCATTTTTGAATGTCCAGTTTTCTGCTATAGAACCGTCTTGTATGTTACGTGTCCATTTGCCGGTGAAATGTTTCCCAAGTTCTTCCATAATCTCGTCCTGAGCAAAGAAGCAGGGGTTTAGCACAAATATCAATAAAATAAAGCGGAAATATTTCATATCAATTCCGGAAGTGAGTCCTTTAACATAAGAAAAAAAAGGGAAATGTTATTTGTCAAAACACAACTTAATAAAAGAAGGGCAATATCTGTTAATTTATTGCAGGAATATATTTTGCAGATCGGAGAGGCAAAAAAAAAGGCTGCCTGGTTTCCCGGGCAGCCTTTTAATTAGATAAAAAAATCAGTCTTATTTAATAAGCATCATTTTTTTGGTAAGTGTATTGTTGCTGCTCTGCAGTCTATAGATATAGAGACCGCTGCTCAGATCAGATGCATTAAAATTAACAGTATGAATTCCTGCCTGCATATTCTGGTTAACCAGAACGCTGACTTCACGTCCAAGAATATCGAACACACTCAATTTAACCATTCCGCTTGCCGGAACAGAGAAACTGATTGTTGTTGACGGGTTGAAAGGATTAGGATAGTTCTGATTTAATTCAAATGAACTGACCAAAGACCCGTCATGAATTCCGGTTGTGCTTTCGCCATTAAGTGTGAGGGCAATTTCAGCGCTCAGATTTTCATTGTAATCAAGAGCGGCTGCCGATACTGTACCTGAAACAAATGATTCTTTTTCAGCAAAAACGTTATATGTAGCAGGAGTTAAACCGGAGATAACATAACGACCGTTTTTATCGGTGATGCCAAATGAACCTGATTCGGAATTATCGTTAAGAGCAAAAACATAAGCGCCTTCAACGGGCTGATCATCAGTACCGGTAACTCTGCCTGTGATAAGGCATTCACCCGGGTTCAATCTTGGGACAACAGTAAAATCATAATCGGTAAGGATACTGGTCTCGGTAGCAACTACTGTATCAGCTTCATACCAATGATAAGCCTGGGCTCCGTCATAACGGAAATATGTCGGTCTGTAATCACCGGAAGGTTTTGCAAAAAGAACATAATTACCCGGCTCTAAATTCTCAATGGAATATACACCCATTGAATCAGACTGTGTGGTGTAAACAAAGTTCCTGTGATGAGAGGTTCTCATTTTAATAGCTTTAACGTAGGAAAGGATTCCTGTGCCTGCTGAGTCTGTGACTGCACCGGAGATTGAGTTTGCATAAACCGGTTTTGGGTCAAGAGTCAGATCGATTCCCGTAACATCTCCGCCAATGAAAATCCTGTCGGCTTCTGCGAAGCTGCTCTTATCGTTATAAAATTCAGGCAGATAATCTCTGTTCAGAGGTTTAGCGTAAACAACAACAGTATCGCCTTCAATCAACTGGACAGAATAATTTCCAAGCGAATCTGTGCGTGCTTTTTTAACAAAATGGTGCATGGAATTTGAAAACACCTTATATACTGATATAGAAGCGCCAAGAGGCAAATTCTCACCTGCATTTACATTTCCGCTGAGGGTAAAGGTCACCGGGGGAACAATCGGATCTAAGCCGATATTAAAAATCAGCAAATCATCTTCATTTACTGTAACAGCAACCGCTTCATTAAAGTGTCTGACATTGTCATAATACTCAAAATAATAGTCTCTTGCCGAGAAGAACATATAGTAATCGCCGGTTTCGAGAGTTTTTGAGAAATAGCCGTTTGAATCAGCTCTGGTGAAATTGTGATGTTCACCGAAAGAACGGATGAACTTAACCTCTGCGAACGGAACCGGTTGATTGTCGGCGCTATTTGTTACATAACCCGAAATAACACCCTGGGCAGGAGGAACAGGACCATTAACTGTGATTTCCGCAATATTGGATGCTTCACTTTCACCGGATAAATCACTTGCAGTTACATAATATGAATATGTGTTTCCTGCCGGAGCATGCATATCGGAGAAACTTTTTGTCCGAATGCGGCTGGCTATCTTATTATATTCACCACTGTCACTTGCAGCGCCATCTTTTTTATAGACATTGTATTTTACCCGGACATTGCTTGTGTCGTCCCATACCAACTTAACGTATGTATGATGAAAACTTGCATATTCAGTCGCAGTCAGGTCAATCGGAGCCTGAGGCTGAGCTTTTAATACAAATGCCATTAAAAGAACGGCGAAAAAGGTTGTAAAACCGAGTTGTTTCATAACACCTCAATAATATTGGTTTATTGTTTAGTTTATTATTAACAATTATTAGATACTTAAAATAAAGAAATGGTTTAAATAATTGTTATCGTTTAATGTTTAACGTTGATATTCATCACACTTAACAATTGTGCCTGTAATTTTTTTGCTCCGGGGAAATCGGGATTGAGCCTCAGACACATATTAAGCATTTCAAGCGCTTTTTCATGCTGATTTTTTTTCACAAATGCGCCTGCATAATTATATAATAATTGTGCATCACCGGAGGACATGTTATAAGCTGATTCAAAATATTTCAGCGACTCATCGGTTTTGTTGTTATTCAGAAAAATAATTCCGAGCCATTTTGCTGTGAAGGCATCCGGCTCAATTTCATATTTCCGGTTAAGATAGGGCACGGCATCGTTATAATATTTGTGTTTTATCAATTGTTCGGCTGCAATAGTGTAATAGTCGTAAATGAACGGGAAAAGATCAATTATCACGGACATTTCTTCGTGGAATCCCGCAACATTCCCTTCTTCAAGATAACGGTTTGCCATCTCCCTGTGTGCCGCTTCCCAACTGATTTTGTTATCGACTACATATAGGGCAAGCGTATCTTTATAATTTTTGGGTGCAAATAGTTTCATCGTTTCGCTGGCAGGCATCTGCTCTTTGACGTATGGCCAGTCTGTTTTCAGAATAATTATCCGGTATGCACCAATAGTTGAATCAAGCGAAGTAAAGTAGAATTTTTGCCTTACAAGACTGTCGCGTTGAGCAGAGTTGTATCTCGTATCAAGGTCATCCGGAGTTATCTTTTGGGTAATCATCTCATCCATAAACGCTTTACCAATGATCTGATAACCATTAATCGTAGGATGAAGATGATCGGTCATCAGATTATCTCCGATAATTCCGTTTGGTGAAATGGAAGAAAATACTGAATCGATATTTACAACAGGATATCCGAATTTTGCAGCAAGTGAAATGATGGTTGAATTAATTTCTTCCGGAGCCCTGAATTTCAATGCGTCAAGATCCTTTGCCAGCCGGAATAATGAGTCGGCAGCGCGAAAATTGCCTGAATTATATTTACTGATCGCCTGATCGTAAACTTCGGCGGCAGCGGGGATATCTGAATTTCCAAAAGAAATAAAAGGTTTCTGATCTTTAAGGTTCGAAGCAAGAGTGCCGATTATTACAGGCACTCCGGACTGCTTTAATTGAGCCAGCATTTCATCCAGATTCCCCCTGAATTGCTCGATGCCTTCCTGATAAACATCAGATTTGAAAAGGATTTTTTGATCGCCCACCATTTTAGCCATCAGAGTTCCTGAGGCTTTTTTATCGCCGGAAAACAATGATCTTACAGAATTAATGATATTCCTCATGAGTTGGAATGTGCGAAAATCCTGCATATAAAGAACGGACTTGACAATCCACCTTGATTTTCCGATGCTTTCGGAAGATCCGACCCCCAAAGCCCCATAATATTCATTGTGACCGGCATAAATGAGAACTGCATCGGGCTGCTGTTCTATTATGCCCGGGAGCAGATCAGCTAGTGTGTAAGAATTGATTGCAGACATCGATGTATTCACGACTTCAATTTTTTTTCCTGGAAGAAGTATCTCCAGGTTTTTTTCAATGTATTTGGCAAAAGAACCGCCGGGCGTAAATGGATACCCTGCAGCCGAACTTCCGCCCATAACAAAAACTCTGAATGAGTTTTCTCCTTTGACTCTATCAAATATAGCCTTGTTTGCATATGGGGTACTTTTAGTCTGATAAAAATATCTTCGGGCGATATCCGGATTTAATGCAAGCTGTTTATCTTTAAGCGGTATCCACTGCTCATATACTGCACCATACTGAAAAATTCTTAGCGCTCCTTCCAGCAGCATTAAGAACAGAAAAGGCAGCATAAGAAGAATTATATAATAATAAAACGGATAATTGCCATTGACACGATTTTCAGTTTTAACAGGTGTTTCGGGCTTCTCGTTTTGACTTTTTTTAGTAGATTTTGATGTTTTACGCGACATGGAGTTTACATTAAATTTAAAAGTAATCTAAAATAAAGAATTTACTTTATTTTTTGTTCCTGAATAACTATTTTTACAGTCTCTTTTTGAAAAGTGTTCTGAAAAAGCAAAACGGAGAGATGGCAGAGTGGTTGAATGCGGCGGTCTTGAAAACCGTTGCCCCGCTGAGCGGGGCCGGGGGTTTAGGACACATCTTTCAATAGAGTTCTTAAGGTTTTGAAATAATGTAATACGGAGAGATGGCAGAGTGGTTGAATGCGGCGGTCTTGAAAACCGTTGTGGGTTATGCTCACCGGGGGTTCGAATCCCTCTCTCTCCGCAAAAATAAGACATAAAAAAACTTGTCCTTCACGGTTTACATATTACGCAGCATCCCAACCGGCAGACACTACATTGGCTACACATCAGAAATAAATCAGAGACATGAACGACATAATGCGGGATTAGTACGTTCAAGCAAGCCCTATTTACCCTGGGAATTGATATATACGGAAGAATTTGCAGATAAGAGTTCAGCCATGCGGCGCGAACTTGAGATCAAGTCATATAAGGGCGGCATTCAGTTTAAAGCACTTATAGGAGAATGAATTGCAGGGAATTTGAAAACCGTTCCCACGCAAAGCGGGGCGGGGGTTCGTCCCTCCCCGCGGGACTCTCTCCGCAAAAATAAGACATAAAAAAACTTGTCCTTCACGGTTTACATATTACGCAGCATCCCAACCGGCAGAACTTACCCTTTTCAACTTCGTAGTAAGTTGAAAAAAGGCTTTTGTGAAATATCATTTTGTCAAAAGGATTACTCTCTCTGGAATCATATTTTCTTATTCGACTGGATGCGGAAAAGGAGTTAGGCACATTTTTTAATACAGGAGAGATCGACTTATTTATTTACCATCCATCAAAAAAGTAAATCCGGCATTTCTCATTATTCAGACAAATAATAGATAAATTCAGGCACGAGAAAGAAGTTAAAGTTCAAATTATTTGATGTCAATCCTTGTTTTATCCATAATAATATCCTACTTTTTAATTTGCCGTCTAACTTATTATTTTTAGAGAGTTCCCCTCTTAATGTTGATTACAATACAGAATACAGAAAGGAATGTTAACGGAAAACGATGAAATACTGATCGGCTTACTCGAATCAATAAAAAAAGATGATGTAAATGCATTCAGAGATTTTTTTTATTTATACCAGCCGGGTGTTTTTAATTTTCTTTTCCGATATACTTCAGATTCAGATAACGCCAAAGACCTAACGCAGGAAGCTTTTATTGGGTTTTGGCAGAACCGTCAGAAAATCGACTCTTCCAGAAATGCAATAGCATACCTCTACAAAATCGCCCGCAATCTTGCAATCAACCAGTCGGTAAAAAATCTTCGGACACGAAGGCTGGAGGATGAGGAGTCATTAATTGGTAATTCAAATGAAAGTACTTATGCGGAATACGACCGGGTTTTTCTAATGGATGCATTTCAAAAAGCTGTTGAAAAATTACCCGAAAGATGCAGGGCTACTTTTGTCCTCAGCCGGTATTCAGGTTTCGATTACGCAGAAATCGCTGAAATTATGGGCGTATCATTGCAGACAGTGAAAAACCAAATGAATAAGGCAATTTCGACA
>Ga0172367_10002260_pt1 | contig 26630 bp, 26 predicted proteins | sample Lak10m_FD_114542 | JGI IMG/M metagenome (GOLD analysis project Ga0172367, IMG submission 114542) | Freshwater microbial communities from Kabuno Bay, South-Kivu, Congo - kab_022012_10m | ecosystem: Environmental > Aquatic > Freshwater > Lake | place: Democratic Republic of the Congo: South-Kivu...
TATCTTTCCATCGAAGAGAATGGATATGCTCATTTATTTCTGTATCGTCCGGCGGATATTGGTTTGATGCGCATTACCACGGGCGAATGGAACGATACCTCGCCCGCCTTCGACCCAGACCGGAAAAGGCTTGCCTTTGCTTCTGACCGTGACGGCGATTGGGACTTGTATGTGATGGACTTGAAAAGCGGAGAGATCAGACAGGTTACCAATTCTTTTCAATATGACTCTTCGCCTTCGTGGTCGCCGGATGGACAATGGCTGGCGTTTGAAACCTATGTGAACGATAACCTTGAGGTTGGCGTGGTGAATGTGGATACGGGTGAGATCGTGCCGCTGACGCAACACCCCGCTTCAGATCACTCTCCCGTTTGGGCGCCCGATGGACGCCACGTTGCCTTCATCTCCAATCGCGGCGGCGATAGTGATGTGTGGCTTGCCAACCTCGACCTTGCCGGTGATGAGCGTTACACCAACCTGAGCAACACGCCTTTTGCTTCAGAAAATAACCCGCTTTGGAATTACAACGGTTCGCAGTTGTTGTGGTCTTCCATTTCGCAAACGGTCGGTTTTAGCGGTTTGTATGTTTGGACGGCGTCCACTCCAGACCGCGCCGCCTACTGGGTGGGGGATGGCGGCATCGGCACATGGAACGAATCTGCGGCGCAGGTTTTGGCGGCGGTGAATACCCCCAACCAAACCTACCTCACTCTGTATGATCTGGATGGGAATGTGCTGCAACCCTCCCTGCCGCTCAGTGGACGTGTGCGCGGCATGGCATGGGGCGCTGCGCCTCTTGCCGACCCGCTGCCTGATTCGTGGACCCGAGCCTCTCAACAGCCTCGGCTTCCGCTTTGGTCGCCGGTGGTGACGCCCGCTGGCGATGTTCCCGATGGGCGGTTTTCGGTGGCGCCGCTTGAGAATATGCAAATTCCCTCTGCGCAATTGCATGACCTTGTGGATGAATCTTTCGCGGCGTTACGTCAACGAGTTTCACAAGATGCCGGTTGGGATGTGCTCGCCAGTTTGGAGAATGCCTTTGTCCCGCTTACGACCAGCCTTGAACCCGGCTTTGAAAATGACTGGCTTTATACGGGGCGCGGCTTTGCCGTCAATTCGTTGATGTCTAATGCAGGCTGGATGGTTGCCCTGCGTGAAGATATTGGCTCTCAAACGTACTGGCATGTTTACATCCGCTGCGCCGTGCAGGATGGTTCATTGGGCGAACCCATTCACAATGCCCCATGGAATCTTAATGCACGGTACGATCTCGACCCGCGCACCTACGAACAAGGCGGCGATTATGCCCCCGTCCCTGCCGGGTATTGGATAGATATGACCTCTCTCGCTCAAGCCTATGGCTGGGAGCGTGTTCCGGCGCTGCCGACATGGCGCACGTATTACAAAGGCGCGCGCTTTACAACCTTCATCCAAACCGGCGGGCTGACGTGGGATCAAGCTATGCGTGAACTTTACCCCATTGAAGCGATCTCCACGCCCACGCGTGTGAACCTTCCCACTTTAACGCCAACGAATACTCCCACACTTACGCCTACCATAAGACCCACGCGCACGCCGCGTATGACGCTCACGCCGAGCCTTACGCCGTCCATTACGCCTACACCCTCCGAAACGCCCGCGCCCACGTTTACGCCCACCCCGCCGACGGTTATTCCGTAATGCCTGTAAAACGTCTGCTTGCTTCCGCTTTGCTTTTGCTTCTTGCGGCTTGCTCGAACCCTTTGATGGGCGCCCAGCCCACAGAGGTGATTCCGTTTGACGCGTTGGAACAGCCCCAAACCGAGTCTGAGGCGTTGCTCACGCCCTCGCCGCAGCCTTTTCAATTCAGCCTTCCCACCCCGGGCGCAGAGCCAATTACGAACTGGCGTCCGCCTCTTTACCCTGTGCCTTGGGCAGTGGGTCCGTACGATCATTTTTATTTCACCCGTCCCATTGCCGCCGACCAAAAGAATTGGCCCACAGCAGATTATCGCTATGGCGGCATTTTTTTTGGTCGTAATATCGTTCACACCGGTGTGGATATTCCCTCGCCCGAAGGTACGCCCATTATGGCAGCCGGACCCGGCACAGTGGTTTGGGCAGGCTGGGGTTTATTCCGTGAAACGCCGGATGACCGTACCGACCCGTATGGTCTGGCGGTTGCCATTCGTCATGATTTTGGTTTTAACGATCAGCAGTTGTTTACCGTGTATGCCCACATGAGCGAGATGAATGTGATCGTTGGGCAGCATGTGGAAACCGGTGAAGTTATTGGCTTTGTTGGCAGTACCGGCGCAACCACAGGACCGCATGTACATTTTGAAGTGCGCTTTCCAGATAATTCCTTTTTCTACACCTATAACCCCGAATTGTGGATCGCTCCTCCGCAGGGTTGGGGAGTCTTGGCGGGGCGTATCATGAACGAAAAAGGGGAACTGCTTCAACAAATGGAACTTTTGGTTGCGCCGGAAAACGCATCGCGAACGTTTACCGCTCGAACTTACGGGAAAAAAGGGGCGATCAATTCAGACCCCTACTACCAGGAGAATTTTGTGCTCGGCGACCTGCCAGCAGGGATCTATAAAGTTACCTTCAAATATGATGATATTCGTGTGCAAACCTGGGTGGAGATTTTCCCCGGACAGGTGACCTACTTTACCTATAAACATGAAAAAGGGTTTACAGTGGCGCCGCCTCCCGCACCCAAATTGGATTTTGTACCTGAAAACCTGCCTGCCACGCCAACCCCTGTGCCGTAAATTTAAAATTGAAAGCTATGAAACGAATATTCTAAATCCTTGACGTTTAGAACAACTGTGCTATACTCTCGACAACTTAACCCAATAAACCCTTGTATCTCTTGAAATCGATGTGGTTAAGAAAAAAGGAGAATTTTACTCATGGCAAGAAAACCTCGTGCCACTGCCACAGAAGCAACCCCCTCAAATGTAGAAAATGCCAAACGCGCCGTTTTGGATAAAGCTGTCGGCGATATTTTAAAACGCTATGGAGATGGCTCCATCATGCGCCTGGGTGAAGCCCATGCCATGGTCACCGAGATCATCCCCACCGGCTCGCTCTCCCTCGATATTGCACTCGGTGTCGGCGGCGTTCCGCGCGGGCGTGTGGTCGAAATTTACGGACCGGAATCTTCGGGTAAAACCACCCTTTGTTTGCACATTGTCGCCGAGGCTCAAAAGAGCGGCGGTACCGCAGCCTTCATTGATATGGAACATGCGCTCGACCCCGTCTACGCTGCCCGCCTCGGCGTGGATATTGACAACCTGCTCGTCTCCCAGCCCGATACCGGTGAACAGGCGCTCGAAATCACCGAGACCCTCGTCCGCTCCGGCGCTGTCGATGTGGTCATCGTCGACTCCGTAGCAGCACTCGTACCGCGCAACGAAATCGAAGGCGATATGGGCGATGCCAGCATGGGTATGCAGGCACGCCTGATGTCTCAGGCGCTCCGCAAACTCAGCGGCGCCATCAACCAGACCAAGACCACTGTCATCTTCACTAACCAACTGCGCCAGAAGATCGGTGTCATGTTCGGCAACCCTGAAACCACTACGGGCGGTCAGGCGCTCAAGTTTTACGCCTCGCTTCGCCTTGATGTGCGCCGCATTCAGGCGATCAAAATGGGTGAGGAAGTCATTGGCAATCGCACTCGTATCAAAGTCGTCAAGAACAAAGTTGCGCCCCCGTTCCGCACCGCAGAATTTGACATCATGTTCAACGAAGGCATCTCCAAGAGCGGCGACGTGCTCGACCTGGCGACCAAGTTCGAAGTCATCACGAAGCGCGGCGCATTCTTCTCTTATGGAGATATCCGCATCGGTCAGGGACGTGAGAACGCCAAAGATTACCTGCGCAACAACCCCGATCTAATGGCAGAGATCGAAACCGTTATTCGCCAAAAATCATCCACTGGCGAAATTGCCTTACCGCTCGATATGGGCGAAGGCGGCGCGGAAGACGAAGCCTCTGGCGGCGGAAACGAAGAAGAATAACCAATGTAGGGATGCGGCTCACCCGCATCCCTTTTTTATTTTTAATACATCCTCACTGAGTATAATTTCAAGGATGAGCCTTCGCTTCTTTCCCCGACCATTCCTGATCCTCCTCCCGATCCTTTTTCTCGCTGTGGGCTGCGGCGCTCAACCCACGCCTACGCCCTTCCGTCCCCCGACTGCAATTCCGCCAACACAACCCAGCCCCACGCCCACACCTTTGCCACCCTCGCCAACCCCCGCTGTCACACTGGCGCCCACTCCAACCGAAGGTCCATGCTTTAATGAATTAACCTTTCTAGAAGATGCTACGATCGAAGACGGCACAACCTTTGCCCCTGGCGAACCGATTGATAAGCAATGGCTTGTTCAGAACGATGGCTCTTGTGATTGGGTCTCGTCTTACACGCTCAAGTGGGTGGGAGGTCATCCCATTGGCGTATTGGAAGATCAGCCGCTATACCCTGCCAAAGCGGGCGTGCAAGCTACTTTGCGGATCGTTTTCACCGCTCCCGCCGAACCCGGCGTCTACCAAACCGTATGGCAGGCGGCAGACCCAGATGGGAACTTGTTCGGCGAAACAGTATTCATGGAAATTATCGTTCAATAACTGCTTATAAAAAGAGACCCCATGGACTCACAGTCTGAATTCCCTATTGTTTTTGAAGCCCTAAAAGCCATCCTAAAACCATACGCTAAAAAACTGAACCTCAAGAGCGATACACACGAGATGTTTTCCCTGGATGCCGCCTACAGTGAAACGTGGCGGAAAGAACTTTTCTTTGCCTCCGCGCAGATCAAGAAGAACTAAGTCTCGTTCCACCTCATGCCCGTCTACATGTACCCCGACCTGATAAAGACCATCTCGCCAGAGCTTAAAAAACGGATGCAGGGGAAATCCTGTTTCAATTTCAAAAAAGTTGAAAAACCCCTGTTCGATGAATTGAACGAACTCACCAAACAGGGATTTGAACGGCTGATGAAAGAAGAGTATTCTTAATTCACTTTCATAAAGCCAAACAGACTAAACATCCTTCTCATGAATTTATGCCCACCATCGGGGTTAAGGAACTGATTGGGACACGAACCGGGGATCACGGAAATCCCATTCGCATTGCAAATATCCACCGCAGATTGTGAAACGCTGGTGGTGCTGGGAGATAGACCAGGTTTAACACCCATCATGCAATGCATCCAAACGTGTTTCACACCCAAGTCCACACATTGATTGACGATCTGCTCCGCCACTTTGGGGCTGGTGAGAATGAAGACCGCATCTGGTTTGGAGGGCATGGATGCCAGGTCTGAGTAGCAGGGATCGGCTTGGAAAGAGGCGATGCGCGGATTCACCGCAAAGACTTCATAGCCTGCATCCTTGAATCTTTGGTACGCCGCATTACACCCTGTTTCACGTTTGTCTGATACACCAACAACTGCGATCCGTTTTTGGGCGAGGAATTCTTTTACCATTTCATCCAGTTTTTTCATTGCACTTCTCCTGAAACAAAAAGACCGGAAAACGAACTCCAATCTTTTTTATTTGAATTGATTCGCAATGAAATTATAAATTCCCCGTTCCTTGTTTTATAGTGACGAATATCACCCGCTTATAGAAAATCTTTTTTAGGCCATGGCGCCAGCGCGGGGAGTACCCCACGCCCCGCACTTTTTTCGAGCTCAGCGAATACGGCACAGGTGTGTTCGTCAAGCGGAAGATACTGATTGAGGAACAACTCTCCGTGAGGGGTGATCGAAGTGGTGGTGGCGGTGGCGTACGTAATTGGACCGAAATCGGCGTGTGTGTAGGAAAATGTATCGGAATTCGCTTCACGATCCTGCTCGGTGGATGAGACCATCTTCCAGTATCGGTCAAACAGCGGATACTCGTTTGGGTCGCGGAACGCTTTCATCAGATACTGAAAGTAGGGCTTGGCGCGGTACCGAAAACTGTTCTCGCGGACGAAACGCATGGAGCCCACAGCGTACTGCTCCCAATTTTCTGTGATCTTTGACCTCACCACAAGTTCCTTGCCAAACATTACGCGCACGGTGGTAAATCCGCCGGGGGTATTGTGGGCGCTTAACATCATTTCGGGGGTGGGTTGAAAAAAGGCAAACGCCATATTATTCAGGACGAGCACATCTGAATAAACATCCATAATAAAGGCGGGGACGTTTAACTTCTCAATAATGTTCGTCATTTTCCCAAGCACTTTCACAATATCCACGGTATCTGTGGCAAGCGCCGCCGATGGCTGCCGGATGAGATATTGCTGTTTTACCCCACTCGCAGCCAGGAAGAATTCACGCCGTTCGATGGTTGTCAGGTGAAGAGAATTGGCTAATTTGATAAGCAGTTCAGGCTCGAAATATTTTTTAACCCCACGTTCGATCTGGCTGATCACTGCAAGATTGATACCCGAAGCCTCATGCAGTTGAAACTGCGTGAAATTCAGGTCTTGCCGTAAAAGAGATACAAGCGTACCAAACTCCATCCTGTCCATTTGAGGTCTCCTGTCGGAAAAAATGACTGTAAAAAATCTTTGAGTCCATTCTAACCTGATTTGCTGTACAGGGACCGCCTTTTTTATTAAAGTAAAGGCACTTCTTCTTTTGAGATATTGCCTGTGCAGTGGGGGCGAGGGGAACCTGCATTGGGAGCCTCAGCCAAATGGCTGGGGCTTTTTTTTATGGACTAGAACTCGATTTCACCGACTTGGTCAAAATTAAGCTCAAAGTATTCCTCTGCTTCAGTTTCAATTTCTACATCAAGCGCATCGCCCGCGCGAACTCCGCGGTTGCAGTACGATCTATAGGGACAATAAAGGCAGCGTTTGGTATCTTCTGTTTTCGGGTAGGTTGAGGCATTTTTTATCTCTTCTGCCAGATTTACGAGCGCACCCCAATCCCGTTTGAACTGGTCACTCGTGTACGAAAAGTGCGCCGGGTCGTTGGGAAAATTTGAGAACCAATAGATCATCTCAACCTGTTCAGGGATTACGGGCTTTCCTTCATTGAGAAATGCGCCAGCCTGCACAAGCAAAGCACGGTACACCCGCGTTTGAAAACGGATGGCAAGAAGGTCACTCTTTGGTCTTTTACGATAGGTCTTCCAATCGTAGACTCTAATTTTTTTTGCATCAACAGTAATGAGATCGTATTTGGCAACCAGGCGAAAAGGACCAAGCGGCGCAGAGAGTGTGATCTCGGTTCGTAGACCTGAAAGATTCTTAAGACCGCTCAAATCTTTGGCGCTTGTAAAATTCTCCCACCAATTTGCAAGGTTATCTGTGTTCGCCAATTTTGAGATCTGTTCCTCAGGAATACCAATGAAATATTGCTGAACAAGCCGGTGAAAATTCTCTCCCTCGCGTTGATGCTTTTCGTTTTCAAGCGCAGGCTCGGTTTCAATGGCGGGGTACGAAATCTTTTGCAGGTAGCGCAACTCAAACCGGCGCGGGCAATCGAAATAATCCTGCAAAGAAGACTGGCTGAGTGAGGTCAGTTCAATAGGCATGGCTTATTTTGCCACAGAAATTCAAGTTCCTGCATGTCTCAGGTATAATCATCTTATGCTTTACATCTTCCGTACAGGCAAACCTCTTTTTGCAATGGCGATCAATGGCTTCGATCAGGCTCTTCCTTGTCGTATTGCGCCTGCATCCTGAAAGATCACACCCGCTTTCACACGCCGCAGGCAGACTGCGGCGTTTTTGTTTAATGTTTATGCTCGTGTGGGGGCTTAGCCCCCACACGAGCGAGGTAGATATAGATGATCCAAATTCAACTCTCCAACATCACCCTCGTCCTCGGCTCCAAACGTATTTTTGAAAATCTCAACTGGGAGATTCAGAGCGGGCAGCGCATTGGTCTCATCGGTGCGAACGGCGCGGGGAAGTCCTCGCTATTCAAACTCATTGAAGGGGAATATGCTCCCGAACTGGGCGGAAGCATCACCCGCGCCCGCTCTTCGACAGGTTCTGGACAACGCCTCATTACAACGGGATACCTGCCTCAACACCCCGAACTTGACCCTGCGCTGACAGCTTTCACCGCCGCCCTGCAAGGCAACCCACGCGTGGCGCAAGTCCATGCTGAGTTGGAAAAAGTTGAAACCAGCCTGGGTAACCCGGAAGTCTATGGCGATGAAAAGAAATTGCAACGCGCACTTGAGAGGCAAAGCCAACTCATTGAAGAGTACCACGCCCTCGGCGGTGACTCGTACCCAGAGCGGGTGAGGAGTCTTCTGCTCGGGCTGGGACTCGCTCAAAGCGAGATGGACAAGCCCCTCTCAGTGTTGAGCGGCGGTCAAAAGAAACTTATCGGTTTGACGCGGCTGCTTTTGCTACATCCCGATATCTTGCTGTTGGATGAACCCGATAATCATCTTGATCTGCCCGGCAAGATGTACCTCGAGAAGCTCATCCGTGAATATGATGGCACAGTGGTCATCATTTCGCATGACCGTTATTTGCTCGATGCGGCTGTGACGCATATTGCCGAAATCGAAGACGGCAGGATGACTGTCTTTGAAGGTGATTACACCTCCTATATGGCAGATAAGGAAATGCGCCTGGCACGGCAGGAAGAAATGTTCCGCGCCCAACAAGTAACGATCAAACGGCTTGAAGCGGCGATCAAGCGTCTGGCAATTTGGGGCAAGGTATACGATAACGAAGACCTCTCGCGCAAGTCAAAGTCCATGCAGAAGCGATTGGATAAGATGGAGAAGGTTGAAAAACCGCTGACAGAAAGACGCCGTATGGAACTTCAACTCGGCGGCTGGCGCGGCTCGAACAAGGTGCTTGAGTTGGATGGGATTTCAAAAGCCTTTGGTGAAAAGATGGTGTTTGAGCATATCAACGAAACCATCTGGCATGGCGAACGGGTCGGGTTGATCGGCGCGAATGGAACGGGGAAATCTGTGCTGCTGCGAATGATCCTTGATAAAGAGATGCCCGATACCGGCGAGATAAAGATTGGTCCCAGTGTTTCCATTGGGCATTACGCGCAGGAACATGAGACATTGGATTTCAACCAAACAGTATTGGATGCCGTCCGCTATGCGGGCGAGATGAGCGAATCACGCGCCACCGCATTTTTGTTGCGCTATTTGTTCACATACAAACAGGTCTCGCAAAAGATCGGCGAACTCTCTGGCGGCGAGCGCAGCCGTTTACAGTTGGCATTGGTCGTGCTTTCAGGTGCGAACTTCCTGCTGTTGGATGAACCAACCAATAACCTGGATATTGCCTCTGCTGAAGTGCTGGAACAAGCCCTCGAAGATTTTGAAGGGACAGTACTCGTTATTTCACATGATCGTTATTTTCTTGATAGAACGGTGCAAAGGTTAATATCCATTGAAGATGGACGGTTGGCTGGGTACGCGGGCGGGTATAGCGATTATCTGTCCTTGAAGAGTATGAGGTAATGCCATATACTTGTTGAGTAATTCACAAACATAACAACGGGAGCCTGTCATGCCAAAAAATATCGTATTGACCCTTACTGGGAAAGACAAAATTGGTCTGGTTGACCAGATCACGAATGTGGTTGTGAAGCGCGGCGGGAATGTAGAATCCAGCCGTATGGCGCGCCTGGGCGGGGAATTTGCCATGTTGATGTTGATTCGAGTGGCAGACCATGAGTTTGCAAATCTCGATACAGATTTTTCATCGTGCCGCAGTGAAGGATATCAAGTCACATTAGTTGAAACCGAAGATGACTCGAAAAAATATGCAGGTTGGCTGCCGTATGAGATCGAAGTGAACGGCGCTGACCATGAAGGCATTATTCAGAAGATTTCACATCACCTTGCTTCGCAGGGAATCAACATCGAGAACATGGATACCAGTTCTTCTCCTGCGCCCATGAGTGGTACGCCGTTATTTATGATGAGAGGTGTAATCCTCGTTCCGCCGAATTTGAACTTTCATAAGTGGATCGATGCATTGGAAGAAATTGGCGATCAGTTGAATGTGACGGTTGACGTGGATGTTGTGAAATAATAAATGATTAGAAGGCGGAAGACAGTTTTACTGCCTTCCGTCTTCCGCCTTCTGCCTTCTGCCTTCTCTTATCTCATTACTCGTATCTGAATCTCACCACCCCAACCGTAAAGAACACAACCGCAAACCCCAGTAAAACACCAGCCTCCAGCAGAATCTCACCCAGACCGCCGCCACGCAGGACGAGGTCGAGCAAGCCTTGCATTGCCCAGGTAGTGGGAAATATTTTCACGATGTTCTGCACCGTGGCAGGGAATAATTCCAGCGGATACCAACAGCCGCCAAGCAATGCCATGACCATGCCCGCCATGATGCTGAGTCCGCTGGCTTGCCCTTCAGTTTTGATGAAGGTTCCCATGGTGGTGCCAATGGCTCCGGCGGCGAGGGCGGCGCTGGTAAGCAGGACAAAAAGCGCAACCGGTTCCTGCCCCCATTGGAGATTGAGGACGAACATCCCAAACAGAATCAACAACGACATTTGGATCAACGCCATCACAACCTGACCCGCAATGGTACCGAACAGGTAAGTGGCTTTGCTTGTGGGGGTTGTCAACACGCGGCGCAGCGTCCCTTGTTGGCGTTCGTAGGCGAACAGGGCAGAGATGCCGAATAGCGGGATGAATACCCACGTGACCAACTGACCGGCAGACGAATTGGCACGCGGATCATATTCTACGCTATCGGGTGTGGAGCCTTCAATGACGGTGATGCGTTCGGGGGAGTTGGCTTGCAGGTTTTTGGCGAATTTGAGCGCCTCATCAAAATAGGCTTGCTCGGCTTCTGCACTTTCAAATGCGCGGAGTGCCCTGGCTTCTTCCACTGCCGTGCTTGCGGCGTTGATGGCGCTGCTCACGCGCCGAATGGCTGTTTGAATGGCGCGTTGGGCAATGCTGCCATCCATGTCGTTGGGCTGCTGGCGGAAGTCCAGTTCGGCGGTGCTGTTTTGGATGGCGGTGAAGTCTAACCCGGCGGGGATGACCAGCAGTGCTGAAACACGCCTTGCGCTGAATTCTTCTTCGGCATCGGCAAGCGACATTTCTTCAGGGTACACCGCTGTGGAGTTCGCCAGCTCGGCGATGATCTCATCTGAAATGGATGTATCGGCAAGGTCTACAACGATGAGCCGCACACGGTTATTGCTCGGGTTGCCGGAGGGCGTTCCGCCTGCCAGCAGGAAGGTGAAGACCAAAGGCAGGATGATGAAGAAAATTAATTCAGATGAACTCGCAAAGCGGATGACCGCATCTTTCCAGGCGATGGCAAATATTTTTTTCATTTCTGCACCAAATTCTTTTTACCGAAGAGAAGTACCGAAGCCAGGAATAAGACTCCGCCCATCGTCAGCAGGGCAGTGATCGGCGTGGAAAGATTCGAGAGCGTCCCGCCTAAAGCGAGGGTGGTGAATCCATCCAACGCCCACGAGTTGGGGGTGATACGGCTGATGGTTTGAATATAGGTTGGCATTTGGTCGAGGCTGATGAAACTGCCGCCGAGGATGCCGAAGATCAGCATGATTGCCGAGCCCACGCTCCCAACCTGTGCAGGTGTGCGAGCCAGCGCGGTGATGATCATGCCCCAGCCGGTTGCGCCGAACACAGCGGCAAATACCAGCAACACAACACCGAGTGTATCGCCCCATTTCAGTTGAAACAACAGAGACGTTGCGCCAATGAGAATGAGCATTTGTGTAACACCGGTGAGGTAGATGCCGAAGACCTTGCCGCCCAAGATCTGCGTGGAGTTGGTAGGCGAGACGAGCAGGCGCGGCAGAGTGCCTTGTGCTTTTTCAGCAAGGATCGAACGCCCGCCATAACTGACGGTGTACATCAGGAACATCAATGCCATGCCCGGCGCGAGATACGCCAGCACATCGAACTCGATCTCTTCGCCATCAGCAGTGGATGAGTTGAGCGTGATCGCCAGTTGTTCGCTGCCGGCGGTGTTCTGCAAACGCTCTCCCATTGCCTGTCCGGCGGCTTCTGCATCCTGCTGCGAGATGCGCCCACTGCGTATCAATTGAAAAATGGATGTCTGCCCGCTGACCGTGCCTTCTTCGACGCGGCTAAGGTATTCATCTACAATTGATTTAATAATGCCTGCACTGGTGGGTCGGGTGGGGTTTGCGTATATTTCTATCTCTCTGGGACCCACATAAACGATCATACCCATTTCACTTGGCGGGATGATGCTGGCTGTGAAGCCGCCTGGGATGATGATGGCTGCGGCAACTTTATCTTCTTCCACCATTTGACGCGCCGCCTCAGGACTCGTACCGAGGCTTGGTTCGACCAAATCAGCCAGTCCTTCGCTGTAGAAGATATCCACCAATGTTTCTGCCAATTCGCCGTCATCCAAATTGACGATGACAACGGGAATATCAGAAATACCGCTTGAACTGCTGCCGCTAAAACGACCGGTGACCAAGCCCATTCCCAACGTAAGCAGGAAGGGCGCCAATAGCATGAAGATGATGGCGGCACGGTCTCGAAAGGCGAGTTTGACATCTTTGATGCCGATGAGGAGTGTTTTGAGCATGGTTTCTCCGTAAAGAAAGATGAAAGAAGAAAGAAGGGTTTCTTTTCTCTTTCGTCTTTCTTCAGTCGCGTAACGCTCTTCCCGTTAAGTGAAGAAACACCGCTTCGAGATTCGGTTCGCGGATATCGATGGAGTGAATTTTGATTCCGCGTTCGTTGGCTTTGGTGACGACGGGCGCCATAACATCTGCCGCCGAGTGGGTGATGACGGAGATTTCATGGTTGATGGCATTTGCTTCCAGTACGCCGTCGATGCCTTTGAAAGCAGAGATCAGGGCTTCGGGGTCTTCGTTTTCGCCGATGTGCAAAATTAGCGTTTCAGTTTCGCCGACTTGTCGGGTGAGTTCTTTTTGTGTGCCGATGGCGATCAACTCACCGTGGTCAATAATGCCGACCCGGTGTGAAAGTTCTTCGGCTTCTTCCATGTAATGGGTGGTGTAGAGGACGGTCATGCCTTGTTTGTTCAGGTCTTTGACCGTATCGAGAATGGCGCGGCGTGATTGTGGGTCAATGCCTACGGTGGGTTCGTCCATGAAGAGCAGCTTTGGTTTGTGGAGCAAGCCCACCCCAATGTTGACGCGGCGCTTCATCCCGCCGGAATAGGTTTTGACGCGATCTTTGGCTTTATCCACCAACCCGATCTGACCGAGCACTTCTTCCACGCGGTTCTTGAGAGTTGAGCCGCTCAAGCCATACATTTGCCCCCAAAAGAGCAGGTTCTCGCGGGCAGAAAGGTCTTCGTAGAGCGCGAGGTCTTGCGGCACCACACCGATGGCATTGCGCACATCCATGGGGGCTTTGGTCACAGAATGACCGGCGACCGTCGCATCGCCAGAGGTGGGGGCGTAGAGCGTGGAAAGCATTGAGATGGTGGTGGTTTTCCCTGCCCCGTTCGGACCGAGCAGGCTGAAGATTTCACCTTCTTTGATGTCAAAGGTAATGCCTTTGACCGCGGCGAAGTCACCGTAGTGTTTTACAAGATTATCAACTTCAAGAATATTGGGCATGATCCCTCCGGTAAATTTTCAACAATACTTCTTACGAAGTGCTATATATAAGGTTGCACGTTTATATATTTTCAATGGGTATTGGGGGTATTGCTTCTGCAAGGTCAAATTTGAACACCTGCGAATAAAAATACAATTCACCCTCATAAGCGCGTTTGATGGATTCCGCCTTGCGGAAACCGTGCTGCTCGCCTTCAAAAAGGATGTACGCGGTAGGGACCTCTCTTGCCCGCACCGCCTCAAACATCGCCTGAGACTGGCTGGGTGGGACAACCTTATCTTCGTCACCCTGAAAGAGAATCAATGGACAGGTGATCTTGTGCGAAAAATGAATGGGAGAACGTTCGTAATACAGGTCTTTGCGTTCAGGGTATGGACCGATCAGCGAGTCGGGGTAGCGTGACTCAAATTTATGAGTATCTTTAACGAGAACCTCAAGATCGCTGATGCCGTAATACCCGGCTCCGGCTTTGAACACATCTCGAAATGCCAGACATGCAAAGGTTGTGTATCCGCCAGAACTGCCGCCACGAATGGCAAGCTGGTCTGGGTTTGCCAGACCTTGCTCCACGAGGTAAAGTGCGGCATTGCAACAATCGTCCACATCCACCACTCCAAAATTGCCGTTGAGCCGCTGACGGTATTCCCGACCATACCCCGTTGAGCCGCCAAAGTTGACATCAACCACAGCAAAACCACGGTTTGTCCAGAACTGGATTTTGTATTGCAGAAAAGATGGCGTTGCGCTGGTCGGTCCGCCGTGACTGAGAACCAACAACGGCGGAAGGTCACCTTTGGGGGCGGCGTATTCTTTGTTTTGCGGGGGGTAGTAAATGGCGTGCGCGAACTTCCCGTCGGTGGTTGGGAAGGTGATAGGCAGCGGATTGGAGAGATGTTCCGCATCTATTGTGACTTCAAACGCTTGCTTGATAGTTTCCAGTTTGCGAGTGTTCGCTTCAAAACGGATGAGCGCAAGCGGCTGCGTGGAAGAGCCGCCCAGAAAGGCGGCAAACCCATTGCCGCAATGAACATCTGAAATGTAGGTCAAATCTGTTTGAATGGGGGAGAATTCTTTGCTCTTTGTATTCAGCAGGGCGAGTTTCCATAATCCATTTTGGGTGTAGGCACAGCAGATTTCATCCTTTGAAAGGAAACCATACTTTGCCATATTGAAGACCCATTGCGGTTCACCGAATTCGGCTTCGATGGAGTGCATGGCTTCGGCTTGACCGTTCGTCCAGCGGTACAAGTTCCACCAGCCGGTAAATTCGGCGACGAAGTATAAAGTGCCATCCACCGACCATTCGGGCTGGTAAATGGATTCGGTGGCAGAACCAGCGATCAGCTTGTGGTTTTGAAGCGAGCCGTCATCCGCAATCTCTGCCAGCCAAAGCTCGCATCCATCCCATGGCATGTTGGGGTGATTCCACGTCAAATAAACGAGTTGATCTCCATTTGGGCTAAGCCGCACCGAGGAATAAAAATTATTGCCAGAAGCAAGGATCGTGCCCGCATCATTCCCATCGAGGCTGATACTCACAAGGGTGTTGATGGCTTCGTCTGTGCCCGTATGGTCTTCTCGAATGCAGAGGATGCGATTTCGCTTTTCATCGACCACGAATTCGGCATAGCGGTAGCCTTCGCCTGGGGTTAGATCGGTTGGGGCTTCTCCCATCGCATGGCGATACAGATGTTGGTCTTTGAAATTGACAAAATAAATAACGTTCTTGTGTACTTTGAATGAGCCGCCGCCGTACTCATGCACAGCCGTGCGGACGTTGAACTCTGCGGGGGTGCATTCGGTGATGCTTCCATTGGGTGTGTGCCGCATGATCACATTGCGACCCTTCTCCAGTGGACGAGATTCGCTCCAGTAAATATCTTCGCCGTCTACGCAAACTTCGTTTAAGCCAATCGATTTAGCAGTCATGAGTTCTGTAGAGATGGGCGATCTCCAACTTCCGTACGGGGTGATAGTTTTGGTCATGATTCCTCTTGTGGTGTGTTATTTAGAGAGCGGAGAGCAGAAGGCAGTGGGCAGAAGGCAGAAGGCAGTGGGCAGAAGGCAGAAGGCTGGGGGCAGAGAGCAGAAGGCAGAGAGCAGAAGGCAGAAGGCAGAAGGCAGAAGGCAGTGGGCAGAGAATGATTATTTGCGCGGCGTGAATTTTTCTGGCATAGACATCATTGCACCAAGCATTTTGCCGACTTCTTCATATCCTTGAATAAGTTCTTTATGTTTCGTAGGATCAAGATACAGGCAGTCTTTGGCAAGGTCTAACCAAACTTGAGTTTCGGTTGCTTCGCCATCTGCATCTGCAAGTTTACTGATGAACATTTTGGGATACTGACGTTCTCGAAACCCTTCGGCGATATTGGCGGCAACACTGCGCGAAGAACGGCGGATTTGATCTGTTAAGGAGTATTTTTCCTCTTTTGGGAATAATTTGCTTAAATTGAAAATATCCATCGCAAGTTTATACGCTAATTGATATACCTTTAAATCGCGATGCCCCTTTAATTCAACGTAAGGCATAATTACCTCCTGTAGCAAGCATAATCAATTCTACCGAACTCTCTACTTTCCATCTTCCGCCTACTGCCTTCTGCTTTCTGTTTTCTGCCTTCTGCTTTCCATCTTCCGTCTTCCGCCTACAACCTTCCATACTTCTTCAATAAATCCCGCACCTCATCATGCGGCAGCGCCTTCACGCTGATCTCGTGTCCGGTCATATCCTCTGCAGCGACCATTGAATTGACGATCGCCTCTTCGGTCGCGTAAACAGCAGCAGCGAAGATCGGGTCGAGCCTTTCATTGGAAAGCGCTTGAACTTCAGCAATACCATTTTCGCCCATCGTTGAAGCGTTATGGTTAGCGGTTGAGAACGCAAGGAAAATATCCCCCGAACCATTTCCGCCAATGGAGCCGGTACGCGCCATGCCAAGCGATGCCCGTTTTGCCACACGCTTGAGTTGATGTGGAAGAAGCGGCGCATCGGTGGCAACGATCACGATCAGAGAACCATCATCCTGTTTGAAGGGATTTTCCCCGTTCGTCACAGGTGCATCATCTTTGAAGTGCTTTCCCATTGGTACGCCCGCCATGGATAATTGATACCGCCTGCCAAAGTTTGTCTGTGCCAGTACGCCCACAGTCCAGCCGCCAAGTTTTTCGGGCAATTTGCGCGAAGATGTGCCCGTGCCGCCCTTGAACTCGTAACACATCATTCCTGTCCCGCCGCCCACGTTTCCTTCTGCGATCTGCCCCGATGTCGCAGAATCTAATGCTTCAACCACATGGTTTTCTTTTACATAAAAACCGTTCATGTTATTGAGCCACGCATCTGCGGTTTCTGCCACAACCGGCAGCGCCCATGGCTGATATTGAATTTTATGTTTCACCTGCCATGCAATAATGGCATCTCGTACCACACCAACGCTATGCGTATTGGTCAAACCAATGGGACCCTCTAAAAAGCCGCCCTCTTCCACCCACGCCGCACCGGTCATTTCACCGTTTCCGTTGAAGGCGTGAACACCCGCATAAACAGGCGTGTAGTCTTCACGCCCGCGCGGGTGAATGATGGTCACTCCGGTGCGGGCATCTGTCCCTTCGATAATGGTCGAATACCCAACCGTTATGCCAGATACATCTGTAATGGCATTAAACTTTCCGCTTGCCCCTTCAAAGGGAATCCCCAAATCTCTGGCGCGAATATTCTTCATACATACTCCTTGGCGATCTTTACAAGTTGTTTTGCAATGCCTTCCATTACATGATCTGGCACACCATCCATGGCTTTGCTTTGAATGCGGGTATCAATGCCATCATTGACATAATCGACAACGATGAATTCACCCGCGAGTGCGATCTCGGTGGAGAACCAATCCAACTTGCAAATGGACGCGATGCGCTTCGTTATTTCGTTCAGCCTGCCCAGCCCAAACCGGGCTTCTTCCTCCGCTGTAACCGTTTTGTAGATGTGTGTTTCCGTATCCCACCAGCAGGGATACACCTCCCCGTTGGCAAAGAAACACCGAAACCACGCAGGCTTCCCGTCGAGGGTTTGAGGCGTGATGTGGGCTTGCACAAGATATTTCTCGTTCGGGAACTCCATCCGCGCATTGAGGATTTCATCCAATGAATTCGCACCGAGAATCACCCCATACCCGCCGCCCTGATTAGACGGTTTGATGACGAAGTTTTCACCAAGCGGAGAAAGGTCTAGCACGGGGATGACGGGTTCTTCCAAAAAGGATGAAAGCAAAATGGTATACGGCGTGTTCAACCCGGCGTTGATCAACTCAAGGTGCATGGTGGCTTTATCTTCAGACCATGCCGAAACTTCTTCGGGGTTAATGCGCCTTGCGCCAAATTGCTTTGCCCAACGGGGGATCGGGTCAAAGGTCAGTTCGCCCTGCCCGCGATGGAGCAGGGTTTTGAAGGTGGTCACGCCTTTATAAAGCGCTGTAATGGATTCTAAAAGGTTGTCGGGTCTGATCTGCCAAAGCGAAATTCCCTCTTCAATGCAGGCTCTTTCCACAATGCCAACAAAGACATCGTCGTATTCCCAATACCAGGGCAGGCAAAGATCATATTGCATGGGGGCGATTATAGCCGAAGGGGTTACAGGTTACTCAAACCTTCAACCTGCAACTTAATCAATCGCTGGTACAATGGGCGCAATTAAATTAAAAAGGAAAAGAATATGTCGCACGATACTGTAAAAGATGGTTTGGTCGTTTCCATGGAATATAAACTGACCGTAGATGGTGAAGTTCTGGATTCTTCAGAGGATGGCGGACCGCTTCAATTTTTGGCGGGGTATGGCAATATCATCCCCGGTTTGGAAAATGAAATGATGGGCATGAAGATCGGCGATAGCAAGGAAGTGACAGTGCAGCCTGCCGATGGCTACGGTGAATTTGAAGATGATGCCTTCATGGATGTGCCCCGCACTGAATTCCCCGAAGATATGGAACTGGAAGAAGGCATGGAACTGCACGTCGCTGATGATGATGGCAACCATCAGGCTGCCTATGTCGCCGAATTTGATGACAAGACCGTCAAACTTGATTTCAACCATCCGCTGGCTGGCGCCGTGCTGGAGTTTTATGTCAAGGTCGTTGACTTGCGCGAACCCACCGAAGAAGAGCTTGACCACGGGCACGTCCACGAAGAGGGCGGGCATCACCACTAAAGTTAGTTGATAAAAAAGACGCCGCATTATCTGCGGCGTCTTTTTTATATACAAGGTATACCCAAAAAAATATCATTCGGGGTCAGGGATCGTTTTTGAAATCTTTGCAGCCCGCCATTTTAATATTTGACGGATGCTAAAGATGAAGATGACCACACCAAGCACCATGCCGCCAAAGTTGCTGAGAAATTCGTTCACCATTTCCCACTGACTGCCGAACAGGTATCCCAACCCGCCATAACCGAAGATCCAAACAACTTCACCCAGGAGGTCATAGATAAAGAATTTTTGTGGAGTGAAGCGGGTTGTGCCGGAAATTAAATTTACCGGCAGGGCAATGGCTGTGATAAGAAAACGTGAAAAGAAAATGGAAAGCGGACCCCATTTTTGAAATGATTTCTCCGCTTCTCCCCATTGCGGCGTGCCGCTGAAGCGCTTCATCACATACCCGCTGGCGTAATATCCCATGGAGTAGCTCAACATATCGCCGATAACCACACTGGTAATGCTGATGAATGCGGCGCTGTACCAGGTGAGGTATCCCTGGCGGGCAAACGCTCCCGCGGCAATGACAAGCACTGTGCATGGCAGCGGCACACCCAGCCCGCCAATGAATACGATCAACCCAAGTAACGGCGCCCCATAGTTAATGACTTGTGTCAGTAAATATTCAGACATGAAACTCTGCCTATGGGGTGGGGGATGGCATCAGCGAAGGAACAGGCTGGGCAGGAGAATCAGGCAGGGGCGGGGGGTGATGCGTAAGCACGGTCGCTTTGACGGTTGCCAGAACATAGCCATCGGCTTCCGGGTAGAACTCATCGTTCAGTTCTTTGAGACTCTTTTTGTAATTTTCACGCGGGTCTATATGTAGCGCCTCAAAAAGGATTTCGGGGGGGATGCCGAAGTTGTGCGAGATGAAGGGAATGGTCATCCAATCTTCGATGGTTTCAGCATCGGTTTGGAGTTCTTCAGCAAAAGGCGGCGGGCGATGTCCTTTAAACTTTCTGAATGCCTTCATGGCACGCACGCCAAAGAACAATATTAAGATCACCCCGAGAATGCTCAGGGTGATGAAAAGAATTCGTTTTTGTTTGTCGTTCACTATTCTTGCCATTCCAGTTCAAAATTGCCAACGAACACAGTATCGCCGTCTTCCACACCGGCTTCTCGCAGGGCTTTATCTACGCCGAGTTTTTCCATCAGTTTTTGGAAGCGTCGGATCGAGCCGTAATGCTCCCAATAGGTCATCTTTGCGGCGCGTTCAATGGCAACCCCAGAGACTCTCCATTTGTCGCCGTCTTCGCGTTGGATGCTGAACTGGTTGGGGTCTATTTCTGGTTTGTAGACGGGCAGCGACTCTTCCTCAACCTCTTCTGGCGGTAGTTCCTGAAGCATTCTAAACGCTGAGAGTAAGATCTCGCGTGTGTTTGTGCGTGCCATGGCAGAGGCGGTGACGATCTCCACGCCGTTCTTTTTGAAACTGGCTTTAATTTCTTTTAGTTTTTCCTGCACGTCGGGTTGGTCAATTTTGTTGATGACCACCACCTGCGGCTTTTTGCCGAGTTTTGTATCGAAGAGGGCGAGCTCGGTGTTGATCTGGCTGAAATCTGCCAGCGGGTCTTCTGAGAGACCATCGATCATGTGGATGAGAATGCGGGTGCGTTGAATGTGCCGCAGAAAATCGTGCCCGAGCCCTGCGCCTTCATGTGCGCCTTCGATAATGCCGGGAATATCCGCCATGACAACAGTGGTTTCATCGTCGATTTTTGCAACGCCAAGGTTGGGTTCAAGCGTGGTGAAAGGGTAGTTGCCGATCTTGGGTTTGGCATTGGTGAGTACCGATAACAGGGTGGATTTTCCGGCGTTGGGCAAGCCAATGATGCCGATATCTGCGATCAGCTTAAGTTCGAGGCGCAGCATTTTCTCTTCATGCGGTTCGCCGCGTTCTGCTGTTCGAGGCGCCTGGTTGCGTGAGGTGGCAAAGTGTTGGTTGCCGCGTCCGCCGCGCCCGCCTTTGCAGATGATGAGCTGTTGCCCGTCTTCTGTCAGGTCTCCGAGCAGGTCGCCGGTCTCTGCATCATAAATAACGGTTCCCGGGGGAACGTGGATGATGAGGTCTTTGCCGTTGCGACCGGTCATTTGAGAGCCGCCGCCATTAATTCCATTATCTGCGGCAAAGGCTTGCTTTGGGCGAAAATGAGAAAGGGAGTTGAGGGTGGTTTTGACTTCAAGAATGAGGTCACCCCCCTTGCCGCCGTCGCCGCCATCGGGACCGCCGCGAGGCTCGTATTTTTCACGGCGAAAATGCACCATGCCATCGCCGCCTTTGCCTGAACTTACGTGAATGTTTACCTGGTCTATGAACATAATGCTCTCATTATAACGGTGGTCTATCGGGCTGCCCTAACAGATTTGGGGTCTACTGTTTTTAACGGGAAACCTCTATTCGACCACAAAGGAGACAAAGGAAAAAGCCCAAACATGCCCCTTTGCGGTAAAAAATTACCGCCAGAAGCGGATAGTCCCCTCTCCCTTCGGGAGAGGGTGAGGGTAAATCCATGTTTTTCCGCAAAACTGCGTAAGGTGAGTTAATTACTTACCTTACGCGAATTAATCTACTCGCCTAAAACGCCCTTTGATTGCACTCACATCGTCCCGATGTCCTTCGGGAGGGCGGCAGCCGTGCTGAGCGAAGTCGAAGGACATGGCATGGAATATCCCTGTTCTGCGTAACATCAGGTAATCTGATTTTTGTGCCAAATGTTGAAACATGGCTGTTGCGGGAGAAAAGACTTTCATTTGTTATGTCTTTATAATGATTAGCGTGGTGATTAAGGGGATAATCTTGAGCAAGGTATACATGAACTCCAAACTCATACAGACTGCTAATAACCCAAAGATACTGATCGTCGAAGACGAAGGTCCAATTCGCATGGGGATTACGGCTGCCATCAGGCGCAAGGGCTATAACGTCATTACTGCTGAAAACGGTAATGATGCCTTGATCAAAGCCGGAGAGGACAAGCCAGACCTTATCATTTCAGATGTGATGATGCCGGTTTTGGATGGGTTTGAAATGAAGAAGAAGTTGAACGAAGACCCGGAACTGGCTGCCATTCCAATTATTTATCTGACAGCCCGTACCAGTGTGGAAGATCGTGTCCGCGGGTTTGACGGCGGCGCGGATGATTATGTTGCCAAACCCTTCGCGATCGAGGAACTGACAGCGCGTATTGATGCAGTTTTGCGCCGTGTTCATTGGGGTGCAAAGTATGGTGAGGAAAAGATAACAGAGGATGCCCGCCTACGCAGGTTGGAAACACTTCGAAATGAACTGCTTCAAAATTTTCACCATGAATTGCGCACGCCCCTAAATAATGTGATGTTGTTTATGGAGATCGTAGCGTCTCATAAATTTGAAGACCCTGAAGAACAGAAAGCTTTTCTCAAAAATGCGCAGTCGAATAGCGAGCGATTGGAATCGGTGATCGCTGACATGATCCTTTTAAGTGACCTTGATAATGGACAGGCGAATAGTATCCGTCAGACCATTGATACAGAGTTGCATATCATTAATCCGATCAAACGCAGGTTGGTTCGATATGAGAAAAAACGACTTAAGTTCCTGCCTATCGTTTCAGTGTCTGGCACTATCAAAGCGCCGCGTAATGAATTCACCCGGGCTGTTTTACACCTTTTAGATAATGCTTTTAAGTTCAGCAGTGAAGGTGGAACAATTGTATTGAATGTCGCTTCAGGCAAGAACGGCGGCGCAACGATCACAGTAGAAGATCATGGACCGGGTGTTACGGCGGCTTTGCGTGAAAAGGTGTTCGAGCGCTATTACCAGATAAGCCAGGGCATAAGCCGTGAGAATGAAGGTTTGGGTGTTGGGCTTACCCTTGCACGCGCTGTGTTCCGCAATCTCGGCGGCGATGTGGCTATTATTGAAAGCGCTGAAGGCTGCTGTGTACAAGCTGTATTGCCAGATGTTTCATCAGATGACATTGTTTATGGATAAAGATACGCTTCACCAGAAGACCGTATCCTTTTCACAAGAACCTCAAACACCCTTCCGGGATGGTGAATTGGATTACCGCCCCCTGTTTGAACAGGCAGGGGAGGCATTTTTTCTCGTCAGCCTGAACTTTAAACTTCTATCTTTGAATGTACAGGCACGCCGTTTGCTCGGCTATGAAGATGGGACGGAAATAACAAACGAAAACCTTAACCTGGAAGATCCCGACCTTCGCAGGCTGATTATTGGCAGTCGAACGAACACTTTTGAGCATCTTTTATTTCGTAAAGATGGATCATCGTTTCAAGTGGAATTAAACTCCACCCTCATCGTGGATAAACACGGCAGTCCATTGATGATCAAGCTGGTGGCGCGTGATATAGCGGGATATAAGCAGTATGAGCGTATGCTCAAGCGTAATGCGCGTGCGCAATCTGTTATAAGTGAAGTGACCGCATCTCTTTTTAGATCTGCAAATATTGAAGGGAAACTTCCCGAGGTGCTGGAGTCTTTGGGGTATGCAATGGGTGTTTTCAGCTGTGTGATCTTTGAGTTGAAAAACTCATCCCTGCGCATCAAGCATAGATGGGTGGATTCTGCCATTCCTGAGTTTGAAGTGGAAAAGGTCATAAAGCCTTTTATGGATTCGATCTCCAAATTTCCAAATCGAGTCTTTTCCATCCCCGATGTGCCGGAAAAAATATCAGGCGCTTCAAGTATTTCCATGCTGGTGGTGCCGATTCAAGGGGCTTTGGGCTCGTGGGGTTTTTTGGGGTTGTTTGACAGGGACGATCAACTTTCCTGGCTTCCGACCAGTTTTGATATCGTCCAAACGACAGCCAACCTGCTTGGGGCTGCCATTGAGCGAATGCATTATGAAGAGACTCTGCGTTTAAGCGAACGCCGTAACCGTATTATTGTGGATGCGCTGCCCGATCTGCTTATTCGAGTGGATCGTTCGGGGCGGATATTTGACTATAACGCGGGCACATCACACCCGCTATATCTTGAGCCGGGAAATTCAGTTGGTAGAAACCTGCAAGCCTTGTGGGGTGAGGAGATCACATCAAAACTTTTGCCGCAATTCCCGGGTGAGATGCTTTTTACACATCCGCGTAGTATTGAGAAATTTAAGTTGCAGGGGATACCCGGCGATTTTGAAGCGCGTTTGCTTCCGATCAGCAGGATCGAAGCATTGGTGCTTGTGCGTGATGTGACGGAACAGGCGCGGCTCAACCAAATGAAATCTGATTTCATTAATTGGGCTTCGCATGAATTGCGTACGCCCCTGACTGCCGCCATTTTGATGACCGATCTGCTTAAATTGGAATGTACACCGGAAGAACGCGAAGAATACCTTATTACACTTTCGAGCGAGTTGAACCGCCAGAAGACGTTGATCAATGAACTTTTGATGGCTGGACGGCTTGAAAATGGCGCGCTCCGTATTGAGATAGCTCCAATGGATTTAAATAAGGTTTTGCACGAGGCGGTTCAGTCGGTTGCGCCGATGGCTAAAAAGAAGAAGATTAATATTGATTTTTCAATAACAGAAACCGCCTGCATAGTACTGGGAGATAAGAGCGCCCTTCAACAGGTTTTCATAAACCTTTTAAGTAATGCAATTAAGTTTTCGCCTGATAATAGCAAAGTGCGAATAAATGCTGTTAGGAATGATGGGATGGCGAATATTGCGATCACGGATAGCGGGTTGGGTATCCCTAAAGATGCTTTGCCGCATTTGTTCGAACGTTTTTACCGTGCTCGAAATGTGACCACCGCTGAAATTCCAGGCAGCGGCATTGGGTTGTATATCGTCAAATCAATCCTTAATGAACTGCATGGGGATATTCAAGTGGATACAGAAGTAAATAAAGGTACTACTTTTACAGTCTTTCTGAAAATGGCGGCTACATAACAATCCATATCGAATCTTTTTTTATTGCTGAAGTTCATATCATCACAGAGATGATGAGTTGGAATAAGGCACGGTTTGAGTTTTATATGTATGGCAGGGGTATATGCATGATGCTCACTTACTTGGGCTGAAGATTTTGAGAGTGTGATGTCTATGAAAAAAATATAGACTCGCCCAAAGCGAGTCTATATTTTTTTATGCTTCGATATAAAAGCGGATGCGGTTCAATGTTGCCCATTCGGTGCTGCCATCTTCAAATTTGACCTCCACCCGGTCGCCATCTGTGCTTAGAACAGCAACATCGTAATATTGCCCGTCTTTTGCCGATTTGCATTCCACTTCTTCATCTGCTGCCACTGCATACTCTTCGAGAAATTCTTCTTCCGTCCATTCTTCTTCGCCGGTATCAAAGCGGATGAAAATATCTTCCTCGGCAATATTCAAGATGGTAGCAGGGTAGAAATAATCATCCTCATCCCGATAGGCATACACGCGGTCGCCTTCGTTCCAGTATTCCATGTTTACATCCTTTCAAACTTGAGTTGAAAGTCATTATAACAAAAGAAGCAACTGGGGCTTTTTTTGCCTGCTATAATGTGGACGGTCATGAATTGGTATAAAACCACCCTCGAAATTTCTACATCTGGCAAGGGACTGTTGGATATTTCCCTGCTTATTCGTACACAACTGAAAGAATGGGGAGTCAATGAAGGCATGTGCTTTTTGTTCATTCAACATACCAGCGCCTCTCTTACCATCAGCGAAAACTGGGACCCCACCGCCCGTGCCGATTTGGAAACCTTCATGGAACGCCTCGTTCCCGAACGGGACAGTTGGTACACCCACGATCTGGAAGGACCCGACGACGCCACCTCTCACATCCGCTCCATGCTGACCGATACCAGCCTCACCATCCCTGTTGATGACGGCGATCTCTCACTAGGCACCTGGCAGGGAATTTACATCTTCGAGCATCGCGCCCGTCCGCATCGGCGCAAGGTGTTGATGCGGGTGTTGGCGGTGGAATGAGCCTTTAGCCAGGACTCTTTTCCTGCATCTCTCCCCATATCATCACTCTGTTCCTCCCATTTTGTTTGGATTGATAAAGCGCTTTATCTGCTTTGAGGATCAAATCTTCTGCCATCTTTGTATGAATGGGGAAGGTGGCAACACCTACTGAGACTGTAATATTTATACTCTTTGTTTCGTATTGAATGTGGATTTGGGCGCATTGAGTTCTAAACTGTTCTGCACGGTCGTAAGCGGCTTGGGTTTCTGTCCCTGGCATGACCAGTATAAATTCTTCACCGCCATAGCGACAGGCAATATCTGAACCGCGGCTGTTGGTCTTTAGAATATCTGCAATGGAGATCAGGAATTTGTCGCCGGTTTTGTGCCCATATGAGTCGTTGATATTTTTAAAATGGTCAACATCCATCATGAGAAGGCTGATCGGAATATTCTCTCGTTCTGCACGATTTAACTCATGGGCGAGATATTCAGCAAGATAGCGGCGGTTGTAAAGCCCTGTCAATGGATCATGGATGGCTTGTTCCTGTAACTCCATGCGAAGCAGTTCGACTTTCTTCACATGGTTCTGCAATTCCTGATTTGCCTGCATCAGCAGGCGCTCATGTAATTTTCTTTCTGTGATGTCTCGTGATACGCCGTAGACCTCCAAATGAGAGGTGTTTTCATTGATATGGAAACTTGTCGTTGCCTCTGTCCATATAGTGCTTCCGTCTTTGCAGGGTTGTTCCACTTCGTTAACGTGAAATCCAGTATCTCCATCCAGGTATTCCTGTACATACTGATTTTTGAAATATGAAAGTCTGAAAAATGGCATAATAGGGGTATGAGACGAAAAGGAACAAGCGAGCAATTAGCAATAGTACGCAATCGTGGGCTTGCCCTATTGGAAAAGGGAAAAA
>Ga0172367_10002261_pt1 | contig 26628 bp, 23 predicted proteins | sample Lak10m_FD_114542 | JGI IMG/M metagenome (GOLD analysis project Ga0172367, IMG submission 114542) | Freshwater microbial communities from Kabuno Bay, South-Kivu, Congo - kab_022012_10m | ecosystem: Environmental > Aquatic > Freshwater > Lake | place: Democratic Republic of the Congo: South-Kivu...
AAAGAACACTCAATCCAAAGGCTGTAAATGACTATAATTACTTTTTAGATACCGTTAAGTATTCCCTAATCGGGCAGTTAAGATTAGCAGCTGAAAGAGGCTGTACAGACTTTGTAACAGCTCGGTTAGGAGATGAACTATATGCAGGAAATCATAGAGAAGCTATTCAACGAGATTTCTTTATCATTTTAGATCAAGCATTAAATGTAAAAGTTATAGTTGATGGCCGGCATGTTCCTTTAAGAAATCTATTTGATAGTGTGACTATTGCAGATGTTACTGCCCCTTGACACCTTAAGAACTTTTCTCTTTAGGGGCTCTATGGATGATAGGGTTGCCCTTGCCTTCTACACAAGCTTTATCGATGATGATTTCACTGATATCTTCATCTGAAGGTGCTTCATACATTAAGTCTATTAAGGTGTTTTCTACAATCATTCTTAAAGCACGAGCCCCTGTACCAGCCTCTTTAGCTTTTACAGCAATAACCTCTAGGGCATCATCTGTGAAGCTTAGATCTACATTATCTTCAGCAAAAAGGTTTTTGTACTGCTGGATGATTGAATTTTTGGGCTTTGTAAGGATTTCCATCAAATCATGGATAGAAAGTTCATTACAATTGGCAATAGAGTTAAATCTTCCTACAAATTCAGGGATTAAACCATATTTGACTAAATCACCAGTTTCTACTTGTGAGAGTAGATAGTTCATTTCATTGAGATCAAAGTGCTTTTTCTCCACCTCGTCATCAAATCCGATCGATCCTTTCCCAAGGCGTTTGGAAATAATGCCAGGTAGGTGCACAAAAGCTCCCCCCACAATAAAGAGGATGTGTTCTGTATTAACTTTGATGTACTCTTGGTTAGGGTGCTTTCTCCCTCCTTTAGGAGGGACGTTTGCAATCGTACCTTCAACAATTTTTAGTAAGGCTTGTTGCACCCCTTCTCCTGACACATCTCTTGTGATGGAGACGTTAGAAGTGGTCTTACCAATTTTGTCGATTTCATCGATATAGATGATCCCTTGTTCAGCACGGGCAATGTCATAATCAGCATTTTGGACAAGTCGAAGGATGATGTTTTCTACATCTTCTCCCACATAGCCTGCCTCAGTAAGGGTGGTTGCATCAACAATTGCAAAAGGGACATCAATTGCTTGGGCCAATACTCTTGCAAGGAGGGTTTTTCCAGAGCCAGTAGGACCAAGAAGAAGAACGTTAGATTTTGTGTAAGAGGCTGAATCATTTCTATTATGAGCGCGGATACGTTTATAGTGATTGTAGACAGCAACAGCTAGGGTTTTTTTTGCAAGATCTTGACCAATGATATGATCGTTAAGCTTTTCAACAATTTCTTTTGGCTTTAGCGATTTCATCTCATGCTTTGTTTGCTTTTTTGAGATAATATCTACACATAAACGTACGCATTTGTCGCAAATGTAAGCATTTGGTCCAGAAATTAATTTTTCAACGCTGTCTTCTGGTCTTGAGCAAAAAGAACATTTTGCCATTTCTTCATCGTTATTCATAGGTTGCACTCGCCTCGTATGTATTCAATATCAAATTCTACCAAAAAAGCGAGTTTTGGTCTCTATTTATCTAAAAAGCTATATTGTTGCAGAAACGCTTTGGTTTACGACATGATCGATTAAGCCATATTGTACTGCTTCTTCAGCGCTCATATAGTAATCTCTATCTGAATCTTCGATGATACGAGATAGATCTTTATTGCAGTGCGTGGCAAGAATTTCTGATAAACGTCTCTTTAAATAAATAATCTCTTTTGCTTGAAGTTCGATTTCTTTTGAAGTTCCACCTACGCCGCCAGAGGGTTGATGAATCATCATACGGCTGTTAGGTAGAGCATAACGCTTACCCTTTGTGCCAGCACAAAGAAGCAATGCCCCCATAGATGCAGCCATCCCGATACAATAGGTGTTTACTTCACATTTTAAATATTGCATCGTATCGTAGATTGCAAGACCTGCAGACACAGATCCGCCGGGAGAATTGATGTAAATACTAATAGGTTTTTTTGGATCGGTTGATCTTAAAAAAATCAGTTGAGCTATGATGCTGTTGGCTACATAATCGTTTATTTCTGTGCCTAAAAAAATAATTCGGTCAGCAAGAAGTCGAGAGTAGATATCAGTTGTTCTTTCTCCGCGTGCAGTTTCTTCTGTTACATAAGGTACGTATGACATATTGATCCTTTTTTCTTGGTTATACTCTATTCATAACTTGGAAGGCTATAGCTAGTCAAGTTTTTTTATCTACGCTTTTTTCAATTGTCTTATAATATGATCTTCAGCTTTCTGCATCATCACACGAGTAAGTACCATTTGTTTTTGGTCTTCTGTCATTGATTTATATTGCAGTTTTTTTTGATCGGCATAAAGCATATCTAGTACTGAATCAAAAGAACTATCCATGTCTTCATGACCTACAGAAATATGATTTTTTCCAACAATGTTTCGACATAGGTAGAACAAACGGATAGCTTGAGTAGATTTTTCTTTGATCTCCTCTTTTTTTGCCGTCTTTTGTTCTTCAGTCATTTGCTCTTCCCACTCTTTTTTAAAGTCAGCATCTTCAAATAACTGATGCATTCTGTGGTTTGCTTCTCTTTCAAGAAGGGACCCAGGAATTTCAAAAAGTACATTTTCAATCATTTGATGCTCAATTGAATCACGTAGAAATTCATCAGTTGCTCTTGCAACTTTTGAAGCTACTAATTTTTCAAGCCTTTCTTTTAAGACGGTAACATTTGGTGCGCCAAGTTTTTTTGCAAGGTCATCGTTTATTTCTGGAAGAAAAGAAGTTTCTATTGCTACAAGAGTAATTTTGATTTTTTTCTCTGTAAATGCTTGTTTGTCTTCTTCAGAGGCAGAGCTGTCAGGCTTAGAAATCCCTTCAATAGATTCTCCAATTCTTAACCCGATGACAAGATCTCTCATCCAAGTGACCATTTTCCCTTCTTTTACTTCAAATCTTGCGCTGTTAAAGACTCTAGATGGTGGGTTTTGATCAAGATCATAAATATCTAGAAGGACAAAATCTCCTTCTTCTACAGCTCGATCTTCAACTTGCTTCCACTCAGCATAGAAAGAGCGAACATTATCTAATTCTTCATTTACACGTTTTTCATCAACCACGTCGTCTTCATGCTTTGGTAGAGAAAAGTTTGCAAGATCAATTTCAGGAATGGTAGGTTCTGTTTCGAATTCAAAAAATAATTTTTTATCCATATCATTTCCTTCAGTATGGAACGAAATATTATTATTACCCTGTAATATTGGAACTTGTGCTTCTTTTTGACACTCTTGAAAACACAGGTCAGCAAGACAAGAGTCAGTTTGTTGTTGAATTTGAGCGCTATACTTACTTAAAATAATATGAGCTGGCGCTTTTCCTTTTCTAAATCCAGGGATAGAGACATCTTTAGAAACTTTTTTAACAGCTTCTTTTTTTGCTTTTTCCCAAAGAGGAGCTTTTGGTGTTACGCTATATTTGACACGGCAATGAGAAAGGATTTGTTTTTCAAAAGATAAGCTATCATTTTCTATTCTAGTAGAAGGTACTTCGAGTTTGATTTCGTTGTTGTGCTTTGTGGTTTCAGAGCTGTCGATTTTCTTTTTAGCCATAGTTCCTCGTGCATTGTATAAATATAAGAAAGCGGGTGATGAGATTCGAACCCACGACCCTCACGTTGGCAACGTGATGCTCTACCACTGAGCTACACCCGCAAAAATTAAAGGGATAAGAATAATCTATCTTCGTGATTTCGTCAACGAAAATAAATAATATAATCAAAACGAAAAAATAAGATGGATTAGATAGAGCAAGTAGGTGCTTTGTGCCGGAAATGATAGGGGCATAGAAAATTAAATACAAAGGTGCAAAGAATACAGCTATATTTGTTTAAAATACTGTACATAGGGGGCTGTTAAAACTAGTCATTGGTTTTGAGCAAATCAAGGACATCTTCCCAGGTAAGTTTAGAAATGACATCATCATCCGTACTTACAATTTTTTTGACCACCCCTTCCTTCTTCTTCTGCATAGCTACAATCTTTTCTTCAATCGTATCTAAAGTGACGAGTTTGTAAACAGAGACATTTTGCTTTTGCCCCATTCTATGGACTCGGTCTGTGGCCTGATTTTCAACCGCAGGGTTCCACCACATATCGTAATGAATGACTGTGTCTGCTCCTGTGAGGTTTAGACCTGTACCACCTGCCTTGAGTGATACTAAGAAGATTGGGTTGTCTCCTTCGTTAAATTCTTTTACAATCGACATACGATTTTTTGAAGATCCGTCAAGATAAGAATATCTAATTCCCTGAGCGTCAAATTCGTTTTTCATAATCTTCAACATTTTTGTATATTGAGAGAAGATGACGGTTTTGTGCCCACCATTAATCAGAGTTTGTAATAGCTCAAGAAGTAAGTCAAATTTGGAGGAATCTTCTACAGCGCCGCCTTCGTTAGCAAAAATTGCTGGATGACAACAAATTTGTTTAAGTCTTGTAAGGGTTGCAAGAACATGGATTTGAACTTTATCAAAACCATCACGTTCTACAAGCTTGGTAAGCTCATCTTTGGCAGTTGTTGCGTATGAATTATAAAGTTCTTTTTGTGAAGGGGAAAGTTTGCTGTGGAAGACAATTTCTGAAACATCAGGAAGATCGTCAAGTACATCGGATTTCATACGACGTAAAATAAACGGAGCAACTTTTTTCTTTAAATAACTAAGCCCTTTCTTTAATTCTTCATTTTTTGGACGTACATATTTTTCTAAGAATCGGTCGTAGGAACCTAAGAAATTAGGCATCAGGAAGTCAAATAAACTCCAGAGTTCATCAAGGGAGTTTTCAATAGGGGTACCAGATAAGATCAACTTGTAATTGGAGTGTAACAGTTTGACAGATTTGGCATTTCTTGTGGTTCTGTTTTTAATATGTTGGGCTTCATCTAAAATTGCATAGTGAAAGACGGTTTTATTGTAAAACTCGATATCTTTTTGCAAAAGACTGTAAGAGGTGATCACTGCATCAAACTCATCAATTGTGCTGATTAGTTTTTTTCGTTGATTTGGAATACCATCAACTACTAATGTTTTGAATTTCGGATTGAATTTATGAAACTCTTCTTTCCAGTTATACAGAAGGGAAGTAGGGCAAATAATGATTGATGGAGAGGTTCTTCCTACACTGCTTTGCTCTAAGGTGACAATTGTTTGAAGGGTTTTACCAAGACCCATATCATCGGCAAGGATTCCCCCTAGGTACATATTACGCAAACGCTCTAAGTAATTTACCCCTTCTATTTGGTATGGTCGTAAGACAGCGTTGATTTGAGATGGAATTGCTGAGAATGTAAGTGGTCTTTCTCCAAGCATCTGAGCTCTGATTTCTTTAAGACGAGAAGTCATTTCAAAAGTTACCGGTAGGTCGCTGAATTGTTCTGCATCGATATTTGCAATACTCCAAATAGGGGAGGAAAGGATATGATCGTCGAGTTTTTTAATGCCAAGTTCATCAAATAGATTCACAATTTTGGATAGAACGGGAAGATTTAGCACTAAGATTTTATTCATGCGAGTTGAATCTAAGGCGCCTATTTTCTTTTTATAACAAAGTTCTAAATAAGATCGTTTAGACAATATGCAATCCCAAAGACTATCCATTCTGATCCCATTTAGATTTCCGTGAACTTTTAGCTCAAGATTATAAGAATCTAATCTATCTGTATGAGTTAAGGAGAGGGTAAAGGTCGATGTGTCATAAATAAATTGATCAAGTAGATTTTGTGGACAGTTGAAGGTGATTATATTTTTGTATTCAGGCAACCGTTCTGTCATGAACTCAACTATTTTTTTCTCACTTTTTGTGATAAAAGCGCCTTGTTCTTTTTCATAGATAAAGTCTAAAAAGAGGTTATCGATAATTGCTTTTTCTTCCGAAAGATTGCGGGCAAGAAGTCCTGCATCATTTTGAAAAAGATTAAGGTGCTCAGCTGTTAATGACTCTGCTATTGCCGGCACTTTAAATTCGTTATAAATAAATTCTAAAGAAGCTTCCAATTCACCATCAAGGTAGGAGATATTACACTCTCCTTTGATAGGATGAACGTAAGGAAGCGTTGTAAATTCATTAAAAATGTCTTTCCCTGAGATGGTGGAAAAGGCAGAGAGTTTATCAAGGCAGTTTTCAATAAAAGTTCCAAACAGTGGTTTACAAATGGTAATTTCACGAAGTGACATCAAGTGAATCAGGTGTTTTCTTGTGATATTTTCTGTAAACATATAGAAAATGTTTTCATGAATAAAAGAAGGGCAGGCGCATTCAAAGAACAGGGCGTCTTCTAAGGAAATAGATTTTTCTCCTGCAAGGATGGATGGATTAATTAAGATTTTAGAGGCAGGAGGTTTAATATACTCTAAGTTCATGTTAAAGGTTGCCAAAGAGGGCGAAAATTGCAATGGAGTGTCTAGATTTTCGTAATATATACCTGGAAGAATGTGGGATTGAGAGTCATTTTTTGATCCAGCAGGTAAGCTGTTGTAAGCGGGTTTAAAACATTTAGCCAGCAGTAATCCTAACGATTTTGTTTCAATATAGGCGCACTTTTGACCACGTTCAGTGGTAGCTTTATCATGAACGCGTGCATAATCAATCAACATTCGTACAATATCTTTTGTCGATTCTGAAAATGATTCGGAAGAAAATAGGTATTTTTTTCCACCAATTTGTAGTGACTCTTCATAACGGATGCCGTCTAAGAAGTTTTTGGCATTTGGAATATGTAATGGTTTTGATCTTGAGGGTAATCGAAGTGCAAATTGAAGCTCAACAATAGGTTTGGTGTCATCTTTAGATTCTGGGAAGCTGTAGATGATCATGATGGATGCTTGTGTTACCTCTGTTTCTGGTTTGCTTTGAAAAAAAGGTGAGGTAGCTAAAATAGTAGAGGCAAAGATATATTCTTGCATGAGCTCTTTTTGAAACTCAATATCTTTACGCTTTTCTTCTTTTGTGACAGCATCTTTTACAGCCTCTAAAATCTCATCTTTTTGAGACTCCTGTACCTGTCCTAGGTCTGAATTTTTTGAAAATGAAACAAGCATTTGATCTAAGTGTTCTTCAAGGTAAAATAAAAGAGCCGCTAAATGCTGACAGTCGTAATGGTAAGGGCAATCGCAATCTGAATCAATAGTTTCGCAATCTATACGATCAATTTCAATAGAACATTCGTAGGCATTTTCAAATTGACCGTCTACCTTTGCGCTAATTCTTAACGAGGAAGAATCAATATTGATAATTTTTGCAGAGGTGATTTTTTTCTCTGTAAAGAGCTCTTTTCCTTCTCTAAGAACGTTTTGAGAAAAATCTTGTTTTAATTTTCTAACATTTAGCATAAAAATTCTAAAAACCCATCTAAATTTGAGAATACTCCTTTTTACCTTATTTTTCTTCAGACTACAAGCAAAAAGAAATTACACTATATTCATTAAAGGTAGTAGTTGCTCCTAAATAAAATCTCTGTTACGATGGAAAAACACATTATAATAACAGAGTTGACGTCCATGAAGGAATTAGAATTTATCAAGAAAAAGGCCTTAATGCTGAGCAAGATGGCAACTGGAAATTGGAAGAAACTTTCAGGGCTTTTTGCAAGTGATATTGGTATTGACTTAGGAACTGCAAACACTCTTGTTTATGTCAGAGGAAAAGGTATTGTCCTTGCAGAGCCATCTGTTGTGGCCGTTGATTCAGTCACAGGTGAGGTAATAGCAGTTGGTCAAAAAGCTAAAGCTATGCTTGGGAAAACTCCAAGAAAAATACATGCTGTTCGTCCGATGAAAGATGGTGTGATTGCTGACTTTGAAATTGCTGAAGGGATGTTAAAGGTTTTGATTAAAAGAGTATCTCCAACAAGAAGCATTTTTAGACCTAAGATTTTAATTGCAGTTCCATCTGGAATTACTGGGGTAGAAAAAAGGGCGGTGGAAGATTCAGCGCTTCGAGCAGGTGCTCAGGAAGTGATTTTGATAGAAGAGCCTATGGCAGCTGCAATCGGAGTGGGGTTGCCTGTCCATGAACCTGCTGGAAATATGATCATTGATATAGGTGGTGGTACCACAGAAATTGCTATTATCTCTTTAGGAGGTATTGTGGAAAGTAGGTCGTTAAGAATTGGTGGAGATGAGTTTGACGAATGTATCATCAACTATATGAGACGCACTTACAATTTAATGATTGGTCCAAGAACTGCTGAAGAAATTAAAATGACCATTGGTTCTGCCTATTCTTTAGGGGATAATGAATTGGAAATGGAAGTTCGAGGAAGAGATCAAGTTGCTGGGCTTCCTGTGACTAAAAGAATTAACTCTGTAGAAATTCGCGAGTGCCTTTCTGAACCGTTTATGCAGATTGTTGAAAGTGTAAAGCTTGTGCTAGAAAAGTGTCCTCCAGAACTTGCTGCAGACCTTGTGGACAGGGGTATGGTTCTTGCAGGTGGTGGCGCATTAATGAGAGGATTAGATGATTATCTGCGCAAAGAATGTGGCCTTCCAGTAGTTGTAGCGCCTCATCCTTTACTTGCTGTTTGTCTTGGAACAGGTAAAGCATTAGAGTATACCGATCAGTTTAAAAAGGGTAGAAAAGCTCAAGTAGTTAGATAATTTTTTAAGTAAGGGTTGCTATGAAGATTAAAATAGAGGTCATAGAGAAAAAAATCGATGACTTTGTTACTCTTTGTAAGCCTGATCATGTCGTTCTTTGTAATGGGACAAAAGAGGAATATGAACATTTTATTCATCTTTTAGTAGAAGCAGGGATGGCTATCCCTTTGAAGAAAAAAGGGTGCTATTATTTTAGATCAGACCCAAAAGATGTAGCAAGAACGGAAGGTTCTACCTTTATTTGTAGTGAAAAAAAGGAAGATGCTGGGCCTACAAATAATTGGATTGATCCAAAGATCATGAAAAAGCGGTTATATGCACTTTTTGATGGTTGTATGAAGGGTAGAACAATGTATGTGATCCCCTATTTAATGGGGGAGGATCATTGTGAATTTTCTAAAGTTGGCTTAGAGGTAACCGATTCATTATATGTATGCGTCAATATGTATATTATGACTAGAATGGGTAACATAGCTTTGAATCGAATCGAAAAAGGGGAACAAGCAGTAATTGGTCTTCATAGTGTCGGCGCCCCTTTGCACCCCTTACAAAAAGATTCATTTTGGCCTTGTAATGAGGAAAAGGTGATCGCTCATTTTCCTCAATCAAGAGAAATTTTTTCCTTTGGTAGTGGCTATGGGGGTAATGCTTTATTGGGTAAAAAGTGCTTTGCACTTCGTATTGGATCTTGTATTGCTAAAGAGGAAGGGTCTTTAGCTGAACATATGTTAATTATAGGGGTGACCAACCCTAAGGGGAAGAAGAAGTATTTTGCCGCAGCCTTTCCTTCCTCCTGTGGGAAAACAAATCTTGCTTTACTTAAGTCAGAGCTTTCTGGATGGAAAGTAGAGTGTGTGGGAGATGATATTGCATGGATGAAGTTTGGTAAAGATAAACAATTATATGCGATGAATCCAGAAAATGGATTTTTTGGCGTAGCACCAGGAACATCATGGAAAAATAATCCCCATGCGATGGAAATGATTCAAGAGGATACATTATTTACAAACGTTGCTTTACATGGGGATGATGTTTGGTGGGAAGGAATGAGTGAGAGCGCTCCTGAAGGGGTAATCAATTGGGAAGGAAAGTTGCATAATAAAGATAGTGGAGAAAAAGCCGCTCATCCCAATTCAAGGTTTACCACCCCCATTTCTCGCTGCCCTACCCTTGATCCAGAGGCAAAATCTTCTAAGGGAGTGGTGATTTCGGGAATTATTTTTGGCGGTCGGCGTGCTACTTTAACTCCTCTTGTAATGGAGGCAAAAAATTGGACAATGGGCGTTTTGTATGGGGCAGCATTATCTTCAGAAAAAACTTCTGCAGCCGAAGGGGTGGCAGGGGAGATGAGACAAGATCCATTTGCAATGCTCCCTTTTTGTGGCTACCATATGGCAGATTATTTTCAGCATTGGCTTTCTATGGAAGAGGTAGATCCATCAAGAAAGTTACCTAAAATTTTTTCTGTGAATTGGTTTAGAAAAGATGAAAAAGGAAAATTTCTTTGGCCTGGATATTCAATGAATATGCACGTAATCAAATGGATGTTTGAATCTATCGACAAAGATGTGGAAAAGATAGAGACCCCTTTTGGGTTTGTCCCGAAAAATATGGAGGTAGAAGGGGTGGATAAAAATATTCTAAAAGAGCTCTTAACCATTGATGAAAGCTCTTTTAGAAAAGAAATGTCTAGAATTAGATCGTACTTTCTAGACACCTTCGGTGATAAAATACCGAAAAAAATTCTAGATCGTTTAGATATCTAGTGTTGAAAAAATTTCATTTTCTTTAAAGAAAAATAAAACTTCATTGATTGCATTTTCATGACTATCTGAACCATGAACAGCATTTGCATCGATTGAATCAGCAAAATCTTTACGAATTGTACCAGGGTTTGCCTCTGCTGGGTTTGTAGCCCCCATAATCTCTCTATTTTTTGCAACCGCATCTTCCCCTTCAAGGACAGATACAAGAACTGGACCTGAGGTCATGAAAGAGACAAGGTCTGCAAAAAATGGTCTTTTTCTATGAATATCATAAAAATTTTCTGCTTGTTCTTTTGTTAGATATAGCATTTTTGAAGCTATAACTGATAAACCATTTTTTTCAAAACGTGTAAGAATTTGTCCTATTACGTTCTTTTTAACTGCATCTGGTTTGATGATAGATAATGTTTGCTGTATTGCCATTTGATACTCCATGTTAAATTGACCTATACTATACCCTAAAACCAGGATTAGAAGCAAGAATTGCTTATTTCAAAGAAAAATTTTTACCTAGATAATTTTCTTTAAGAGAGGGGTTTTCGATGAGCTCTTTGCTCGTTCCTTTGGCAAGTAGGCATCCTTTGTGTAAAAAAAGCCCTGTATCGATAAAAGAAAGGAGTTCATGGGCATTGTGGTCGGTAATAAAAATAGTGATCCCTTTAGCTTTTAAAAAATAGATCAATTCTTTTACATCTTCGATTGTTTTTGGATCGATGTTTGCAAAAGGTTCATCGAGAAATAAAATTTTTGGTTCTGTTATTAAAGCTCTACTAATTTCCACCCTTCTTCTTTCACCGCCAGAGAGTTCTTTGGCTGGTTTCTTTTTAAGAGGTAAGATGTGTAACTCATCTAGTCTTTTATCTACAATATACTGCTTTTCTTTCTTGGAAAGAGGTTGCTGCTCTAAATAAATAAGTAGATTTTCTTCAACGGTTAATGCTTTGAATATTGATGGCTCTTGTGATAAATAGCCGATCCCTTTTCTTGCTCGCTTATACATAGGAAGGTTTGTGATATTTTCACCATCAAGGATGATTTGTCCAAAAGATGGTTTATGCAGGCCAATAAGTGTTTGAAAGGTAGTTGTTTTTCCTGCACCATTTTCTCCAAGGAGTCCTGAAATTAGCCCTTTTTCAAGTTCGAAGGAAAGATCTTGTAAAATTGGTTGCCTGTTAACAGACACTTTAAGATGGTTAACGCTTAGAATCATGATTTTTTCTCCATTTGATAGAGATCCAACCCTCTGAGGATCGCTTTTTTTCTCCTGCAACGTTGGATGTAGAGCCTTTTTCTTCGATAGTTAAAGATGAGCGCCATTTTCCTCTTTTCCAAAGCAGGCTTTTAGAGTTTGTTTGCACAATAGCAGCGGGGTCTTTTGGTTCATCTAAGGAAATTTTCTGCGCTTTAATACATGGAACAAGTAAATAGGCAAACACTAACATAGCTGAAACACAAAAGCAATTCCAAATCGTTACACGCATATTTTTTTAGATTCTTCTTTTAAAAGAAACTCTCTTAGTAGATAAAGTTTATGTAAAAGCTCTGGTGCCCAAGATAAAGGCCATTGGGTATTTTTATCACTTTTTGCAAGAGATGGATTGTTATGTGTTTCTAAGAAAATGAGGTCGCAACCGGCGGCAACTGCTGCTTTTGCAAGAGGTTCCATAAAAGCTCTTTCTCCACCTGATTCCTTAGATAATCCAGGCATTTGTCCTGAATGAGTGACATCATAACAGGTAGCAGAACAATATCTTTTCATAATGGGAATTGATCTAAAGTCATTTACAAGGTTGTTGTAGCCAAAACAGGTTCCTCGGTCTGTGAAAATGATTTGATTATTTCCAGTTGAAAGGATTTTATCTGCTACATGCTCCATGTCAGAGGGGGCCATGAACTGCCCCTTTTTCACATGTACAGGTTTCATTGTTTCAGCAGCTTTAATAATTAAGTCAGTTTGTCTTGCTAAAAGGGCAGGGATTTGTAAAATATCGCACACCTGAGCAGTCATATCGACTTGCTCTGGTAAATGCACATCAGTGGTTACTGCAACCCCAAACTCTTTCTTTATGCGTGATAAATAATGCAACCCTTCCTCTATACCAAATCCTCTAAATGAATCAATTGAGGAGCGGTTAGCTTTATCAAAGCTTGCTTTAAAAATAAATGGGAAGGGAAGGTTTTCTTTTAGCGTACCACAAATTTCTTCAAGCTGGCTATAAGATTCTATCACGCATGGGCCAAGGATAAAACCAAGAGATTTGCCCTGTCCATAGAAAGTATCTTTAATGAGGATATTTTTATTCATAGCGACCCTTTTGTATAAACATCTTCCATAGTATAAAGACCAGCCTCTTTTTGATAAAGAAAAGACAGTGCCTCTATTGCCCCTTCTGCAAATATCTTTCTGCTACAAGCTGTATGCTTGATTTCTATTTCTTCAAAAGGAAGGGTAAATAGTATCGAATGTGTTCCGATAGCCTCCTTTAACCGATGAGAAATAATAGTTGGTGGATCTTTATAAAGTAGGCTTAATTCCTTTGCTGTACCACTTGGGGTGTCTTTTTTATGAATGTGATGGGTATCGATGATAACAGAGGGGGTTAAAGGAAGTGTTGTAAGTATTTGTTTTACATAAAAAAGACCTTTAGAAAAATTTGATGCAATTAAGATGGCAATCATGGAAGATGCCCTTTTAAGCTCTGAAAGCGTAGGATCGCTATGACCTGTGGAGCCAACGACAAGGGGTTTTTTTGATTGTATAAGAAGCGGTAATAAAGGGGTGATTACATCCGCTTTTGAAACATCTATGTAAAGATCAATAGATGGATCAACAAGGCGGTTACTTTCAGTTTTTGAAGAGATGATGGTGTGATTAGGGCAAAGATCAGCGATCATTCTACCCAATTTTCCAGTACCTCCGATGATACAAATATGTAGACTTTCCATGAAAACACTATACAATAATCGCTCATTTAGCGTATAGTAGTTCCACTGCTAGAGTTTCTTATAAGATAGTTCTTGATTTGTTGTTAAAATCTGGTTATTATTGCTAAAAAATTTTGGACCGATAGCTCAGTGGATAGAGCACCCGCCTTCTAAGCGGGTGGTCGCAGGTTCGAATCCTGCTCGGTCCGTTTTATTTTAGGGAGCAGCTGTGAATAAAGGTGAAAAAGCCTATGTTTCTTTTGAGGGTACTTGGTTAGGCGATGTAGTGTTTACACCTAAGTTATTCAAAAAAGATTTATACGATCAATTACAACATAAATCTTTGAAGGCTATGTCTTCTTTTGAAAAGCATAAGTTTGTAAGTAGCGCTTTGCTTGAAGAGATTAAAGAGTGCAAAGAAGGGGAGTTTCTCCTACCGGCCATCATTGATTTTATTGAAATGGTTCGAGCAAGTGTACTACCTAGTTATAAGTTTACTAGCTTCGAGATGTTTTTAGATAATTATTCAAACCTGTCAGAGAAAGAGGCGCTCTATATTCGTGGAAAAGTAATTGGTAGATATATCCCAAGAAGTGAATATCAAGCATTCTTCCCTATCGGGCTCGGTGGTACATTTAAGGGATCTCATTTTTCAGTAGCTCATTTTTCCCCAGATGTTGACACAGTGATTGCTTCCTTTCATGGTTTTTTAGATGCCTTTGCCGCAAAGGTAGGTACTGGTATGCATTATTGGAATGTCCCCTCAGGGCCGCCTTCAGGAAGTATTGAAATTGAAAATTTGTTTATCAAGGCCTTAGGGAAAGGGGTGTTTAGTGCCCTTGTAACTACTTCAAGAACACTTTCATTAACTTCTATGGACCTGGTTTCTCAAAAAAACATCATAGTGAAAAGGCAAAGTGATAAATCTATTGGGATCAATCATAGAAAATCTCAAAGTTCTGTGATTGTAACAGATGAAAAGGGGCGGTATTTGGCCGATTGGAGAGATGTTGACTATGATGAGGTAAGAATGGTCATTAATAACTTCTCATTGATCTTAAGAAATATTGAACAAGCTCTTTATATGGCAGCGATTGATTTTTTGACAAATAAAACAAAAATTGAAAGTTTAATAGAGCACATTTTATCTAAAAAAATCTCTGATTTTATCATCGAAGATACTCATGATAAACTTGCTTTAGATCGTTTGGATCTATTTTCTGAAAAGGTTTTAGAATTACCAAATGGGGTAAGCACTCTTGTGAAGGATTTTTTTAGTTCTTTTGATGAGCTAACATCAGTTCTTGAAGCCTTACGTGATTTACATGAAAAAAGTAATATAGAAAACATTTTAATGTCTACACATGAGACGTTAAAAGGGTACATTAGTTACTTAGATAGTTTAGAAATTGCTATTTCTGTGAAAAGAAAGGTCTTAGGAATTTCTGCAGTAACTTTATCACACCTAGACGATTATGAAACTATTGCTCGAAAAATGGATGGATTTTCTCATTTAACAGTGCTTCATGATGAAGATGAATTAGAGATCCCAATGGGTGTGATCCATGCAAAAGATATAAAGGGGACCTCTTTGGGGACTGTAAGTATTCGTGATTTTTCAAATCATGAAGAGATGGATAAAGCCCCTTACATCGATATTATTTCTTGTATTGATCACCATAAATCAGAATTGAAAACCTCATTACCTGCCCGAATGATAGTTTCTGATGCTCAAAGCTCAAACTCTATTATTGCGCGCATGAATATGGAAATTAATAAGAGATATTCTACAGGCGGCTATAGTATTGCAAGTGTTGATGAGCAAATTAAAGCCCTTGGTAGCGCTGATTCAAAAGATAAGATGCGTTTGATGAAACGCTTGATGTCTAAAAAAGCCGCTTTAGCAGGCAATTGCACATACTTTGTTTCTAAAGATAAAGAGTTTTTAGATTATTATCATTTTCTTTTTGCTATTTTAGATGATACAGACCTGTTAACAAAAGTCACTGCGTATGATGTATATGTAGTGCTTGATCTTTTAAACAGTATGAAATCTTTAATGATAGGCAAAGAGGTTGAGATCGTAAATTTTGATGACCTTGATGAGGATAATAGTTACTTTGCAAAAGAGGCGGCAAAAAAATTGATGTCAACTCACGATCTGTATTCGTTGTACAATGATAATTATGTGCAAAAAGAAAAGAGGGTGGAAGAGGTGATTAAAAAGGCGGCCCATGAATTTGAGCAAATATTTTTCCAAGATACAAAAGTGACTGGAAAATATGCACAAGTAGGGCAGTTTAAATTATTTTCTAGTAACCATGCCTCGTTTCAAAAGAAACGCTCAGAAATACAAAAGCATTGGCTTTTTCGCTGTCAGGAAGCGGCTAAAGAAAATGCAGATTTATCTCTATTTGTCATGATGATCTCAACTATTGACTCTGCCGATGATTTGTTTTCTGGCAGTGTAGAGAGAAAAAGTGAGGTAAAAGATGAAATCTGGATAACTCTTACGGAAAATGAGAAAGAGTCAGTTGAGAAAGCAAAACGATTCCTTTTAAATCTTTTAAAGTCCTCCAAGATTTTCCCTCAAAATAGTGTGTTACACTTACATGGAACATTAGCTGACCTAAAAGATGCTGTCACAAAAGTTTCTGGAAGAGTAGAGGTAAAAGCGATAAAAGGGAAAAGTTCTATTGCAGAGCTTTATGTGGATCTAAAATCTATTAAATCTAGAAAAGCAGATATTGCTCCATACATTTGATAAAAAAAAATCTCCTTAATTAAAGTTAAGGAGATTACTATTTAAAATATCTATAAGATTTACTCAGAGGCTTTTGCTGTCTTTTCTGCTTGATGAGCTGAATCTTCTGCTTCATCTTCTAAAATTTCTAAGTTTACACGAAGGCCATTGCGGCTTGCTACAGACATAAGGAGGGTACGAATCGCATTAATCGTTTTACCACGTTTTCCGATAATTTTTCCGATATCACTTTTTTCTACACTTAGTTCAATAATTAGTGTTTGTGTGCCACCAACTTCTTTAATATTTACTTTGTCTGGGTTGTCTACGAGATTTTTTACGATATAAGCTACAAATTCTTTCATTGTTCGATCCTTGGTTAACTGTTACTGAATTTTAGCTTCCTTTTGCTTTTTTGTAAACAAACAAATAGACTAGAGTTTAGCCCAAAAATCATTAAAATCCGCAGGGCAGGGTGCAGATATTTCAATAAGTACTTTTTTGAACGGATGAATAAAAGAGATTTTTTGAGCATGAAGGAGGTGTCTTTTTACTTGATTTTTTTTAGATCCATAGATGGTATCGCCAACAATTGGATGGTTTACATGTTTAGCATGAACACGGATTTGATGGGTTCTTCCGGTAAATGGTTCTGCTTGAATCAAAGAAAATCCATTTTTCTTTTCAAGAAGGGTAAATTCTGTAAGGGCCTCTTTACCATTTTCTAAAATTGCCATCATTTGTCTGTTTTTTGGATGTCGTCCGATAGGGGTATTTATGCAGCAGCTATGTAAAGTTCCATGACATATGGCAAGGTAGGACTTTTTCATCTCCCGATTTGCAAAAAGCTGTTGCATAGCTGGTAAAGCCCGTACAGACTTTGCAGCTACGATGACTCCAGAGGTATCTTTATCAAGTCTATGAATAATTCCAGGTCTTAAAGGGTCATCTGATGGGGGTAAACTTTTTAGATAAAATAAAAGAGCACCGGCAAAAGTGTTGTGTAAACTTCCTGCAGCAGGATGGGTAACCATTCCTGCAGGCTTATTGCAGATGATCAAATCATCGTCTTCATATAAAATATCTAAGACAATATTCTCAGGGGTAAGTTTTACCTCAGGGAGCTGTTTTAATGTGATTTCAATGATATCGCCCACTTTTGGGCGTGCATTTTTCTTTAGGGCACCATTTTTTGATCTAATCAGCCCTTGCTCAAAAAGGTACTGAATATAATTTCTCGAATGCTCGCTAAAGCGCTTAGTGATAAGGGAATCTAGTCGTATATTTGCATCATCTTCTTCAATTGTAATTAATTTACATTGTGACATCACTTGGATCCTCTCCTTGCTCGGCAGCAGCCAGCCTTCTTCTTGCAAGATCTTCTTCCTGCTCGTTTTTCTTAATCTCATTTGCCATATATTGAGAGAGGGTAGAGAGAAACTGCTTGTAACCTTTTGGACCTAACCATTTTTCATAAGAGTCAAGTCCTGCGCCGCTGTCGCTGGAATAGGGCTTTGTAGATGCCCCTTCCGGGTTTGGTACAGGAGGAAGTCCAAAGTTATTGTCCCCATTTGAAGAAGGGGGTGTGTTCATGTCTGACATAATATATAATACCTCTGTCATTAATTATACCTATATAGGATTCAAATGGAAGTTAAATATGAGAAAATCGGTGTAAATAGCTCAAAATTAAATATTTACATAGATGGAGAGTTGTGGAGATGTGTAAAATCGAGCTATTTTGAAAGAAAAATGGGATCTCTTTTAAAAAAATGTGACTTTAAAAAGGAGTTTGAGCTTCTTGAAAAAAAGAAGATACTCTCTGTAAGCCTTTATTTGCTTTCAAGAAAAAATTATCTAAAGAATGAGTGGGTTTCTAAAATGCAAGAAAAGCTCTTTTCACAGCCCCTTCTTGATGAGGTGTTTACTCAATCTCTTTTGCCTTATTTTGATGAGGAAGGCGAGGTTAGAAGACGAGTAGAAGGGTACGTAAGGGCAGGAAAAGGGAAAAAGTGGATCCAAATGAAATTGCATAAAGATGTTAACCTTACAAAGGGGGCATTTGAGATTCTTGTCGATAGCCTTTGCTTAGCAGAGGCTGAGATAGAGAAGATCAAAGCGATTGAAAGATCGCGCAATCTATTACACGTCAAAGGGAAAGATAAAACTATAACCTTTTTTCTTAGAAGGGGATTTTCCTACTATGTGATTGAAAAAGCTCTGTTATAAGGTATCTTAAGTCAAGATGGCTAAGAGATTAAAACTCGGCATGCTTAGGGTAGCGTGGGAACGCTGAAATATCACGGATATTTTCCATTCCGGTCACATATTGGACTAAACGCTCAAAACCAAGACCAAACCCTGCGTGTGGAACAGATCCAAATCTGCGAAGATCAACGTACCAATCATAGATGGCCGGGTCAAGATTATGCGCTTTCATGTTTGCAAGTAAGATCTCTAAACGCTCTTCACGTTGGCTGCCGCCAATTAATTCACCTACTCCTGGTACAAGAAGATCCATAGCAGCAACGGTTTTATTATCCTCATTTGCCCGCATATAAAAAGGCTTGATTTGCTTTGGATAGTTATAAAGGATCACAGGCCCTTTAAAATGCTCTTCACAAAGATATCTTTCATGTTCAGACTGAAGGTCTATTCCCCATGCAACGGGAAATTCAAAGTTCTTCTTAGTTGTTAACAGCAGCTCTACAGCGTCTGTGTAACTTATGCGTACACAAGGAGTGTTTATTACATGGTTTAGTCTTCCCAAAAGATTGTTGTCGATGAAGCTATTGAAAAACTCTAGATCAGATTTACAGAAGGTGAGGGCATGGTTTACCAGGTATTTTAGGTAATCCTCTGCAAGGTTCATGTTATCTTCAAGGTCTGCAAAAGCAATTTCTGGCTCTATCATCCAAAATTCAGCAAGGTGTCTTGAGGTGTTGGAATTTTCTGCACGAAACGTTGGACCAAAGGTGTAAATATCTTTTAAAGCTGTAGCATAGGCTTCGCCATTGAGTTGTCCTGATACCGTAAGGAATGCTTCTTTACCGAAGAAATCATTTGAATAATCTACCTTTCCTTCCTTTGTAAGAGGGAGCTTGCTTTTGTTTAACGTTGTTACAGAAAACATCTCACCTGCACCCTCACAGTCAGAAGCGGTGATGATGGGTGTTTGCACATAGGCAAAATCTCTATCTTGGAAAAACTTATGTGTTGCATAGGCCATTTGACTTCGAACCCTTGATACAGCACCAAAGGTATTAGTACGCGGTCGAAGATGGGCAATAGTTCTTAGGAATTCAAAGGAATGACGCTTTTTTTGTAAAATATAATCTGAAGGCGCCTGTCCCACTATTTTAAACGATTCAGCATGAAGCTCTACCGATTGATCCTTCCCAGGGCTTTTTGTGACCACCCCTTTTACAGAAATAGAAGCCCCTGTGGTGATTAGATCTATCAAAGATTCATATCCTGGGGTTTTATTATCTATAATAATTTGTAGATTTGCCACTTCACTTCCATCATTTAACTCAATGAAAGAAAATGTCTTTTGAGCACGATGAGTCCTTACCCAGCCTGATACATTGATCCTTTCGCCAATTAATTCAGGGCTTGCTTTAATCATTTTTGTTTTTAACCGTGATCTTGATGTGATTATTGTCATACCAAATACTTCCTTAACTGTTTAATTTCGTTTGCCCATTCAGATGGATCAGGCGTTTCTAAATATTTAGGCAGGGGTGCTAAATACTTATTTTGCATACACTCTTTAAAACACTCCATTCCAATTTCCCCTTTTCCTAAGAGTTCATGACGATCTTTTTTAGAGCCCAGTGGGTGCTTTGAATCGTTTAAGTGGAGTGCAGTAAGATACTGTAAGCCAATATGCGTATCAAAAGCATGTAAAGTTTTTTCCCACCCAGCTTTTGTTCGAATATCATACCCTGCGGCAAAAATATGACAGGTGTCAATACATATTCCTATAGGGATGTTACCTTTTACGGCATGAACGATCTGCCCTAGTTCCTCAAAGCAGGAGCCAACAACAGTCCCTTGACCTGCGGTTGCTTCTAAAACTACTAATGTTTTTCCTTCTTTAATCACTTTTTCCATGGAAAGAAGACTTTGTATGATCGTTTTTATACATTCTTCCTTTGTTCCAGTAGTTGCTGCCCCTGGATGAAAATTCATATAATCGATACCTAGTAAATGGCATCTTTTAAGCTCTTCTTTTAGTGCGATGATACTTTTTTTTCTAAGTTCATCGTTGATAGATCCAATATTGATTAAATAACTTGCATGACTCATGATATGGGATATCTGAGTTTCCTTTTTGAGCTTTTCCCAAGTTTCTACTTCTTCTTCAGAAATAGCCCTTCCCTTCCATTGTTTTTGATTGCTAGTAAATAGTTGAATAGAGGTAGCCCCTATTTCATTTCCTTCAATGAGTGCATTAAAAGAGCCCCCTGCAGCAGAGGTGTGAGCGCCAAGATAGCAATTTTTTTGCTTTGCTAGAATCATTAGAATAAGCCCTCTAAAAAAATGACCATCATAGCATATAGCAAATAGATGGTCATCTTTAATTATTCGAAATTAAGTTGTGTAAGCTAAGAACTCACATACAACTGCAACGTTTACAGGAATCGGAAGTGGAATTTGATCCATGTGTGGATACACAAGAAGTTTTCCATTCATGCCAGGACCATCTAAACTTAAATATTCAGGAACGCTTACAGAAGATCTCTCTAGAGCTTCTTTAATCAAATTATTATTTTTGCCTTTTTCAGCAATAGAAATTACACTTCCTTCTTGAACTTGGTAAGAACGGATGTCAATTTTCTTTCCATTTACTAAAATATGACCATGTGAAACTAATTGTTGAGCATGGAAGGGAGTGAGGGCAAATTTTAATCTGTAAACAAGAGTATCTAATCTTGTCTCAAGCTTTCTCATAAAATGATCTTGCGTATTCCCTTCAAGGTTGCAGGACTCTTTATAGTATCTAACAATGGTCTTTTGAGGAAGCATTCCATAACATGCACGAAGCTTTTGTTTCTCTTCAAGCTGAATACCATAATCAGATTTTTTTGTTCTCTTAGCACCATGCATTCCTGGTGGATTTACTTTGTGCGCTAAAGGGTTTCTCTTCTTCCCGAAGATGTTTGCTCCAAATTTTCTTGCGATTCTGTTTTTTGGACCTGTGTACCGAACCATAGTTCTCCCAAATATAAGGTTTACGTTAATGGAAAAAGCATACACTGTTTGCGTTTTTACTACAATCCTTATTTCTATTTTTTGCAATCGATTTTCATATAGTATTATAAATTACTTTAATATTGATCTTTTAAGGGGGAAATTGTATCCTTTTGCCCATGGATATTATAATGATTGCCTATTACGTGATTGAAAGAATTGTAAGCCCAAAAGAGGTGATAAAAAAGCATAAATCATTTTTACAAAGTATTGATTCTAAAGGAAGAATTTATATTGGTAAACAGGGGGTAAATGCCCAGCTTTCTGTGGCAAGAAGTGATGTAAAGAAATACTTAGATTTTTTAAAGTCAGATCCTTTATATTATTCAGCAGACATTAAACTTCATGAAGATAGTGTACATCGCTTTGCAAAACTTACTGTCAAAGAGAGAGATCAAATTGTTGCCTTAGATCAAGAGGTAAATTTTAACCATCGTGGAGAATACATTTCCCCAGAAGATTGGAATAAAAAGCTCGATGAAAGAGATGAAAATACTATTATCATTGATGTAAGAAATAACTATGAGTCCGAGGTAGGCTATTTTGAGGGCGCTTTAAAACCAGATAAACGAACCTTTAGAGAATTTATTGACTATGCAGATAAGTTAGCTAATACAACAGAGAATAAGGATAATAAAACAGTTCTTATGTATTGTACTGGGGGAATTAGGTGCGAATTTTATTCTCCCTTAATGAAAGAGCGTGGCTTTAAAAATGTCTTTCAACTTAAGGGGGGCGTTATTGCCTACGGATTGGAACAAGGGAAAAAGCATTGGAGAGGAAAACTCTTTGTATTTGACGATCGTTTAGTGATTCCAATTTCTGAAGATAATACTGAAATCATCTCAACATGTAAGTTTTGTAAGGGACTAACAGATATTTTTTATAATTGCGCCAATATGGATTGTAATGGATTATTTTTGTCCTGCAAAAGCTGTGCCAAAGAGCATAAGGGATGTTGCTGTCAAAGTTGTATGATAGATGGAAGAGTTCGTGACATGGATTCATCCAACCAAAGACCTACACCATTTAGAAAGTTGCCTTTTGATGTGAAACAAAAACTTTCTTGTAAAGTTTAAAATTCCATTTCATCAGAAGAGGAATCATCAGTTTCCTCTAGTGGATTTTTATTATTAAGCATCTCTTTTGCAGCTTCTTTTAGAGTAACAATACCTTTTTCAAAACCAAGTTCTCTAAGAATTAGATCAAGATTAGTAAATTCAGCTTGAAGTTGATCATTCAGTGATTCTAACTGAGCAATTTTTTTTTCATATTTTTCATTTTCCATAATCCCACCTATTATTATGATCTGTAGGAAAGGATGTCCTCCCTACAGATCTGTTTATTATTATCTTTCATTTACTATAGATGCAAGAAAGGGTCCAATCTCAAAAAAATGTAGTTTTTATTGAAAAAGAGCTGTTTGGAGATGAAAAACGGGAGGGGGCAGCCGATTTATAGGGTACTTTTTACCTAATAGGGGGAAATCTTTGGCACTTTTTAGCTAACAAACTTGTTATGAAAAAGTTATAGTCGATCACTCGACTTTTTTACCCTATTGTTACCGCTTACTAGATGTTTTGTCTTCATACAATCTAAGGCAAAAAAAAACCTACCAAACAGATAGTTGGTAGGCTTAAGGTGTGTAAGTTAAAGCGTATTTTAGTTGTTAGCTGTAATCATCATATCTCGTTGGACATACTGATCAAAGGAAGATTTTGAGACTTTTTCATCATTAAAGTACCAAGTTGTTTTTGCAGTACCGTCACAAAATACAATAGATGGTCCGTATTTGAAGCCATTGTTATACTCTGTCTCTTCAGCAAGGGTATCACCGTCGATGTAGAATTTTTCAATACCATGCTTTTTCCCTTGATTGTAAGTAGTTTGTTGGTACATATACCCATTTTGGTAATAGGAACAGATTCCAACTTTTACACCATGGCTATAGTTTTCAATAGCAATAGGCTCACCAGAAAGGGCAAACGTTTTCATTTCCCCATGCTTTTTCCCATTTTGGTAGGATGTAATTACATGTGGGGTGTTATTTGGATGGTACGTCTCTGTATAGGCAATTGCATATTCTTTATACACATCTTTAGAGATAATATCCCCAGAAGTGTTTCTGATGGTTCTTTCGCCATTACCATTTGTGATCATGGAATCAGTTTCGTTGCCTAAAGAGAAGTATTGTCCGTTAATTAGTATCCCATCTCTAAATTCCTCAGAAGACTTAGGGGTGCCTTTTGCATACCATGTAGTAATCATTTGGTGTGTAGGGGATTTATAGATAATCTCTTGCTCAGGAACGCCTCGGATGCTGTAAGTTGTTTGCTTGGTAAGAATTCCCTTTTTATAAATTTCCCTCAGTTGCACAGTTTGGCTATGTTCAAAAGTGACTGTTCGTTCCCCATGTTTTAAATTATCTTCATAAGCCTCTGAGATTGTTTTTCCACTTCGAAAAGTAGTAAGCATCTTGCCAGGGGGTCTTTGAGCGTCCCAATCTTCTGGAGAGATGTCATAGCCATATTTGTGAACACATCTTAGGGAAACAACTTCACTCTTATTAGAGTTTGTCCCGCATGATGATAGTAGTGTTGAAGCAGCTACTATTGTTAATAGTGATTTGTACATAAAAGTTCCTCACCTAATAAAGAGTTGTAACTTTAAAGATCGCTTATCGAGGTGTTTTTTGCAAGGGAAAAAATAAAACCTATAAAGCTTTTGAAAGGTAAGCAATCACTTGTTCATGACAAGAGGTAATAGCAGCGTCATCAAGTGTTGAAACATCATCACGATACAAAAATCTAAAAGTGACGTTTTTTTTCAAAGGAGAATTTTTCTCATCGATATAGATAGATCTTAGGCTAAATTCTTTAAGAGCTGCAAAAGGAGATTTCTCTAACAGAGAAAATACTTCGTTAAGCATTTTTTCTCTATCCATAGTAAAAGTAACATCCCTGTAAGAGGAAGGAAGCGCTGAAATCTTTTTAAAAGTAGGATGTTTCACTCTATATTTTTGAATAAGATAAGTACTAGCTTCGGCAAAAAAAGTTTCTTCTTCTAGTTTCATTTTGGAGGTTATTTTTGGATGCACCTTTCCAAGGGTAGCAATAACGTCTCCATTTACAGTGATATTTGCTTGAACACCTGGATGGAAGGTTTGATGATGGCTTTCTTCAAAAGTAATGTCGTCTATAAATAAGCTGCTAAGGAGGTTTTCTAAGATCCCTTTCAAATCAAAAAAATCAAACATTTTTGATTCTCTATCAAAATGTGGGAGGTGGGATTCACCAGATAATAAAATGCCTAAAGCGGCGTTTTCTGTAAACCCTCTATCTTTTGAAGCAGAGAAGATTTTGCCTAGTTCAAAAGCTGCAATTTGTGTATTTCCGCTATTTTTGTTATGACTCATTGAGGCGAGCATACCCGGCAGTAAGGAAGGGCGAAGAATCGATTGATCAACTGATTTTGCATGCATCACCTCTGCTGGATGCACTTCAAAAAGGCCATGACTTATGTTTAAGTCGCACAATTCTTTACTAAGCAAACTACAGGTGATGAATTCATTAAGATGAGCACCTGCAAGTTTTCTTTGCAATAATTTTTCAACAACATATAAAGGATGGTGAGCGATCGTAGAGGTGATATGTTTTGGGTGCTCTACAGTGATATTGTTATAGCCATAGACACGGGCGATTTCTTCGATAATATCAATTTCTTCTGAAATATCATGGCGCCACGAAGGGGTTTTCAGTTGTAATACATCGGCTCCATCGGTTGTTGCTGTAAATCCAAGGCTTAAAAGAAATGTTTCTACTTCATTAAGGGATAATTTTGTTCCAAGAAGTTTATTCACCCTTGAAAGTCGTACAGTTTGAAACAAAGGTCTATATAAAATAGCTTCATGAATCACTCCACGTGCTACACTTGCTCCTGCAATTTCTTGTAATAAAAAGGCGGCATAGTCAAGGGCAAATAGTAAAGAGCCGCCATCGATGCCATTTTCAAAACGGGAAGAGGCATCAGTGCGAAGTTTTAACTCTTTAGTGGTTTTTCTAATTCTACTTTGACAAAATTCAGCGGCCTCTAAAATAACGGTATGGGTTGAGGAAGAAACAGCAGATTCTTCTCCCCCCATAATACCTGCAAGTGCAATGGGTTCATTATCTGCTGTGATGATTAAATGACCTTCTTTTAGATGGCGCTGTTTACCATCTAAGGTGGTAAGCTGTTCTCCATCTATTGCTTCACGAATACCCATGTTCTTACTCTTAAGTTTAGAATAATCATAGGCATGTAAAGGCTGACCTAATTCATGCATCACAAAATTTGTGATATCGACCACATTATTAATAGGGTTAATTCCAGCTTTTTCAAGTAAATCTCTCATCCATACAGGGGAGGGTTTTAATTCGATCCCCGATACAACACGTACAGCAAATTGTGGGCAAAGCTCTTTAATTTCATTTTCTACAGTTAAAAGATCTGAGACCTTTTTCCCTGTACTTTGCTCAATTTTAATTTCAGGCAGACAAATCTCTTCTTTATGATAACGAGAAAGTTCTCGGCAAATACCTATAATATTGCGGCAATGACCAAGATTGGGAGTTAATGTGACATCAAAGATCGGATCTTTATAATATTGAATAAAATCCATTCCAGCAGGTGCAGATTCATCAAGAAAAAGTAGCTCCTCTCCATTTGGTCCAATACCTAATTCTTTTTCAGTGCAAAGCATCCCCTTTGATTCAACATCGCGAATTTTTGCCTTTTTTAAAACAAATGGAGAGGCGGAATTTTTATCAAGGATTGCTCCAATTGGGGCAAAGGCGACTTTTTTGCCAACTAAAAGAGTAGGTGCTCCACAAACAACGATATGATCCTTTTTACCGTCAAAAATTCTAGCAACTCTTAATCTATCAGCATTTTCATGAGGATGTACTTCTTTAATGTGACCTACAATAACCCCTTCAAAAGGAAAGTGTAATCGGTCGATCTTGTCAACTTCAATGCCAGCTAGTGTTAACAAGTCTGCGATTTCTTCTGCAGGCTTATCGGTGCGTATAAAACGCTTTATCCAAGAAAGAGGTATTTTCATACTCACAAAGTATATAGAATTTGGTCCTTGGTTACAAGCAAATTTTTACCCTTTATGTGAAAGATTTATCGCTGAAGGGGTAAAACCCCCGCCTTTAGGGGTGGGGATATAAGCCGCTATTTTTCTTGTTGCATGAAGCTTGACGACATATTA
>Ga0172367_10002262_pt1 | contig 26626 bp, 33 predicted proteins | sample Lak10m_FD_114542 | JGI IMG/M metagenome (GOLD analysis project Ga0172367, IMG submission 114542) | Freshwater microbial communities from Kabuno Bay, South-Kivu, Congo - kab_022012_10m | ecosystem: Environmental > Aquatic > Freshwater > Lake | place: Democratic Republic of the Congo: South-Kivu...
GCGGTGCCATTTGTCATTCAAGCTGAGTAGAGCCGTTTTTTCCTGTGCGCCGGCAATTGAGATGCGGAAATCGTCATCGCCTTTCATACCGAGCGGCATGGTGGCGTAGTTGCGTAACACCTCGGCGATCTGTGTATCCGTGAGTTCCTCGGCGTCAATGCGGCGCACATCAACGGAGGCTGCATCTTCCGGGAGAAGTTGCAGGGCTCCGACGCAATCCCGACCAACATGCCAGAGAAGATCAAAGCAGCGATTGCTCTTTGCCCCGAACCGAGCCTGAATGCGGCTGCGTATCGGCTGGCTGTCCGGAAGCAGGTTATCAAAGAAGTTTTCCACCACATCACCAACGTAAATCTTTTGGCTGAGCGGCATGGAGAGTGATAACGGTCGCCTCAAATCAGAATGTAGCCATTCATCGCAGTACTCAAAACGAAGTTGTCCTACCGAAGTTCTGGTCAAACAGCCTACGTTTTGACCATTCATAAACAGATGAAGATTAGCTGAAATCTTTGGCCGTGCCATTTACCAGGTATCTCCCGTGCTTTCTATGACAGGTTTCTGACGAGGTTGAATATTCAGTTCAAGGTCAAGGGCGGCGAGGAGTCGAAAAAGTGTGTTCAGTTCTGTTCCCGGATTTCCTTTTTCAATTTTGGAAATAGTATGCTGTTCCATGCCTACAGAATGGCCGACAGCTTTCTGCGACATTCCCTTGTTCTTGCGTTCGGCCCGCAGTGCCTGGCCAAGGGTTTCTGGAGAGCTGATTTTCTGGATCATGTCTGGCTCCTACGACTACTCGAGAATAGCATTCTTCCAGGATGAAAATATACCCTTAAAGATATAATGTCAAAATATATTCTTAACGACATATTTTGAGTTCATGTCATACCGGATATAGTATTGTGTCTACTGCTGAGCAACTGATTGTTCTATCGATTGTTTGGGTGACAATAGTTCAAGGAGGAGAACTTCCCACTTCAGAAAGGCAGCTTTTTTCTCGTTATCATAGCGTGATGTTTTTCCGGAGTGTCTATTCTTTTTTCTTGATACCCTTGAGCGGGTCAAAAATCATCCAGCGATGTTCAATAACCGCATCATCCCAAATCGTCTTGAATATTTGCAGAGTATTGACCATGGTTGACCGTGCCAGCTTCTTCCCGGCTTTTGGTCCGTCCCGATGCAGCAAGGTGGCAACAAACTTTTGCATTGTCACGCCGGTAATGTGGAAAAAACTCATATCCTTGAAGTACGGCAACAACCGGAACTCGATGACCGACTTGAAATCCTGCTGTTTTTGCTTCGGATAATCCGACCACATCTGTGAATACCATTTCTTAACATATTCACCGAATGTCACCGCTTTCGGTGTAGGAGAGTAATCACCTTTCTAAAGCCGGGTATGGAATTCTTTTTCTTCTTCACTGGCACCAGGAAAATACTTGGCGAATTCCAGCGTGCCATCTTTCTTCAGTTCCAGAATCCGATTGAGTATCGCCTCAGCTTTTTGCCGATTTGTCGGCGTATCATCCAAGCCGATACTTTTTTCAATCCGGATACCATGGTAAAAAAGTCCAGATACAACTTTCGTGAACCGTTCTTTCAGGCAATCCGTCCTTCATTTTTTGGTTTGTCAAAGACCAGTAGATCAATTGCTGCGTTTACGCCTGCCATGTAAAACTCCTTTTCTATTCACCTCCCCCCTGCTGAAGGTGATGCAGAAGTATGAAATTGTCAGGCAGGCTGTTGAAAACTTACTAACGACTGAATCCTGCTGAGTTGGTTTTTGGCAATCGTGGTCGGGAATGTTTTCTTTTCAATAAATTGCATTCTTACCGAAGATACGCTAATCTTCGTAAATCATTATTAGTATTACACATCAGAACGGATTGTATTACGTGCCACACACAATTGTCATAGCTGGTCCCAACGGAGCCGGAAAATCTACAACTGCTCCGGCGATCCTCAAGGGCGCGCTTGGTGTTACTGAGTTTGTTAATGCTGACACCATTGCCCAGGGGCTTTCTGCGTTTAATCCTGAAAAAGCGGCTTTTCACGCTGGTCGAGTGATGCTGGAACGTTTGCAGCAATTGGCAGATGAAAAAGAAGATTTTGCTTTTGAAACCACCCTTGCCAGTAAGACTTTTGCCCACTGGCTGAATAAACTGAAAGCTGAAGGGTACACTTTTCACCTGTTTTATCTTTGGTTGCCGTCACCAGAACTTGCAATTGCCCGTGTTGCCGAACGAGTCAAAATGGGCGGTCATAATGTGCCCGAAGATACTATATGTCGTCGTTACCATGCCGGATTAAAAAACTTCTTCCGGCTATATCGTCCAATTGCTGATACGTGGCGTATTTATGATAACTCACAATCGGGAGTGCCACGCTTGATATCTTCAGGTGAATACGATACTATCGAGAAGATAGCAGATGTAACTTTGTGGGAATCGCTAAAGAGGGAATATAATGGCTGAGGCAATGAAGAAAGATATCGGCAAGATTATTGCGGAAGGCACACAGATTGACGAAGCGGTAAAACAAGCCGTTAAGGAGGCTGTTTTACGCCATAAAAATGCGGGTAATTCTATAGCTACCATGAAGGACGGACATATGGTCTGGTTAAAACCAGAAGAAATTGCAGTCTGATTCTTTCGCAAAACTTTCGCAGGTAGCCTTAATAACGGCTGTTTTCATCAAGGCTCTCACGGGTATAGGCAACACAGAACGGCATTCGACTATAGGACAACCGGAAATGAGCCACCCTGACTCTGATTTCTTCTCCACCAAGTTCAACCAGTTCATAGCTCCAATCAAATTGGAATGATTCACCTGGTTCAAAACTCTGCGGAATAAAACCGCTTACACCTCTTCCTTCCTCCTGTTTGCGCCATTTCTGTACAAACCTACGTACACTGTCGTAACCACCGGAAAAACCATCACGCTGAAGTTATTCAAAGAGTACCTGAGCGGTTCGTTGCTCTCGTTTCGGCTTGGAATGATCTGCTAAAAGACGCTCTGATAGTGTTTCATGATATGAGCCAAGCTTGGGGAGCGGCGTCTCTTTGCGATTATACTGCTGCTCAATGATACCGCTTTTGAGCATCTTCTTGACGGTGTTACGGGCCAGATTGAAATCACGGGATATCTGACGGATTGATTTATGATCCCTTTCATACGCACAACGAATTTTACGAATTGTTTCCACGGTTAGCATCTCCTTTTATTTCTCCTCTCTCAGTACGAATACAGAGAGTATGGAGGAGCTGTCAAAGGTGGGTCAATTTTCGACGCCGATTAACAATAAAAACCGCTTTTTGATACTTCTAATACACGACACATTACATTTACAGGATATTGGAATTGCCAATCTTTTATGAACGCGTACAGGGCAACGATTCCTTTGCAAAGTACGCTGCTGCTTTTTTTAATATGTCGCGCTCCATTTCAGCAATGGCTACCTTTTTACGCAACTTGGAGTTTTCATCCATTAGCTCTGCTAAAGAGCGTGAACCTGCCACTAATGGTTCTGATGATGATTTTGCAGCAGCTACCCAAGCGGCTAAAGTGCCTGCTGGTATGCTTAAGCGTCTTGCTGCTTAATCCTTGCTCTGTTATCAGCTTCAATGCTTCAGAACGAAATTCAGATGTGTACCTTTGTTGTTTTGACATAATGACCCCTTTTCTCGAATTTTAACAAGAAGGCGTGTTTATTAAAATCAGGATACCTCAAAAAGACCGAAGTAATTAACCCTTACAACTGCGTCGTTGAGTGCCGAACATGCGCCAGGCTCTGCCCATCGGAGGCTATTTCATTTCCTGATGAAGCGGCTTTCAGCGAATTTATAAAGCGTAGATTAGAGCAGCATTAGCACGTCAGAGAAGATAATGTTTGACAACTCGCAAGAATCGCATTATATGATTATATAGTCATATAATAATGAGGAGCGATATGAAAGAGCTGATTGAATTGCGAGCCGAAATCCTTAAAGCCCTGGCTCAGCCTACCCGTCTGAAAATCATCGATTTTTTGCGTGATGGCGAGCGGTGCGTCTGCGAGATTTTTCCTGCGATTGCCGAAGAGCAGTCGAACACCTCTCGTCATCTGAACCTGATGGTTTCGGCGGGTGTGCTCACACGCCGCAAGGATGGTCTGAAGATTTACTACAAGATAAAACAACCAGAAGTGCTGCAGATTGTCGATATCGTCACATATATTGTAAAGCAGGAAATCTCGGTGCGACATAAACTTTTAAAGAGCGCTTGAGGAAAATTCATTATGAAAACACTCGCTATTGAATGGCGTCATTACGACAAGGGAGGTCAAACCTGTGATCGGTGCTCAACGACAGGTTCCTCAGTAAAAGATGTGGTTGCCCGGATAACCGATGAACTTTCCTGCAAGGGGGTTGCCGTAACATTCATTGAGACGCTTCTTCCGGAAGAGAGGATGGGTGAATCAAACCTTATCCTCTTTAACGGAACACCAATCGAACAGTTGATTGACAATGACGACGCTTCCGAAAACTGCTGTGAATCATGTTCCTCTCTCACCGGGACAGAAACCGTATGCCGGACTATTGAGATTTCCGGAGAAACATACGAAGAAATTCCCGCTGATATGATCCGCCAGGGGGCGCTCAAAGCTGTAGATATGATTATATAGCAAAAAAATTTAACCAATTGTATGACTCAACAATCATACAGTAATGGAGTGCGTTGTGTTCAAACCATTTGCTAACTATGTGGTGTTCAATCTTCTTGGCTTGTCTCCAGGATCTCATCTCGGCGATGCCCTCAATTTTTTCATCTACGACACCCTCAAAATATTCTTCCTCCTTTCGTTCATCATCTACGCTGTTGCCATTATCCGATCATGGTTCCCGCCGGAGAAAACCAAACGGATTCTCTCCCACAAACGGGAGTACATCGGTAATGTGGTTGCCGCACTTCTGGGAATCGTCACTCCGTTCTGTTCCTGTTCGGCAGTGCCTCTGTTCATCGGCTTTGTTGAGTCAGGAGTGCCGCTGGGAGTGACTTTTTCGTTTCTCGTCTCGTCACCCATGGTGAACGAAGTTGCTCTGATCATGCTCTGGGGAATGTTCGGTTGGAAGATTGCGCTGATCTATATCGGCACCGGGCTTCTGGTTGCCATTGTCAGCGGCATTGTCATCGGCAGACTCAAGATGGAACAGTATGTCCAGGATTACGTTTGGGAGATGCAGGTTGGCAAAGGTGAAATTGTCGAGCAGAGCTGGAAAGAGCGGTTCGATTATGCCAGGGATTACACGCTGGAGCTCCTGAAGAAAATCTGGATTTATGTTGTGATCGGTATCGCCATCGGTGGATTCATCCACGGCTATGTGCCGCAAGATTTTCTTGCACGCTGGGCAGGACGAGACAACCCCTTTGCCGTTCCTGTAGCGGTCGCACTCGGTGTTCCTCTTTACAGCAATGCAGCCGGTGTCATCCCGATTGTCCAGGCACTCACCGCCAAAGGGATGGCAATCGGCACCGTGCTGGCATTCATGATGGCGGTAACTGCTTTATCGCTTCCGGAGGCTGTCATCCTCAGCAATGTACTAAAGAAGCCGCTCCTGGCAACCTTCTTCGGTATCGTCGCCACGGCGATCATATTTGTAGGATATCTTTTTAACGCGATACTATAAAAATAAAATGGAAGTTCACAACATGAAGGACAAACTTTATAGCCAGGCAAATTATTTAGCTTTGTTTACCATAATCTATAATATTATTGAGGGTCTTACAGCAGTTTGGTTCGGAACAAGTGATGAAACTCTTGCTCTTTTTGGGTTTGGATTAGATTCATTCATAGAGGTTATTTCAGCTGTCGGTGTCTGGCATATGTTGGGCAGAATCAGAAGTAACAACGGCGAAACTCGGGATGATTTTGAACAACTTGCGCTAAAAATCACAGGGTTTTCTTTATATGCACTATCTGTTGGTTTAATACTTACAGCAGATCTGAATTTGTATCGCCAACATAGACCTGAAAGCACACTTTGGGGAACTATAATATCAATCATATCTCTCTGTTTTATGTGGTATCTGATTCATCATAAAAAAAAGGTCGGAATAGCGCTCAACTCACCAGCTATTCTGGCTGATGCAGCATGTTCAAAAGTCTGTATGTATATGTCTGCTGTTTTGCTCATCTCAAGTTTTAGTTATGAGCTGACCGGTTTCGGATCTTTTGATTCAATTGGAGCTATTGTAATTGCATGGCTTACTTTCAGGGAAGGAAAAGAATCTTTTGAAAAAGCACGGGGAATGGGGTGTTCATGCAGTTGTAAATGTAATCTTGGCAAAGTCAAAATAATCGAAAGTTCACAAAAATGAGTGGAGTTATATCAGGCTATTATGAAAATATTATTGAAGCCCCTCTTGATGCAACCGTTTGCTGGTGTAGTAATATCAGCAAGCGTGATATTATCGAAGCGATAAAAAATGGAGCCGAAACTATTGATTCTATACGGAGTATAACCGGTGCATGTACGATTGGAAAATGCAAAGAGATGTCGCCGAGAGGTAGATGCTGCTCAAAAGAGATAAAATTGCTTTTTGATGCAGAAAAAAATGTAAAGGGGAACTAAAAATGAAAATCGAAGTGTTGGGAAGCGGTTGCAGCAAGTGCAAGACTCTGTACGAAAACACCAAGAAAGCGGTTGAAGAAAGCGGCAAAACAGCCGAAATTCTCAAAGTGGAAGATATACCGTCAATCATGAAATACGGGGTGATGAGCACCCCTGCGCTGGTTATTGATGGAGAGGTGAAGTTTTCCGGAAAAGTGGCTTCAGCTTCAGAAATCACCGGAATGCTTTAGAGAAACGACTGCAGTTTCGTGGGGGGGGGTATTCCGACGCTGACCGGTGGAAAGCGTTCCGCTACTCCCTCACCTTCATTTTAGGGCTTTCGTTGACATTTACCGCTTTTGGCGCTGCTGCTGCACTACTGTTGAGCAGCTGAATGATCTACGGTATTTTAACTCGTTGCGCCAGCTCTGCATCCGATGGGCGGATGTAATGTGGCACAAGAGTTGAAAGAGTAGTTGATCCTTGCTGAAGATAGGTAGTATGAGCAAGAAAAGCTCCTGCTGCGGCGCGTCCATAGTTACTACACGGTAGGGGGAAATGTGCCCGTTCACCTAGATGTTCCATTATAACATCTTTGTAGCGAACGGAACCTTCACCGGTGACGATAAAGGGACCAGAAGTGTGACAATCAGCCTGCTCCATGAATTTTTCAACAGGCAGAACAGAATCAGGAATTATTGAGACTGGGAGCAGACGGCTACAATCATAGAGAGCAGCATATACCTCGTTCTTACGGGCATCAAGAATTGTGCATACCGGCATGGTTGAAAATTGGAAGTTCATGGCAAACATGGCAAGACTGGAAAAGCCGACACATGGTTTGTCTGTTGCAATTGAAAGCCCCTGAATAGTTGCCACACCACAGCGAACGCCGGTGAATGAGCCGGGACCAAGTGATGCGGCAAACAGGTCAATATCGTTGATCGTGCAGCCGGAAAGCACCAGCAGTCGGTCAATTTCTTGAACAAGTTTTACGGAAAGTGAGCGCGGAGAGTGGAAAAGCGTTTCAGCTATTACTGCCGTTTCAGTGGTTATGGCAAGGCTTGCCATAGCTGTCGAACTGTCGAGTGCAAATATTTTCATGGCAAAAACTATACTGCAGCACTTTACCCATAGGCAAGCAATATCATCTTTTGCCACTATCTGCCATTTTTCCCAAAGCGGTTGACCCGGAGAAGCAAATTGTCTAGTATTACCTTCCAGTTACATTCATAAAATTGGCAGCAGGAAAGCAGACAATGCATAAATATCCTTATATAATAACAATTTCATCTGAAAAAGGCGGGGTTGGAAAAACCACCCTGGCTACCAATCTGGCAATCTATCTTAAAGCATTGCGCGAAGATATACCGGTTACTGTTTTTTCTTTTGACAATCATTTTACTATCGACAAGATGTTTGAAATCCCAGGGCAAAAGCAGATTGGAGACATTCATGATTTCCTTATGGGCACTCCTGCCATATCGCTTCTGCATACCGGACAGTATGGAGTTGGCTATATTCCCTCATCAAATGAATTGGGTGATATCCACGAACGGTTTAAAGGACCTATGACTCTGACACAGATGATGGCAGAATCTGGTCTCGACGGAATTGTCATTATAGATACCCGTCCGGACTTAAATATTTTAACACAGAATGCACTGTACGCTGCAGACCGGGTTTTGATTCCTGTCAAAGATATGCCGAGCCTTGAAAACTGTCGTAATATTTTTGCGCTTTTTGAACGCCGTGGGATGGATAAAAAATCATTGGCATTACTTCCATGTCTTATTGATGAGCGGATTAAGTTTGAAGGAGTTTTCCGTGATCAGAAAACACTTCTGCGTGCGTTTGCCGCAAATCGCGGCTATCGTTGCATGGATGCATATATTTCCAAAAGTCCTAAAGTTGAAAGCCTTAACACGAACCCGGATGGCAAAATTTACCCGATTCTGACCCATGCTCGTGGAACAGATGTTCATGGTCAGTTTACTGATATATCACGCGATATTCTGCACAGTTTTGATGACACAAAGGAGTCACGCTCATCTCTTTATCATGGCTGGCTGACAGAAAAAGAGGGAAAGAAAAAAGAATCATACCGTGCACGTCTGGAAGGATTAACAGAACGATGCCTTATATGTGGCGCATCTTTCAGTCAGAATCCAGAGGGAGTCGGATTCTATTTTGAAACGAGTGACAGGACCACACGAGGTTTTCTGCACCATGACTGTTATACCGACATGCTGTGTGCAACGCTCTATGGGATGACTACGGAATCACAGGGGTTTGGGGCGGCACGTATGGTGGTGGCGGAAAAAGCAGCCAAGACGGTCTCATTTTTTCTCCCCAAGGCAGATAATGTGATGGACGCATCTCTTCTTGATTATCGCCAGTACAATGTTACCGGAGAACAAATTTTTCAGAAAAATATCCCCTTAGCTGGATTTTCGGAAGGTTTATTGGATAACGATATGAATAGCAGGTTGTATCTGCTGCTGAACGAGGCGCTGACAGGTTATGAAGGAAAGTTGAGAGCCGATAGCTGGTTGGCTGTGCATCCAGTAGATCAGAAAAATCCTGAGACTGTGCTTCTGGATGAGCATTATAGATCTGTTCAAAAGATGCAACAGCATATTGTGGCAGCTATTGGCTGATTTTTTTTGGGGGGGTGTATTGTTATGAAAACCGCTATTGAGTTAATTCAAGGTGATATTACCGTGCTTGCCGTTGATGCCATTGTCAATGCTGCAAATAACACCCTACTTGGAGGTGGCGGAGTAGATGGAGCAATCCATCGTGCTGCCGGACCTGAACTTGTCACCGAGTGTTCGTCTCTGGGAGGTTGTGAAACAGGGGATGCAAAAATAACTGGCGGGTACAAACTCCCAGCACGTTATGTTATTCATACGGTTGGACCAATCTGGAATGGCGGAAATCATGGTGAAGCTCTACTTCTTGAACAGGCGTATCGCCGTTGTTTTGAGGTTGCACATCAATACGATATATTAAGCATCGCCTTTCCAGCCATAAGTTGCGGAGTCTATGGTTACCCCATGCGTGATGGAGCCAAGATAGCATTGGCTGTAGCAAAAGAAATGAGAGCGGAAGGAAAACTTACAAAAATAATTTTTGTACTTTCCTCATTACCTGCATTTGAGATTTATCAGAATTGCATCCACCATATTTGATGTTGTTTTTTTAAGCTTTTTGACGCTGTTTTTAAAAACACCGTCAGAAACACCGTCAAATATTCTGGATTTAAGCATATCAAAGCGGATTACATCGGACAATAGAAAAAGAAAAAGCCTTGATTTCTCAAGGCTTTCGGTCTTTGCCGGACTGTGCCGGACTTTTAAATGGTGCGGTGGAATGGACTCGAACCATCACGAGATTGCTCCCGCCAGCCCCTCAAGCTGGTGCGTCTACCAATTCCGCCACCACCGCAAATAAAATGCATTAAACTTAATGCATGGTATGTCTAGATCCCTTTAAAACAGATCGATTTTGTACCACAACCATGAGTGACTATGCAAGCAAAAAATAAACTACTTCGTGCCTGTTGCAGGAGCTGCAGGAGTTGCAGGAGCTGCCGCAGGAGAAGCTGCAGGGGTTGAGGTTGATGCCGGAGCCTGAACAGGCGCAACTGTTTTAGCTTTGCCAGACATTATTGACGATGAGTTTGGCTGCCCGGAAACATATGCCAAAGTTAAAGAGGTTAACATAAAAACTATGGCAGCTCCGGTTGTTGCTTTACTTAAAAATGTTGTCCCACCACCAGCGCCAAACACAGACTGGCTACCGCCAGCGCCAAAAGACGCGCCCATTTCCGCACCTTTACCAGACTGCAACAGGACAACAGCAATCATAAACAGCGAGACAAGAACGTGTAAAATTGTAAGAGCTATGGTCATCAAAAATCCCCTGAACAACAAAATAAGAATAGATTTTTTAGCACATCAGTTCTTGTATTGTAAAGCTTTTTCGCTTAACTCGTTAAATTTAAAGGTGTCATACATGATAGTTAATAATTGCTGAAAAAGAATCAGATTTAAGACTGGCCCCTCCAACCAATGCACCATCAATATCCGGTTGTACCATCAGAGCGTTTATATTATCAGGTTTGACACTTCCACCATACAAGATGCGGGTCGCGTCTGCGACAGACTGCCCAAATAATGAGGCCAACAAAGAGCGTATATAGGCATGAACTTCCTGTGCTTGAGAATCAGTGGCTGTTTTTCCTGTACCTATTGCCCAGACCGGCTCATAGGCAATAACAACAGATGCCATCTGTTTTCCGGACAGAGATGAAAGCGCGCCCCTAAGTTGAGAGCTAATCAGATCAAATGTTTTTCCAGCTTCACGTTCAGAGAGAGTTTCACCGATACAAATCAACGGGATCAAACCTGCTTCAATTGCTGCTACAGCTTTTTTACTTACGGTTTCATCTGTTTCACCAAAATACTGACGACGCTCCGAGTGCCCAATTATGACATGGGTACAACCAGCATCTTTCAAAAGCCCTGGAGCGACCTCACCTGTATATGCCCCCTCTTCCTCCCAAAAACAATTCTGGGCAGCCACATATATGTTAGTTTCTTTTGCAGTAGCGGTGACAGCTCCAATTGCAGTGAATACTGGTGCAACAACAATATCAACCCCATTAACTGCAGATACCATCGGTTTAAGCTCTAAAAGTAGTTGAGTTGCTTCGGCAATGGTTTTAAAAAGTTTCCAGTTCCCAGCTATCATCGGAGTACGCATAAGAGCCACCTATTTGAGGGATTTAATATCAAGTGCCTTGACGCCAGGAAGAATTTTCCCTTCCAGAAGTTCAAGGAATGCGCCACCACCTGTTGAAATATAACTAACCTTACCATCGACACCTGCTTTGCGGACAGCTGAATCGGTGTCTCCACCTCCGATAATGGTTGTTGCGTAGCAATTCCCGACAGCCTCTGCAACCGCAAAAGTTCCACGAGCAAACGCATCCATCTCAAAAACACCCATGGGACCATTCCAGATAACTGTTTTGGCATCTCGCAAGGTTTGTGCAAACAATGTTGCTGATGCCGGTCCTATATCCAGCGCCATCCACCCTTCTGGTATTTCCTGAACTGTTGTGATGAAGTTTGTGGCTGTTGCTTCAAATGCATTTGCAACAACGCAGTCTACAGGCAGATAAAAAGTAACCCCTCTTTTTTTTGCCTTTTCCATTATTTTTTTTGCAGTCGTTATCAATTCTTCCTCAACAAGTGATTTGCCAACTGAATAACCAATAGCTTTCAAAAAGGTAAACGCCATGCCACCACCAATGACAATTTTGTCAACTTTGCTGACCAGGGATTCCAGCACTTCCAACTTCCCTGAAACCTTCGCTCCACCAAGTATTGCTACCAACGGGCGCACAGGGTTACTCATTGCCTTGTCAAAAAAAGTCATCTCATTACGCATGAGAAACCCTGCGGCAATAGTCGGTATAACTTTTGTTATAGCTTCGACTGATGCATGGGCACGATGTGACACTGCAAAAGCGTCATTAACATATATTTCACAACCATTGGCAAGCTGCCGGGCAAATTCTGCATCATTTTTTTCTTCGCCAGGATAATAACGAACATTTTCAAGCATTATTATTTCGCCACTTTTCATGGAGCCGATCATCTTTTCCACATCTTCTCCAAAACAGTCGGTTGCCTGTTTAACCTTTTTACCGAGAAGTTCAGAGAGGCGCTTTGAGGCTGGCGCCATGGTATATTTTGCTTTTTTTTCACCTTTGGGACGACCAAGATGTGATGCCAGAATAACCTTGGCTCCCTGCTCCACAGCATACCTTATAGTCGGAACAGCTCCAGCAATACGGGTATCTTCTGTAATAGCTCCCTTATCATCCTGCGGAACATTGAAATCAACTCTGATAAATACTTTTTTGTCTTTTAAATCCTTGATCTGATCAATATAACGGATTGGCATTTACGTTCTCCTTCAGATACATATTTGGTGTTTTTATGTCGGATACGGATTTTTGCAAAAAAAAGAGGGGGAATAAATCCCCCCGATTTTTTTCAGCGTTAAAATGTCAGTTTTTTGATGCTATCAGCCTCATAAGATCGATAACCCGGTTCGAAAATCCACATTCATTGTCATACCACGAAAGCACTTTTATCATGTTGCCTGCAATAACCTTGGTACATGTAGCATCAATATTTGATGATGTTGTAGTGCCATTATAATCGACAGAAACCAAAGGCTCGTCAACATAGCCCAGAATACCCTTGAGAGCCCCTTCTGAAGCCTCTTTAAAGGCAGCATTTACTTCTTCCGCTGTCACATTTCGATTCAATGTAGCAACCAGGTCAACAACAGAAACATTCGGAGTCGGAACTCTTATGGAAAGACCATCCATCTTACCTTTCAGCTCTGGAAGAACAAGAGCTACAGCCTTTGCGGCGCCTGTAGTTGTAGGTATCATGGACATGGCTCCTGCTCTGGCACGGCGAAGATCTTTGTGTGGAAGATCAAGAATATTCTGGTCATTTGTATATGAATGAACAGTTGTTACAAGCCCTTTTTCAATGCCAAATTTATCGTTTAGAATTTTTGCAAAAGGCGCCAGGCAATTAGTTGTACATGAAGCATTTGAAATTACAAAATGTTTGGAAGGGTCGTAAAGATGATCATTAACCCCCATAACAATTGTAATATCCTCGTTTGTTGCAGGCGCTGAAATTATGACCCTTTTTGCTCCAGCCTGTATGTGGGTCATAGCTTTTTCTTTGGCTGTAAATTTACCTGTAGATTCAATTACAACATCAATATGTTCGGCTTTCCATGGAATTTGGGTAGGATCTTTTTCTGCATGAATCGCGATCTTTTTCCCATTAACAATCATATTCCCATCACTAGCCTCTACTGTGCCATTAAATTTTCTATGCACAGAGTCGTATTTAAGAAGATGGGCAAGCGTGTGTTCGTCTGTCAGGTCATTAATCGCCACAAATTCGATTCCAGGGTCATTGATGGCAGATCTTAAAATCATTCTTCCGATTCTTCCAAAGCCATTTATTGCAACTCGTAATGCCATATTCTTCCTCCTGTTTAGGTTATATCCATAAAACACAAAATCTCTATATACATAAACCAACTATAAGCAGTTCAACTGATTGCAAATAATAGAACATATCTGTCAATCGTCAACCATAAAATTTGTGCCGCTAAAAATTTTTATATTTCGAAAAGTAGATATACATTTTGATTTGATATGGTAAAGTTAGAAAAAAACTTTCATTAGCCAAAGCGTTCCATGAAACAATCGCTTGAAAAAAGAATAATTGTATTTTCATTCATGATCCTGTTTTTGACTATTCTTGCAAACACTGCAATGGAAATTGCCGTATTCCGCAAAGAATACAGAAACGAGCTTATCCTGCACAGCCAGACCCTTGGCACTTCTTTCAAAAGTTCGGCTGAAAAGGTTTTGGCGCTTGGAATCGAGTTGCGTGATCTAAACGGACTGGATGAAAAATGCCGGGAGCTGATTCAGTCCGCACCGTCAGCCAGTTTCTGCACTATAGCCGATATTTCTAACAATACCATTGTTACCAGTGATACTGATTTCAACACCAAAAATCTCTTAACCCCTCGTCGTAAAAGCGGTTATCCTTCAAACACAAGAGTTGTAACAACCCCTCAGGGAGATTATATTGATACTCAGGTTATACTTAACTCATTTGACTCACGACCAATAGCAACAATTCACATAGGTTTTCCGGTCTCGGCAATAAATCAGAAAGTATATCCGGTTCTAGTAAGATCAAGTCTGATTTTTTTGCTCTTTTTCACACTCTCCTTTGCATTGGTGGTATTTTTTGTTAAACGAAGCATTGTGGCGCCAATTGCAAGCCTGTTAGAAGGAGTAACAAGAATAGCAAATGGTAATTTTAATACCGAGGTTGAGCAACTACCGCTACGCGAACTGGACCAGCTTGGACATCAGATTAACACAATGGCGCAAACCCTTGACGCCCGCGATAAAGAGCTTAAAAATAATTACGATGAGTTATCAGCTACACATTCTCAACTTCACAACTCATATCTTCGTCTTGAAGCGTTAAGCGGTGAACTGGAAAAATCCGAGGAACTATACAAAAAACTTCAGGAAGAAGCTGGTGATTCCATCCTTATTCTGGACGAATCACAACAGGTTATAATCGCCAACAAAATGGCGGAAAACTTTCTTACAATACCTGTGCAACAGCTTATTGGAATGCACATTTCAAACCTTCTGGTGCAACTTGCGGCAAACGACATCCCCCATTATCTGAAAAAAATCACAGAGGTAACTGCAGGCTCCATTCTGGATGACGAACTCCCATTCCACACTGTATCAGGCGAAGCAAGAACAGGAAGAATCCATGCAAGTTCTGTCCATCATGCAGAACAAAGCCTTGTGCAGATTATTATTAGAGACATAACCCGCGAGCGTGAGATACTTAAAAACCTGGAAAACAGCGCAACTGGTCTTGCACGACTAAATCGAATGAAAGATTCATTTTTAGGGCTTGCATCACATGAGCTCAAAACCCCGCTAACCGTTATCATGGGATATTCAGAACTACTTCTTACTGATATGCGAACGAGCCTGAATCCACTTTCAACCGAAATGGTTCAAAACATTTCAAATGCTGCCCTCCGTCTGGACGGAATTATAAAAGACATGATTGATGTCTCCATGATAGACCAGAAACAACTTTCGCTTAAGCTTATGCCGATACAGATCAACACACTTCTTGAATTTTCCTTAAAAGAACTTCAATTCTTTTTCGCACAACGCCATCAAAACGTCATAAAAACATTAGATCATTCGCTACCACAAATCCGAGGCGATCAAACCCGCCTTTTACAACTGTTTGCTAACATCCTTGGGAACGCCATCAAGTTCACACCTGATGGAGGAACAATAACAGTTTCTACAATGCTCAAACCTGTAGAACCACCGAAATCCAACGATTCTGTTATTGACAACCATAATACAGACAGCCGAAGCTTTATCGAAATAGCTATTAAAGATAGTGGCATAGGCATTGACAAAGAGGATCAGCAACGCATATTTGATAAGTTTTATGAAGCCGGCAACATTGAAGAGCACAGTTCAGGAAAAGTTGCTTTCAAAGCGCGCGGCGCCGGACTTGGATTATCTATTGCCAAGGGGGTTGTGGAAATGCACGGTGGACTGATCAGGGTAGAATCATCAGGTCATGACCCCACGACCTGCCCTGGATCTACTTTTTTTATTGTTCTGCCACTTGACCAATTCATAACAGATGGTATTGTTTCGTAGGATATATAAAGGTAAATAGTCACAACACCCATTTATGAAAGGAGATTACACCATGGCAAAAGCAAAAACAGCAGCAACATCAAAACCGGTATCAAAAACAGCAGCAAAGCCTAAACCAGCCGCCGCAGCGGTCAAGAAGCAAGCAATTCCTGTTACAAAAAAGACACCTGAAAAAACTGGTGAAGATTTGGTAATTGAGAACTTCACTGCCGTTTCCCACCTTGTTGAAACAATTGGTGAAACTCTTGAAATGCTGGTACACAAAACTGAAAATATGGCGTATCACATTATTGCTACGGAAGAAATATTGGCAGAACTTATTGCTGCCAATGGAATTGACTTGGCTCGTGTAAATGCTAGAATTCGCAACACTGTTTCAGCAGGCACAGACAATCTGTGCGACCCATCAAAAGCTATAGACATTGCCGCTGCCATTGCATCTCCGTTACCACGACGTTAACAATACCAAAACAAGAGTCGATTTAAAGCCTTCCCATCTTTTGAGAAGGCTTTTTTATTTGCATACATATTGGCTATCCGCTATATGGTTATTCATAGTTTTGAATAAATCGCTCCTGCGACAAATGTTAAAAGGAAATGAGGCAAATTAAGGGTATGAATTTATTAATTATTTTTGTCACAACTCTCATTCTTTCACTTCTATCAACAAACTCAAAAGCATCTGAACTTAATGATTTGACAGTGGCTGGTGAATTTTCAAACGAGCTTCATAGACTCAAATCTGAAACCGCAGATATGCTGACAACACCATTTGAGACCAATAACAACAACTTGTTCATAACTCTTGGAATTGTTGGCGTTCTTGGAGTGACGTATGCAAACGACACTGCTATCAGAGACGTTTTCCAACGGAGTCACAGCAGAACATTTGACAAAGCAGCCGACATTGGCACGCTCATCGGTGACCCTTTTATCCACCTGGGACTTGCCGCCATACTATATGGCGGAGCTATCGCCGCAGATTCACCCAAATGGAAAGAAACTGGCGAAATGCTGGGCGAGGCCCTCATACTTGCCGATGCCTCTACTTTTATATTAAAAGAAGCCACAGGAAGAGGAAGACCGATTGCAACTAATAGCAAAGCTGATTTCAAACCTTTCGGCTTCAAAAACAACTATGATGCATTTCCATCCATGCACACTGCGAGCTCCTTTGCAATGGCATCTGTTCTTGCTGCGACATCAGAGAGCATAGCGGCGAAATTAGGGTGCTACTCCGCCGCAACATTTGTCGCTTTAAGCCGCATATACCAAAACAAACATTGGAGCAGTGATGTACTTTTTGCTGCAGCAATTGGCGAATTGAGCGGAAGGGTTGTTACAAGTTATCATGTAAACAATAAAAAAATAGCACTTGCACCCCAGCTAAACCCAAATGGAGCAGGATTGATGCTGGTGGGAAAATGGTAACATTACCAGGTGGATTGACTGCAGAAGCGGTTATTTTTGATTTTGACGGCGTAATAGTTGATACAGAACCGATTCATTACCAGGCATTCCAGGAGGTACTTAACCCGCTCGGTATTTTTTTCAGTTGGGAAAACTATGTTAACAGATATATGGGATTTGATGATCGGGATGCATTCAACGAAGCATTCAAAAACACCATTCCTGTTAACAGGTTAAAGGAATTGATACAACAAAAGGCTCTATGTTTTATCTCCATAATCCAAAAAGGAATAAAAGCCTATCCAGGGGCTGTGGAGTTAATACAAACTCTGCATAAAAAACGTGTTCCCCTTGCAATTTCAAGTGGAGCACTCCGTACAGACATTGATCCGATTCTGGAAATACTCGGCATTACCGACTGTTTTGATGTGATAGTTACCGCAGATGATGTATCTAAAAGTAAACCTGACCCGGAATGCTACAAACTAGCACATAAAAAACTGGAGGGTGTGTGGGATCGACAATTCCCCCCCCTGGCTGTTGTAGCAATAGAAGACACACCTGCTGGAATAATAGCTGCTAAAGACGCTGGATTATCCGTAATTGCAGTTTCAAACAGTTATCCACCGGACAACCTTAATTATGCAGATAAGATTGTGGCGACTTTGTTGACATGAAAACAAGACTGCAATGGAGAAAAGATAAACAATGGGACTAAAAAAAACTGCCATTATAATAAACGGATTCATGCATGACTTTGCCGCAGGGATCTGGCTTGCAACAATAGTTACCATATCATGGTTGCATGGGGCACATTCGGTAAATCCAATGACGACAGAAGTACTTAATATGCTCGAAAGACGAATGTTTTGGAGCAGCGTTGTTGCGGCAATTTTGATTATGATAACCGGCGCTGGTCGAACTTTTACCTACGTTGACAACTGGTATGGAGAAGATGCAGAAAAAGCACGTCGAAAGGCTTTAATTGTTAAACATTGCATTCTTTTTTCCGCATACGCGCTTGGCTATTTTTACATTTGGAAAAAAGTGTTTCACGCTATTTCCTAATATGGTAGATTTATTGCATATAAAAAAAGTCTTTCAGGATTAATTTTATCCTGTTATAGTCCAAAAAAACAAAAACTTCCTTTATGCTCAATAAGCTGGCTACTAATAATGAGCTGAAGAAATTATGGATAGTATATGAAAATAAAACGAATAGCGCTTATAACTCCTCCATACCACTCCGGTGTTGTTGAATCTGCAGGAACATGGCTTAATGTAGGCTTTGTTTATATTGCCGGTGCATTACGAGCAGCTGGTTATGAAGTTGACTATTACGATGCCATGTCTTTATGGCATAAATGGTCAGACATCAAGCAACGAATAGAAGAGTTCAAGCCAGACGTAGTAGCAACCACTTCATTTACCGCTTCAATAGTAAAAGCATTGGAGCTATGCGATCTTGCGAAACAAATCAATCCAAAGGTGGTTACTATCCTTGGAAATGTCCATGCTGCTTTTTGTTATGATGAGATTCTGCAAAAAGATAATGCCACCCTCGATTACATTGTACGTGGAGAAGGCGAAGTAACTCTGGTAGAGCTTTTGGACTGCCTGAACAATAATGCTGATCCCGCAAACATAAAAGGAATCGCCTTTTGGCGTGACAATCAGGTTGTGGTTACACCCAAAGCACCATATATCCATGATCTTGACAGCTTACCAACGGCATGGGATCTGGTTGAGTGGCCAATTTATACATATAGAGCCAAAGACAATGCACGGTTGGCAATTATTTCCACATCACGCGGCTGCAAGTCGCAATGTTCATTCTGTTCACAACAACTATTCTGGGCGCAATCGTGGCGCGCCCGTTCTCCGGAAAACGTCATTGCTGAACTTGAGCTTCTTGGAAACAGCTACGGTGTTCAGGTCGCAATGCTTTCTGACGAGCTTCCTACCTTTGACCGGGAACGCTGGGAAAAGATTCTTGATTTAATGATTGAACGCAAGGTTCCTGTCAAATTGCTTATGGAAACCAGAGTTGACGACATTATCCGTGATGCTGATATCATGTGGAAATACAAAAAAGCGGGAGTTGAGCACATTTATGTAGGAGTTGAGGCAGGTTCCCAGGAAACGCTTGATTTGTTTAACAAAAATACTGAAGTTGCACAATCCAAACAGGCAATAGATATTATAAATAACGCAGACATTGTTTCAGAAACTTCTTTTGTGCTTGGTATGCCGGATGACACCCCAGAATCAATTGCCAAGACAATTGAACTTGCAAAATACTACAATCCTGACATGGCGTTTTTCCTGGCCATAGCTCCATGGCCATATGCAGAACTATATCCGAATCTTGAATCATTCGTATTTACCAAGGACTACAGCAAATACAATCTGGTTGAACCGGTTATTAAACCGACAAACATGAGTATTGAAGAATTGCAACAAGAACTTGGAAAAGCGTCACAAAAATTTTATATGCATAAATTCCAGAATCTTAAAGCGCTATCACCATGGAAACAAAAGTTCATGCTGGATGTGCTTGATATATTTATAAATCATTCTTACCTTGCAGGACAGATGAGAAACGCAATGAAAGTTGGTAAAGAAATGCCAGAGGAAGTTAAAGCATTGATGCGAAGCGTCAAAGCACACGTTCATGGAGAACAAATAGATCATCACTCAACCATGGCTCCAATACCGTAAAAGAGCCAACTAACATCAGATCAAATGTAAAAACCCCCTTGAAAACGATTATTTTCAAGGGGGTTTTTACATTTGAACATTTAAACGTGTCGTATCACAATCAATCGGCAATAACTATTGCACTTTTACCAAGCTTTAACGCTAACTCTTTAGCGGCAGATTGCTCCATTTTTTTCCCGATTTGAACACGATACCAAATCCCTTTATTTCCAAGATTGGATTCTACAACGTATGCGTTATAACCTTTTGAAGCAAGTTTAGCTCTGCTTTGCTCTGCTTCTGATTTAAGAGGAAAAGATGCAATCTGAACCGAAAATCCTGACAACTCCCCGTTTTTGCCAACTGTGCGAGGTGTTGTGGAAGAGTTCATTGACACAGACCTTGCAGTAGCCTGTGCTGCATTGCCTGCGTCTTGTGATGTATTTGACGGTATAGCAGCCTGTAATGGTTGTTTAGCCCTGCTATCATCCTTTGTATTGACCCCAGAACCAAGAACAGAACTTTTTTGACCAGAGGGAAGATTTTTGTAAAAGCTGAATGCTGTTTCTGGAGAGGAAGCAGCAGTTGGTGGAGCTGGAGGTGTAACCGGTTGTGATGGATTTTGTCCTTGAGTAACTGGCGCTGCGGTATTTGGTACTGTTGCAGGCGACTGGTTAACTGGCTGCTGTTTTAATGTAGCCGATATTACTTGAGAATTATTTTCAAGGCTTTTTTGTTCCGTAGCAGCCTGAAAAGAGCGTTTTGTAGCTTTTTGGGATAAAAACCAACCGGAACCGAATCCAATTGCAAAAGAAAAAAACAGAGCGAGAAGAATTGCTATCAAAGGAGTGCCTGATGATTCTTTTCGCTGGCGCGCTGGATTTGACGAAGAAATATAAGATTTTTTGGGTTCACTATAATCGATGCGCATAACGCGCCTCCATCACATATCATCATTTTAGCAGCTTTTAGTCAGAAGTTTCCGTTTGGTAAATATCTACATCCGTTCAGGTGCAGATATTCCCAGAATGGTCAAAGTATTCTTCAAAACTTGAGCTGTGCGCTTAAGAAGATAAAGTCGCGCATTTGTCAGCTCTATCTCTTCACAAAGCACTCTGTTTTTATTGTAAAAAGAATGAAAGCAACTTGCAAGCTCGTTAAGATAATAGGTCAATCTGTGAGGTTCAAATTCAGTGGCGCTTTCATCAACTCTCTCTGGCAATGAATCAAGGAGTTTTACAAGCTGAAGTTCTTCCTGTGTTGTAAGAAGTGCCAGTTTCTCTACATCAGGTCGTTCCGGGACTGAAAAACCTTTTTCTTTGGCATTATCAAAAATGCTGCAAATTCTTGCATGCGCATATTGTACATAATAAACTGGATTATCAGGTGATTGTTCTTTGGCAAGATCGATATCAAAAACAAGCTGCGAGTCAGGTCTTCTCATGATAAAGAAGTATCTAGTAGCATCCCGGCCAACTTCATCAATCAGATCGCGCAGAGTGACATAACTGCCAGCTCTCTTTGAGATTTTAACTTCTTCTCCACCTCGCAAAACTGTCACCATCTGGTGGAGAACATATTCCGGCCAACCTTTAGGTATACCACAATCAAGCGCCTGTAAACCTGCTCTAACACGGGTTATTGTACTATGATGATCAGACCCTTGTTCATTTACCACCCTCACAAAACCACGTTCCCATTTTGCTTTATGATAGGCAATATCAGGAACAAAATATGTATATCCACCATCGGACTTGCGCATGACCCGGTCTTTATCGTCACCAAAGTCTGTAGTGCGTAACCATAACGCTTCATCAGCCTGATATGCATGACCGTTTTCAATCAATTTTTGTACGACGGCATCTACTTTCCCTTCCTTGTAAAGGCTTGATTCAAGGGTAAAAACATCAAAAACAACATCAAATGCTTTAAGGTCAAAATCCTGTTCACGACGCAGATAAGCTACGGCAAAATCCCGTATAGCATCGATGTTGCTCGGTTCACCGAGAGCAGTAACAGTTCGGTCATCACATGAAATAACTTCTTTTTTTAGATAAGCATCAGCAACATCCTTGATATACTCACCCTGGTACCCTTCACGGGGCCAACGTTCATCTTCAGGACCAAATCCAAGACAACGAGCCTGCACAGAGAGTGCTAAATTCTGAATCTGTTGACCAGCATCGTTATAATAAAACTCCCGTGTAACATCCCATCCTGTTGCTTTAAGAATACGGCAGATTGTATCTCCAATCGCAGCGCCACGACCATGACCGATATGCAATGGCCCGGTCGGATTTGCACTTACAAATTCGACCTGAACTTTCTGACCAGCCCCACTGTTGGTTTGTCCAAAATAGTCGCCCTGTTTTTCTATCTCCAATAAGGAATAATGCCATGCTTTTGGAGCAATAAAAAAATTTATAAACCCAGGGCCTGCAATTTCAGTTTTCAGCAATAGTCCAGAGTTATCCACAAGATGAGAAAGTAGTGCTTCTGCAACCTGACGAGGGGCTTTACGTTCAGCTTTTGCAAGTTGCATCGCTATATTGCATGAAAAGTCGCCATGTTCAGGTGAAGCTGGAATTGCAATCGTTATGGGTGGAGTTTGGGAAGTTACAAGTGTACCGAAGGAAAGAGCGTTTTTAATGGTTTGTTCTATCAGTACTGCAATCTTTTGGCGAATCATTGAATAGTCGTATCCTTAATATTATCTTGAGATTTTTTTGTTTCATAATCTGGTAACTTTATGCTGACATCACGTGAAAAGTCTGGACAACGTGAACCACCATCAGCAACACAGAAACGCTTGTTACAATTTTCTCTCCATGCACAAATAGTGCAATGCTGTTTTGACATATAATCACCGCATACCGTTTACATATAAGATTTTATTGTTTCTCTGCAGGGAACTGATAAACAACCTCATTACTGCGCACCATCCCCAAATCTTTGCGAGCTATACTTTCAACGTAGCGCCGATCAGACTGCAAGGCAAAAACTTCACGTTTCAACTTATCATTTTCATCTTTTATTTTAATCAACTTTGAATCAATAGCAGACTTGTCTTTTTTCAGTTCATAAATACGCAGAAGACCTTTTTCTCCAAAAACGGTGAAAAACAGTATGAATGCAATGCACCCAGCTGCTGCAATGTATATTCGTTTTTGCATACGAAATGACACGCAATTATCTCCGTTCTTTAAAATACGCCACAGTTGATTCAAGTCCATTAATCAGATCAACGACAGGTTCCCAGCAAAGTTTTTCTTTTGCGCATGAAATATCAGGACGACGTTGTTTTGGGTCATCCAGTGGCAGTTTTTCATAACGAATATTTGAGCTGGAGCCGGTAATTGAAATAATTTTTTGAGCAAACTCCAGAATTGTATTTTCTACAGGATTGCCAAGGTTGACTGGACCAATAAAATGCTGGTCATTCTCCATCATCCGAATCATACCCTCTACAAGGTCAGAAACATAGCAGAAAGAACGGGTTTGAGTACCATCACCATAAACAGAAATATCTTCATTTTTCAAAGCTTGTAAAATAAAATTAGAGACTACACGACCATCGTTTTCAGCCATGCGTGGACCATAAGTGTTAAAAATACGAATGATACGAACATCAACATTATTTTGACGATGATAATCCATCATCAAAGTTTCAGCTACCCGTTTTCCTTCATCATAACAACTGCGGATTCCTATTGTATTAACATTCCCCCAATAATTTTCGGTTTGGGGATGTTGTTGAGGATCACCATAAACCTCTGATGTTGACGCCTGCAAAATACGAGCTTTAACACGTTTAGCAAGCCCTAGCATATTAATAGTGCCCATGACACTGGTTTTAACAGTCTTCACAGGATTGTACTGATAATGAACCGGTGAAGCAGGGCAGGCAAGATTATAAACTCGATCAACTTCCAACAATATCGGTTCAACAATATCATGACGAATAACTTCAAAACGATGGCTATCCATCAAATGAATTATATTGTCTTTGCTTCCTGTAAAAAAATTATCGAGACAGATAACATCATGCCCCTCATTCAAAAGACGTTCACAAAGATGCGATCCTATAAATCCAGCGCCGCCTGTCACCAGAATACGCATGATTTATAACACCTCATGTATGTTTTTCGAAGAACGCCCAAGTGGATGATAAGAAAAACCTGCTTCTGCCATACGATCAGGCTTATAAAGATTACGACCATCAATAATAATCGATTTTTTTAACAAAGATTTGATTTTTTCAAAATCAGGATTTCTATACTCATTCCAATCCGTAATAATTACGAGGGCATCCGCATTGGTAAGAATTTCATACTGATTATTGCTGTATTCAACACGATCCGCAAAATATTTTTTTGCTTCCAAAATAGCTTCCGGGTCATGAGCACGAACCGTTGCTCCGGCTGCCAGTAGACGATCAACAATTGTCAATGCAGGCGCTTCGCGCATATCATCAGTTCGCGGTTTAAAGGCTAGTCCCCAGCAAGCGACAACAGAACCTGTAAGGGGTTGTGGCTGACCAGGATTACCAAGGATGCGTATTAATTTATCAGCAAGAATTTCCTTCTGTCGTTCATTAACCTCTTCAACAGCTTTAAGAAGGAGAAAATCATAACTACACTCCTCTGCCGTCTTAATAAGCGCCTTCACGTCTTTTGGGAAACAAGACCCACCATATCCTGGACCCGGAAAAAGAAAATCGTAACCAATTCGAGAGTCAGAGCCGATACCTTCACGCACAGAAGTTACATCAGCCCCCATAAGCTCACATAATCCAGCAACCTGGTTCATGAATGAAATGCGTGTTGCAAGCATTGCATTAGCAGCATATTTTGTCATTTCAGCGCTACGAATATCCATTACAATCATGCGATTTTGCTTACGCATGAAAGGATCATACAGCTCTTTCATAATTTCAGCTGTTCGAACATTATCCGTACCAATAACTACACGATCCGGTTTCATGAAATCATCAATTGCAGCCCCTTCCTTAAGAAATTCAGGGTTTGAAACAACATCGAATTCAAAGCAAACGTCACGAAGAGCCAATTCATCTGCAATAGCAGAGCGCACTTTATCAGCAGTCCCCACCGGAACAGTGGATTTATCAACAATAATTTTATATCCGGTCATAGACTGACCAATTTGACGAGCTACAGCAACAACATATTTTAAATCAGCTGAACCATCTTCACCTGGAGGCGTACCAACAGCAATAAAACAGACAAGAGAGGAGTGAACAGCTGAAACCGCATCAGTGGTAAAAGAAAGCCTTCCTTCAGACTGATTTTTTAAAATCATTTCTTTCAGGCCAGGCTCGTAAATAGGAATTATACCAGCTTTTAAAGCTTCAATACGCGCTTCATTGACATCAACTGCAATAACAGAATTGCCGCTTTCAGCAAAACATGCAGCTGCAACAAGCCCGACATAACCAGCACCAAAAATACAAATTTTCATTCAAAGCACCCAGATTATTGTAATTTTAAGTTTATAACATACTATCTATCTGTAATTCCAGAGAAAATCTAATTTAGCTCACTGTTTTTTATAGTTAGCGCAGTATGATAAACAACACTTTTTTGTTTACCTGTAATTTCAACAACTTGCTCTACTGAATTTTTTAAAGAAACCCCATCAGCAAGCAATTTCAGAAGAAGCTCCTCAACATTTTCATTATCAATATTGAGAGTCTCACCAGGAGAGAGAAGAATAACAACCTCACCTTTTACAGAGCTATTTTTAAAATGATCAATAGCTTCATGTATCGTGCCACTGAAAAACTCTTCATATATTTTACTAATTTCACGGGCAATTACAATTTTTCTATTCCCCATAACAAAAAGTGTGTCGTTAAGAGTGGCGAGCAATCTATGTGGCGCTTCATACAAAATAAGAGTAGCTGCAAGATGCTGATACTCTTCAAGAAAAGTCCGCCGCTTTCCAGTTCGTGATGGTGGAAATCCGGCAAAAGTAAAAACATCTGACGGAAGCCCGGATGCGGACAATGCAGAAATAGCGGCGCACGCGCCAGGAACAGGAACAACCTTGATTCCGTTTTCAAGAGCATTTTTTACAAGATTGTAGCCAGGGTCAGAAATACATGGTGTACCAGCATCTGAAACAAGAGCTACAGATTTTCCGGCGTTCAAGAAAGAAAGTATCCGGTCGCCTTTAAATTTTTGGTTATGATCATAATATGATGTCAAAGAATTAGAAATGCCGAAATGATTGAGCAATTTCAAGGTATGTCTTGTATCTTCTGCGGCAATGAGATCAACCTCAGAAAGGATTCGAATAGCCCTGTAAGTAATATCTTCAAGATTGCCAATTGGCGTTGCAACAATATATAGAATAGCAGTCATAGTTTCTCGCATGTATTGAAATTTGCGCTAAAACCATAGCACTAAAGAGTACAAAGTGCCATTGCATTTATAATCATAAACGCGAACGCCCCATCACTCGAAATGAATGATGGGGCGTAATGTTATTTATTCCCGGCGGCGACCTACTTTCCCACATAGCTACCCATGCAGTATCATCGGCCCTGAGGGGCTTAACTTCC
>Ga0172367_10002263_pt1 | contig 26622 bp, 20 predicted proteins | sample Lak10m_FD_114542 | JGI IMG/M metagenome (GOLD analysis project Ga0172367, IMG submission 114542) | Freshwater microbial communities from Kabuno Bay, South-Kivu, Congo - kab_022012_10m | ecosystem: Environmental > Aquatic > Freshwater > Lake | place: Democratic Republic of the Congo: South-Kivu...
ATTTTGAACAGCTAATTTACAAATTTCATCTGTTTGATTTTTTACATATTCTAAAGCTTTGCAATTATTTTGAACAGCTAATTTACAAATTTCATCTGTTTGATTTTCAACATATTCTAAAACACTTTCATTTTTTCGAAAAGCTAATTTATAAATTTCATTAGTTGGATTTTTAATATATTGTAAAGCCAAACCATTCTGTTGAATTGCTAATTTATAAATTTCATTAGTTGGATTTTTAATATATTGTAAAGCCAAACCATTCTGTTGAATTGCTAATTTACAAATTTCATCTGTTTGATTTTTAATATATTGTAAAGCCAAACCATTCTGTTGAATTGCTAATTTACAAATTTCATCTGTTTGATTATTGACATATTGTAAAGCCAAACCATTCTGTTGAATTGCTAATTTACAAATTTCATCTGTTTGATTTTTCACAAATTTTAAATTCATTCCATATTTTTTGACAGAAATATAATTGTATAATTCAAATATTTTGTTGATTTTATCATTGGATTTAAAAATGATTGTTGTATTGTTATTTTGATAAATATAAATAGGTTTATGTTCTTCTGTTACAATGATTTTTGACATATTGTATATTTTGTATTATTTTTATTGATTAAATATAAAAAAATTAAATTTATTATATTTTTTTTTCAATTTTTTTCAATATATAAAAAATACACATTTTTAATTAAATACTATCATTGATTTTAATTTATCAGTCATTTCATTAACATATTTTATTTGTTTGATTTTTAACATATTATAAAGCCAAACCATTATGTCGAACAGTCAATTTACAAATTTTTTTTGTTTAATTTTTAATTAATTGTAAAGCCATTTTATCTTATTGAAAAAATTTTTATTTTTATATAATTTATATATTTTATTTGTTTTATCATTTTATTATTTAGTCATAATGTCATTTAACATTATATATTTTGTATAATAATTAATTAAAATTGTGCTCATTATATTTTTTAAATTTTTATAATTTTGTAAATATTAAATAATTATATTTCATTTTATACATAATAATTCATAAATAAAATTATTTGTAAAGGCTGAACCACCAAATCTTGGATTAAATTCAAAAATATAAATTTTTTTTGTTTCTTCATCAAATTTAAAATCAATACATCCTCCACCAGTATAATTTATTTTTTTTGTAATTTTTTCCAATATTTCAATAGGAAAAATTTTAACTTCTTCATAATTAACAAAATTTGTTTTTTTAATATGATTTTTTGGATATGCTTGTTTTATTATTACTACATTTATAATTTTGCCTTCTATAGATAAAAAAAATGCTGAATACTCATAACTCAATTCAATATATTTTTGTATTATTATTTTATTTTTGTGTTTATTTAATTTTTCAGTATCAACAATAATGTTCATATTTCTTCCATTTGTTGAATATATTGGTTTAGATATTACAGGATATTCTATATTTTCTTCTAATTTATTATTTTCTAAATAATACACATTTGGTATATATTCTGGAAAATGTTCTAACATGTATTTTGTAAAATTTAATTTATTGTTTAATAATTCAATGTTGGATTTTGATGGATATAAAATAATTGAATTATATTTGTCTATACAATTTGTATTTTTCAAAATATTATAATCTTTATCTGATAAAGGTAATATGTAATCTATTTCATTATCTTTTATTGTTTTTATAATATCAATTAAAAAATCGTGTATAATTATATTTGGTTGATTTATTTTTTTTATACTCACCATCCAATCTTGTGTAAATGAATTTGTTCCAATTAATATTTTTTTATATTCCATTATTTGATAATAATAAATTATATAAAAAATATATATTAGTTTATGTTACAAAATTAAATGTTAATTATCATTTTTATTTAATTAAAAATTGAAAATAATATGATAAATAATATTGGATAAATTTATAAAAATGTTATTCATTTATGTGTTAGAACTTGATGGAAATAAATATTATGTTGGCAAAACGACCAATCCAGATTTTAGACTTGAAACACATTTTGATGTTGGTGGAAGTGCTTGGACTATTAAATATAAACCTATTAAATTAATTGAATTGATTACAGGATGTGACAACTTTGATGAGGATAAATATACATTAAAATATATGGAAAAATATGGAATTGATAATGTGAGGGGAGGCAGTTTTTGTGAAATTAAATTAAGTGAAGAAAATACCAATACTATTAAACGAATGTTAGCAGGTTCTACTGATAAATGTTATATTTGTGGAAAAACCGGACATTTTGTTTCAGAGTGTGATGCTATATGTCTTGAAGATATTTATGATTTGAAAAAAAAATTTATATTTGAAGCTAAAAAATTTGATAAATTAAATAATTGTTTTATTCAATGTAATGATATTATTAAAGTATTTAATAAAATTGATAAATCATTTAATTTAACTGTAAATAATATTTATAGTATTAGTCAAAATATAAATAAAATTGATGAATTAAAACCTATTCTTGAGTATAAAAAAGAAATAAATTATTATGATTTCATTGATGGATTTGTTCATATTATTAAAAGTTTTGATTCAAAAAAAAATTCTAATTTAAAAACAAATTTTGAATATACTTGTTTTAGATGTGGAAGAATAGGACATAAATCAACTGAATGTTATGCTAAAACAACTTACAGTGGTAATGAATTTGAAGAAAAAACATATAAAGAACTTGAAATTTATTGTTGTGATTATTGTGGAAAAGAATATGAAACACTAAAAGGTTTAACTTGTCATCAAAATTTATATTGTAAAAAAACAATATCAATTTCAAAATATACTTGTTTCAAATGTGGTAGAGCCGGGCATAAATCAACTGAATGTTATGCTTCAACACATATTAATGGAAAAAAAATATATTAAAATTTTAATAAATGAAAAATTGAAATATATTTTGAATATATATATATATATGTATATTACATATAAACTTTATAGAAGTTTAATATCAAAAAGTGTAAAAGAACAAAATGTTATTAATTTATGTATTAGAACTTGATGAGAATAAATACTATATTGGTAAAACAACCAATCCAAATTTTAGACTTGAAACACATTTTGATATTGGAGAAAGTGTTTGGACAACAAAATATAAACCTATTAAATTAATTGAATTGATTGCAGGATGTGATAACTTTGATGAGGATAAATATACATTAAAATATATGGAAAAATATGGAATTGATAATGTGAGAGGAGGTAGTTTTTGTGAAATTAGATTAAGTGAAGAAAATACCAATACTATCAATAAAATGATTACAAGTTCTATTAAACCAAATAATGACGAAAATAAATATAATGAATATATGAATAAATATAATAATTTAGAAGAAATCAATGTTCAAATTAAAGAATTGGATATACAATTTGAATATGTTAAAGATTTGAATCATATTTTATCAGGTGTAAATAGCAGTTGGAAACAATATTTCAATTTTCTAAATGATATAATTAAAAAATCAAATTTCAATAATGAAATATTAAAATACAAAGGAAAAATAAAAAATTTAATGGCAAATGTATTTAATAATTCTGGTGTAAACTCATTAAATTTATTTGATGATAAAAATGACAATGAAATATATGACATTTATAGTAATTTAACTTTAATTGTAGATGACATAAATACAAATAATAAACAATTATCAAAAAATATAATTGATGATATAAATAAAAATAGTTATGAAGTGTCAAATATAATATTTGATAATTATTTTAATAGAATGTCATGCTATTGTTCAAATACATTTTATGGAAAAAATAATTATATTTCAAATACAAAATCAAAATTTATGGAACATATTGTCAATACATATATTGATTTTGATATTTTTGATAAATTTGGTAAATATGATTGTAATGTGAGAATAAATAAAATATTATTATTTAAATTACAATTGGAAAAGGAACTTGAACGAATATATAAAATTCATCAAGTAAAAAAATTTAGTATGTATGAATTGGAGGTCAATAAAAAGATGGAACTTTTAACATCAAGAATGATTGAACTCACAATCCAAATATAATTGGGTTTTTTGTTTGCTTATTTATTTAATTTTGTTGATAATATTATCTTTTGAGTTAAAAATCCAAATTTAATATTTATATCCTAGTTCTTTTCCTGCTTTTTGTTTTGCTAAAATATCATCTGTTTTTTGGAGAAAGTCTATGTTGATTTAACTTCAATACAAAAATGGAAATACTTACAGAAAAGGCTATATGATTAAATAATGTATAATATGATAATTTATATAATTTATATTTAAAATTTTTTCTTTTGAACTAAAAAGTTGATTAAAAAATTATATAAATTAAAACATATAATAATTATATATACACATTACTATGGAAATAATAGATGACAATTTAATTTTATCACTTGAATATTATCATGATAATCCGGAATTTAATAAGTTTTTAAGAAAAGAACAAATTTTTTTTGATATTATAAACAATAAAAAAATAAATTTAATAAAATTTGATACTGAACCAGAAAATATTTTGAAAGAAAAATTATTTCAAAATATTAAATATCAAAATATAACATTGAAGGATAAAAAATTTCAAAATGAAATATTATTAAATCCAAATGATCATTTTTTATTAATTTTTGATAATATGCAATTACATTCTGATAATGTAAAATTAATTGGTAAAATATTTTTTTCGGATAATTATAAAATTTTTGTTCCTTCAATATATTTATTTGAAAATTTATTTAGTAAAACAAAAATAAATAAAATCATATCAAACATAAACAAACTACATAATTCTATACATATATCAAATCCATTTGATGAGCAAGAAAATATTATACCAGATAAAAAAATTATGGCAAGAAATATTGGTATTTATAAAGATAATGGAAAATATAGTATATTAAATTTTAATAATATTAGTATAGAAAAAAACAAACAAAATAATAATTCAATAATTAAAGAATTAGAAAACACAAAAAAATATATTGAATATTATAATAATATTGATAATAAAGATTTTTATGATTTATTTTTACATGATGCATATTTGGAAATTCAAAATATTTTAATTGAAAACAAAATAAATCCAAATTTAACCCTACAACAATTTTATAAAATGACAAATACAATTAAATTAATTTTAGGAACAAAAGAAACTAGAGACACATATTACATAAAAGAAATTTTAGAATATATAAATAATAACAATCAATACAAACCAATATTCATTACTAAAGATGAAATTTCTAATATAAGATGTGTATTAAATAAAATATCATCAATAAATATTTATCCATCAATTCCAAGATATTTTTGTTATATTCATAATAACAAATTAACTGTAAAATTATTTAGTATATTTTTTAATTTTTTAGGTAAAGGTGATTATGAAAAAAATAAATATGCTGAAAATTTTAAAATTATAACAAAAGAATCAAAATCATTAATTACAAAAATATTAACAGGAGGTTATATAAATATAGATACAATATCATTGAATAAAACACTTGATTTTATAAAATTTATTAATTTTTCAAACTCTGAAAAGTACATTGATAATTTTGAAACAATTGAAGATGTCAAAAAATACCTTATATCAAATTATGATAAAGTATCATATTTTTCTGATAATATTTTTGATAATAAAAATTTAATACAAGATTATATTAGTAATAATCTAGTGTTATTGAAAAATATTGATGAATTAAAAAATATTTTGAATAATTTATTATTTATTGAAACTAAATTTTCTTATCAAGATATTTTTTCACTTAATGATATATATCAAATTAAAAATAAATTCACATATCATTTTGAAACACTAAATAATGAACTTAATCAATATATGTATTATTCTGATAATATTCCTCTTTTAACAAATTGTTTATTGGCAAGCGCATATTTATCTGAAATAATTGGATATCAAAATTTGGTTGATGACAATAAAAGAAATTTTATTAAAAATATTATATTAAAAGAAATATATGATGTTCATAGCATATTGATTTTTCAGATTATATTTGATTTATGGAATGTGATATATGATTATAAAAATTTCAACAATAGAATTATTGCATTAAATGCTGATGGAACTTATAATGATTTACCAGATTATGATTTAAGATTTCCTGATGGTGAAAATTAAATAATTTTGTTTAATATTTCTCCTTTTGGACTAAAAATCCAAATTTCATATTTATATCCTAGTTCTTTTCCTGCTTTTTGTTTTGCTAAAATATCATCTGTTTATATAAAAAAATTGAAATATTTTTATATTGTATGGTCAAATTATTATATATAATAATGGTTAGATGCAATAATGATGAATGTGATAAAAGTGCAATATATAATGTTAAAGGAGAACATCCATTATATTGTGCTAAACATAAAACTAATAATATGATAAATGTTGTTATCAAAAAATGTATATATGATGGTTGTGAAAAAATACCATCTTACAATATGGAAGGAGAAAAAAAAGCTCTATATTGTTATGAACATAAATTGGAAAATATGATTGATATTAAGAGTAAACAATGTGCTGATGATAATTGTACCAAACATCCATCTTTTAATATCAAAGGATTAAAACCATTATATTGTTATGAACATAAAACAAATGACATGGTAAATGTTAAAACAGCAAAATGTATTTATGATAACTGTGAAAAAATTCCTTCATATAATGTTGTTGGTGAAAAAAAAGCTTTATATTGTGCTGAACATAAAACAGAATATATGGTTGATGTAATACATAAAAAATGTCAATATGAAGGTTGTGATATTATACCAACCTATAATTTTGAAAATATCAAAACTCCAATTTACTGTAATGAACACAAAATGGAAAACATGGTTGTTGTTACCAGCAAGAAGAAATGTTTTAGTAAAGAATGTATAAAAATTCCAATTTATAATTTAATTGGTGAAACAAAACCAGCATATTGTGTTAAACATAAAACAGATGATATGGTTGATGTTGTTCATCCAAAATGTATTGGTGAAAATTGTAATAAGAGACCAAGTCATAATTATCAAAATAAACTTGTTCCATTATATTGTTCTGAATGCAAATTTGATGATATGATTGATGTCTGTCATAAAAAATGTATTTATGAAGGATGTATAAAAATATGTATGTTTAATCATGAAAATGAAAAAAAACCTCTGTATTGTAATGATCACAAATTGGACGAAATGATTAATTTATACAAAAATTATTGTGAATTTGAAAATTGCACTATGACTGCTTCATGTAATTTTATTGGATTACAACCAAAATATTGTGGAGAACATAAACTTGATGGTATGATAGCTGTCAGGAGCAAAAGATGTATTTATGAAGGATGTACAACGATATCTAATTTTAATTATGAAGGTGAAAAATATGGAATATATTGTTCTAAACATAGATTACCTAATATGATTGATTTAATAAATAAATTATGTATTTATCCTAATTGCACAACTCAGCCAAGTTTTAATGTCAAAGGAGAAACAAAAGCATTATATTGTTATGAACATAAATTGGATGGAATGATTTGTGTAAAATATAAATTTTGTATGAATAATTGGTGTGGAACAGTTTCACAAAATGAAAAATATGAAGGATATTGTTTAAGATGTTATATACATATGTTTCCAGATAAACCTGTTGTAAGAAATTATAAAACAAAAGAACAAACTGTTGTAGATTTTATAAAACAAAATTTTCAGGATTTAACTTGGATTGCTGATAAAAAAATTCAAAATGGATGTTCGAAAAGAAGACCAGATTTATTATTAGATTTAGGTTATCATATTTTAATCATTGAAATTGATGAAAATCAACATGAAGATTATGATATTTCTTGTGAAAATAAAAGATTGATGGAAATATCGCAAGATTTAAATTTTAGACCTATTATATTTATTAGATTTAATCCAGATGATTACATAAAAAATAAATCTAATGTTCAATCTTGTTGGAGTATAAATACAAAAGGTTTATGCGTGATTAAAAAAAATAAACAACAAGAATGGAATGATAGATTAAATGCATTAAAAATAAAAGTATCTTATTGGTTAAATTCAGAAAATAAATCTAATAAAACAATTCACATAGAAAAATTATTTTATGATGAATAAATATTTTTTTAATTTAAAAATTTATAAAAATTAAACAACTGGATACATTGGGTCATAAAGAACACCACAAACACCCCAAGATCCATATTGACTTCCACGGGATATTCTCATGTATCCATTTTCACCCCAATCTCCCCAAGAGTTTCTTAAAATGTAATAATCTTGTCCGTTTTCTGTTCCATATCCAACTAATACTACAGCATGGTCTATATTTGGTTGAGAATCAGCTCCTTTAGTTTTAGAATTAGCATTGCAACCTTCATAATCATTGTAAATTCCTGACAGGTACATTTGATAACTTTTTTGGTCAGCTTCTATACTTATACTTATTGGACCAACAGTTAAAGCAGTCATCATAGCAGTGTCAGATTTTGGTGTAACATCAACATATGATTGAACTTTAGTTCCTGCAACAGGAGTACAACCTTTAATACAACTACCACCATCACCATTTCCACTTGTGTAAGGATAATCAGCTTCAGAACAAATACCATTGTTATCTTTTACATAATTCCATGAATTTGAATACATTCCTCCATTACATTTTAAATTACCATATCTTATGCCGGAACAAGAAACAATTTGTTGCTCTGATAAATCATAAAGATGTCCTGTTTTTATAGCAACAGCACTTTCTAATGCTGAAACAGCAGAATAACTGTAACAAGAACCACATAGAAGCTGATTGCGTACTTCACTAACAACCCCCCTAGTTCTCCAATCAACAGATGTAGGTAAACTTTCCAAATCCATAATACCTTCTTGTTGTACGATAGGAACAGACCCCCTTAAAAATCCATCTCCTTTAGCAAGTAATTCTTGATTAGCTCTAAATCCCATAAATTCTGCAAATTCTTCAGAGTTCATACCAGAAAATGCATTATGTCCGACAGTATAAGTAAGATTTTTGGCATTGGTTTCTTCAATAAATTTGTCATTGTCTAACCAATTTTCAAACATATGAGCTAGATGGTGGTCATCATTTGCTTGAATTCTGTGAGTATCAACCCAATTTTTAAATCTTTCAATAACAGAAGAATCTGAATGAGATAATTGAGAATTAACAACAATAACTAAACCAGCAATAAAACTTAAAAACTTTAAAAAATTTGACATTTTGGTATTATTATATATATGATATAAAATATTTATATTGTTTTCATTTATTTAAAAATTCAATTTTTTTATATAATTAAAATTTATTGTTATATAAATCATTATTATTATCAATATACATGAATTTATTAAGTAATTTGTCAATATAATTAGTATTGGCATCATTATAATAATTATCAGTATAATTATCTGCTATTATATCAATATTATAACTATCTTGTAAATGATAATAATAATAATGTTCTGTAATATCATAAAAATAATATTTAACAATGATAATTTGAATTAAATATAATAAATTAGTAAATGTATAAATCCAATAAATATTATCAGCAATGAAATTAAATAATATAATACAATATAAAATGAACATAATTGTTAAATATCAATATATATATATGTATATTGAATAATTGTATTTGTTAATATTTTCATTTTTTTTTATAAAATATTTTTGTATAATATAATTTATATAAATGAATAATCAAGAAATTTTGATTACAGTTCTAATCATAGCATTGGTAATATTTAAATTTTTCAAAATCACAGAAGGTTTTGATGTTAATAATTATCCATGTGCAACTCATCCATCTAATTCAAATTGCACTTGTCCTACAGATGCTCCATCTCAAAGAGTTTTAGGTAAATTTCCAATGAACTATGGTGATAATTCTCCATATGCTTATTCTTGTGTATCAAATAGTATTTCAGAACCAAATACCAATGTTTATCCAAATCCTCAAGAATAAATATATTTTTAAATATTTATAAAAAAATATTTATTTTAATTGATTTAATTTACAGTATTGTGTATTTTTAATCAATATATATTTATTGTCCAAAAATCAATCTTTTATAAATGAAAGTGTCAATTTGCCCCATCATTTCATCTGTTAAATTTTTATTTTTACGAATTATATCTGTAAAATGATGCATTGAACTCATTCCTCCATTATAAATACATTTAAGCATTTTGGAAGCAGTATATTCAAGCATTTCTGGTGTTGAAAATTCATAAATTAAATGAATTGGTTTATTACCATCTTTATCTTCACATTCTAAATCAATATCATCAATATATGTTTTTTGTTCTTCAAATGTTTTTAATGATTGAAATTTTTCCCATTCAAAAATTTTATTTATTTCACAAATTTTATCTTTTTCATTGTTCTCATTTTTTTCACCCTTTTCCAAAGCTTCCAAGTAATTTGATTTTTCAACAGACATTTTAAATATATGTTTATATTGTTTGTATATATATATATACATCATCCAAGCATTTTTTTTTTTCAATTTTTTTTCAATTTTTTTTTTCAATTTTTTTTCAATTTTTTTATTTAATCATTTTTTTAACATTTTCAGGTATTTTATCCCAAATTTTAAACATTCTATGAAAAAGTGTTCCATTAGAATTAATAAAATATTCATAACAGCCAGTTTCAACATTACCTTGAAATTCAATCATTCCATAAAAATAATATTTATCAATAGTTTCACCATCATTATTAATATCATTAGCTTCTAATTTAATACAATTTGAATATTCTAATATAGAATCTAATATAAAAGGGAACATATGATATAAATCTGTTTTTTCTTCTTTACCAATATTAGGAGCATAAGTGTTAATCCAAATATCTGGTTTATTTCCATAAGCAGATTTAAAAATAGTTGATTTAATTGTATTTTCCGAAATAACAATAATATTAGGTTCATTACAAATAACTTTATCAGTATTAAATACAATAGAATGATAAAGAGATTCATAATGTGGTTGTTTATTTGGAAAATATAATTTAAATAATTTTTTAATAACAACATCTTGTCTGATAAATTTTTTATCATCATAAACCGAAAATTTTTCAATTCCCATACGATTTTCATATTTATTAATAATTTGTTTAATTTCATCTTCAAAATTTGATAAAATATTTTTTTTTTCATCAGATATTTTGTACAGTGATTTAATTTTATTAATATATGTTTTAGGGTTAAATTTTTTACATTTAAAATCATCAGAATCACTAGAATTATTACAACAAATACATTTATCATCAGGAATTTTCCAATAAAGTTTAGAAACTAATTCAAATATTTTTTTAAAATTGTTAGAAATATGATATTCAATTTTATCAGTAATAATTGAAGCAAAAATATTAATCCATTCATAAAAATCATCTTTAATTTCTTTAATTTCATCATATTTATTAATAGAATTAGTAATATTTTCATAAAGATTTTTAAAATGCTCAAGCATTGATAAATATGAAGAATTATTTTTATAAATTGTTTGTATTTTATTGATAATTTTAATAGAATTATACAATCCATATAATACAACTAATTTATTATCAAGTTCAAAATATTCATCAATAATAATAGAAATTTTTTTTTCATTAAGTGATACATTATATACAGGGTCAGTAAAATCAATTGATTTTAATTTAGATTCAGGAACAAAATGTTTTAAAATATTTTGATTAAAACAAACATGTTTCATAGCATAATCAAATAAATAATTTTTAATAACAATATCACTATTAAGCCATTTGTTGATAATAGGTATTTCAATCAAATAATTAAAACAATCTTCTTTGTTATATCTTAAACTTAAAAGTATAGATGTATAAAATTTAATGTTTTTAATAATAATTTTTTGAAGAATAGCATTAGCTTCAACAAGAACTTTCATAGTATTAAAATTTCCTAACTGAATTGCGAAACCAATCGGATCATTATTAGTAAATGGTGGAAATTCATTTTCATTATCAACAATAGGTTCTCTAATTTTAGCTCCCATTTCAATCATAAATTTAACTAATTCTGTATTTCCATATTGAATAGCAGGAAAAATTAAAGTATAACCAATATCATTTTTATAATTAATATCAACACCATTGGAAATTAAAATTTTTATTATTTTTTTAACCACTTCAATTCTATCTTCATTATTTTCAATAATATTATTAGTAGTTATAACACAATCAATTATATTATGAGAATTATATGTTAATTCCAATGATTTAGGATAATTTTTACAATATAAATCAATTAGCTCATCCATTCTAAAATAACAAATCATTTCTAAATAAGTCCCTTCTTCAGAATTTTTTTTTTTATAATCAAGTTCCTTAAATGTGAAAAAGTATTTCAATAATTCTTGTTTATTTTCATATATAGCAAGATGTACAATGGTATTTAAATCTTCTTCATCATCTGATGATTTATTAATAGAATTTGGAAAATGTTTTAAAAATAATTTAATCCTATCAAGTTCATTTTTATAAACACAAGTTCTTAACCACCACATATCATTATTATTTAATTTTTTTTTTCTACCAATTAATAAATCAAGTATTTCCATATATTTATCTTCTTTAGAATCTAATCTTTTCATAACTAAATCAATAAGAGAACAAATTTTATCAGATTGATAAAAATTAACTTTAGTATCAGACAATAATAATTTAGCACATTCAAATCTATCACATAATATTATAGACAATAGTAAAGGAGTTGTAGAATTATTATTTTTTAAATTTGGATTTACACCTAAACCCATAAAATATTTTAACATAATATGATTAGAAGCACGGATACAAGTAAATATTATATTTTCACCATTTGTATCAATTTTATTAATATCTGCACCAGATTTTATTAAAAATACAATTAATGGTATATCATTCGTATAAACACATAATTCAATCCAATTTACATTTTCATTCAATATATTTTTTGATATTTTTTCATTAATATCAAATTCAACTTCAATATATTTTTTAAATTTATTAATTCTATCAGTGTCTTTTTTTTTAACAATATCAATAAGTAATGCATCAATATTTTCTTTATTGATTGAATATTTTTTAGAACTAAACAATTTTACATAATTATCAAAAAAATCTGAACATATCATAAAAATATACCTAATATTATAAAATATATCATATTAGATATAAAAATCAATATTTTTAAATATAGTTTATTATGGTTTAATATTTAATTTTGTTTTTATTACTTCTTAATTTATAAAGTTTTTTTTTATATTTAAGATATTTTTGTTTATATGGATCACCTTCTTCTGTAAGTTCATCATCAATAGAAGATTTAGATTCTTGTTCTGATAATTCTATATTTTTAAGTTCTTTATGTTCTTTATGTTCTTTATGTTCTTTATGTTCTTCTATTTTAAAATCATTTTTTATAATTGAATTAAAAAAATTGTTATATGGTTCATCAATTTGATATTTAAGATATTCAAATTCATTATTGATATCATCAATTTGATATTGAATATCAAACATCGATTTAGTATCTAAGTTATTTATTCCAACTTCGTATTTAATATTAAATATTTCTCCTATTTCACACAATTTTCCATTAAATTCATTGAAGTTTGATTTTTGTTTAAATCCAATAATATATTGTAATATTGTTAATTTTGATATTTGTTCTTTTGTCTCAATATCAGATTTAATGATATTGATTTTTCCCAATTCATTTCTTGGAAAAAAATCTCCACAAATCCAAATCAATTTTTTATTATTTAATAAGTAAAAATATGTATTAATCCATTCAAAAATCATTTTATTTTCTTCCATTCTTTTCAAATCAATTTTTTTACTTTGATAATTAGGACTAACTAATGCTGATTGTGTTATAAAAATAATTGAACTGACATTAATATTAGATATAAAAATTGAACCTAATTCTTTCATTTGTGCTTTAATTAAATCATCAATAGATTTAATGCTATTATGTTTTTCTACTTCTGATTCTAAAATAAATTTTAAAGAATCATTTGATTTAGTTGATGATTTAAGTTGGTTATTGAAAAATACCAATAATGTATTTGAATTATCAATTAATTTATATGTAATGTTTGGTATAATATTAAAATTCAAATCTTTATCACAAAGTTCATTAGATTTAACTAAGTAATCATTATTTTCTAAATCTAATCCTCCATACATAATATATTTATCAATTGATGAATTTAATAAATTTAGTTCAGATAAGAAGTTATTCCATATTTCTTTGTTTATATTAGAATCAATAGAATTAATTTGATTGCCACCATAAATTATCAATTTTGATTTAGTTTCAGCTTCATTTTCATCATCTATATCTTTATTAATTTCTGATATATTTGTTTTTAATCCTTCAATATCATAAATACCATTTGACAAATAAAAAAATTTCATTATATTATTTAATTATATAAATAATTTGATAAATTAAAATATTTTTAGAATTAGAACTAGAAAGAATAACAGAAATAAAATATTTTATTTTTAATATATATATTAAAATCTAGCAATTGATTGATTACATATTTTTATAATTGGTATAATTTAATCAATTTTATGTAAATTAAATACCATAATATTTTTCTGTTCTTTTTTGTTCTTTATCCAATTGTGAATTAAATTTGTTAATTCTGGGACGATTATGACCACTAATTCTCATAGTTATGCCCATTAATTTTAAAAATCCATTAATTCCTGAAATAAAATCTAATGGTGAAGAAATAGAACATGATTTAATTCCATCCTTATAACTGTCTTGTTTAACCAAAAGAATTGTAGAATTATATTCTTGAGCGAATGCTACACTCATCATAATATCATGTTCTATAATATATGCTGTTTTTCCATAATTCATAATAAATTTTTTAATTATTTTGGTAATTTTTAATCTTTTTTCAATATCCAAATTCGCACTTGGTTCATCTAATAAATATATATCAGCTGGTGTGCCTAAACATAATACAATCAACACTCTTTGCAATTCTCCACCTGATAATTCATTAATTCTCCTTGTTTGAAGTGGTTCAATTTCCAATTGTTTTATGATATCTGTTTGAAATGTTGAATTAAAATAATTTGATTTAATTCTATGGTGTAGTAATTCTAAAACTGTAGGATAAGTTCCATCCTTATTAGCAAATTTTTTAATTCCTCCAGATTGTTCTTTAATACTGACTGTTAAACCTAATTTAGAACCTAACCAATTGATAAAGGTTGTTTTACCAACACCATTTTCTCCTAAAATTACATTAATTCCATTAGATAATTTTACATTACCTGAAGGAATTGTAAGTTGAAATCCAGAATACTCAATAGTTGTTTTCGAATAACTTAAACTATTGGCAATTTCATTTGTTTGTAAATTGAAGTTTTTTTCATCTTTATTTGTGTCTGTTATATTTTCTGGTAAATTTATTTGATTAGTAAAATCACTACCGGATTTAAGATTAAATTCTTCATCTCTAAATCTAACATTTTGTGTAGAAATATATCCACTTAAATACATATTTATTCCTTCAAGAATTGTTAAAGGTTTAGAAACAATACCATAAGCTCCAGCTCTTCCATATATAATATATAATTCGTCAGATATATAATCTAGTATTGATAAATCATGTTCTATTACAATTACATATGAATTCAGATTTGTTTCACATATTGACTTAATTAATCTAGATACTTCTAATCTTTGACGTACATCTAAAAAATTTGATGGTTCATCAAAAATATATACATCTGATTTGATGGATGCTGTAATCCAACACAATAATCTTTGTAATTCACCTCCTGATAATGTATGTAAATTTGAATTAACAATTTTATCTATTTCCAAAGAATAATATGTATTAGCAATAAAATTATTTTCATGTTCATTAAATATTGCTTCCAAATCAATTAATTTTGATTTAATAAATTCTCTTACTTTAATATTTGATTTTTCTAATCCAAATTTAATTTTTTGTTCTTTAATACTAAATCTAAGTCCTCCATCATAAAGAGATTTAAGATAATTTTGTAAAACAGAACCCTTAAATTTATTTACAATTTCTTTAGGAGACAAAGATTTATTAAAAAGTTCAAAATTAGGTTTAATTTTATTTGAGAGAATATCAATAAGAGTTGTTTTACCAACACCATTTTCACCTACAATACCTATAATAGTATTAGGTTTGAGTATTGGCAATTTATATAATCTAAATCCATTAGGAGTATATCTATGAATGATATCTGCAGGATTTTCTTCAGGAAGATTAATAATACGAATAGCATCAAAAGGACAAGCTTTCACACATTGATTACAACCAATACAAAGAGTTTCGGCTATTTTAGCAATTTTCTTCTTATCTGTTAATTTACTAATATTGATATTGTTTGTTGATTGAGCTTGAATATTTGGAGCAACAATATCTTCTATATCAATCACCTGCTTGCCCATTTTTTGCGGAGGGCATTTTTTAATACATTCTTTAGCACATTTATCAGGCTTACATTTATTAGAATCTACAATGGCTATTCTTGGCATATTGTATATGTATTTATATGTGTATCTATATAAATATTATAAATTTTGTATAAAAATCATCTTTTTTATATATCTTTAACAATTTAATTTAAAAACTTTATTAAATTTTTCCATCAATTCATCAATAGATTTATATATTATTAAATTGCCAAAATTTATTTCAATTAAACCAGATGGTAAATTTGATAAATCATGTAATTTGTAAAAATAATTTTTATTATTATTATGTGTTGTTTTTACAATTGGTGGAAAATACAATATTTTAATGCTATTAGGAAGATAATCAAGATTAAATTTACATGGTGATTCAGCAATATCCAATAAAATTATTTGTGTTGGAAGATTATATAAGTCAAATGGATATAATGAAACAATTTTTAATTGTGTTAAATTTTCAGGCAGATTAAATAATTTAATTTGATAAAATGAAGATTTAATTATATTTTGTATTTCACTTTTAACCATTATTTTTATTATATTTACATTTGGAGGATAATTTAGTTTTTCAAATATATCTATTGTTGTGTGAAATATATTAAGTAATAAAGAATTATTTGATGGTTCAACATTATTTATTGAGTAATAATATTTATTGAAAATATCATTAGTAAAATCATCCAAATCATTATAGTTATCAAAAATAATATTTATTTCAAATAATTTTGCTCCAATAGTAATTTCAATTGTTTCTAAGTGATAATCACATTTAATCAATTCATTCCATATTGTTTTATTATTACACATAATTATTATTTTATTGAAGATACAATTTAATATAAAAATCAATTTTTTATTAAAATTTATAATTTTTCAATTAATTCTCTTATTGAACTATAAATAATATTGCTATTTGTTCCAAAATAAATTTTATTTAAGCTTGATGAAAAATTCAAAAAATTATTAAATATATCAAATTTTTCATCAAAATCATATTTGTATGTTTTTACAAGTGTTCAAAATAATTTATATGATACACTATTCATTTATTGGTATATAAATGTTTATTATATAATAAATCATCTTTTTATTTAATAATAAAAAAATTGAAATTTTTAATATTAGAACACAATATATAATACATATAGATAGAATATTTTCTAATCAATATAAAGTTAAAAATGAATTCAGACCTTACTTCTCAGATGTATATGTTAATGAGTTTAACTCAGATGGGTTTAAACACAAATTCTTCAACTACAGATACTTTTGGATGGATAAGAACATTAGGACCTATATTGATTATGTTTGTTCCATTTATAATTAAAATATTTAATTTGGTATATGAGTTGATAGAAGATTATATTTATCCAGATACAATTGAAAAATCTATAAGTATAAAATTTCCTGTTCATGAGATTAAAGTTCATAAGGATTCATATAAATCAGATAGTTCAACACGACAATTATATTCAATTAATTATCTTGCTATAAATGACTATGTTAGAGACAATCTAAATAAGATTGATGGTATTAGTAATTTGATTGAAATTCTTAATGTTAATATGGATTATTATTCAGATGATACAGATGAAAAAAATTTTGTGCTTATTCCATCAGATAATTCTGAAATCATGATTGAACCTGAAGCTCAAATATATTGTAAAATTATTTCAACAGATAAAAAAAATCAAGAAAATGATGAAAACAATCAAATCAATGGTAAAAAATCTAAATCTCAATCCAATGATAAAGTTAAAACATATGAATTGGTATTATTTTGCAAAGCAAATAAATCAAATAAAGAAATTACTAATGAAGAAAAAAGAAATAAAATGATAAAACTGAATAAATTTATTGATGATTGTGTCAAAAAATATAATAATAAAAATAAAGAAAAGTATGAAAATACACATTGGATTTATGAATATACACATTCTATTAAAGATGAATATTCAGGTATGGAATTAAAATTTAGAGAATATTTGTTTGAAAACAACAAGGATTTGGATACAAATATATTTTTTGAAGGAAAAGACAAATTAATTAAATATGTTGACAAATTCATTTATAATGAAAAAGAGATTGAAAATAAAACTTCAAATAAATATGAAGAAGAATATAAGGCAATAGGATATACTTATAAGGCTACATTTTTATTATATGGATCTCCTGGTTGTGGAAAAACATCAACAATTAAGGCAATTTTAAATAGAACCAAAAGACACGGAATTATCATCAATTGGAGCAAAATCAAAACCTGTGAAGAATTGGAAACTCTATTTAGAAAGAGAACCATCAATCATAAGGAATATGATGCTAGAGAATTATGTTATATCATTGAAGATTGTGATGCTAGTAAAAATAATATTTTACTGTCAAGAAAAAATGAAGATGAAAATGAAGATGAAAATGAAAATGAAAATGAAGATGCTAAATCTGATAATTCTTTTAATATTATTAATAGTGATAATAATAATAATGATGATGATAAAGAAGTCAATGATGATAATAAAGATGATATTATAGAAGAATTACAAAAACAAATTGAATTAAAAAAACAATCAAGTTCTGGTAAAAAGAAATCTAAATTAAGTTCAATAGAACAAATTTTGAAAAAAATGGGTAAATCTTCAAGTTGCAATTTAGATATGGCTAAATACAATGATGATGCTATTAATCTGTCGTGTCTCCTAAATATATTGGATGGACTTATTGAATTACATGGAGTGATGGTAATTTTTACCACCAACCATCCTGAAAAATTAGATGAAGCATTTATTCGTCCTGGAAGAATTGATTTTAAACAAGAATTCAAGAGAGCCAACATTGAAACAATCAAATCAATTGTCAAGTCAAAATTTAAATACTCTAAAGAAGATTTTGAATTTCCATCTTCACAATTTGTTGATTATGTGTTATCACCAGCAGAAATTCAATCAATTTGTTTTAAATGTGATAATCTGAAAGAATGTATTGAAGAATTGTTGGAAGCACAAAAGAAACATATGTCGAGACTAATCAATAAAAAATAATAAAAAATAATAAAAAATGTATCATTCATAGTGATTTTTTTATATAATATATATTTAGTTAAAAAAATGAATAAAAATAATTATGCTTTGCTAATTGGAATAAATTATATTGGAACATCAATTCAATTAAATGGTTGTCATAATGATGTTATAAAAATGAAAGAAATTTTAAAAATACATTATAATTATAATGATGAAAATATTATAATATTAATAGATAAAGAAGGTTATATTCAACCAACCAAATTAAATATTCAAGAACAATTGAAAATACTTCACACAAAATCTCAAAATAACACTATCAATGAATTATATATTCATTATTCAGGTCATGGTTCAAATATAATTCAATCAAATAAATCTAATAATACTAATAATTGTATAATTCCACTAGATTATAATAATTCAGGAACAATAACAAATAAATATATTTATTCTTTTTTATCAAAAATAAAACATACAAAAAAAATTACTTTAATTTTTGATAGTTGTAATAGTGCTTTTTGTTCTAATCTTCCCTATTATTTTACTTTAATTGATACCAATACAAAACAATTAATTAAACAAACATTAGATTATACATCATCTATTAAAAATAATAAATCAATTTATGTTCTTTCAGGGTGTTTAAATAATAAAGTAAGTTATGATGTAAAAGAAACAGATGGAACACCTTGTGGATTGCTTACATATAATTTAATAAAAACATTGAAACAATTTAATTATACTTGTACAATTTATCAATTATTAATTAATATTAAAATTGGTTTTGGGACAAATGATCAAACACCAATAATTTCTGTAAATAATTATGATTGTGATAATAATACCATTATATTTGAAAAATCTGTTCACTCATCTTTTATTAAACTATTTTGATTACTGTATATCTGTCTTAAAATTTACAAATTTCAAGACATAATAAAGATATCTATATGAATATTTATGATAATTGAGTTTAACTTTGTTTAAAAAATTGAATAATATTCATAAATAATATATATAAATAATATAATTTAAATTATCACCTATGACATTTAGAAATAGAACAAATGAATTTAAAAAATTAAAAGAATTAAAAAACAATCATGAATTTTCTTTAGATTCTAAATATTTATTGGATAATAAAAATCATAGTGATATTACTTATAATAACATAAATAATAATGATATAAATGATCTTGATTATCTGATAAAAATCACTAAAATTAAAATTGAAAAACAATTTGATGAATTGAATAAATTACAAAATAAAAGACTTTTAGTAAATTTTATATCAGATGATAATGAAATAGAAATAGAGATTGATAATTTTGTCAAAGAAATAACTAATAATTTTAAGCTAATACAAAATATTATTATAAAAATATCAAAAATAAATAATATTAATAATATATTTAAAAAAAATTTTATCGACACACAAAGTCAAAGTTTACAAGAATTGATTTCAAAATTACGAAAATGTCAAAAATCGTATCTTGAAAAAATTAATGAACAAAAAAAACTTAATTCAGATGAATTTTTTTGGAACAATATCATTAAAAATGATAATTCTATAAAATCAGAAAATAATAATACTATAAAATCAGAAAATAATAATAATGAAAATATTAAAAATATCAAAAATAACCATAGTGATAAATATTATATTCACGACAAAAATAATTTACCAAACACAGAAATATTAATTCAAGATGAAATTTTAGAAAATTCAATAAATGAATATGAGTCATTAATTGAGGAACGAGACAAAGAAATTATTCAAATAGCGAAATCGATTGAAGAATTAAGTGAATTATTTAAAGAAGTAAGTACAATGGTACATAAACAAGGTACAATGTTAGATAGAATTGATTATAATATGGAAAATGCTGTTCAAAATGTTAAATCTGGTAATACACACTTAATAAAAGCAGATAATTATCATAAATCTTCATCAGCTACATCACAAACAGTTATTTATGGATTAGGTGGTATGATTGGATTAATGGCCGGATTATTAGTTATTAAAAAAAAAATAGGTTTTTAATGAATGAATCAAATGGTCAAACACTAATAATTTCTGTAAATAATTATGATTGTAATAATAATACTATTATATTTGAAAAATCCATTAAATGTTAATTATTCAATTTCTTGGAAAATTTTTTTTTTATTGAGTAAGAATAAAATATAATTATGATTTAGTATATTTTATCGTAAAATAAATGTATGGTTTCAATAGTTTTATTAGATACATTTTCTTTTTGTATCCAATATTCAATTTGTGATGATAAAGCATTTAATCTTTCATTCCATTCATTTTTTTTATTTTATAATCATCTGGATTAAAACGAATAAAAATTAATGGTCTATGTTGTAAATCTTTTGATATTTCCATCATACGCCTATTTTCACAAGTACTATCATAATTATCATGTTAATATAAAAAAATTATATGTTGAAATTTTTTTACATCCTTCTTCAATACACATTGTATGTTTATTGATTAAATATATATTTATGTATTTAATTCAATTTTTTATAATTAAGTGAGTATGAAAAACAATTCTGGTTTAGTAAAACCGTTGAATTGACTCGCTGATGCTATTGTATAGGAGCCCATGGCTGGAACAACAATACTTTCTCCAATAGCCAATGATGGTAATTGACAATCTTTACAAATAATATCTAATGAATCACAAGATTCTCCATATAAAATAGATTGGTATGTTTTTTCATTGCGTTCATTGAATGGAATAAATGTTGGTTTAGCATAATCAAATATTGTATTTGAAAAACTTTTATATACACCATCTGACAAATAATATGTAATCAATTTTTCACTTGTTTCTTTATTTATTTTTTCTTTTTTATTTATAATAGAACAAACAAGTGTGTGTGATGAAGCCACAAAGTATCTTCCAGGTTCTGCAATAAATTTAATTCCTTCACCTCCAGAAAAAATTTCATCAATACCAGCATTTATTATTTCTGCCATAGTTTCAAATGGAACTTTACTATTTGATGTACCTGGAAATCCACCTCCAATATCAATTAATTTCATATCAATATCCAATGATTTCGCAATATCAAATACTTTTTTACAATCAGATAATGCTGTCCAATATACTTGAGCATCTTCACAACCTGAACCTACATGAAAACTTACACCAATAATATTTAAATCTAATGTTTTACCTGTTTCCAAAATTTCTTTTACATTTTCAAGTTCAACACCAAATTTACAATTAAATTTACATAGAGATTTGGAATCATCAACTTGGATACGAACTAATATTTCTGCTTCTGGATGATACAATTTTATTTTAAATAACTCATAACAACTATCAACAACAAGTAAATCAACATCATTTGAACGAGAAAATTTTATATAATCTACTGGCTTACAAGGATTAGCAAAAATAATTTTTGCTGGTTTTACACCTAAATTTATTGTTTGTAATATTTCTTGTTGAGAAGCACAATCAAAACAACAACCCAATTTATCTAAAAGTTCAATTATGATAGGACAAGGATTACATTTTATTGCATAATAAGGAACTATACGAGGCAAATTTTTTTTCCATCTATGAAATTGTCTTATAATATCTCCTAAATCAACTAAAATAAATGATTGTTCTCCTTTTTTCTTTTCCAAATATTGATTAATTATATCAAATTGATCTAATTTTGTATCATATATTTTAATATTTTTATCTGAAATATAGTTATAAATATCTGTAATAGATTCTGATGGTATATCGTTCATATTTTTATGACTTTATAATATTATTTATAACTCTTCAATATACAAAGTTTTAATCAATTTTTTTTATTTGAAAAAGTTGATTTATTGTTTGAATATAACAATAAATTTAATAAAATACACTTTTGGATTAATAAATATATAAATGGACACAAATACAAATATAAATATATATGAATATGATAAATATGATATAATTGATTTTTTGGAGCCAGAATATATTGATTGGTTAAATTCAATTCCTAATAAATGTTGGACTAAATATAAAAAGGATATAGAAAAATCATTTTGTAAATTAACAAATGAACTAATTATGGATTTGGTAATGACAAAGGTTAAAATAAATTTACCAAAATATGTAATAGATAACTTTGAAAATATAACTCTTGAGATATTAAAATATTGTGTAAAAATAAATTTTACAAAATTGAAAGAATTAATGAGTGATTATAAATTAAATTCTTGTATAAATGTAAGTATAAATAAAAAAGATCTGTATTTTAACAAATATTTTTATGAAGATTTATATTTTAATTTAAAACCGACACATCAATATCTTGAACAAAATAAAAGTGATAAATTTATGTTGTGCAAAGATATTTATATTCATAAAGATAATATTTTTTACAATACAATAAATTCAGACAGTATGGGTGTAACAAATTATGATTTGATAAAATATTTTAACAAGATGTTTCCCAATATATTTCACAATATTCATTCATTTGATAATAAAAATTATTTATATGTTAAAACATTTAGACAAAGTAAAATTAACAATTGGAATGACTTGATTGAATTAAAAAATATTTTAAATATTTCAGATAATGTTATTAGTAAAAAAATATTAATTGGTGAAGTTGATAGTTGGATGTATCACGAAAATTCTGAATATTTATTAGTAGAAATATGTAAATTAGGAAATGTAGAATTGGTTTTTAAAACAATAAATTATTTTTGGTCTCCTGAATTATTAAAAATAGATAATATTATAAATATTATGACAATATCATCATTATCCAAAAATTATGAATTAGTATTTTTACTTTATAATTTTTACACATACGAAAAAAATATCAAATTTGACGAAAATACATGTTCTCATATTGTTAATAAAATAATAAAATTGAGTGATAAAAAATATCATGAATATGATAAAATACTTTATGAGTGGTTCAATTTAGGTGGTATTGTTAAAGGTTATGGTGTATATACTGATTATATTGAATCAATTAAAATAAAAAAAAATAAATAAATGACTCACATATAAATTCTAAAGAATTTATTGGAACACTATAAAATAATTTATTGAGTGATATATTTTTTATAAATTATTTATATTATAGTTTTCACATCACTAATACTGACATTTATGATTAAAAAAATTACAGTTATTTATTTGAACAAAAAAATATAAAATTATTTTGGTTTTGCTAATTCAACTTTAATAACATGATAATTTAAAGCATATCCATTCATATTTTCAATTGCTTTATGTGCTGCTTCTGGATAAACATATTTAATAAAAGCCATAGTTGTATCATTGTAATCTTTAATTTTAATTCCTCTTTCTTCTATTCTTCCATATAAATCAAATAATTCACCTAAATCTCTTGATGTAATTTCATATGGTAAATTTGTAATCCTAATGGTTGAATTTTGTGCTTCTTCTTGTTTTTTTAATTCTTCCAATTTTTTATCTAAATCATCTGTTAAAGCATTTGGTTTATATGTGTTGGTATTATTAGAATTTTTAGAAATAGACATACCTGGAACCCATTTTTGAACAATAACCTCTTTTACTTTAGGAGGTTTCCAACTTAAATTCATCATCTTATTAGTTTCATCAATTAATGATTTATCATTTTCAAGTCCATTTCCAAATCTATTAAATATAAATTTATCTGTTTGTTTTGTTTGTTCTGTTTGTTTATTATTGGCATCATCATCAGTAATAAAATATATTTTAACACTTCCGTCTTGACTAGCAGTCATAAAATTTTTAGAATTTGGTGCAATATCAATAAATCTAATAGGACCAAAATGACTGCCAATATGATTAGTTAATTTTTGGTCCTTAACCCTAAATATTTTGATATTTAAATCATTATCAGAAGTTTTAGCAACATTCATTGCTTCAATACCTCCACCAATTAATACTTTTCTATCATTATGATTCCAACAAGCATAATTTATGGGAACAGTTGATTTATATTCAGCAATGATTTTAAATTCATCATTAGGGTCTAGATGTTTAGCTGAACAATCTAGAGAACCAGTTAAAATATGTGTTTGTAATTTATTCCACACAATGGATTTAATTGATCCTGAATGAATTTGATATTCTTTATCCTCAATACCATCTAGATCATTTATATTTCTTGTAATAATTTTGCCATCATCACAACCAATAATTAATTCTTTATCATTTTTCCAAACCATGACATTAGGTTTTGATTGTTTAGCCCATAATAATTTAATAGGTTGAGAAAAATCTCCATTACCAATATTATTTAAATCATAAATACTGATGTATGTTGTTGATTTTTTTGTTAATGCTTCACAAATAATAGCAACAAGATTAGTTGTATTCATGGATGATTGTTTTTGCGTACAAACATATTTAGGAATACATCTTTCATTAGATTGGTATAATTTTGTTCCATCTTTAGCATTAAAAAATCCAATTGTAAGGTCTCCTGATGCAGTAATAAGAATTGTATCATTTTTTGAGATATCTAAACTCCATACAACACCATTATGTCCTGAAAAAGTTCCAATCACATTATAATCTTGAGTATCTATAGCTGTAATTAATTTACTGTCTTTATCTCCAATATATATAATATCACCTACATTATTGTATTTGCAAACAGTCATAAATCCACATCCTCTAAATTGTTTAGTTTTAATTATATTATATTCACTCATTTTATGGTTTTATATATGAATATTTATAATATATTTAAGTGCTAATATTTATGTATATATATATATATATATAATATTTAATTCAATTTTTTTATTCAAGTTCATCAATATATGCTATTTTTAATAAATTTATCAATTAAATCACTTTTATCAATTTTAAATTTTATATATAATTCAATATCATTTGAATATATATCAATACATTTTTTTGTATTCTTATTATATTCATTACACCTTTTTCAGTGAAATCTGGGTCACTTAAAATTTATTTTTTATACAAAAAATAAATTTATTTTATTAAATCTAATAAGTTTATTATATCAATGTCAAATTATATTTATGTTTAAATGTGTCATTATGTCTATGTATTTGTTCTTC
>Ga0172367_10002265_pt1 | contig 26605 bp, 24 predicted proteins | sample Lak10m_FD_114542 | JGI IMG/M metagenome (GOLD analysis project Ga0172367, IMG submission 114542) | Freshwater microbial communities from Kabuno Bay, South-Kivu, Congo - kab_022012_10m | ecosystem: Environmental > Aquatic > Freshwater > Lake | place: Democratic Republic of the Congo: South-Kivu...
ATTACTCACTACCAGAATTGAAACCGGAGAGCCTTATATACTTTATATTGATGCCGTAAATAAATATATTCCGGACCATCATAAAAAGTTAGGTTTAAAAGTAAAAACTTCTAACCTTTGCTCCGAAATTACTCTTCCAACAGGTATTGACCATCTCGGTAATAATAGAACCGCAGTGTGCTGCTTATCGTCTCTTAATCTTGAATATTATGAAGATTGGAAAGATAACAAAGAGTTTATTCCAAATATTATGAGATTTCTTGATAATGTCCTTGAGGATTTTATCACAAAAGCTCCAGATAGTATGAGCAGAGCTAAATATTCAGCAATGCGTGAACGTAGTGTTGGTCTCGGGGTAATGGGATTCCATTCATTCCTCCAAGCACAGAATGTGCCTATGGAGTCAGTAATGGCTAAAGTCTGGAATAATAAAATATTTGAACATATAAACACGGAAGTAAATTCTGCATCTGTGCTTCTGGCAGAAGAAAGAGGAGCGTGCCCCGATGCAGCTGAAGTTGGTGTGAAAGAGCGTTTCAGTAATAAAACATCTATAGCACCCACTGCTTCTATTTCAATCATTTGCGGTAACTCTTCCCCTGGAATAGAACCTTTTGCTGCTAACAGTTTTACACAAAAAACCTTAACAGGCTCTTTTAATGTAAAGAACAAGAATTTAGTAAGGTTACTAGATAAAAAAGGCTTTAATACCGAGCAGGTCTGGTCTTCTATTTCAACTCATGAAGGTTCGGTACAACATTTAACGTTTTTATCCGATCATGAAAAAGACGTTTTTAAAACAGCCTATGAAATTGATCAGAATTGGATTATTGAGCTTGCCGCTGATAGAACGCCTCATATCTCTCAAGCACAATCTTTAAATATTTTTATGCCGGGTGACGTTAGCAAGAAATATTTGCATGAAATCCACTTCAAAGCCTGGAAAAAGGGAATCAAGAGCCTATACTATTCTCGTTCTACCTCAATCCAAAGAGCGGATAAAGTATCTCATGCAGTTGCAACGGATAAAGGAATGGTTGAGCTAGAGAAGAAAAATAATATCAATTTACAACTAAAAGCATCTTCAAAAACTGAATATGATGAATGTTTAGCATGTCAGTAAGATAAAAATAGTTTATTACGAATAAAATCAAGGAGAAATTAAAATGTCACTATTGTCAGCGAAACCAATTTATAAACCTTTTTCATATCCTTGGGCTTATGAAGCATGGCATGTCCAGCAAAAAATCCATTGGTTACCGGAGGAGGTGCCGCTAGCGGATGATGTAAAAGATTGGAAATATAACTTAACACCGGGAGAAAAGCATTTACTGACTCAAATTTTCCGTTTCTTTACCCAGGCCGATATTGAGGTAAACAATTGTTATATGAAACATTATGCTAAAGTGTTTCAACCGACTGAAGTGCAAATGATGCTTTCTGCTTTTTCGAATATGGAAACAGTTCATATAGCTGCTTATTCGCATTTACTTGATACTATAGGTATGGATGAAGCTGAATATCAAGCCTTCATGAAATATAAAGAAATGAAAGATAAGTATGACTATATGCAGAAATTCGGGGTAGAAACTAAAGAGGATATAGCAACTACTCTTGCGGTGTTCGGTGCTTTTACAGAAGGCCTACAGCTTTTTGCCTCTTTTGCTATTTTACTGAATTTTCCTCGTTTTAATAAAATGAAGGGAATGGGACAGATTGTTACGTGGTCGGTTCGGGATGAGACTCTGCATACTAACTCTATAATTACTTTATTTAAAACTTTTGTGCAGGAAAATCCTGAAGTTTGGAATGAAAACTTAAGAAGTAGACTCTATGAAGCTTGTGCAACTATCGTCCATTTTGAAGATGCTTTTATTGAACTGGCTTTTGAGGTTGGCGGTATTGACGGATTAACAGCTAGAGAAGTACGCCAGTATATAAGATATATAGCCGATCGCAGGCTCATGCAGCTTGGTCTAAAGGAAATATATCTAGTAGATAATAATCCACTTCCCTGGCTCGATGAAATGTTAAACGGAGTAGAACACACTAATTTCTTTGAAAATAGGGTTACCGAGTATACTAAGGCTGCAACAGTTGGTACTTGGGAAGAAGCTTTCGAAAATATGGATAAAAAAGCTAATATAGAGTAAGCAGTTTTCAAAATAATATTTCTGCAACATTTATTTGGTTTCTAATTTTTTGATTTAAAAAAATATGTTGTTCTAATAAAACTATACTGATACTATGCCGTTATTAATTGACAAAATTACCATATAAGGAGGGTATATTTTAATGTATAATAAAAAGAAAAATTTTTTAAAAACTTTTGCGTGCTTTTCGCTTTTGTCTCTTAGCACGACATCAACTGCTTTAGCTACAAAAAATACCCAGGATTTTACAAATGTCATTACCTTTGGCGATAGTTTTGTTTATAGTCTTAATTCGTCAGATAATACCACTTCAGTCCCGACTGGAAGTTATGCAAAGACCTTGACAGAACAACTGGGTTTTTCCTTTACAAGAAATGAAAATAATTTTGCTGTTGGTGGGCATAGTTCTAAACATTTGGTAGGGGGAATTGCTACAGACCCTTTCGGGGCAGATACTGATTTTGGTAGAGGCGATATAAATACTTATTTAACCCAAAAAGGAAAGTTTGGTACTAATGATTTAGTTATCTATGCTCCTTTATCTAGTGAGTATATTTTTTATGATCAAATAGCAACAGCAGGAGGCTTTTTATATGACGTTTTTTCTGAAGCGGGAGGTGTTAATAGTGACGTTGATTCTTTAATTGCTTCTGGTAAAGCTGTAAATTTTGCTGATGTCGAGTCTAAAGTAATAAATGGTTCTTTAGCTGTAAATGCAGAAAATTTTCCTGTTTTGTTTTCTAGATTCCTTAACCAAACAGAAAATAATGCGCAAAATTTTGTCCAGCTAGCAACCCTTAATGGTGCTAACTACATTTTGGTTGGAAACCATTATAATGATGAATTAAGGCAACCTATTCTAGTTCCTGGTGCTGGTAATTTACGGGAAGAATTTTACAATATATTTTCCCGTGAGATAGGGCGCGCCCAAGTAAGAGGGGCATTAAAGGTTCCTCAGGCTAATATAATATTGTGGGATGAAGCAAATCTTATACAAGAATTAGTTGATAATCCTAGCAAATATTTAACACTTCAGGAGCAAGCCCTTGGAAATTATGTTTCAGACAGTAACCGGAAGACAGGTGTTTTCGATGGAAGTAATCATGCTACTCAGCCGGTTAACAATATTAAACGTCAGTTCGTTTATTCTGTAATTACTAGCCCGACTCTGGTTTCGTTGCTACGTGAATCCCCACTTAGCTTCGGGATGAAAACTGCAGAAAGAAATCTTGCCTTAGCTCAAGGTTTTTCCAAAACCGGCCAAGTAGAAAATAATATTGCCGCTTCTGCTGACGCTCCAAATAGTAGTGATCAGTTTGCCCTCCAGGTTTTTGGTGATTTTGGTAAGAGCCGTACCGGGACATTCAGCAACAAAACATTAGGTTTCAAAGATGACAGCGCAGTAGATGTCGGAATGGGTTTAAATTACAAAATAAAGGATAATTTACTGATCGGTACAAGAATAGGTTATGCGGAAACCAAAACTAAATTTGTAGCAGATAGAGGTAAAGCTAAAATCAGGGAACAAGCAATATCATTACACGGGGTTTATAGCTTTGAAAAACCGATGTTTGTTTATGCATCTGCAGGTCTTGGTAGACTTCACTACAATATTGACCGTGATATTAAACTCGGTTTAGCTACTCACAAAGAGCATGGTAAAACATCTGGAGATCACTTATTTACTACGCTTGGTACAGGGTATCGCTTTGATTTTGCTAGAAATGTCAGTGCTACACCTTTTATTGCAGGACATTACCAATCTGTGACAATGAAAAACTACAGCGAAAAAGGTACGGCGGGTCAAAAAACTTCTACTCAAATGGACTTTAATATACCAAAAAGAGAATCCGTAATGGGTGAAGTTGGGTTAACTCTTGCTACTGATTTCTCAATCAAGGAAAGTGTAAATTTAACTCCTTCATTTACTGTAAGTTACTTACATGATTGGAAAGATCCAATAAGCCAACAGGTCCAAGGCCGAAACGTTAGTGAATTTAGTTACTTTAAAGTTCCCGCATATAAAGTACGCAAGTCTAATATGCAAATTCAAGGGGATGTTTTAACCGAAATTAACAACAAATATAAGGTTGGCCTTAATGTAAGTGCTCGCCCAACTGGCAGGGTAAAAAGTTGGTCAGTAGGTCTTAGAAGTGCTATAAATCTATAAAAACCTACTTATAATAAAAATTTAAAAATGCTCTGTGCAGGGTTTGCTTGCACAGAGCATTTTTTATCTCTTGTAGATGTGTAGTAAAGCGCAGCTATTGCCTATAAATATAATTAGCCTAAGTGATGATTTTTAAGACTACTTTTTATCCCCCCAAAAAATCGTTTTTCTTTTCTTTATCTTACCGGATTTTGCATCCCTAAAATTGCTTTAGCTAAAGCTAAATAATCATCTGGCGAGAGATTTTCAGCGCGCAGAGATTCCTTAATGGATAATTTTTCCAATATGGGAAGGATATCTGGAGATAAAGCTTTCAAAGATGATTTAATCATTTTTCTGCGGCCGGAAAAAGCGAGATTTGTAATTTGTTCAATTGTTGTCAATAATTGCAGGCTAGGGGCATTTTTTTTAGGTTCAAGCCTTACCACACTAGACCAGATCTTAGGTTCAGGGTAAAAAGCTTTAGGACTAACGTCAAAGCATTTTGTTATTTTACAGACAATTTGGCAAATAACAGATAACCTACCGTAAGATTTGATGCTAGGTTTAGCGATAATTCTATCTACTACCTCTTTTTGCAGCATCAAGGTCATGCTGTTTATTTTTTCAGATTGAAGTAACCATGATGTTAACAAGACACTACCAATATTATAAGGCAAATTAGAAATTATGGTTACTTTTTCATTAGTTACTAGTTCCGATAAATTTACTTTTAAGGCATCAGCTTGTTTTATAGTAAGGTTTGGATAAACAGTTTTTATTTCCTCAAGTAGTGGTATGCACCTTGCATCCATTTCGATAACTGTTAGTTGTTTAGGTGAAGCGTTTAAAATAGAGCGAGTCAAGCCGGCTGGACCAGGACCTATCTCTAGGGCAATATTACCATCCTGCAAGCCGCTTGCTTTTACAATTTTATCGCATAAGGTTTCATCGAATATAAAATTCTGGCCCAGTTTTTTTAAAGGAATGATTCCATGCTTAGCTGCTAATTTAGCTATTGATGGAAGGTTATTAGACATTAAATGAACTTCCACAGCCACATTTCCCCTTCTCATTAGGATTTGAAAAAGTAAAACCGGACTTAAATTTTTCGCTAACATAATCCATCTGAGTGCCAAGAAGGTACATAACCGCTTTGGGATCTATTAAAATAGTTACCTCTTGATTCTGGATTACTTCATCATATTTGCCTTTTTCATCGGCATATTCTACGAAATATTTCAAGCCTGAACAACCGCCGGATTTAACTCCGATTCTTATCCCTAGGGATGGCTTTCCTCTTTGCTCAAGTAAATGTTTTACTTGAGCCATAGCCCTTTCGGTTAGAGACATTAGTTGCTTTTTTTGAAGGGAATTATCTTGTAAAACAGCTTTCATAGCAGTTATTTTTGCTTTTGTTTATAATCATTTACTGCTGCCTTAATAGCATCTTCCGCAAGCAAAGAACAGTGTAATTTTACGGGCGGCAGTGATAAATGCTTAGCTATCTCGGTATTTTTTATCTCCATTGCCTCATCAAGTTTTTTTCCTTTTACCCACTCGCTAACAAGGGAACTAGAAGCAATAGCTGAACCACAACCAAAAGCTTTAAATTTAGCATCAGTAATAGTCCCTTCTTCATTAACCTTAATCTGTAATTTTAGGACATCTCCACAAGCCGGAGCACCTACAAGTCCCGTACCAACTGACTTATCTTTTTTATCAAGAACTCCTACGTTTCGTGGGTTCTCGTAATGGTCGATTACTTCTTTACTATATGCCATAATTATACCATTCTAATTTTATTTTTAATGAGTTGCCCACTTAATTTCGTTAATATTAATTCCCTCTTGTGCCATTTCCCATAGCGGGCTAAGCTCCCTTAATTTATTTATCTTCGATAGCAACAGTTCTACTGCGTAGTCAATTTCCTCGTCTTTAGTAAAACGCCCAAACCCAAAACGAAGGGAAGTGTGAGCTAACGCTTCGTCTACCCCGAGAGCTCTAAGGACATAAGACGGTTCAAGCGAGGTGGAAGTACAGGCAGATCCGGAAGAAACAGCTAAATCCTTAATTGCTAATATCATTGACTCTCCCTCAATATAGGCAAAACTCAAGTTTAAGTTACCAGGATATCTGTTATCTTTATCACCATTTAAGTACACTTCTTTTGCTTCTGAAGTGATTCTGCTTAAGAATTTATCGAACAGTTTTTTTACATGTCTATAATCCTTATCCATTTCATTAGAGGCAAGTTCCGCGGCTTTACCAAGACCGACTACTAAAAATGGAGCAAGAGTACCGGAACGAAGTCCACGTTCTTGCCCGCCACCATTAAATATTGGAGCAAGACGAATTCTTGGTTTTTTGCGTAAGTATAAAGCACCAACACCTTTTGGGCCATAAATTTTGTGTCCTGAAATGCTAGCTAGATCAATATTCAACTCATTTACATTAATAGGAATTTTCCCAAAAGCCTGGGCTATATCAGAATGAAAAAATACATTATATTTACGGCAAATTTGACCTATTTCTTTCAAAGGTTGGATTACCCCAATCTCGTTATTTACTGCCATTATGGAAACTAGAATCGTTTGCTCGGTAATTGCATTTTCCAAGACTTGAAGGTCAACAATACCATTTGCCATAACCGGTAAATAGCTAACTGAGAAACCTTCCTGCTCAAGGTGTCTACAGCTATCTAAAATACATTTATGCTCGGTAACCAGGGTTATAATATGTTTCTTTTTTTCCCCATAAAATTTGGCAATTCCTTTTAGGGCTAGGTTATTCGACTCTGTTGCACCGGAAGTAAAAATTATTTCCTTTTCTTCAGCTGCGATTAAATCTGCAACTTGTTTTCTGGCGATATTACAAGCTTCTTCTGCTTCCCAGCCATAAGTGTGGCTTCTTGAATGGGGATTGCCAAAATCAGAGGTTAAATAAGGCATCATGGCTTCAATTACTCTTGGGTCTACCTGAGTTGTTGCCTGATTATCGAGGTAAATCGGGAATCGGCAATTTTTACTCATTAGCTCTTTTTTTAAATTTTCTAATTTTCCCATATTTACTTAACTATTTATTTCTCTGTATATTCTTAAGAATTTATCTATATCTTGTTTTGTGGTGGTGTATCCAAGAGAGATTCTAATCGCAGAATCTCTTTCTTCTTCGCTAAAACCCATTGCTTCAAGAGTTTTTAATGAACCTATTTTTCCCGAAGAACAGGCTGCGCCAGAACTTATAGCAATATTTTTTAGATCAAAAGCAATAATTTGCGTTTCAGACTTTTTGCCCAAATTAATAATTAAACTAGTATTTGGTAAGCGCTCTGATTGGTGATTTACAACCTTGATTTTTGGAAAAATTTTTACTATTTCCTTTTCTAAATAATCCCTCAATCCCTTTAAATGCTTATATCTTGATTCCATCTCCCTGTTTGCAATTTCAGCAGCCACGCCAAAACCGGCAGTAGCAGCGACATTTTCAGTACCCGAGCGAAGTCCCTTTTCCTGCCCCCCGCCAATAATATGTGGAACTAAATGGTGGATTGCTTTGCTAATTAGAGCGCCAGAGCCTACGGGCCCACCTATTTTATGGGCGGAAATTGTGGCAAAGTCGAGGTCTAGATCCACTAAATCTACTGGTATTTTGCCAAACGCTTGGACGCAGTCGCTATGGACAAGTGCTCCAAAATCATGAGCTATTTTTGTGATTTGCTTAATGTCTTGAATTACCCCAGTTTCGTTGTTAGCAAATATTATAGAGACCAATTTTTTTTCTGCGGCGCTTTTAGATAACTTCTCTTTCAAATCTTCTGGGTTAACCATACCGTTTTCATCAACTGAGATTATCTGAATATTATTTCCAAATTTTACATGAGCCAGAATAGATGCATGTTCGATTGCAGAAACAAAAACTTCTCCGTTATTAAAATTAGATATTATTAAGTTATTTGCTTCTGTTCCAGAGGAAGTAAAAGTAATATAATAATCCCGAAAATGGTTAATAATTCCGCTAAGACCGGCTACTTGCTTTCGTGCCTGTTCAATTATTTTTTTTCCTTCCCTGCCCAAACCATGTATAGCTGAAGGGTTAAAAGGTTTTGCAAGTGCAAGCAGCATGGCATTTTTAGCCTCTTCTAGAAGATTAGTAGTGGAATTATGATCAAGGTAAATCATCTAACTATTCTTTAACTATATGAAAATCTATTTCTCCTGCCATAACATCTGCTACTGAAACAGATGAAAAATAATTACGGATCTGATTACCAAGGCCTTTCCATAAATCATGAGTCATACATTTAGTACCATTTTTCCGACAGGACTTATCTACCGAACAACGGGTCATTTTAGTATTTTCTTCAACTGCATCTATAATCTCTATAATATTAAGAGATTCTGAAGGGATATTTAGAAAATAACCACCACCTGGCCCCTTGACTGATCTGACTATATCAGCTTTTTTTAGCTTCAAAAAAATTTGTTCCAAATAATTTAGAGGTATAGTTTGCTTATTGGAAATATCAGCTAGTTTTATGGGCCTCGTTGTCTGGCTAGTAGCAACCTCTACTATTGCCATAACTGCATATCTGCTTTTCGTTGTGAGCATCATATAATCATTACCCCGTTTAACCCTAAAAAATACTAAAACTATAACCTTTAGAAACTAACTTAGACAACTAAAATAGTCAAGTATTATATGTAAAAAATATCAGATTTATTAAATCCATATTTACTAAGTTTATTATAGTTCTTTTATAGCAACGGTAATATGAAATTTAAAACCATTCAGTAATTTTGGTAATCCATATTTTAGCCTAAGTTTTTCTAACTCATGGCTTTCTATTTCCAGAACGTAATAGGATTTCCCTTTAGATTCAACCAGTTTTAATTTATTGAGCGTGAAATTAAAACTTTTGGTTATTTCTTCAATATTTAAATTCTCTGTTTCTTTTTCATACATTACGCTAATATGCGATCCTATGGGATCAGCCTTGCGGAAATAAGGAGGCTTTTGAAATTTATTATCAAAATTTTGTATGATAGGATATAGAGAATGGATATATTGATTATCCAATGCTAGGTACACATAATTTTTTCTTTGCTTAAGTATCCCAGTTTTAGGAAGCTTTTCTGCTTCCTTTAATATTGAAGAGTCCAGGGCACTTGGTATCAGGGAGCAAGATGAAACCAAATTTATAGATACAAAAATTAATAGCAATAAATATTTCTTCATGTTTAATTATTATGCTTAACGTAACTAAAAACTTTCACCTTCCTTTAGCATGTTTTCTAAAGCTTTTTGGCAAATTCCATATTCTTTCCAGGAACAGCCATCACAAGTATAATCAAACTTCTCAACTGTCATATACTTTCTGATTTTTACCTTTGCTTCTTTCCAACTCAATATTTCGCCGATTTCAAGACCAAGTATTTGTTGATGCCTGGAATCGAGCTTAGTAATTTTACTTTGAGTAGTACATAAGCTTTCATTTACTTTATTAGGGCAGGCAAAACAGATACTATCCATATTGCCTACTACTTCAATTAGCGTATTTTCATCAAATGTTAGTCGCTGGACAATTTTTTTATAATTTTTTACAAAACCAAGAGAATAACCGTGGCCTTGAAAACCAAGGGTGCATAAAAAATGATGGGGACGAAATTTTATTATTTCTTCCACTTAATGTTTCGCTTTAACAGATTAATAGAAGAAGCGGTGAAGAGGGCTTTTACTATTCCTGGAATAATAAATGGTAATAACCCTACTTTTATGGCTTTTTCTAAACCAATAAACAGTGCTAATTGAGGCATACCAATCATAAATACACAAACAGAACCAATGATGCTATATAGTATTAATTTTAGAATTGTATCTTCACCGAATTTCTCTCTCATTGTAGTAACTACATAGACGCATAGAATCATGCCCAAATAATAGCCGCCATTAGTTGCAAGCAATACGGATAACCCAGTTTTAAAACCAGAAAACAGGGGACAACCAAGTGCTCCGAGGGTTACATACCCGATGATGGCTTGTATAGCCTCTTTTTTATTATAGCAAAGAGCGATTATTAGGGTTCCGACCGTATGTAATGTTATGGGAACTGGTTCTAGAGGAATTTGTACTTGAGCTGCTAGAAACATCAAAATTATCCCAAGTATGACTCTTAAAAGACCGGATTCAGTAATCGATTTTTTTATAACGGAATTTAAATTCATTTTAGAACCTCCATAACCTAATTAATGTCGTAATTATAAATATGATTTTTAGCCGGTCAACTATATTATATGTATTTATGGTTGAAATAGCTATTAGTGTTAAAAGGGTTATTAACCTAATTGGTTAAATTAGTTTGACAACAATGATTGGGACTCGTAGAATCCGAAATAAATAATTTTAATACTAATTATGAGATGCTCGTCTTATTGTACTGCTGAGGAATATACATTAAATCAAGAAACTATTTCGATATTAGAAAAAACTACAATTAACCCAGAATTCATTGAAAAAGTACTTCATTATCAATTAGCTAACGAACATGATTCTCATCCAATAGATGTATTTCTATTTACTTTTGGATGTATTATCATTTGGGGCGCAGATGAAAAGAAAGAAGAGGAAATATTAAGAAATATCGGTTTTGTAGAAAAAAGAAAATTGAAAGAAGCTCACTCCGAATTTATTGATTTTGATTATAACGATATTGAAGATAGAACATATATTAACGAAGAGAAAAACATAATTATTCTTGGTAATGATTCTACTCTAGTAAAATTATCAGTTTCTCATGCGCTGGCCCAATCAGTTAAACTAAATGACCTAGAAGAATCGGTAATTACCCTGCTTAAGCGCATCAAGCCTATCCAAAAAGAATTAGCGCAAACAGGACGAGTTTCTCTATCTAGGTCTCAGTTGTCAAAACAGTTAGGCGAGTTATTTAATGCAAGGTTTTCAATTAATTTACATAGTGATATCCTAGATATCCCCGAATTTTTCTGGCGTAGACCAAGTTTTGAGCCAATCTATAATATGACGGTTGAGTTTCAGGACATTATCCTAAGACAAGGTATATTAAATAACCACTTGAACCTAATCCATGAGCTTTATAGCGTGCTTTCAAGTGATTTAAATCATAGGCATTCAAGAAGATTAGAACTGATTATTGTTCTTCTGATTACTATCGAAGTAGTGCTGGCTCTAACAAGTCACCATAATATAATCGGCGGCTTGCTCAAATTATTTTCTTAAATATTTTGCTAATTTATATTGAGAATTATTTTTCATTTCTAGCCTTGGCTTTCTAAAAAAGGGATTTTTGGTAATATGCGTGCGTATTTTAACACGGATTAGATGGTTAAATGTTTACCTACTTTATCAAGAAACTAGAACAAGAATACCATCATTTAAGCTTATGGTATTTTGTTTTCTTTTTTTATGGTATTGCTTTTTATTTGAAATCCGTTGAGCTTTTTAATCAGGGTGTTTCATTTAACTCCTGTTTTATAACTTCATCTGTTTTACTCTATTTCATATTTTCTCTAAGGAAAAAAGAAAAACTTATATTTAGCTTATTTCTTACCATATTATTTTCTTTTGCCTCTGGAGTAGTAATTACTCATTTTAGGGTCACTAACGCTAAAACTAGCCCAAGGCCTATATCAAAGACGAATGTTTTTGATATAGAGGCGAAGGTTTTAGAAGTAAAACCTACGATAGGTGGATCGCAGTTAATTCTCGATAATGTAGTAATTTTAAATAAAAATGATAATAATTTTGGTAAAATCAAAGTAAGTTTAAGAGGAGAGAGTAGCCTAGATTTTCTAAAAAATGACGTAATAAATTTACGCGTTCAGCTTTTCCCTCTTAATTCCGCTTTGCTACCCGGGGGTTACGATTTTGGCCTTTATATGTATTTAAATGGTATTACAGCGACAGGATTTGCTGTTAGTTCTCCTAAAGTTATTAAATCCCAATCTGGCTATTTTTATGATAAGCTTCAAAATATAAGGGGTATTATATATAAGGAATTGATAAGAATTCTTGGCCCTGATCAAGGTAATTTTGTAGCGGCCATACTTATCGGCGAAACTAAACCTATAAATAAACATATGGCCGATAATATGAGAAATAGCGGAATTGCTCATATCTTAAGTGTTTCAGGATTGCACCTATCATTAGTAGCGATGATTTTTTTTATCAGCAATAGGTTTTTGCTAAATTGCTCAAATTATTTGTCATATAAAATAAACATAAAAGTTGCTGCAGGAATTATTTCAATTATAGGAAGTTTCGGTTATTTGCTACTTAGTGGTGCAAATATAGCTGCTACCAGAGCCTTTATAATGACATTTTTCGTTATTTTTGCAATTATCATGGAGAGGTCCTCATATCCTCTTCGTTCAGTAATAGTAGCGGGAACGTGTATCTTGTTATTTTCTCCGGAATATGTCCTGCACCCAAGTTTTCAGTTATCATTTTCAGCAGTATTATGTTTAATTTCCGGATATGAGCTTTATCTCCGTAATCAGAAATTAATCGGTAGGAGCAAAGGAATTTTTGCTTCTATAAAACTTTATGTTTTTGGCAACCTTTATTCTAGTTTCTTAGGCAGTATTGTTACAGCTCCTTTTGTGCTCTATCATTTTTATAAATTTGCTACATATTCCCTATTGATGAATTTGCTAGCGGTCCCACTCATGTCATTTTTTATGATGCCTTTAGCTATTATTTCTTTGGTACTGATGCCTTTTAATGCATGTAATTATAGCCTGAAATTACCTGGTTTTTTTGTTAAAATTATTACCAGTAGTGCTGAGTATGTAGTTAATCTACCAATATCGACAATAGATACCGGATATATAACTGATTTTAGCATGTTAATATTTACTTTTGGATTTTTTTGGATTTGCTTGTGGCAGACTACCTGGCGCTATTTTGGTCTTCTGATTATTCTTATATCTTTAGTTATGATGTATTTATCACCAAAACCTGATTTTATCTATGATCATAGAATTAAAGCAATTGGCGTAAAAAATAAAGATGTTATAGATATATATTCAAAATATCGAATCTCTAACTTTACCCAAGAATATTGGTTAGGTTGGTATGGTACAAAAAAAAGTAGATATTTTGAAACTGAGCTAAAGGATCAATTATTTGAACTAGCTGTGAGCGACGAAAACTTTACTGTATCTCTAAATTACACCAATTGCTCTGATGCTAAGGTACAAATTATAATGTCTCCGAAACTAGTTTGTAATAACAACGGCTTAGTTGTAAATTATAGTGATTTGGTTAATTTTGGAATAGTACTAGTTTTTTGTCAGAAAAGTAGTTGTTATGCAAAATTTGGACAAGAACCTATTTGGAAAATTAAGGAATAATGATTGAAACAGAAAATAAACTAGCAATTTCCTGGCTTAAAAACGGCATATGGGCTCTAGCTCTTGCTGGTTTCTATTCTATAGTTTTAGTTATTTTAAGAACGCCTCAATTATCTCAAATAATCAGCGATAAATCCGTATTTAAATCTTCTTTGGTAATACATGTAAATTTATCAGTATTAGCTTGGTTGCTTTCGATTACATGTATAATTTGGTCCTATGGAAACCGGCGATTATATTTTAGCAATATTTTTAGCAAATTGGCTTTAGCTGGGATAGCTCTAATGCCTATTAGCCCTTTAATAGGCCAGAGTAATCCAATAATGAATAATTATGTACCTATACTTGAGAATGTTTGGTTCATAATTGGTCTTAGCTTGTTTGGTTCTTCCATCTTATATTTTTCAATATTAGTCTTTATAAACAGTTTTCACGATTTTTCTCTTAAAGAGGAAAAGTATACAGCCCAAATTTTACCTGTGGTAAAATTGACCTCATCGCTAATGTATATTATGGTATGGGGGTGTTTCGCCTTGTCTTATAAGGAGGTTATGGCTCTCTCCAATATTTTTCCAATAGAAATTGATTATTATTATGAATTGCTATTTTGGAGTGGTGGTCATCTCTTGCAGTTTATATATACACAAATAGTAATGTGTGTGTGGCTGGTTTTAGCTGAACTCTGGATAGGAAAAAGACTAATTTATTATAAAGTCTATAGCAGTCTTTTTATAATTAACTTTATCTTAAGTTTATTTGTTTTTTATGGCCATTTAGCCTATCAAATGCCCGAATATGAGTTTACAGTATTTTTTACTAAACATATGCAATATTGCGGAGGAATCGCTCCAACGTTATTAATGGCAGTTTTAGTCACCGATATTTTTAAATTTACCAGAATCAAAAATAATTTAACTTTTGTTGCTATAGCCTTTATGGCCTCAATATTGGTATTTTTTGCCGGTGGTTTAATTGGTGTTTTAATTTCTGGAATAAATTTATCGATACCGGCTCATTATCATGGATCAATAGTTGGTATTAGCATTGCTTTTCTTGGATTTGCGTACATATTCTGTTTCCGTGATTCGGTTTTTGCAACACCTGATCAAACTCTTAGCAAGAAGTTATTTGCATTTTCTCTATCCTCAAAACAGTCAATTGACGGCGGTAATAGCTTTTCCGGCTATTCTAAGTGGCCTAATATTCAGCTTATTATTATTACTTTTGGTCAGTTATTGCATATTGCCGGACTTGCTCTAGCAGGAGGATATGGAATATTGCGAAAAAATCCTGACGGGGAAATAGCCTTGGCGGCCAAGTTTTATATGGGAATGCTGGGAGGAGGAGGATTAATTGCGATTATTGGCGGGTTGATGTTTGTTTATATTTGTGCTAAAAGGCTATACGCTTTGTAAATTTTATAACACATATCAGAAAATAGTTATGATAGGGGAAAGACCAACAAAACAACAGGCAGAAGAAGCTGTTAGAACTCTGCTTCGCTATATAGGCGAGGATGCAAACCGGGAAGGAATGCGAGCTACTCCCTCTAGGGTAATTAAGAGTTATGATGAACTTTTTTCCGGTTATAAAGTTAATATAGAGGAAATACTAAACACCAGATTTTATGATATCAGCAACTTTAATGATATAGTTTTACTGAGATCCATTAATTTTAGTTCCTCTTGTGAGCATCATATGTTACCTTTTACTGGTTTTGTCGATATTGCTTATTTACCAGATGGTTTTGTTGTCGGAATAAGCAAACTTGCAAGACTGGTAGACGCATTTTCTAAACGGTTACAAATTCAGGAAAAAATGACTGCAAATATTGCGGAAGCCCTAGATACATACTTGAAGCCTCGTGGAGTGGCAGTAAGGGTAGCAGCGACACATAGCTGCATGACGTCAAGAGGGACTATGAAAGGCGGCAGTATATTAGAGTCTACCCATTTTACAGGGGTTTTTAAAGATCAGGTTGAATACCGTCGGGAATTCTGGCAGCTAGTTAAGGGATAATAATTTAAATGTCCGGTAAAGCGGGTACTAGATTTTATTCATACTATTATTAAGCAATTCTAAAAACCACTTAAAGTATAATTTATTAGGTACATAATATCATGTTACAGTCTGAGTTTTTTTTACCAGTATTGAAGGAAAGTCCTGCTGAGGCAAAGGTAATATCACATGCCTTGATGTTAAAAAGCGGAATGATTCGGCAGCATGCTGCAGGAATTTATAATTGGTTACCTCTTGGTATAAAAGTACTTAAAAATGTAGAAAACATTGTTAGGTTTAACATGGATGCGTCTGGATTTATTGAAATGCTAATGCCATGTATTCAAAGTGCTGACTTATGGGTTGAATCCGGTAGATTTGATACATACGGCAAAGAAATGCTTAAATTCAAGGATCGTCATGACCATGATTTATTATTCGGTCCGACCAACGAAGAAGTTCTTACCGATATTGTAAGACATTCGATGCAATCTTACAAAGATTTACCAAAAGTTTTTTATCAAATTCAATGGAAGTTTAGAGATGAGATAAGGCCGCGTTTTGGTCTCATGAGAGGACGGGAATTTTTGATGAAAGATGCTTACTCGCTAGATATAGATGAAGAAGGAGCGATTAAGACTTATAATCAAATGTTTACAGCTTATATGCGTACGTTTAGCGATCTTGGTCTTTTGGCTATACCGCTTGCAGCAGATACCGGTGAAATTGGCGGTAGTCTGAGTCATGAATTTCATGTTATAGCAGATACTGGTGAAAGTACGCTTTATTATGATAAAAAATTCGATCTTTTAAAAGAAGAGTTGGCAGATGATCTTTCTTTAGTTAAATCATTATATGCAGCAACTGAGGAAAAGCATGATCCACAAAATTGTTCTATAAGTGAAAAAGAATTATCAGTAAGAAAAGGTATTGAAGTCGGTCATATTTTTAATTTCGGTGATAAATATTCAAAACCTATGAATGCGTTTGTTAATAATGAAAAAGGGCAGTTAGTTCCAATTCAGATGGGGTCTTACGGGATAGGGGTTTCAAGGCTGGTAGCAGCTATTATTGAAGTTAGTAATGATGAAAGGGGAATAATTTGGCCTGTTTCTGTTGCGCCTTTTAAAATATCGATTATTAATCTAAACATAAATGATCAAAACTGTAATGATGTTTCGTATAGTGTATATAACAGGTTAAAAGCTCAAAATATTGAGGTTCTCCTTGATGATACTGAAGAACGCCCTGGGTCAAAATTTGCTACTCATGATTTAATAGGGTCTCCTTGGCAAATTATCATAGGATCTAAAAAAGCGGCTCAAAATTTAGTAGAGCTAAAAAACAGAAAAACAGGGGAAATGCAGGATATGGATTGGCAGATAGCGGTTAACGAAGTAATTGACAATCTAAATGTTAGATAAATTTGCAATCATAGTAGCGCTGAGATATTTTAGAGCAAAAAAAAATGAAAAATTTGTCTCTATAATATCTGGAATATCACTCGCTGGTATAACAATTGGCGTGGCAGCCTTAATTGTTGTGATGTCAGTCATGAATGGTTTTCATATTCAGTTAACCTCTAATATTATTGGTATAAAGGGTGATATTTCTGTTACGCCAATAGGTAAGGCTATAGCTGATTATCCAAGCGTTCTAGAAACCATAAAAAAACACAATTTTGTAAAAAAAACATCTCCTATTGTTTCTGGCCAGGCTTTAGCTCTAGGTGCAAAAACCAATAGTGGTGTTCTGATTAAGGGCATAGATCTTGTTGATTTAAAAAATAAAGGAGAGATCTTAACTAATGTATTTCAAGGAAGTTTTGAAGGTTACGAAGGAACTACCGCCTTAGCAGTAGGCGCAGAACTTGCTCATAATTTAGGGATTTCGGTCGGTTCTAAAATCAAATTGATTTCACCGAATGTTATTTCTACAACGTTTGGTACTATGCCCAGATCCAAGGATTTTACTGTAATAGCAATTTTTAGCAGCGGGTTGTATGATTATGATTCTGCAACTATGGTTATGCCAGTTAGCGCTGCCCAAAAATTTCTGTCACTTGGAGAGGAAATTAATTTAATCGAAATAAATGTTGATAACCCTGAACTTGCCAAAGCTTATGCTAGTTTACTGCAGAAAGAACTTGGTCCTGGTGTTAGGGTTTCAAGTTGGCTAGATAGTAATCAGCAATTCTTGAAAGCTCTTGAGATAGAGAGAACGGCTATGTTTACTATTCTTTCTTTAATCATAATAGTGGCAGCTTTTAATATTATCTCTAGCTTATTTATGATAGTAAAAGACAAAACCAAGGATATTGCGATCCTTAAAACTATGGGAGCATCCGTTAGCCAAATAATGGGAATTTTCGTAATTAACGGTTTGCTCATTGGTGTGATAGGGACATTTTTAGGTATATTTTTAGGGCTTGCCGTTTCTTATAATATAGAAAATATCCGGCTATTTCTGGAGGGTGTTTCTGATACCAAAATCTTTGATCCGGCTATTTATTTTCTCTATAGTCTGCCGTCAGTTGTCAGAATCTCTGATGTTGTTATTGTTGGCTCATTATCTTTAGCTCTTTCATTACTTGCAGCTATCTATCCCTCATTTAAAGCGGCAAGGTTAAATCCGATCGAGGCGATGAGATATGAGTGATAAACAAGTAATTTTAGAATTAAAAAATATTAATAAGGATTATCGTCAAGGAAGATCAACGATTGAGGTTCTAAAAAATGTCAATCTTCAAATTATTAAAAATCAGATGGTAGCTATAGTGGGGGCTTCTGGAAGTGGAAAATCTACCTTACTTCATATTGCTGGTCTTTTAGATTCTCCTGATGCCGGATCTGTTTATATTGAAAATATTCCTGCCCACAAATTATGTAATTTAAAATATGCTTCCCAAATTAGACTGGAAAATTTGGGTTTTATATACCAGTACCATCATTTATTAGGTGATTTTACCGCTCAGGAGAATGCCGCAATGCCTTTACTAATTTCTGGAGTTGAAAAAAAACATGCTCTCGAAAGATCTGAGGATTTATTAAGAAAATTAGGTTTGGGCGGTAGATTATATAATTTTCCAGGAGAATTATCAGGTGGTGAACAGCAACGAGTAGCGATAGCCCGTGCTCTAATTAATAACCCAAAGCTTATTTTAGCTGATGAGCCCACCGGTAATCTGGATTCTAATACAGCAGAAGAGGTATTTGAACTTTTCCTAGATAGAGCAGAAAATTCAGGTACAGCTATAATTATGGTTACCCATAATATCTCTTTAGCCAAAAGGATGCACAAAACTTATAAACTCGATTATACATTAGAAATAATGTGAGATATTTTTGGCATATTTATTACGATTACAGAAAAAATAATATAGTTAACAACAAATATCCTTAAGTAATATTAATTGACACTCTTCTTAAAAAGAGGTACACTCACTTTCAAGTTTATTATTATTTACGGTCTAGTTTCGATTTTTAGAAGTTCTATTGATTAAAACTGAATGTAAAATTTTAAACCAGTTTTTAACAATTTAAATCGAAGATTAAACTATGGAAGGCAAAGTTAAGTGGTTCAACCCTACAAAGGGTTATGGTTTTATTGAATCAGCAGAAAACAAAAAGGATGTTTTTGTTCATATATCAGCAGTACAAGATGCTGGACTAAAAACTCTAGATGAAGGTCAAGAAGTAAGATTTGACTTAGAAGAAAAAGGTGGAAAAACTTCAGCTATAAATCTTCGGGTATAAGCAAATTAGAGTTTAAGTACAGCTTTTTACCTTAAGTTAATGCTCGTAAGCCTATAAAACCGGACACAAACACTTTCAAACCCATCTAAATCCTGTCATAAAACAAGTAACATCTATTTGAAATATGGCGCTACTTTCTTGGGTTTTGCTTAAAGGATTTCAAATTAAATCCCAATAGCTGTACAAAAAAAAGATTTTACTACCTTCCTATTTACATTTTAGGTAGTAAAATCCAAATCTTAAAAAAAACTTCTTATAGTTTTTAGGTGCGTAATTTAATACCAGCATTTTGTTGTTAATGTGATCATAAAAATCTAGTCTTAATGATTAGGGATTATGGGATAGGATATGCAATGCAAAAAAGCTGTTTTGTCCTGATGCAGAAAGCATTTTTCAGTATTAAATAATTTATGCTGAATTTTTGACTGCATCTAAAAACCGACTCCTTAAAAACAATCTTAAGAGTCTTGAGAATTTGATTACTTGTTAAATAGGGTTCAATCAATATTTGCGGAGTGATCAAAAATTTTAACATGTAATTTGAGCAAATTTGTATGAATTTTAATGAAATGAACTTACCGACCGAGATATTAGGTAACTTAACACGTATGGGAATTTTGATCCCCACGGAAATACAAAAACAATCTATTCCAAGTGCAATTCAAGGATCAGATATACTAGCTTCTAGTCAAACCGGTTCAGGGAAAACACTTGCTTATTTATTGCCAGCAATCACAAAAATTTTACAAGAAAGGGCAAAAATATTAGTATTAGTACCTACACGTGAATTAGCTGTGCAAGTTTGTGCGGCACTTAACAAAACTGCCGGGAGGATAAAAATTTCAGGTGCTGCCATTATTGGAGGTGAACCTTTTGGTAAACAGGTCTCAAAATTAATGACAAAACCTGATGTGATAGTTGCGACTCCTGGTAGGTTAATTGATCATTTAACTCGCAAAACGGTCAATCTTAATGAGTTTAAGTATTTAGTCCTAGACGAAATGGATAGAATGCTTGATATGGGGATGAAAGAGCAGATTGATCAAATAAATAAATATTTACCGGCGACTCGTCAGGTTCTGATGTTTTCCGCCACTATGCCAAATCATATAGTTGAAGCGTCGCATAAATATTTAAATAACCCCCATAAAATTACTATAGGACAAGCTAATAAAGCTGCTCCTGAAATTGACCAGCAATTTATTGATATCAAAGAAGAACTCAAATATAGCGAACTTGATAATCAACTAAATTCAAAAGATGGAACTATAATAGTTTTTGTTAAAACTAAAAGAGGGGCAGATAAGTTAGCAAGAAATCTAAAAAATAATGGTCATAAAGCTGAAGCTATTCACGGTGATTTAAACCAAGGTAAAAGAACAAAAGTACTTGATGCTTTCCGAAAAGAAAAAACTCGTATTTTAGTAGCTACAGATGTTGCAGCGAGAGGCCTTGATGTTGATCATATAAAATATGTGTTTAATTATGATTTACCATCGTGTCCTGAGGATTACCTGCACCGTATAGGTAGAACAGGTAGAGCTGGAGCTAAAGGTTTTGCAATATCATTTGTCGCTGGAGCAGATATTATTCGTAAAAAAGCTATTGATAGATTAATAAACAAAGGTCAGTCTAGTAGAGAAGTTTTTAAATCTTCTTCAAAAAATGGAGGAAGTAGGAATGAAAAAAGATCATCTGATGCTTTCCAATCAATATCTAATAGAAAACAAGGAAGAAAAAGAAGCAATAAGTCTTTTGATTACAAAGCCGATGCCGGAAGTCCTTTTCCTAGGAAAAGAAAAAAAACAGGTCAAAAAAGAGCTGCTTAAATTATTTTCTTGAACAGTTAAAATAATTATTATACAATTCAGGAAATTAAATAATAATTTTATTTAAAGGTGGGCTTTGCCTGCCTTTTTTGTTGTAAGCATATTGAGTGCAAATGGAAGAAAAAATTAGACCATTAATAGAGTCAGTTATTGATGATCTCGGTCTTGATCTTGTAAAGGTAAGCTTTCAAGGCGGAAGCAGAAAAGTTCTTGAAATTCTCATTGATCGTAAAGACGGTAATAAAGTACAAGTTAAAGATTGCAGAGAAGTCAGTAAAAATGTTTCAGCTATTTTAGATGTTGAAGATATAATTAAAGATAAATATTTTCTTGAAGTGGCATCGGCTGGAGTAGAGCGACTATTAGTTAAACTACAAGATTTTGAAAGGTTTTTAGGGAGAGAAATTAAATTAAAATTAAAAGAACCCCATAATGGCAAAATCGGTTTTAAGGGAAAACTGATAGAAGTCAAAGGAAAGGAAATAACAATAAAATCAAAAAATGTCCAATTGATTTTTGCTTATGATAACATAAAGGGAGCTAATCTGGTTTTAACTGATGAGGAATTTAGGCAATTATTAAAAGGGATAAAATAAATAATTATTAGTTATATTTAGTAAGGAGAATTATCGGAATGAGTAACGTAGGTAATGCAGAAATCCTGCAAATAGTTGAAGCAGTATCCAGAGAACGTGGAATACCAAGAGCAAATTTAATCGATGCTATGGAACAAGCTGTTCAAGTGGCAGGACGTAAAAAGTATGGTCATGAACATAATATCAAGGCCGAAATTAACCACAATACCGGTGAAATTATATTATATCGTGTTCGTAAGGTAGTAGAAAAAGTTGAAAACACATTTACAGAAATTTCCCTTTCTGATGCTATGTCTATCAAGCCTGACATTAAAATTGATGAAGAAGTTTTAGAAAAATTACCTCCAATTGATTTGGGTAGGGTTGCAGCTCAAACAGCGAAACAAGTAATAGTGCAAAAGGTCGGAGAAGCAGAACGTTTACGTCAATACGAAGATTATAAAGATCGTAAAGGTGATATTTTAAACGGGACGGTTAAAAGAATAGAATTTGGCAATATTATTGTTGATGTGGGAAGAGCAGAAGCAATACTTGGAAGAGATCAACAAATAAGGGGAGAAGTCTTTAAAATCAATGATAGGATCAAAGCGTTTGTCCTTGATGTCAGACCCGAAATGAAAGGTCCTCAGATATTCCTGTCAAGAACGAACAATAAATTCCTTGAAAAATTATTTGAAATGGAAGTGCCTGAAATATACGACCATATTATTGAAATAAAAGCTATTGCCAGGGAGCCCGGTTCTAAAGCAAAAATTGCAGTATTTGCTGCTGATGTTAGTGTTGATCCTGTTGGATCTTGTGTTGGGGTAAGGGGAAACAGAGTTCGCGCAATTACTAACGAATTAAACGGAGAGAAAATTGATGTAATACTATGGGATAAAAATATAGCTCAATTTGTAATTAATTCAATGACTCCGGCCCAAATTTCAAAAATTGTTTTCGATGAAGATAAAAGGAAAGTCGAGATAGTAGTGCCGGATGATCAACTCAGTCTTGCTATTGGCAGGCGCGGTCAAAATGTACGACTTGCATCTAAAATTACCGGTTGGGCAATTGATGTGATGACTGAAGAACAAGAATCAAAAAGACGGACCGAAGAATTTACTAATACTACAGAATTGTTTATCAAAGGCCTTGATGTAGAAGAAGTTTTAGCTCAGCTACTATCAGCAGAAGGTTTTACGACTATAGATCAGATTGCCAGTACCGATAATGCAATTCTTGAATCCATACAAGGATTTGATCCAAAATTGGTAAAAGACCTAAAAAATCGTGCTATAAAATATATTGAAAGCCAAAATGAAAAAATTATTACTAATCTCGAGCAGCTTGGAGTCGAGCAAGAATTGGTAGATGCTCTTGACCTTGCTCCTGAATATATATTAAAATTAGCCGAGTATGGAGTAAAAACTATTGAAGATCTTGGAGAGATGTCAGTTGAAGAATTTAGAAATATTGTACCAGAAGATCATATAAATACGAAGGATATAGAGGAATTAATTAGTTTCGCTCAGGCACAAAATAAATAAGCTGTGAAAAATACTGCTGTGAAGCAAAATTTGGCGCATGGCAAGATAACTAAGTAGTTTATTTTACGCAAAAAATATAAAGCATTTAAATTGTAACATGACAGATAATAAAGATATAGAAGACAAAACAACAAAAAAGCTAACTCTTGGGGGCTCAAAGCTGACTTTAGGGAAAACTGTTCATCCTAGAAATTTGTCTAGAACTATGGGTTCTTCGGGGTCTACTGTCGTGGTAGAAGTTAAACGTGGTAAAGCAGTTGCTTCTGAGGTTAATATTAGGGACGATAGAGAAAATATTCCTACAGATCACTTACAAGTAAGTAGAAGACTATCTGTACTTCAAAAAGCGCGTGAAGAGGATAAACTTGATGATAGCAAAATTAGTACGCTTTCAAAGATTGTTGAAATGAATCAGTCTATGCAAGTCGAAAAAGAACCGGATAATCTATCCGCATCGGAACACATTACATCTTTAGGTCTTGAACCTAATACTAGTAGAGCTGATAAAAATGATTTAGAATTAAAAGCTAATAAGCAAAAGCTTCTTCAAGAAGAGGAAGAGTTCGAAAGGAAAAAATTAGAAGATGCTAAAGCTCTAATAAAACAGAAAGCTATCGAACCTAAAAAAATTAAGAAATCTGATATCTTCAATATGCTAAGTGAAGATTCCGGTGATATTCCAGCTAAAACAAGAAGTTTAGCCTCTATACAACGTGCTAAGGCAAAACAAAGGCGCAAGAGTGATAACTTAGATGGTAAAAAACAGGATAAAGTTTATAGAGAAGTGGTTATACCAGAAGTTATTACTGTATCTGAATTATCCAATAGAATGACGGAAAGGGTCACCGACGTTATACGTGAGTTAATGAAATTAGGTGTCATGGCAACAGCGAATCAGTCAATTGATGCCGATACTGCTGACCTTGTTGTTACTAGTTTTGGTCACTCTGTTAAAAGAGTACAAGAGTCAGACGTAGAAAATATTCTTAATAGTGAAGAAGACAAACCTGAATATCTAAAGCCAAGAGCTCCTATAGTTACAGTAATGGGACACGTCGATCATGGTAAAACATCACTTTTAGACGCTTTAAAATCCACTGATGTAGCAGCGGGTGAAGCAGGCGGCATAACCCAGCACATAGGGGCTTATAGCGTCAAAATGTCTGATAATAGGATGATTACTTTTATTGACACCCCGGGTCATGAAGCTTTTACTGAAATGCGAACAAGAGGAGCAAAAGTTACTGATATTGTAGTGTTAGTAGTTGCAGCGGATGATGGAATTAAAACTCAAACAATTGAGGCAATAAGCCATGCGAAAGCTGCCGGTGTTCCTATAATAGTAGCAATTAATAAGATTGATAAACCAGAAGCAAATATTGAAAAAGTTAAAAATGAGTTACTGCAGCATGAGTTAGTTCCTGAGGATCTTGGTGGTGATGTAGTAGTAGTGCCAGTATCTGCTAAAGAAAAAAAGAACCTTGACAAGCTTGAGGAAGCGATTTTACTGGTTGCAGAAATGGAGGATCTGAAAGCAAATCCTAATACTATAGCTTCTGGTGTAGTAATTGAGTCAAAAATAGATAAAGGGCAAGGGGTAATTGCAAGTATTTTAGTTCAACGTGGTACTTTAAAAAACGGCGATCTGTTAGTGGCGGGAACAACTTACGGTCGTATTAAGAAAATGAATAATGACAAAGGCAGGACTGTTTTAGAGGCTCTTCCCTCCTATGTAGTTGAAATTTTTGGTCTAAATGTTGCTCCTTTAGCTGGAGATTTATTTAATGTCGTTATGACGGAAAAACAGGCTAGAGATATTACAGAATATAGGATGCGAAAGTCAAAAGAAAATAAGGTTACTGCCTCAAAAACTAGTCTAGAAGATTTGTTCAAAAAAGCCTCCGGCGAGGGTAAGATCAAAGAACTGCCAATAATTATTAAAGGTGATGTACATGGTTCAATTGAAGCCATAATTGGCAGCTTAAATAAAATTGTTAGTGACGAAGTAAAATTAAAAATCATTCACCAAGGAGTTGGAGCTATTACTGAGTCTGATGTTACACTTTCTAAAGCAACTGGAGCGATAATTCTTGGGTTTAATGTTAGATCAAATACAGCAGCCAGGGCTGATGCTGAAAAAAACAAAGTTGATATTAGATATTATTCAATAATATATAATTTAATTGATGATATCAAAGCTATCATGAGCGGCATGCTATCGCCTGTAATTCGTGAAATTTATATTGGTTCTGTTGAGATACGTGAAGTGTTTAATGTCTCTAAAGTAGGTAAAGTTGCTGGCAGTTATGTAACTAAAGGTATTATAAAAAGAGGTGCAGGTGTTAGGTTGCTTCGTAATGATATAGTTATCCACGAAGGCAAACTTAAAACCTTGAAGCGTTTTAAAGAAGATGTAAAAGAGGTGCAGGAAGGTTTTGAATGCGGTATCGCCTTTGAAAAATATGATGACATTAAGATTGGTGATTTGGTAGAGGTATTTGAAATTGTTGAAGAGCAAAAGCAACTTTAAGCTTAAAGATCGGGAAAAATACCAGTCACAACGGCAGCTAAAAGTCTCTCAGTTAATTGGGGCTGCTGTAATTGACTGTCTTATGAAAGGGAAGAGGGTAGATATAAGGCTTATTCCTATGCCTTTAACTATTACCAAGGTTAATATCTCTGCCGATTTAAAAGTTGCTAATTGTTATTTTTTACCCTTTAATACAAACTTATCAAGAGATGAGATTCTAGAAGCGTTAGAAGAATCAAAATATATTATTAGGCAATACGTAACAAAAGGAATAAATTTAAAATATTCTCCTGAAATTAGATTCCACTATGATCAGGCTTTTGAAAATGCTGCTAAAATTGATCTGTTACTTAATAAGTTATAAATATTACATTCTAAAGAGCTTTAGGTAATGCCTCTGTTTTGCAGCTAAGCATATTAAAAGGCAAGTAGGTTTTTTGTGATCGGTTCATGTTAAATAGGAAATACTCTTTACACGTTAAATAATAGTCTTCCTTCATCCAATTTCAATTAAAAACTATTGCCAAGAAGATGAAGCTCTAAGCGCCTTATCTGATTTTGCTATGTGGGGATACTGTTTTCCCCATTTTAGATCAAAATCAGATAAAGCGCCAAGGGCATCATCTTCAGTAACCGAGCCGTATACTAACTTTAAATCAGCAGCAACTTTTTTCCTA
>Ga0172367_10002266_pt1 | contig 26592 bp, 41 predicted proteins | sample Lak10m_FD_114542 | JGI IMG/M metagenome (GOLD analysis project Ga0172367, IMG submission 114542) | Freshwater microbial communities from Kabuno Bay, South-Kivu, Congo - kab_022012_10m | ecosystem: Environmental > Aquatic > Freshwater > Lake | place: Democratic Republic of the Congo: South-Kivu...
CCCGCTCCAGTAACCTCGCCTACTGTTGTGTACACAGTAGTTGTAGCATCCAATGAAGCGGTGGCCGCTGAATACAGAGCAATCTTAAACACGTCTTGGCCCGTAATCGTACGGGTTAACGCGCTGAAGTTATGCTGCGCACTCAAGACTTCCGCCTTGAATGACGACGTCATGCACTGAGTAATACTCATGTGACAGGCACTCTGTTCTGGCCGCTGCGGTAGACGTCCCTACGGTTCTTGCCTTCGCCAAGCCCTTTAAGAAGTGCGATGCCTTCCTGATACTTCTGCTCATACTGAGCAACCATATCGTCCTCGCCCTTCAGATAGATATACGCTTCACGAAGCGCCCCATACAGCAAGACGTTCTGCATGTTGGACCCGAGCCACGAAGACCCAGCCGTAACGATAGATGCCGGGTAATAGTAATAGGCCAGCTGTACCGGGTAGTTCTGATCCGGCGTAGGGCCGACAACCAAGGTGTTCTGGTCGTACTGTCCATAATGCGTAGGCTGACCAGTCACAGTCGCATCAGGGAACGCCTCACGCATGTACTCTGCGTCTTTGTTAAGTAGGAACGTACCCACGCTACCGGGGTAGACAATCTGCAACGAGAAAGTACCAAGCCAGTCGGTAGGCAAGGTCAGAAACTGATTATTAAGGGTCAGCGTCCCGTTCGCTGCTTTACGCAGATTAGGGATCTGGACAGTATTGAATATGCGCTCTTCAGCCGTCTGCACAAAGACGGGGATGTACGCTACAAACGAAGACTCGGTGTTCTCCGTGTAGTCCTGCACCATCTGCCAAAGATTCGTCGGAGAGTTAACCCCGACCGCATATGTAATAGCCATCAGCGGTTAGTCTTGCCCGGATTGCTCAGGAACTTTCTACCCTTGGTTGCTGCTCCGTACCCACGCATATCGGCGTGTTCTTTCATTCCGGTACCAGCAATCCAACGCCCATGAATGAGTACACCGGCCTTGTTGATGTCCGTTTGCGGGTAACCTGTACCTTCTACGGCTTCAACGGGTACTCGCTTATCAGGAGTCTTAGCCATAACAACCTCTACGATATCGTAATAGCAACAGTGCCGACACTTCCAATCCCGACTAGCGGGTCATAGACGCCCGGAAGCGCCGAATATCCAACCGGGTTCCAGCCCCAGTAAATCTGCCTACTACCGCCAGCACCATCATTACCCGGAGCATAGTAGCTCGTGTCAGGTCGCGGGCTCTCTACAGCCTGCGGGTCATCTACAGGATACATCCCGAGTTGAAGCTGAGGATGATCCGGCTCCCAACACTCTGGGCAAACCTTGATGTTGACGTTCTTGGTCTTGATAACCAACGTCTTCAACTGGCCAAGTTTATACTGAAACCCACACCGGTCGCACTCAGCTATGGAATTCTTGCCGGAGGAGTACCTGCTACCAGCCATCTGAGGTTATCTCATAAACGACTGACGAGGGACCAACCGGAGGGAAGACTTGTCCCGATCTTCTTCTGAAGCCAACTGCCACTGCTCGTTATAGACCTCTTTGAGCATGGGGAGACGAGCTTCAGCGCCGGGGATCTTCATAGCAAGGTGGTATGCGAGGCCCGATACAAGCGCGGGGAGCATACGAAACGGTACGTCTTGTCCATTGATCCCATCACCCGCGTCCTGCATACGCCGCAAGCGCCAGTAAACGAATGTATACGTAGCACTATTGTCCGGCACGGGCCAAATAACGAACTGGGGATACTGGACTACGTTGGCCGAATCAGTGGTACCGCCTTGGCGGTTGATCCAGACTTGAAGCGGGCGGCCATTGGCATTCTTGTTCGGAATAGCAGAGTAAACGCTACCCGATATACGTGTGGCAGTGATATCAACTTGATTCTGGCCGGTGCCTGTACGAATCACGTGATCAAGAAGATCAACCGTATCAACCGGGAGATTGTACGTAGACTGATTATAGGTCAGTACTTGCTGACCTTGTTCTACAGTCCAGAGATTGATGCCACGATTAGCCCACTCCATAAGCAGGAGATTAAGGCTACGGCGAGCAGTTCGCAGATCATAGCCAGAATGTAGTTCCGCCCCACAGCGTTCAAACGCCTCCTCTACAATGGTATTGAGGTCAAGATTGAAATCGCTAGTAGCAGCGGTCTTATACGTCGGCATTTACTTACCTTGATGCCTATAGGCACGCGTCTTCTGGCTGATCTTCTTGGGCTGGGCTACGAACTGTTTACCAGCAGCTTTGCCCTTCCGCTTCGCTTTGGTAGTCGCTGCATACTCAGCAGGGGAGAGAGCTTTGATCGCTGCCTCCGGGAGATAGCGTTCCCCCGTTTCGCTGGACGGCTTACCGGACTTCGTCCGCCATTTCTGTTGCGTCCATGCTTTCAGCGATTTCTGCGGGGCTTTCAATCTCGGTATCCCCCACCCTTCTCTTTGTACCGCTTAGCCAACAGCTGTGCCTTCCTAGCACTCCACTGCCCAGCGGCGGTGCCCTGCACGGCACTCGACTTGATCTGCTCAAAAAGCGCCTTACGCATACCGGGCTTAGTGTAGTTCCCGGCCTCATTCACCTTGGACTTAACCTTACCACCAGCGGCAAAGTTCTTAGGGCGCTTCGATTTAGCGATAGCGCCCATACCACGTGAAGGCAACATTACCGCATCTTGCACTTAGTCTTGCCGGACATGCAGCAGCCATCTGCCTTAGACCGGTAAACCGAGCCGCCTTTTGCCATCTTCATCGGAGCAGCCTTCTTCGTACTACCACCCATCGAATACTTCATGCTTTTCATATCGCCACCTTCCTTAAATTTACGGCCTTTATCAGCCGTCATGAAATCCTTACCAACTGAAACCGGTATACCGACCTTCTTGGCAAACTTTGGGTTATTAGCAACCGCTGCCATAAGTCGATGTTGCGCCGCGCTTTTACTCGGCATCGTTGCCTTCTTTGGGTACGCGGCCTAGCAATTTTTGTACGGTATGGGTTTCATATATACGAATACCCGTCCAAATAATAGTAAACAGAGCACCAATTTCCGGTAGCATATCAGTCAACGCTCCGACCATCGTCGCAACCGAAAGAGCGTCAAAAGTATACTTTATACTATCAACGTATTCTGAGCGCATACTAGCAATTCCACGCCCGCAGGGACTTGTTAATCCGACTGTTAGGGTCTTTCGCGGTCTTAGCTGAGGTCAGTTTACTCTTCATGCCCTCCATACGAGAGCAAAAGGATTTTCGGCGCTTAGCATCTTTTTCTGTTTTAGGCTTCGGCGCGGGGGCCTTCAACCCCGGCTTTCCGGGGTTGGCTTTGTTGTAGGATGCACGGCCTTTTGCATTCAAGCCGCCCTTCGGGTTCTTACCTTCACTACGCTGCCATGCTGGAGTTTTTGCCATAACTCACCCGTAGAATATAGTGTAGTTCCCAGTAGCAGCCGTAGTAATGAAAGGATCGGCCTGAGCCAGAATACCTTCACCGGGGAACGGGATATACGCCGTACCGATAGGAAGCGTAAGCGACAACAGAGTGACGCCAGTAGAACCGCCATCCGTTACAGTAAACGCGCCACCAGCGGTGGTAACGAAATACAGCGCCTTGATACGAACGCGACCGGGTGTACCCAACGCCCCTGTGGCCGCGATTGACGCGGCCCTTACGTCTGTTTGCATAGTCACGGCTACGCTCCCTATCTAGCTATTACGGAGTCGCAGTATAGGTACCGTTCGGGTTACGTACAGCGTAATGGATAACGAGAGTACCCGCGCCCGTACCGCCGCCACCGTTGGACTGCGTGAAGGCAATAATAGCGTCAGTAGTACCGACGTTAGCTACAAGCGACGGATTCGCCGTGCCAAGAGCGATAGTCTGCGTACCGGACAAGCCAGCGAGCAATGTGGCGCTAGTAATCGCCGTACCGTTTACGAAAATCGTAAACGTAGGCGCGGTGGTCGTGTACGCCGTAGTGATGATGTAGCTGACCGAATCGATCAGCGTTCCCGCCGGAACGACACAAAACTGCGTCTGAGCGGTCGTATCAGCATATGCCACGGCTTTGGTCTGCATAACCGAAGTTACGCCGACGTTAGAAATCGTACCTGCGGTCGTGCCGGTGGTGCCTTTTACCGTACCAAGCAGCCACGGGCCTAAATGAGTTGCAGTACCCATGATTATCCTTCCTTATGCACAAGTCGCCGTGTCATTGGTGCATCATCTCTCTAGGAAGCTGATACGGCTGTTGTTACCTAGAATAGTTTCAGATATACGCCTGAACGGGGTTCCAGTCAAGAAAAAAGGGGGCCGAAGCCCCCTTCCGTTTCAGCTAACCGATCAGGACGCGCCTGCGGAGCCGAAGATACCAAGCGGGTCCGACCAGCCGAAGCTGTAACGCTCACGGCTCTTGTAACGGACGTTACCGGTATCGAAATCCCCGTCCATGCTATTAGCCAGCGGGGTACGGACAAAGTGCTTCAGACCGTTCGGTACGTCCGTCAGGAGGAACCAGCCATTGGTATCCGTCAGGAAGTGGTTAACGGTGAAGCCGCCGCTAATTGCGCCCATAGCACGCAGTGCGTTGATGTCGTTGTCGCTGGTGCCGACACGGAGTTCCGTATCCAGCAGCCGCTTAGCGACGAACATCAGGGCGGGCGGCACGATCAGCTTACGGCCCTTGGCGGCGATCAGCAAGCCGCGTTCGTCGGTCCAGCCAGCGATCTGGATGATAGCCGCTTCAAGCGACGTCTCATTCAGGTCGGACTGCGTAGCGAACGTATTGCTATTGGTACCACCCGACACCAGCGGGTGTGCCGTACTGCAGAGCGAGACCCCATCACCACCGGTTACACCAGACGAGAACGCTTGGTTCAGAACACCAGCGGCCTTGACTTGCTTCGTGTAAGCCATCGCACGGGCCAGCGCCTTGGTGTAACGCTTGCTGAGCGAGTCATACAGGTTGTCTTCAACCGCTTCTTCCGTGATGGAGAAGCCGAGAGCGATAGTCTCGTGGTTGTACCGCGAAGTCCATGCTTCTTGTGCGTTGTCGTACTGAATGGCAGTGCCTTCAGCCTTGACCGGTGCAGCCGAGAAGCCCGACAGCTTGGTTTCTTCTTCAAAAGAACGCTCAGAGGTCTCCTGTTCGTAGATCTCTTTGTGCTCTTCACCATACGAAGCGTACTCCATGCCGAACAGAGCGTTCAGGCCGGGGAGCAGCTCCTTCAGAAGTTGCGCGCGTGAAATTGCCATTGTTCACTGCTCCTTATTAAGCGATGTTATAGCGGTGGACGCCAGCGTTCACTTTTACGAGAACTTCAGGCGTAGTGACAACAGCTACTGCCCCAGACACCGCGACGGTCGAAGCCGTTACTGCCAGCGTAGTGGTACCAGTCGTGGTTACCGTCGAAGCTGCCGTAAGGAACGAACCGGTGTACTGGAAACCATTATTGATGATCCGGAAAACTTCCGAACCAGCGGGGATAACCGCGCCAACCGGCAAGCCAGAAACACCCAGCGACGTGGTACCGGTACCCGATACATACGTACCGCTAACCGAATACTGCGTGTCAGGTACCAGACCAACTACACGGAAACCAGCGGTGGAAGCGCCAGCGGCTGTCGCGACGATTACACCGTTACTCGAGTTACCGGTCGTGGTCGAGCCGACAATACTTGCACCCGAGTTACCAACCATGTTGGAACCGACGTTGATGCTGTTTGCCGAACTAATCACCAACGAGTTAGCCGACGCCGTCACGACTGCACGGAACACTGCGTCCGGATCGTCTACGACATAAGCAACTGCGTCACCAGCGGCAGTACCAGCGGGCCAGTATTGCGAGAACGTAGTCTGCTTAGTCGCCGGGTTGGTGAACTGGCAGCCCGCAAAGAATCCAATAATCGTGTTGGTCGAGTTAACGGGCAGGGTCGGCAACGTAACCGAACCAGTCGTCAGCGTGACCGGGTCGCCAAAGAAAATGCTAGTGTTATAGGCATTGTCGATCCGGTACATACGGGTGGAACCTGCATAAGGTTGCCCGCCAAGCAGATTAACCGCCTTGTAACCATACGGCCTATCAATCGTAGGGTATGCCATGAGTTACTCCAAAAATTAAGATCTATTCCCTCGTCCGAACGATACGCCAGACTTACGCTCGTTAAAAAGCGGCATCCGCTCGTCGTTCGTACGCATGAAGTTGTTGTCCACGGCTTCCATCTGAGACGAGGCTTGACGGCTGTAATAGTCATTACGCTGCCGAACCATCTCTTCAGGGGCCTTGCACAGAATCAATCCACCAGTCTCAACATTGCCGCTGCTATTGCCCGGAATGTTAAGCTCAGGATGGTCTACGGCTTTTACCGCAACCCACCCTTCTCTGAACTTTGCGGACGTATTCATCGGATCAGGTGATCCCATCAGGGATGTCCGTACCCACCTGAACTCCCAGCCGGGTTGCGGCTTGGGGCTTGGGAGCGTTTCCGGAGGACGCCACATCGGTACACGTTCAGCGGCGGTCCTATCGTCTACATCTCGATTAAGTCGATTCTCAGCCATTGTCGGCCTCCAGCTTAATAAGTTCTCGTGCGTACGCTTCGTTGGTCAGGCCAAGTCTCTTGGCGATGGCCACTTGCGACGGTGTCAGGCGGACCTGACGCGGCGCGGTTCCCCGCGTTACTGGAGCTACAACTGTAGCTGCCTTGCGTACAGGAGCTTTGCTCCTGACAGGTTCGGCGTCTTCAAACCGTTCTGGAAAACGCCTACGAATCGTCTCATCAATGCTGCGATAGTAATCGTCACTACGCGGATCGACGCCCGACCGGACCAATTTTTCATGCAGGCCATACGCGAGGGCGGTCATCTCCTCATCTGCACCGAACCAAGAATTACGCGCTCTCCAATCTTCAGCCTTTTGATCGACTACACGGGAGGGCGCAGGCGGTGCCTGTACCTGATTTGTATTTTGTACACTTGTATTATCGCTTTGTAAAGTGGGCTGGAATCTTTCCACCTCTTTAATACGAAGTTTCGCATCAGTCAGGGCTTCCTGTGCGTCCGTAATAAGCTCCGCATCCCCAGACTCATACGCATTTCGGAGTTTTTCTTTTGCGGCGGCCAGCTCCAGATTAGCGGCCTTGGTCACTTCGCCAATAAATACCTGCTCACCAGCACCAAGCTGTTGGCGCAGTTGCTTGTTTTCCTCATACGCCTGCTGCGCAAAACGTAACGCTTCTTCACGTTCACGCGCTACCCGCTCTTTCTCACGGCGCTCGTCGTGCCAGACCTTTTTCATCTGGCCCAGACGCTTCTTAACCTTTTCGGAATACTCCTCAAGGTCGTCGTTATCCAACTCCTCCACGATGTTTTTGGGGAGTGGTACGCGGCCACGGTCTTCTTCCGGTGTGTCGTCTACGATCTCAATCTCGATATCGTTTTCGGACTCAGCGGTCGTATCAAGCTCATCAGGAAACTTAAAGGCATCGGGCATGATTAACTCCTTATGCGCGGCTCAATCCGCGTGGATCTTCGACAACGGCCTCCACCGTATCGTCGTTGATGATGCGCCACTCGGTCCCATGCAGTTTGATCCGCGTACCGGAGTACGGGCGCACGAGAACGAAGTCGCCTTCCTTGCACCAAGGGCCGGAGGGGAACCGCGTCTCATCCTTGTAGGCCATATCGCCCAGCTTGACGACGAACAGAACCGTAGTGGTCTGCTCCTCAACGCGCTTGGTTTCTTCGACCTTGATGATGCCGCTCTCATACTCCGATTCCATTTTCGGAACCATGCAGAGAATACGATAGCCTTTGGGATCAGGAAGTTGCTTAGCTTTTTTCTCAGCCGTATCAAGTGTCTCAGCGACAGAAATATCACTCATCTGCGTCATTCTCCAGACGTTTTGCAAGGTCGTTTATGGTTAGCGTTGCGAAATCGAGACCCTGAACGATTCCACAAAGGCGTTGATAATCTGCGTAGTCCTTGACGCTACCGCGCGTCAGGTGCTCCGTTATCGAAACGCGCTCTTCTTTCAACTTGGAAGCCAAGTATTCAAGAGCGTTGTTGTAGGACATTAGGTAGTTTCTTCCTTATCTTCGTTAGATTCAGGCTCTTCAGCCATCTCTTCAGTCTCCGGCTCTTCAGCCGATGGTGCAGCAAGCTGCATTTGCTTTAGCTTAACCTCGGCTTCACGTATCGAGCCTTGATCAGCCATGTTTGCAGCATCAAGCTGAAGCCGAACCGCATTCAGTTGTTGCTGTAGTTCTTTCAACCTAACCACATCCGCCATGTCGGCGGCTTCGATCTGCAGGCGCAGGGCTTCCAGTTGTGTCTGGGCCTTGGCCTGTGCTTCTCTCAGGTTCAAATCAGCTGCGCGCTGAGCCGCGTCAGTAGTTGTCTTGTTCTGGTCCGTGACGATCCTCGCCTGAACCTCTTGTGCCCGCAGCGCCAGCTCAGCCTTCTTGACCTCGGAGTTAAGTTTCAACTCCTCTACCTTCAGGTCAGCCAGCTGCTTCTTGATCTGCAGGTCAGCCTGCTGCATCTGCACGAGCGGGTCTTGCAACTGCTCTTGAGCTTGCTGGGCTTGTACCTCGGCTTGGTCCTTCTGCAGCAGCCGTGCAGCAGCCTGTGCAGCCATCTGGGAGAGCTGCACTTCGATCTCAGGCGGCAACCGACCGATCTCGTCGTCCTCGTTCTCGAAGTCCGGCGGCGGGGGTAGCGCAGCACCCAGTTGCTTCTCGATCTCCTTGCGGTACTGGAACGCCACGTGCTCCATGATGTGGGCTGAGGCCGCCGCTTGGATGGCCTGCGCCTGCGGATTCTGGCCGATGATCGCCGCAATCTTCGGGTCCTGCATGGCCGACATGTGGACCTGCAGGTGTGCCTCGTGGTCTTGGTACAAGAACGCCTTGACCGGCTTACCCATCATGACTGCCATGTTCTCGGACACCGGGTCCATGGGCTTCTGGTCGTCGTTGATCGGTACCAGCTTCTCAGCATTCTTGACGCCCAGCGTCTCAATCATCTGTCGATGAAGGAGGGGCAAGTTATAGATCTGCGGAGCAGACTGCGCGAGCTGCATCACTGCTTGGTACTGCACCACACGCTGGGCCAACGTCGATGCATTGGGGTCTGAGACAGGGATGACGTCTACTTGATCATAGTCCGACTGTTTGGCAGCCGCCTGTCCGATGTCCGGCTGATAGTTGTACGAGACAGGCGTGTTGTCCCGGATGATCAGCGCGAGGAGCTTGAACTCCTGTTTCATCGTGTAGTGGATGCGCGCCTGTACAGCGGACATGACCTTGAGCGTACGCTCAAGGATGGCCAGCGTCGTACCGACCGGAGCCTGCGACGACATGTCGGAGATCTTGATGTCAGCTGCAGCAGCGAACTGCTTACCTTCGTTAACGATCCGATCCATAAGGGCAGCCAGAGTCTGGCTAGGCTCTTTATATGGCAGCGGCAGGATGTTGTCCCGGATCGCACCAGACGGCAGATCAACGTCCCTGAACTCACCGGGGGCAATGGGCGTATCGTCGTTCTTGACCCGCATCCCACGGGCCTTGAGGCCGCCGGGGAGGTTAGACAGCGTGCCCGCATCGACCAGCTGACGGAGAAGAGAAGTCGCCGCCTGCGTGTGGCCGCCGATCAGGTGAATCAGGCCGAAGTAGTAGAACCCAAAGCCGGGAATGTAGCCGTAGTGAACGAAGTGCTGCCGTCGCTGTTTGACCTCATCGTCCTCAAGCCAATTCCGGCGCACGGCCAGAACAGTCGAGGTACCTTTCTCAATAGTGACGACATAGGGTAGGGCGATCCCAGTTGGACGACCGTCTTCATCCTTATCTTCATAGCCTTCCAGATCAAGATCGACATGCATCTCCAAGATCTGAAACCGGTCATCCAAGGAAGCCGAAAAGCCTTGGTCGATGGCTTTCTGCTTCTCCACTTCGTCCATGACGCGCTGGGGATCACCCAAGTCGATATCACGGTAGAAGCCCGCAACCTGCAGTTTACGCAGGTCATTCCTCGTCTTGCGCATGCGGTGAGTAACCCGCTCCGCAGACTCAAGGTTCGCCGCCCCATAGGGCACAATGATGTCCTCTGCACCGATGAACAGCGCCGTCTGGCGTTGCAGAGATGGGTCATAATATATTTTCTTGAACGCATTACCTGACAGACACAGGCTCATCAGCATGCGCTCGTGCTCCGGGCGATACTCCTGCATCACCTCGGTCAGCTGATAGTTCATGTCCTCCTGCACGCGCTGTGCAGCGGCGGCCTTCTCAGGCGTCTCTTTGCCTACAATCTTGGACCGTACCGGACCCGCTGCCGGGAACGTCTCCATGATCGTCTCAGACTGGAACTTGATCGCGCTCTCCATGAGCAGGGGGTGATACACCCCGCATGCTCCGGGCCACGGCTCGCTACGCTCCTCATACTTGAGGCCAAGCAGCTTCAGACCTTTTACGTACGTATCCAGCCAGTCTTTGCGCGACGACAGATCATCCTCGTAATCACCAAGCAGGTCACTCGCAAGCAGCTGCAGGGCCTGCTCATCCATCTCTTCAGCGAGGTTGCTGTCGAAGTCTTCTTTGTCCTCGTCTTCTTTCTCCATATGGAAAGAGAAACCGGGCCCCTGAATGGTCAACTCCTCGGGATCTACGATCTCGATTTCAATGGGTTCCTCATCCGCCAAAGAGCCGAGGCCCATGGGAGCCGCGTACAGAGCCTTATCGACAGCCATTAACGTCTCCTCAACCGCGCCGTATTCTTAGCGGGGTCATACTTATACTCGGATGGACGCCTACCGGAGCGTTTTGCCGCGCGGTCTATTGCCCGCTCCTCGGCTGTCATCGCATCGCGCTTGTGGCCTTCAGCCGTCAGTTTCCCAGACTCAGTCATGTGGCCACGAGAGATGAGGATGGCTCTGGCCTTGCCCTCATCTCCAACCTGCGCGGTTAGCCGCTTCAGCAAACTGTGGCGGCCCATGTGTTTCTGCGTGGCCATAGGCGTGTCAGACTTCTTCTTTCGTCTTCGTCGTGTAGGACTTACCACGCCACGTGAAAGTCTTTGCGCCAGCTTTGCGGTAGTGGGCAAAGGCTTTTCCGAACGACTCTTCATCCATATTCCCAAAACGCCTCGGAGATTTCATAGGCTTGGCTGGACGAGCAGGGGGTGCCTCCTGAACAGTCACCTTGGGCGTACGCTTAGACGCTACCGGCTCTTTACGAGTAGCGTTCGCTTTACGTTCTGCAGCCGTCATGCGGCGCGGGCCTTCTTCTGAAGCCTGACTTCTGGCAAAAGTAACACGTGAAGGAGTTGCGGTGCCTGAAGATCTCGTTGGAGTCCTTGAAGAAGCCGTGGCCGTAGGAGCGGCAGGCGACGCAGCGCGGCGAGGAGCGGTAGCGCCACGAGCGCGGCGTGAAGTGGGCTTTGATTTAGAGCCGTCGAACAGCTTACTCCGCAACATATCGAAGAGGGCGGTATCAGAGCCGTCTGATCCGGGTTTACGGGGCATATCTATCTCCTAATAATACCCCCGTGACATAGCACGGGAGGATTTGAACCACTGGATCGGTTCTGGCTCGTCTGACGGCAAGCGGATAAACCCGCCCTGACGGAACCTCATTAACGCCAACGTCGTAGAGTCTACCAAGTCATCATTACGACCGGCAGGAAAATCGTTACACTCCTCTACAACTTCTCTAGCCCAACGTCTGTCCGGAGCCCACACGAGTCCAGCTGCGAACAGATCCGTCACGGCATTCACTCGCGAGATCTTGTCTTGACCTCTTCCGGGCGTAAACTCCATCAGCGGCACACCCATCCGCCTCATCTCTTGGTACAGCGCCGCACCGTTGGACTTCTTCTCAACGATGAAGCTATCTGGCTCCCACTCTTTATACTCCTCCAATACTAACGCTTTAAGCTCTGGAAACTCCAGCCGCTCCTTGATGGCGTTGAGCAGGATGATGTTGTGATTGTTGGTCTCCTCATTGTAGAAAACCCCCCAGACAGTCAGCGCGTTGTAGTCCGCCCGGTTATTCTTCTCCTGTGCGGCGTCCAGCGCCATGATGATGAATTCGCAATCAGGTGGGGAGTCCTGCTCCCAGACCTGCCACCACTCGCGTTTGATCAGCGCACCCTCTTCGGCGGTGGGCTGCTGCATGTACTGCGCCTGCCAATACCGGGGATCCATCGACGCTTTCTTGGCAAGCAGCTCGTCCAATGACCAAAAGTCAGGCCACAACGGCTTATCGTTCAATATGGCCGGAAACTCGATGACCTCCCATTGGTCAGAGTCATCGTTCTTGGTCATGTGGTCTATAATTTGTCCAGTAAGGTCCAGCTTACTCCATCGAGTCATGACCACGATGATGGCCCCACCCGGCATCAGACGCTGTACCGGGCCTGACTGGAACCATTCCCACGCCGGGTTGAATACATCAGCACGTCCCTGTTTCGCCTCCTGTTCGGAGTGGGGGTCATCAATAATGAACAGATCCGCGCCTCGACCAGCCAACGCACCGCCGACACCAATGGCGAAATACTCGCCATTATAGTTAGTGCCCCACCTCGACGCTGATTTACTGTCCGCCTGTAGCTCTACATTAGGGAAAATGTCGTGATAAAGGTCAGCCCCCACTAAATTCCGCACCCGACGACCGAAATTAACCGCCAAATCCGCCGTATGCGAGGCCATAATGACCTTTTTCTGTGGATATTTGCCCAAGAACCACGCCGGAGCCAGATAAGAGATCATCTCCGACTTGCCATGACGGGGGGCGATATTAACAATCACCCTTTTCTTCTTGCCTTCGGCAATTTCCTCGAAGATTTTGGCCAATCTTCTGTGATGGGGGCCTACGATATACCCGGGATATACGTGCTGAATGAAATCCAGAAAGGATTCTTTGCCTTTTTGCTGAGTAAGCTGCGTCGTGTACTGTTTTAACAGGTCAGCGACATGTCTTTTCTGCTTATCAGGGAGTGTAGGCAGGGCTTTCTGCAGTGCAGTGATATGCGCGGGGGTTAATTTAGCCGCTAAAGCACTCATTCCGGCTCTACCACGGCATATTCGACGTATTCCGCGTCATCGACACTGATCCGCAGGGCTTCAAGCGTAGAAAGAAGCTCTTTCTCCACTTCTTCCATGGGTTTTACGACGTGGGTAACCTCAGATCGACGCTTGAATGCATCGACACCGTCAATATCACCGAGTTTTGTCAAAGCAGCGATACGATCTTTAGCACTCGTAGCCGTTTCAATCTCGTTAATCAGCCTATTAACCACATACATCTTGAGTTCAGATAGCTCATCGACTAACTGAACCTTATGTTGGGTAATCATCCCGGCCAAATAGGCCATGGTTTCATTGGGATAATTGGCAAAATCCGGGCGAATTGACGGGTCTTGCATCATCTCTTTGGCAATTGACATGGCTCTGCTCTGATCGTCTTCTGTCGGCACAAGCGCCTGACCTGTAGCATCGGACAGGAGCTTTATAGTCCTAGCGCGCATCGCCAATTCATCAGCTGGCGACAACTCAGGCATGGCCATACCCGCTGATATAGGCAGCGGGATGTCTGTATCAATGTCTGGGATCAGATATGTTGTCATTTTGCGCTGTCTGGGCCTACCTATTCTTCAACAACTACTCCCTGTAGCTGCTCCTCAGCCTGTAGTTTGAGTTTGATCAGCAGGGGGTAGATCCCAGTCTTGGTCGGCAGGTCCCCGAGCAGAGACAGGATGGTGTTCAGCTCGTTAAAGGATACAGACAAGGTCAGGACTGGGTCTTGGTTTTGCATAGGCTCAGGCCCAAGGCAGCGGTGACCCAATAATCGGCGGGTTAGTTTTGCTATCAAGCAGCGCCTGCACTTCTGTCTCCAGCGGGTCTTTGATGCCTTCAGCCCATGCCCAACCAAGCACGTCAGCCTCAGTCAGATCTGCGTACGGAATAAAGGGGTCACCGGGGCCACCGAACCCAACGCTAGTAGTAATAGACGCGCTATCGCTGTTACCAGAGGCTGTAACACGAACACCAGCCTCAACTACACACAGGGGCGGCGTAGCCGTAGACGAAGTGGTATTCAGCCAATCAACAGACCATACGATGCTCATAGCAAGCTCCTATATATAGAGGAAGTGGCTAGATCATACATAAAAATAATTAGATTGCGAGTGGTGCGTCAGCATGGAACCAAATTGACAACCGGGGGGTGTTTTAGGGAAGGGGGTGGTGATTTGTGCGGATTATTGTGTATTGTGCGCGCACACGGAGTCCCAAAAAATATAGGGGGGTACCCCCCGGGTGGGGGTCCGCCCAGCCAGAAAACGACCCCGCTCCGCGCCGCCCGCGCCGTGGTTTGCGCCGCCCATGAATCCCAATGGAATCAATAGGTTACGCGTTTGGACCACGGTCCAAACCATACGTATTGACGACTGGTCTAGAACATGTATGATTGATGCACCGTCGCATTCCGCGACGGACAAAGGAGACTGAAAATGGCTAAAGCAAAAAACACGTCCGCCCTCGCAGCCGCTCTGATGGGCGCGCAGTCCGAGCCCGTACAGGCGGCCAAGCCTACTGCGCCCGAATGCATGCGCCGTGGTGGCGCGGAATGGGGGCGGCGCATCGCCGAAGCATCGGTGGCGCTTTCGGTAGTCGCGCATGAATTCCGCATCTTATTGGCCAACGTCGGGCATTCGGGCTCGCTTCCGGAATGGAAAGAATTCGGCGCAGTGCTCGATGCCGCACGTGGTCGGCTGGACTCGGAATCGCTGATCGTGGTGCCCAGTCGCGACGATATCGCGCGGGGTTTCATCGAGCGCTTAGATGAGCGCTACATGGGCCCTGATGCAGCTCTCGGCGGCGAAGCATATGCGCGACTGGTACGCGCTGCGGGCGAAGTCGGTGCGCGGCGCGTGGCGCTGATGGACACAGCGGGCTTCGTACAGCTGTGCCGCGCAGATGAAAAGCGGAAAGATGCGCTGAAGGCGCTTCGCGCTGAGGCGCAACGTCGGATCAGCAATGCGTGGCGCTCTGTGGTAAAGGCAGACAAAGAAAGCGAGGCGAAGCGCGGCGCTCGCGCAGCGTCTACGCTGTCTGATCGAATCCGCAAGGCGCACCCAGCGGACTTGCTGGACGTCACCAAAAAAGCCGGGCTCGCACTACCGGCTGAACTAGTCAAGGCGCGCAATGCGTATCTGAAGGCGCTCGACGCGTACGCTGACACCGTGGTCGGCTGACCGCCATCGGGGGCCCTTGCGGGCCCCCACCTTTACCCCGCCGCAAGGCGGGGTTTCACACCAGTTCTGTGTGCGCGCGTGCGTGTGCTGCGTTTTGGACCGTGGTCCAAAATTTGTTTAACCACGTAGACCCACCGCACCAGTTCTGTGTGTGCGCGTGCGCCTCCATGTTAGGCGTGTGCGCCAATTTTTGAAAAACTCCCCGCAAACTGTGTTGGCTCGTATGTTATATGTATGCCGCGTAGAGTTTTTGAAAAAATTAAATGAAGTCTCGGCCTAACGTAATGTGAGTGGTACTTAACGTGATAGCCCATTAAATTTTTTCCAAAAAGTTGTTTTGCCTTTTGGACCACGGTCCAAACGATAAAGCGAAACTTCATCTAATTTTTTCAAAAGGTATGGTTAGTGAAACTGAGCATGTAACTTAGCCATTCAGAAAAAATGACACAACTTGTAACGTCTGTTCGGCTGTTTTCGCAAAAAACCTCGCGGCACAAATTTAATCAATAACTTAAGGGTAAAATGGACTTGAAAAAATCCGGGGTTTTTAACAAGTGACACAGCCTAGTATGTATACCCTATACGTATTCGTGTATAGTTAGAAAAAATGACACAGCTGGAATCAATGACTTACGTAGGGGTGTAGGTTACTTGTAATTAACAAGCCGTTGGATGTGTCAACTGTGTCACTTGTGTCATGGTTTTAAGTATATATGGCTTGTAACAATCGCAAAAATGAGCACGCGAGGGCAGGCAGCAGGCGCAGGCGACATCATCACCGCTCAGGGAATATCCTCTTCAAAAATCATGACACAATGACACAACATACATATTTATAAGTATAGCGCGCTATATGAATCAAGGACTTACAAGCCCCAATACGTATAAAACCTTGTACCATTAGCTTACTTACAATTTTGACACAACTGACACAGTAAAGTTAGGTGACCAAGCTCCCTTCTCCCTGCAAATCCTGCCGCTTGACATAGAACTATACATATGAGATAATGTACTCAATGGCCCAGACCGTCTGCGCCAGACGCAAAAATAACTTTTGGACCGTGGTCCAAAAAACGGAGAATGACATGACTGCACAGATCGAGATCACGGACACGTTCGCAGGCGAAGCGAACTACTGCTGGGTAAAGCGTGGCAGCACCACTGCCCGCTCGCGACGCGGTATCGTCTCCGCTGTAAAAAATATAGCTGGTTGGGCAGGCTGGTGCCGTGTGCGCGTCGAGGACTGCGGGGACCTGATGATTGTGCGCCCTACGGCATCGTCGGGCGTGTGCCAGATCGCGTTCGTAACGTGGGAGTGAGAGCGATGAGTAACAGCTACACCTGCACCTGCGGTGCCCACGTGCCACCAGCACGCTACGTTCTGGGATACAAATTATGCATGCCTTGCGGGGAGCGCGAGGCCAGAACAGTCACGCACTGCATCGTGCCCATGCACAAGTCAAACTACGTGCCGATCAGCAACCTGCAGGACTTGCGCGAACTGAACCCGAAACGGCAGGCCAGATAACGGAGAGCCAGACAAAACAAAAACCCCAGCAAAAACAACGACTTGACATAGAACCATACATATGAGACAATGATCCTCAGTGGGGCAGTACGTCTGCCCCACAGTGCAAAACAAATTTTGGACTGCGGTCCAAAAATCAAACCAAACGGAGCTGAGAACATGAACACGAGCAACGCACACAACATCGTCACCTTAGAAAAGCCAGCCCACGTCACGGACCTGCGGTCCTCGGGCATTCTCGTCACCTGCCTGATGCACTCGACCACACTCACGGTCACAGACAAGCAGGCGGGCAACGACGTGGCCGACCGTGTGGGTGCATCACGTCAGTCTGTGGAGCTGCGCAAGAAGCTGGCGGGCAACATGCCCCAGTTGAAAGACCTGCAGAACATGCGCCAGACAATGTACAACGGACTGAAGGCGCTGACCTACGACTGGGCGGGCGACAGCAAGTACCTGCCGAGTCCACGGTTCGAGGCATTCGCACAGTGGTGGTCCGACCTGCAGAAGCAACACGCAGCCGCCAAGCAAGCGTTCCTGCAAGCGTGGCCAGATGTCGTAGCAGCAGCTGCCTTCGAGCTGGGCGATCTGTTTGATCGCAACGACTACCCATCGGCTGAGTCATTGGAAAACAAGTTCTACATGGAACTGATCCAGTCCGAGGTGCCTGTGGGCGACTTCCGCAACGTGCTGTTCCACGAGGCGCTGGGCGATGCGACAGCGGCGCTGCAGAGGCACGTCAACAACGCAGTCCAAGGCATGCTTGCCCAACAGATGAAGCAGCTGGGCGACGTGCTGCGCAGCCTGAGCAAGACCTGCACGGTAGAACAGGACCCGCAGAACGGCGGGACCAAGGTCAAGCGCGGTCGCCTGTACCAGACGACTGTAGAGAAAGCACTGGAGCTTGCGGATATGTTCGCGACGTTCAACCCAGCTGGGGACGCAGACCTGCGCGAGGCGCGCAGCATGCTGGCAGAGACCTTGCGTGACGTGTCCTACGACTCGCTGAAAGAGAACGACACCCTGCGCACCGAGGTCAAGCGTGGCGTAGACAACATCCTGAACAAGTTTTCGTTCTGAACCGACTGACAACCAAGGAGACCGACATGACACAGAATCACACCAACTACGCACACACCTACCTGCCCAACATCCACGACTGCGCCAAGGCAATACAACGTCACGGCCACGTCAGCACCATCGTCGTGCAGGGCGTACCGGGCGTAGGTAAGACCGGGCTGCTGTCCCTCATCGCAGAGATGAACGGCGACAAGTGGCGACGCGTGGGCGACGAGGCACGAGCGGACGGCTGTGACCGGTGCGCGGGAGACAAGTACAACTATGTCTACATCGACTGCAGCAACCTGCAGTACGGCGACCTGTTAAGCATGGTGCCCGACCGCCAGTCGGGGCAGATCGAGGAGTATGTCGGCGGACTGTTCCGGCTGGACGACCCGCGACCCAAGGTCATCATGTTCGACGAGGTCCTGAAGCTGCCCAAGAGCATGAAGCCCATCGTCACCCGCACCATGCGTGAGCGTACGATCGGGGCGCGGCCCTTCCCGACGGGGACTATTGTCTTCGGTACGTCCAACAACGCACAGGACGGCATCGGTGACTCGACGCAGGCACACGAGGGCAACCGGCTGACCTTCATGCCCATGCACATGACTCGCGAAGTGTGGATGCCGTGGGCTGTGTCGAACAATGTAAACGCCACGCTTCTGGCATGGGTGCAGCTGACCCCGGAACTGTTCGAGACCTACATGACCACGCCGCCTGACAAGCTGGCGCAGAACCCGTACGTGTGGAACCCCAAGCACCCCAAGACATCGTTCGTGTCACCGCGCTCGATGGTCACGGCGTCCGGGTATCTGGATGACAGGCACGTGCTGGGCATGGACCTGACGTTCCAGTTGATCTCAGGCTGCATGGGCGAGGCAGCGGCGGAATCGCTGCGCAGCTTCGTGATGATGGAGTCCGACATGGTGGACGCGGAGGCTATCAAGGCAGACCCGTACGGCGCACCCATACCGGCGAGCAGGATCACACAACTGATCACCCTGTACCGCAGCGTGCACGCCATCGAGACGCAGGACGACCTGTCGGCATACGTGACCTACGTAGGACGCCTCGACAGCAAGGAGCTTGAGACGGCATGGGCTGTGTCTGTAATCGGCGCACCGCAAACAGCTGGGCTGTGCCGCCGCAACAGCTACTTCAAGCAGTGGCGGCTTGAGAACGGCGTGTACCTGCGCAACATCTGAGAGGAGGAATAGGACATGAACATGCTCGCTACCACTACCCACAACACCGCGTCCGGCATGGACGCGGAGACCTTACTCAAGACAGCACACATCAAGATCCTGAACGACCGACGTACCGCAGCACTGGGCGCTGCCATATTACTCGGTGAGTCTTCGATCACAGATGACGTGCCCACAGCCGCTACAAATGGCCGAGACAAAGTCTATGGCAGGGAGTTCATGGACCAGCAGACGCTGCCCCAAGCGGTATACATTGCGTTGCACGAGAACCTGCACGTGCTGAAGATGGACATCACACGCCATCGTGACCTGACGCAGGAGGACGCCCGCCTGTCCAACGTGGCCATGGACTACGTGGTCAACAACATCATCGAGGAGCTGATCGAGGAGGGCGTGCCGTTCATCGCCAGACCGGCCAGCTGTGAGCCGCCGTACGACGTGAAGTTCCGAGGCTGGGACGTGCGGCAGGTATACGAGCACCTGCGCAGGGAGGAGGAAGAGGAGGAAGAGGAGGGCAAAGGCAAGCCCCAGCCAATGGACGCCCACGACGAGAAGGGCGACGGGCAGAGCATGACCCGTGCGGAGGAGGAGCAGCTAGAGCAAGACATCCGCACCGCCATCCACCAAGCAAGCGTCATGGCCGGAGCGGGTGGTGGGAGCATGCCCCGTCAAGTGTTGGCAGCTGTGGCACCGGAGGTGCGCTGGGCAGACGAGATGCAGGAGTTCGTGAGCGATGCCATGCGTGGTGATGACGACATTACGTTCCGGCGCTACGACCGACGCTACATCACTGAGGAGATTTATTACCCAACGACCCACACTGAGCGCGTTGGCGAGCTGCTGCTGTGCATGGACACGTCAGGTTCAACGTACGGTCCCGTGCTGGATGAGTTCATCGGCGCGTTCAAGGCCATGGTGGACATCGTGCGCCCTGAGTGGGTGCGGGTGCTGCACTGGGACGACGGCGTGCGACGAGAGGACATCCTGACCGAGGAGGAGTACACGCAGGACGATCTGAGTACTGTTCTGCAACCCATCGGGGGAGGCGGCACTTGCGTCACACGGGTCAGTGATTACATCATCGAGCACAGCATCCAAGCAGACGTATGCTTGGTGTTCACAGATGGCTACATTGAGTACAACCCGCAGTGGCAGGTAGCGATGCCCACGCTGTGGTTGGTTACGCGTCGAGAGGGGTTCACGGCACCGGGTAACGGTCGAGTCTTGAAAGTGAGGGCGACGTCATGAGGAGATTCGGAGACAATAGCAAACCCGCTAAGTTCATCATGGAGGACGTGCTGCTGATCGCAGCCGTCATCTTGGCGGTGTGGTTTGGTAAAGAGCTAGCTGCAGGAGTGTTCGATGCGTTTGACAGATGGGGTGCAAAATGAGGCTAATCGGAGAACGCCATGAAACGTATTAAAAATCAGATCCAAGTCGGCGACCTCGTCACAGTTGATGACCTCCCAGACGCGACTGTGTTTGAGGTGATTGAGGTCAACGCGCCGTGGTGCCTGCTGATCGACTCCGCACGAAAAGGGATGAAGCAACGACCGCAGGAATTCTTTACCGAACTGCTAACGATCAAAACCGCTGATTGACTGAGGGAGGGCTAGATGAAAACCCTCGACACGGAGTGGCCGCGCCTGCTAGTCGAAGCAGTGCGCGGAGCAGATAACATAGTTAGTACAAATAAGTTATGGGCGGTGTCTACTGACAGGCACCGTGAGCTGGAGTCCTTTGCCGGTACGCCGCTGACATGGAAAGAGGCAGCCGCATGGGAGTTCCTGCTAAGTAGACCGAAGTACCACAAGTGAGGATGACAAAATGAGTGAGTATATGTACAGCGCGTTTTTCCACGAGACTTACCCGGCTGATGAGAATGCACGGCGCAAGCTGGTCCGGTCTAGCTTATGGCCCTTAGTTGAGGCGGTGTCGCTTGCGACCGACCGTAAGCTCAAGATCATATGGGATGATGTGCAGGTCTATACAGGTCTCTTTCTCAATGGCGGCCTAGACAACGAGCCCCTTACCGAGACGCATGTGCGCATGTCGTTTCATGACGGCGATGGCGGCGTAGAAATTATTTCAGAGAAGTGTGGGACGACAACCTTCACAGTTCGTCTGATAACACCCGGGCGCGAGCCATCCGATGAGTACCAGTGCCGCGCCGTAGGTAAATCAACCTCGCGTCTTGTGGCCCTGATCAAGGACATCAACGCACCCAAGCGCAAAGTGCGTAGGATCGGGTATCTACTGCACAGGATGCATACAGTCCACGCGGCCAGAAGCAGTCACGCGCACTCTGCCATGTTCCGCATGTGGGTTGCGCACAGGCGCAACCTGTCTGAGCAGCTTTTGCGCAACACGGATCTGAACAAGATCGGGGCACCCATCATGGGTACCATGTCTAGTTCAAACAGACTTATGCGTGATCTACTGCACGTAGCGGATGGACGTGCTGATCTGTTCAGAGTTGAGAGTATGCGGCAGATCAGAGAGCTAGCCTCAATGCTCGAAGATCATGAGGAAGCTGAGGCTACATTCATGTCCAAAATGGATGAGATGTATGCGTCAGGCCCACGGTGGGTTGTTGTGCCAGTCTTCATCACGGGGTCTGACCGCAGATTGCGATCAATGCCGCATAGCCCGACGCGTACGAGCAATCAGATCCTGATTGGATACACCGTGGCGAAGTACATGATCACTCATGACTTCGATGTAGTGGACAAGGAAGACTCTAGGCCAAAGTTCAGCGAGCTAATTCCGCCGACCTTCTACCAACTGGACTGCATGCCGGAGTACATGCGCACTGATCTAACCGACGCCCTACTGTTCGCAGGCATCCACGCCAAGCAGCAACCACACCTGACGTGGGCGGTAGATACAGATCACCATTTGCCAATGCCCACCTATGCAACGGTGAGGATGCAGCAAGAGAACCTTGTTCTCACGTTCGAGGAAGTAGGGGCGGCCTTCTCCGTTTGGCTAACCCATGGTTTTCCATGCTTGGTTGCGTCGGTTGATGCGGCACCGGTGGCGGAAGAATGACACCAGAAGCTAGGGTAAAGGCTAAGGTTAAAAAGATTCTGAAGGAGCTGGGCGCGTACTACGTCATGCCAGCAACCGGAGGCTTTGGTAATTCTGGCGCACCGGACTTCGTGGTGTGTCACCAAGGGCGATTTTTTGGTATAGAGTGCAAGGCCGGGCGGAACACGACAACCGCCCTACAAGATCACAATCTGTATCAGATCCAGAGAGCTGGCGGTACGGCACTGATCATCAATGAAACCAATGTCGATGAGTTAGAAAAGGAGTTAATGAAGTGAATCTGCGGAACAAAGTCATCTCATGTATCGAACAAGGTATGGGAGTAGCAGACACCGCCAAGAAGACAGGCGCATCTAAGGGCTATATCTACACGCTGCGCAGTGAGATGAACAAGGCCAAGAACAAGGCCAAGAAGCCAGAGACCCAGACAGTCGCGGATGGGGTGAACAAGGCGGACAAGGCGGACATGGTTAACAGCCCCGTGCATTACCGCGTAGGTGGTATTGAAGTCATCGACTTCATCGAGGCTAAACGTCTCAGCTATCACCTTGGTAACGTAGTGAAATATGTATGCAGGAGTGAGCACAAGGGTGAGCAGCTGCAGGATCTGAAGAAAGCGCGCTGGTACCTTGAGCGTGAGATCCAGAATTTGGAGACCGCATCATGAGCGAACACGAGCGCATGGAGCAGTTCTTTGAAGCCAATGCAGGCAAGGCGTTCCCTGAGTACTTCAAGTGCTTCTTCAACTGGAGCAAGACAGAGGACGGAGAGTACAAACGAGCGGCTGCGCAGATGTTCTGGGCTGCGTGGCAAGCTGCACAATATGGCAGCGTAAAATAAGAGCAAGATGATGGATCTGAAAAACAGACTCCACAAGGACATTCGGGCCGTACTGGATCAGTGCGGCCATCCTTGGGAAGCGAAGCCCGGTAGTACACATATAAAAATTATCTTAGCGGGTAGGATGGTAGGTATTTACCCGCTGGGCAGTAGCAGTAAATTAAGTGCGATGGGTGCGCAGCGCGCAGTCTTTAACACGATCAGTCAAATCAGAAGAACAGTAGCAGAGTTGGATGCGAAGGCAGGCGTAAACAATGTTAGTAACGATAGACTTTGAGACCTTCTACTCCAAGGACGTAGGCTTCAAGAAGCAGACCACTGAGGAGTACATCAACGATCCGCAGTTCCATGTCATCGGCATGGGCATCAAGATCAACGACGGCGAGACGCGGTGGGTGTCCGGTGACGACGCGGTGCGTCGGGAACTGGTGCGGATAGACTGGTCCACAAGCGCCGTATTGGCGCACAACACGCTGTTCGACGGGGCCATCCTGTCATGGCGGTTCGGCGTTGTCCCAGCCTTCTACTTCGATACATTGTGCATGGCACGTGCGATCCACGGCGTCGATGCTGGCGGGTCTCTGGCTGCGCTGGCTACGCGTTATGGCATTGGCCAGAAAGGTGATGAGGTAGTCAACGCGCTCGGCAAGCGCCTGTGTGACTTCGATGAAGAAAGTCTGGCTCGGTATGGTGAGTACTGCATCAATGATGTGGAGCTGACATACAAACTTTTCCACAAACTGGCTGCAGGGCTCCCTGAATCTGAGTTAGATCTAGTAGACATGACATTGAGGATGTACACGCAACCCGTATTTCAGATCAACGAACAGCTGCTACTGGACAGACTCAAGGCTAAGGCTGAAGAGAAACGCGCGCTGCTGGGTACACTGACTGACGTGCTGGAATGCACTGAGGAAGAACTGTCTAAGAATCTTTCTAGCAATCGTAAGTTCGCTGACGTGCTGCAAAGGTTCGGCGTGCCTGCCCCCATGAAGACCAGCCCCACGACGGGCAAAGACACCTACGCGTTTGCCAAGAACGACGAGGAGTTCATCGCGCTGCAGGAGCACGAGGACTTTGCTGTGCAGCAGCTATGCGCTGCGCGTCTGGGTACTAAGTCTACCCTCGAAGAGTCGCGCATACAGCGGTTCATCGACGTAGGCAGGCGCAATGGCGGCAAGATACCTGTGCCGCTCAAGTACTACGGCGCGCACACGGGGCGTTGGGCTGGCTCTGATGCGATAAACTTCCAGAACTTGCCTAGTAGAGATAAGACCAAGAAGGCGCTCAAGAATGCCATCGCAGCACCAGATGGTCATGTGGTCATCAACTGCGACTCATCACAGATCGAAGCACGCGTGCTGGCATGGCTGGCTGGGCAGAATGACGTGGTGGGGCAGTTCGCGCGTGGAGAGGATGTGTATTCGATCTTCGCGTCGAAGGTCTATGGGTTTGAGGTGAGCAAGGCGCACCCGACTCAGCGTTTCGTCGGAAAAACCTGCGTACTCGGGTTGGGATACGGTACCGGCGCAAAAAAGTTACGTCATACGCTAGCTACGCAACCCCCCGGCGCTGATGTCAGTGACGACGAAGCGCAACGGATGGTGGAGCTGTACAGGACCAATAACAGCAAGATCACAGACCTGTGGTCGGACTGCGGCGTTGCGCTAAGAAGTATTATGGGCTGGGACAAAAAGTCCGTACGTACATATCTTGGCGAACAGGACTGCGTGATCATAGAAAGAAAAGGCGTCCGCCTGCCAAACGGTCTACACATCCATTACCCTGACCTGCAGGAGCGGGACCGCCAGCTGATCTACAAGAGCCGTAAGGGCGTTATCCCAATCTGGGGTGGCGGCGTCACCGAGAACGTGGTGCAGGCGTTGGCAAGAATCATCGTCGGTGAACAGATGCGGTGGATCTCCCGTGAGTTCCGCGTCGCCCTGACCGTGCATGACTCTGCCGTACTTGTCGTGCCCAAGTGCGATCTGGACGCAGCCAAGGAATACATAGAGTTGTGTATGTCTACACCACCAAGCTGGGCCGCTGGCCTACCCGTGGCCTGTGAATTGACGTACGCCGAGACATATGGGGAGTGTTGAGTGCGAGGGAATTGGTGCGTACATATGAGTCTTGAGCAAGCCTGCCCTGAATGCAGGATCGACGCGCTGCTCAGGGACAAGGAGTGCATGCGTGAGGCCATACGGGAACTGATCATGGTTGGTACGTCGCGACCTAGCGACTGGTGGATGGCGGTAAGGAAAGCATATGAGTGTTTGGAGATCACGAATGAGAAGACGTAAAAATATAGATACCGAAGCAGGTGAAGGTTGGTACATCGTTCCTACGATCCATGGTCCGCGTATACACATTAAGCGCGAAGCACCCGAAGACTACATCCTTGGACCGTATGAAACGTACTTACAAGCTGACTCTGCGTTTGAAGGTTGGCAGAAACGAATCAAGAACAAGGAAGAGGCTCAGAATTACATTGGGTGTGGTTGGGTTCTGTTGGCGGTATCCGCTCTGATTTGGGGGGCCATAGGGTGGTTTCATGGACTTTAGTTTTCGCTGAAAAGCGCAAGATCGTAGGCAAGCCCCCAGCGAACAAGAAGTTTCCCGGCGTAGACAAACTCCGCGCGATGTTAAAGACGATGCCGTCCAAGCCGATCGCAGAGGAACTCGGCGTGACTCAGCACACGATCACTAACTGGGTAGTGCGTTACCACCTGCAGGGGATATCGCCGTTCATAACGATACGTGCGAAGAAAAAGAAAGCGGAGGAGGCGCAGGCCGAAGAAGTAGAAACGGTAGCGGTCAGAGAGTACACCGGCAACATGATGTACAAGTGGGCCAAAGTAAAACTTAGTAAAGCACAGGAGATCAACGGATGGTTTCGCAGGATGCCTATCTGACTCGGCGCGGTATCCACCACCCGCGCGCCAAATTGACAGAGCACGATGTCCACCTGATCCGCGCCCTCGGCGCTGAAGGGTTGAGTCATCGGCAGTTGGCAAGAAAATTCGAGGTTAGCAAACGCGCGGTCGAGGCTGTCTTGACCGGGCAGAGTTGGAGGCATGTATGACAAAAGAAGACATCACCCGCATGGCGGTGAAAAAGGGAACTGCAATGAACACGATCAACGTTAATGGCGTCGAATATCGCTCAGTCACTACGGGCAGCCGTGCGGTGGTGGTAGTCGATCGAGGCTGGATCTTTGCTGGCGATGTGACTCGCGAAAACGGGCGAATCCTGCTGACGCGCTGTCTGCATGTTTTTAAATGGGAAGGCATTGGTTTTGCCAAGATGGTCGAAACGGCGCAGGCTGATCTGCGCCCCATCGCCGACGTGGACATCCCTGCGGGCAGCGAGATTTTTTGCGTCCCGGTGGCTGATGATTGGGGTTTGTAATGTTTAGGCCAGTCGGTTACGGCGACGGCGACGGCGACGGCTTCGGCTACGGCTACGGCTTCGGCGACGGTTACGGCGACGGCTTCGGTTACGGCAACGGCAACGGCTTCGGCTTCGGCGATGGCTACGGTGACGGCTTCGGTCACGGCTTCGGTGACGGCTTCGGTTACGGCGACGGCTACGGTTACGGCGACGGAGACGGCTACGGCAACGGAGACGGCTACGGTTACGGCGACGGCGACGGCACAGTCTC
>Ga0172367_10002269_pt1 | contig 26579 bp, 22 predicted proteins | sample Lak10m_FD_114542 | JGI IMG/M metagenome (GOLD analysis project Ga0172367, IMG submission 114542) | Freshwater microbial communities from Kabuno Bay, South-Kivu, Congo - kab_022012_10m | ecosystem: Environmental > Aquatic > Freshwater > Lake | place: Democratic Republic of the Congo: South-Kivu...
CCAGGCGGGTGTGCGGGAGGCGTTCCGCCAGTTCGGCGATCCGCTCGTAGCCTTCCGTCCAGCGCCGGCTCTCGGTGACCGCAGGCTCACCTTTGGGTTTCCGCGCCCACATCCAGGCGTCCAGGACGCCCAACGCCACCCCGCTCTCGCTCACCGCCAGCGTCGGATGCAGATACATCCCGTGTTGTCGCTCGTAGCTCAACCGGCCCAGGCCCGCGATGCCCGGCTGGCTGGTGAAATCCAGTTCGGTGGTGTCCTGCACGCACAACACCCGGCTTTCCTGGGCCATCCGCGCCACCGTTGGCTCGCCGTGCGCCGTCAGGATCGCCCGCCAGTCCATGGCGTCGTTGTCCAGCAGGCGGTAGGCCGCCTTGGTTTCCGCCCACCCGCCGCACGCCAGAGGGAGGCTTTTCGTGGGTTGGGCCGACAGGTCGTCCACCAAGCGGATCAGCCGTTTCGTCAATCGCGCATCGCCCAGCGCCGCCCCCGAAAATTCTTCCATTGCCCAAGCCATGAGATCGCAAATTCAATAGCTTACGCTATCCGTCGATTTGTGGGTAATGGGCTGCCCTATATCCACCCCCTCTCCCTCCGGGAGAGGGCTGGGGTGAGGGGTTTCAAATGAACCTTTACCAGCTCATACATCCATACTTGGCCGCCAGCCTATGCCGACTTCTTTAGCCGCTGGATTTGTGCGCCCACCATTTTTTCGACCATTTCTTCGAAACTGACGGTCGGCTCCCAGCACAGTCGCTCGCGCGCCTTGGCCGGGTCCGCCAGGGTTTGGCCGGACTCCAGGGGCCGCACCAAAGCCGGATCGCTCACCACGCAGTCCAACCAGTCCTTGCCCACACAGCCATAGGCCGTCTTGCATAGGTCCTTGAGAGTATGCAGTTTACCCGTGCCGATCACATAGTCCTCTGCCCGCTCCTGCTGCAACATCAGCCACATGGCACGCACGAAGTCCCCGGCGTAACCCCAGTCGCGTGCGACGTCCAGATTACCCAGAGCCAGCTTGCCTTGCCACACGATGGGCTTGCCCATTTCGTTCAGGTCAGGCGAATTCTGGATGCCCAGCGCCGCGCAGGCCGCACCATAGGCCACTTTCTGGGGGAGGAAATGCAAGGGGCGGCGTTCACTCTCGTGGTTGAACAGAACCCCGCTCACAATGTAGAGCCCATAGCTCTCGCGGTAAATCTTGACCATTTGATGGGCATAAACCTTGGCCGCCGCGTAGGGGTTGACTGGATTGAACGGAGTCGTCTCGTTCTGGGGTGATATGGCGGTCTGGCCAAACATTTCTGAAGACGAAGCGTGATAGACCCTGCAGGCCGGGCAATGGTGTCGCACCGCTTCAAACAAGCGGACCGCACCGAGGCCATTAACGACCATGGTTTCCGGCGCCCTCGCCCAAGATTCACCCGGACGCGACTGCGAACCCAAGTTGTAGATCTCGTCGGGATGGGCATCCTGGACTGCTGAGGCGATATCAACCCCCTCCCCCATGTCACCAAAGAGTATCTCGATCTTGTCCGCCAAGTGGCTGGCGTTATTGGGCCGGTACCAGCTCTCGCGCCTGGATAGACCGAACACCCGATACCCCTTTTCAAGCAGCAGTTCGGACAAAAAGGAGCCATCCTGGCCCGTGATACCTGTAATCAGGGCTGACTTCATATTCACTCCATATGATCGATGAGCTTTCGGCGCATATCGGAGCCGAGCTATGCAGCAAAACAAATTGTGTGATCGTTTCGTTATTTGTATGAGTCTAGCTCCAAAATGTTATGGATATCCCGGATGGGGAATTCCCAAACAATCATTTTTGGCAATCCTGGCCCATGCTTATCGTCAAATTCTTTAGCTATTTTTTGCCTCATATTTGAAAAGCTTTTATATGATTCTAGGGAACCATGCCCAGCCATTGGCCGATTTTGGACTTCGACATTATCCAAATGCAGGCCAAGTTGCCATGCATATCCAACGGGTTGGCGACTTAACCATGTATACTGTCCGGTATATGATGTACCAACAGCTACTACCAATCCTACAGGATGCTCAGAATAACGATAACCAATACCCTTTTCTCCGTTCAATAATTTCTCATGAAAATACCATACATTATTTAATCGGGTGAGTATATTCGGAAATGGATCATGACTCTTTACGATGTCGCCGATGTGATCATATTCAAAATAAGTCGGGTTTTTCGGTATGCGATCATGTAATGGCGAAATATTGGCTATGCCCTGCGCTGTAGCTTGTGCAGCTAGCCGGATGCCTTCTCCAGACCAATGGCTATCGTTAGGCGCGTATAGCATTAGGCCTTGCTTATGAAGCACCGCAGCACGATATATCGACTGTAAGTCGATAGCCGAGACTCCATTCTCCTGCAATTTCTTGTGAAAATACCCATATACCTCATCCGAGTGGTCTTGAAGTAAGGGAACTTGGTTCAGCAGGTCAGGCTCTAGGACAGGCCAAATGCAAAGGTCACGATGAATGCCGAGTTTGGTGGGTATCGGCACTATCAGCAGTTTCCAGCCTTCGGCATCTAAGCGCCCACGTTCGCGGTCAATGATCGCCGCAATGCTGTCTAGATCGTTTCGAAGCTTGGCGTCGAGTCCTTTAGATACCCAAATCTCGATGGTTGGGAACAACATCAGCGGTTTGCGTCCGCCCCAAATGACCCATTCGAGGCGTTGGCCGCCTGCCAGCCGCAAGCTGTTGCCTAATTCCCGCCCGAGTCGTACCGGTGATAAACGGTCGATGCTGCTGCGGATTTTTCCATATTCGGGCTGCCATAAGCCAGCGGCAATGATGCCACCAAAGGTTTGTTGCGGGTCACGGTGGAAGGATATTTCGGGTATAGCAGACGATTCGGCATAGGGGAATCGCGCTAGCCCTAAGCCGATAAACATAGTCGCTAAGAGAACATAGCTCCAAACAATGGGCGGTAAACGACTCATGTCAAAATTGAAAGTACAGGAAAGGGATCTCCCGGCTGCTCAAGCTAAAAAGCAACGCGAAGATGAATATTCCGAATAGCAAGAAATTCAGCGAGGGCGCAAAGTTACGCTGCGTAATGGGGAGGTCGGTGACAACATAATTCTCAATGATCCTAAATACCAACAATCCAGCCAAGGCCAGAAATAGTGCTGGTATATGCTTCAATGCAAGCAGGGGATTGAATTTAACGGCAAAACCATTCATGCCCAACATACCTTTGAAAATCTCCGCCGCTTGGCCGAATGTATTTGCACGGAACAATACCCATCCGGCGATAATGAAGAGTAAGGTAAAGGCTTGCTGGAGCCATAGCGGGATATGTTTCCGACGTTGCTCCCCAATCTGGCGCTCGATGGCGAGCAAAGTACCATGATAAGCCCCCCAAGCTACAAAGGTAAAATTCGCGCCATGCCAAAGGCCAGCCAACAGCATGGTTATAAACAGGTTGAAAGATACCCGCCAATCCGCGCAGCGATTGCCTCCTAAACTGATATAGACATAGTCGCGTAGCCACTGGGAGAGGCTGATATGCCAACGCCGCCAGAATTCACCGATACTGGCTGCCCGGTAAGGGGCGCGGAAGTTGTCGGGAAAACGGAATCCTAGGCACAGCCCTAAACCCGTGGCCATGAGCGAATATCCCCAGAAATCGAGGTAAAGCTGCATTGTATAAGCCAAAGCTCCGGTCCATGCCTGCAAGAAATCCGGTTGCTGGACCCCGAAAGCATAGGGCACGAACACAGCGTATTGGTCGGCTAATAGGCTTTTGATGATAAACCCTAGGGAAAAAACGGAAAGCCCTTGGCTAAGCTGCATATGCCGCCAAGCAGTGAATTGCTCCGCCATATCCACATAGCGGACGATAGGGCCGGCGATAAAGCGGGGGAACATGGCAATAAAGCACAAATAATTCAGCCAACGAACCGGCGCAACAATACGGCCACGATAAGCGTCAATCGTAAAGCTTAGGGCCTCAAAGACGTAGAATGAAATACCGGGGGGCAAAACAATATGATTCTTATTTCCGAAATATGGCAGGAGAGTGTCTTTAACCGGTGACAGCGAGGGACAAAGGTCAACCAACCAATTGAGATACTTGAAAAAGCCAAGCGCCGCAACCCCCCAAACCACCGCGCTCCATAACCCTACTAAACGCGCGACAGGGTGCTGGCTTTTAAGGATCAGCAAAGTGCAAGAATAGGTGCCGCCAATTACCAGCAGGAAAACCCCGCACCATAGCCAATTGCCGTAGGCATAAAACACCAAGGTAGAGGCGATGATGGCAAGCTTCGCCGCCGTGGTGAACCGGCCGGAAAAGGCGCATATACGTAGCGCCAGTAGGGCGAGCGGCAAGAAATAAAAAAGGAAAAGCGGATCGGTAAAAAGCACTAAAGTTGATGATCAGTGAACGGTCGTTAATCTAAGGTTGCGAATCATCCAAGCCGCTATACGGGTGTCTTGGCTGCTAAGGGGAGAGGGTTTACCGTCGCTGCTGATCTCAACATAATTTATTCTCGTGGGTGGCAAGTCAAGCAAATCCTCATAAACTTGGGTATCACGCCCTTGACTGAATACATGAAACACCATATCTGGCATATCGTTCAGGTTAATTCGGATGGTTATAGTTTGAGGGCCTCGGGTTATGTATTCAAACCGCACTCTCGTTTTTAATCTATTATCTGCAAACAAGAAAGGATCGACTTTGAACTTTATGCCTGTCTTTACCCAGTGCCACCAGTTCCTTCCATCGCTCTCTTGATAATAGCTTTCACCAACTACGGAAGTTAGGATATACGGGTCGAGTTTTGTTAATAATAAATAATCCTTTCCTGCATTTTTCAATTTGCAGTCATCATCAGCAAATCGCGAATAAATGCTCGTCAACAAAGGATTGCTCTGGCTGATACCTGCCGGATTGAAATTTGACACTTTGATATACGATTCAGCTATCGATGATAATTTCGAATGGCCAAGAAAATTCATAGCCAGCATGGTTTCACGATACGGAGGGAGGTCAAGCGTCAAAGCATTAAACTCAGATTGATCTATTTTGATCAGCTCTTTGATTGATTTGTTTGTAGTGATTTGCAGGTCATCAAGCTTTGCAGCTAGAAAGAGTTGGAATCCCAAAGTTGCGCAAAAGATAATGTATAATGCTTGAATTGTAACAGATGAGCATTGAACAAATTTTTTTGGGGCGATGATGTTGGGGATGGCGACCAGTAATAGCGGTAACGGAAAATAAGTCGCAAATTTCCATTGCTGATAACTACTTCCCTTGAGTAAATACACGCATTCATAGCCCACCAAGGCTATTAACGCAAGCGACAAAAGCCAATTCAGTCTCGTTTCTGCAGCATGTTGATGAGTTTTCCTAATGCGTACTATCAGTAAGATGCCTAAGGATATGGTCGCGAGAGCATAAACAGGCCAAGTCGAGAAAACCGTGTGATCCAAAACGCTAGTTGGTAAACCAAATAGGTTTCTTATATCCAGCATCGAGAGAGACCATCCAGCATTAACCCCGGAGAGTTCAATTAGCCTCTGAGCCGCATGATAGGCAATATCATAAAAAAGGCAAACACCGATCATTATACCTATAGCGTTCAATACGCTATCGTAGAATAAAGCAACCGTTATTGTGTTTTGTCTTGACTTACTCTGGATAATATTGAGTAGGCCTATCGCCAATATTATAAAGGCGAAATACAACGGACTGAGCCCAGGGTAGGAAAGTAGAAATCCTGAAGTAATTATTGCACTGTAAAAAATTTTACCAGTACTGGATTCTTCCTGACTGGATTGACTGATTATGAAAATAACGGACAAGAAGCAAAATGTTTGAATGAGCTGGGAAAGAAAGCCGTTTGTAATAATAGTTAATGTAAGGGGATTAAAAACAAAAACCAGGGCTATAATTAAGCTGGCGCAACGGTGTGTTAACAGATTTTTGGATGATATATCATATACTACCCAAGAAATTAGCGTCGTCAATGATAAAACAAAAATCTGCGCAGTCTCGACCGCATGAGATTTCAACGAGATCTGGCTCAGCAAGCCTAACCAACTATAGGCCCCAAAACAATCATTGGTTTGGCTGATAAACTTTTCACCATAGACAATTCGATTGAGGTCGGATACACCAAATATGTGGTCAGCCATCATGCCCCAAAAGAATATATCATTATTTATTCTTACCATGATATGGTAGTCATAGCCAGTGAAATATCCTGACCAAAAAAAGACAATAATAATTTGTAATAATAGCAATGGAAGGTAGTCCAATGCTTTTGGATATATATTCCTGAGATTAGCGAGTACAGAGTCGTGTTGGTTGACGCAGGCATAATAGCAACCGGCGGGGATGATAGCGGCAAGCCAAATAGCCATCGCGACACTGGCAGGTTGCCCAGATTTGTACAACCACCAAGCACTAGCTGCATAAAGGGTATAGCCGAACAATATTCCTATGGTTATACTACTCTTTATATTGAGTAACCTCTTGACCAGCCATCCAATAGCACCGAAGAAGAAAAACCCAAGATTAATATATAATAAATAGTAAATACAAATACTTATTGTGCTAGCATCTATAAGGTAACGTGCTGCCTCAAACATATGTCAGCTATTCCGTGAAGCGAGTTGCGATATAGGACTTACGATAAGTCCAAAATTTATGCAACAAAAATGTTGTCGGCGGCACCATACACACCACAAGACTGATTCCGTACATATAGTGCAGCCCGTAATATTGAGCAGTGCCAGAAATTAGCATTGTCAGCGTTAGTCCAACTAGGGAAACCAAACTGAAACGCAAGAAATTAGTACCTGTTAGCGTATTGGAAAAGCTCCACAAGGTGTTGACCGTGTAGGAAAACACCGTCGCAATCACAAAGGCTATTCCATTAGCCAAGGCGGGTTCCATCAACACAAAGCGTATAAAACCCGTGGCAAGTGCAACATGCACACCAGTAGCAACCACGCCTGAAGCCGCGAAGCGCCGCGCTTGCACCTTCAATTCTCGGGTCATCAGCCGTCCCCCTCAAGACGCAGCAAGCACAGTAGCGACACGCCGAACGACGGGTTGACATGGTCCAACAGGAAACGCTCCAGCCCGAACACCAAGCCCAACAGCGAATTGAGGGGTGCGGGCGGAATCTGCGTACCACTGGCAGAAGTGCTGCCAAGCAGCTTGTCCTTAACCCGGGCAGCGGCGGCCAGCGGAAAAAGTAGGATATTGAAATAAGCAATACGGGCGATCTGATAACCAGCGCCTAAGGCTTTCCGGCTCAGTTCCGGCTCAGTGTAACGGCGCTTGTGGTGGAGGAATTCGTCATGGACGCTCCACAGCCAGGCATAGGCCGGAACGGTGATCAGGACTTGGCCGTCTTTAGCCAGCAGCGGCTTCAACGCCCCCAGGGTCTCCTGGTCTTGCTCGATATGCTCCAGCACATCGAACATGCAGATAAGGTCGAACTTTTCCCCAAGGAAGGGCAGTTCGTCAGGACACGACCCAGCCTGAATGGTAAAACGCCCACCGGTTTTTTGTGTAGCAATAGCCCGCGCCTCAGGGTCCATTTCCATAGCGCTCACCAAACCAAACCGGGCCAGCAGGTCTAGATTGCCGCCTGTACCCGAACCGATTTCCAATATTTTCGCGCCGGGCTTGAGCTTGAGTTGCGCTATCAGTCGTTCAAGGATAAGGCGCCGACCATGAAACCACCAGTGACGGGACTCTGTTTCTGCCATTTCCAAATAGGCTTCCGGGTTCATTCGATAATTGCCTCGTATTGTTTGCGAATGAGGTAAATGGGGCGCTGCTTGGTTTCCATATATACCCTGCCAAGGTATTCGCCCAAGATGCCAATACCAATCAATTGCAGACTGCCGAAGAACAGGATTGACACCAGGAGCGACGCGTAGCCGGGCAAGTCCTTGCCGTAGATCAAGGTCCTCAAGATGATTAATCCGGCATACCCAAAAGTCAGAGTGGCACTGGCAGCACCGATATAGGTCCAAATCTTGAGCGGCACCGTACTGAAACTGGTGATACCCTCGATGGCGAAATTCCATAACCTCCAGCCGGAAAATTTGCTATCACCCGCCACACGCGGTGGCCGCACATAATCGACGGAAACCACCTTGAAGCCTACCCAGGCAAACAAACCCTTCATAAAACGCTGCCGTTCAGGAAGTTGCTTGAGCGCATCCACCACGGACCGGTCCATCAGCCGGAAATCGCCCACGTTCTCGGGAATGTCGATATGGGACAACCGGTTATGACATCGATAGAACCATTCCGCCGTCTTCCGTTTAAGGTAAGTGTCCGAACTACGGTCGGAGCGGCGCGCCAGAACCACGTCGGCACCTTGCCGCCATTCTTCGATCAGGCGGGGAATCAGCTCTGGCGGATCTTGTAGATCGGCGTCCATGGGAATGATGGCGTCGCCCCGCGCGACGTCAAGACCAGCAGTAAGCGCAGGCTCCTTGCCGAAGTTCCGGGAGAGTTCAACGACCCGCACCTTGGGGTCCTTGCCAACCAACGCTACCAACTGAGCGAGAGTGTCATCACGGCTGCCGTCATCGACGCAGACTAGTTCGTAATCGATATTATTTTTTTGATTGATGAGTGCAGAGATACCTGCATAAAAGGCTCGGACGCCCTCGCCCTCGTTGTAGAAGGGGACGACAATCGAAATCAGCTTGCGCCCTGTGGGCGGGGTAAGTGCATTGGATGAAGATAAAGCCGTCAAAGCTCGGTCTCCGAAAAAATATTGGTATCTAATAGTTGGAAGGCCAGACGACGTTGCCTTTCATCACGGATAAATGCCGAGCAGCGCATGGTAATGACATCACCACCTACGTCATCTGTCGGAAAGCGGATTTTTCGATACTGTCCTGCCAGTAATTCCTGGCATGACATTTCCCGTTCCCCCGCACTGATCGTCATGGTCAAATCGACTGGGGCAATACCAGCAATATGCAAGATTTGACCGGAACTGTGGAATTTAGGCGCGACCATGACCAGAGGCTCCAGCCAGTTGTCGGGCAGGAAGCCGTAAACCGAAGCCACGGGCCGTCGCAAACGTCCAGTTGTGGCAAGTTTCCGCCACAATGCCGAACCAACAAAGCCGATGGGGATACTTAAGCGATCCAACCGGCATGCCACTTTGATAATAACGTGAGGGGCCAGCTCGGCGAAGGAATACCGCCCCCTTTGCCGCCAGAATTGGCGTGAACGGTAATAAATTGAGGCCAGTAGACGCAGTAACAGGCTGAGCCGGGTCCGCCTTTCGTTGATGTGATGATATAGATAACCTAGGTAGTGTTGTTTGTGGACATAGCCTAAGTGTCGCCGGCAGATATCAAAGGTTTCCTTGAATATTTTGGCGCGCCCGGATAGGGTTTTGGTTTCCGCATAGAGGCGGGAATGTGCGAGCTTAATAGGAAGAAACTGGATATTTCCGCCGGCCTTGGCGATCCGCAGCCAATAGTCATAATCCAGCACATAATGCAGCCTTGCGTCAAAGGGACCTACTCGTTCGGCAATGCGGCGCCGCCAAAACGCCGCCGGCTGACAAATGATGCAATCCGCCGATAATTTATCTAGCGAATATTCAACAGTTTTATAGAAACCAGTTACTTTATCGTCCTCGTCGATATAGTCTGCATCACCGTATACTAAGTCGCATTCAGGGTGCTCCTGAAAAAAATGCACGACTCGCTCTATAGCCCCCGGCGACAGGGTATCATCGGAATTCAGATAGGCCAGAATTTCGCCACTGGCCTGAGCCAAGCCTTTGTTGATGGCATCAGCCTGGCCTTGGTCGGGCTCTGATAACCAGCGCAAACGATCGCCATAGCTTCGGAGTATTTCGACGGTCGTGTCGGTCGATCCTCCATCGATCACGCGGTATTCGATACATGGGTAGCTTTGAGCTAGGACGCTGTCGATGGTCCTGCCGATGAAGCGCCCCTGGTTGTAGGATGGCGTGACGATGGAGACCAGCGGCAGGGGCTCTCGAAGTTTCAAACGAGGTTCGGCTGGAAGCGCTGTTGCTTCCGCCACCCGCTTGCAGGCAGCCATGAGGTTGTGAGCCGATTGCTCCCAGGAAAACGCCTTGAGGCGGCGCCGGCCCCGTTCGACCAGGGTTTTGCGCAAAACATCATCCGTCAGGATGCGTTGCATCAGGCTGGCCATGGCGTCGATATCGGTGGGGTCGCAGGCCAGAACGGCATCACCGCCAACTTCGGGCAGGCTGGTGGTATTGCCGCAAAGTACCGGGGTGCCTGCATCAAAGGCTTCCAATAGGGGTATCCCGAAGCCTTCATAGAGCGAGAAGAACACCAAGGCGCTCGCTCGTTCGAGCAACACACGCAGCAGTTCAGGGCGAACAAAACCTAAATGGGTGGCGGGGATGTCCGGGAATTCCTTTGCCAGTTCTTGCCAGCCTTCTGGATGACCAGTCAGAACAAGTCTGGCGTTACCCCCCATGTGTTCCATGAATAGCCGGAAGGCTCGTAATAAGCCTCTATGGTTTTTGTGCTGCCACAGGTTAGCCGGAAACAGAAAAAAGTCTTCCTGGGGAATCAGAGATCTTTCAGAATCGCTTAAGCCGGCTGAATCCCGAGCGCTCTTATGGACGGTTTGCAAGGCCGGCCCCATCAGGAATATATCCTTGCAGCGGGTAGCGGGAAACCTCAACAAGGCATTACGGGTGAATTCAGAGTTGGTACCAATTGCCCCGCCTCGTTCCAGCGCATTGGCAAAGGCCACGCGGCGTGATCTGAGCGCTTCTGTTGCAAAGAATTGCGGATAGGTCTCGTGCTGATTATCAGGGATGAAAATAACCTGTCTATACAGTGGAAACTGTAGGGTATCTTCCATCGGATAAGCACGGAACAAAACCTGAACCTCATCCTTCGCAAGGATAAGATCCATGTCCTTGAAATAACTGGCTATAGGCAGGCTGAAATAGCGAACATGCCCAGCTTCGTAATTCAAAATACTACGGTTGAACGCTGTACAGAAAACCAGGAAATCATGCTCTGGATAAAGAGCGAACAGGTGTTCGCAAATGCCCTGCATGTGTTGGGATAAGCCCCCGGTAACCCCAAGGACTAGTTGCCTCAGATCGATGCCTATTTTCATGTCATCCTAGATTAACAGGATTTTTTATCGATTATAAAGCCCCACTTTCAAGGCATCAAAATAACCGGTTGACTATCTTGGCAAAAGCTTTCCACAATGCGCGAAATTTCACTTTTAGCCCATTGATTTTTTTGGGCCACATTGAAAGGGCTGGTTTATACAGCAGTGCGGATAATCCTTTGGTCATAAGATCAGCTCGGGATAATCCAGTTTTTTTAATGGCAGCTTGCAATTGTATTTCGTCGCGATCATTGTCCAATAATGGAACCATCCATTCCACATGCATACCGGAATTTTGAATTGATCTTTGGATTTCGATGATAGATTTCCTATTAAGTGCATCGCTTTCATAAATCCACGCGCCGGCGTCCATCACGCTGATAGTGGCGTTATCGGGCCATTGGGTTTGCATATATGCGATCATTTCATTCTTATCCCACAAGAGGTGCGCCCAAGGGGGGATCAACTCTGCGATACTGCCTAAATGATGAAGATGATGACCATAAGAACTGGTCCAGACGGGCTCAAAGGTAATCAACACACAGCCACCAGGCTTGATGACGCGGCACATTTCCGACAATGCCTTATTCAGATTCCCTATATGCTCGAAGGTCGACATTGTGATGACAGCATCGAAATAATTGTCCTCGAACGCCAAGTCCTCTGCATCCATTTTGATTAACCGGCCCCGACAATCAGCTGCTTCGATTAGGAATTCGTCAGCTATATCGAGACCGATACCTACATATTCTAGTGCACCTAGCTCCAGGCATTTTTCTAGAGCGTAGCCATGGGGAGACGCGCCCACATCAAGTATACGGAGCCCCACCAAGGGAGTGATGCTGTTCAAGGTCCCCATCATTTCATGGTTAAATGCCCGTATCGCTTGATGAATATCTGAGTTGGGTTGAGAGGCAATAAATCTATCAATGCCGATGATATATTTCTCTAACTCCGAATCGCTCATATTTACTTACCTGTAAAGAGGGTTTAATGGGTGGTGATGGCTGTATCCAGCAGTTTTACAGATAACCGACGGTCGTCAGGAACATTCAAAACGCGGCGTGGTATGAAGGAAGTGTTGCTCCTGATTTGGATGCTAATGATCTGACCACGCCGCGCAACCAGATCGGTTTCCAGCGAGAAAGCTCCGGGCTGGCGCATTGTTTTACTTGCCACCAGAGCGCCATCGATCAGTAAATCAACCTTGATTCTGGGCCGCCGGGGTGGCGGGCTGTGTTCCATGGACAGCACCAGGCGTTGAGCGTTAGCCGGAATGTCCAACCGTTCCTGATACACCGGACCCAGCCAGGCGTCCGCATAACGGCCTGTGAAGTCTGCTGGGATGCGCACCAGTCTATCCAGGACACGAGCCTTCAGCTTGGTGAACCAGCCATAGGCCAGACGGTCCCGGGCCATTTTTGGGGAATAGAATAAGGTCAGAAGGAACTCGAGTAGCGCCTTGGGCAACTGCCGTTCCCTTAGAGCTTGCTCGGCGCGGCGGGCATGATGGCGGGCGTGCTCATGGGTATGACGCTGGTATAGCCAATGCGAGAGTTCGCAGCGCCAGCGTAGCGGTTCGAACCATGAACCCCAATGCTTGCGACTCGTTTGGATCGAAATCTCGAGCACTTCAGCCTCGGTACGCTGCGAGGACTTCGAGGCGTCATGCATGCGGTACGTACTCCATAGCTCATCGACGCGATGGAAAGGATAGCGCCGGCTGAAGCGGCAGAACAGATCGTAGTCGAGGGCATGATGTTCGTTCACGTCCAGGGGGCCGCAATCCTCCCAGACTTGGCGATGCCAGAATACCGATGGCTGGGGAATAAGGTTGTAGCCGCGCTTCCAGATAGCAAGCTGCTCGAAATGGCTACTGTATTCAGCGGGATGCTCGACTCCCGCGTAGCGCGAACCCTCGCCGGTGAACAGGCAACGTCCCATAACGACATAGCGGTCACGGGCCGGATCGATCTCTGCCGCCACGCGATGCAATATACTCGGGTAATAGGTATCGTCGGAATTCAGGAACGCCAGGATATCCCCCTTGGCCTTGGCAAAACCACGATTGATCGCATCGGCTTGGCCCGAGTCCTGCTCCACGTAAACTTGGAAGATCTCGGGGTAGCGAGTCACAAAGTCCTCCGCTATGGCCACCGAACCATCGGTCGAACCCCCCTCCTGTATTACGACCTGAAGCCGGGGATAGTCTTGATCAACCAGGCTTTGCAGGGTTTCTCCAAGGTATTGGGCTTGGTTAAAGGAGGCAACGACGATGGAAATCAGGGGGGGAGGCGTCATGATTCAGATCCCATAGGTTTCTTCGAAGACACGCTGGTATATGGATAGGGTCTGGAGCGCGCTGCGCCGTGCCGAAAACAGGCTACGCCGGCGCAGTGCCCGCTCGGACAGTTCGGCGCGTATATCCGCCCGCGTAGCCAATTCCAGCATGCGGGCCGCCATATCATTGGCGTCAAGGGGATCGAACATCAGGGCGGCGTCACCGGCGATTTCCGGGAGTGACGTCACGTTTGAGCAAGCCACCGGCTTGCCGGCAATCAGGGCCTCGGCCACCGGCATGCCGTAACCTTCGAATAGCGAGGGAAACACCAGTCCAAGGCAGCCCTGGAACAAGGCACGGATTTCCAGTGGCGAACGATAGCCAAGATGGACGATCCGTTGTTCCAACCCCTGCTTACGAATCGCCCCGGCAGCCGGGTGATCGGCTGAAAAAGGTCGGCCGGTCAGGATCAGTTTGAGGTCACGCGGTAGCTCGGCCGCGATCATCTGGAAGGCTTCCACCAGCCTGGCGTGATTCTTGTGTGGCCAGCAATGCGCCGGGAAAAACAGGAGGGGGCCGCTGAGTCCCATGCGGGCCAGTAGGGCGCGCCGCTCCTGTTCCTGGAGTTGCCGCCAGACCTGACGACTGGGAATGATCCAAACAGTGCTCAGCTTATCCAGTGGGATGCCATATTGCCGATGGACATCCTGGCGGGTGAACTCGGAGATACACATGCTGTGGTGGGCTGCCTGGATGGAATCCCGATAAAGGCGATCCCGCTCCTCCCATTCGGCTGGCGTAAAGAACTCCGGGTAATGAATATGCTGGAGGTCATAGATGGTGAGGATGCTAGGGAAGCCCTTCAGGTCAGGGTGAATGTAGCCGGCCACGGAATGCACGAGGTTGAAATCCATGCGCCGGAATTCCGCCAGCGTCCGCATGGCAGGATTCAGCACCGCGGGCATGGACAGGCTTTCCGCCAGTCGATTGGCCAAGAAGGACCTCAGGCCCTCGGCGCGCCGCTCGATGGGGTCCGAATAATGCGGCCGCACATCGAAGCCCGGAGGAAAGTCCCATTCGCCATAAGTACTGCGCGGCACGAACAGCCGGTAGCTATTCCGGCGGTCCAGATGGCCAACGGTGGCAATCAATTCGTAGGCAGCTTGCTCCATGCCACCCGCCTTGCCAATTTCCATCCAGCGCAAGTCGAGCAGCAACTTGAAAGGCCGCTGGCTCTGGATGGCGACCGTCTTTTCGACCAGGGCTTGGAATTTGGGCGCGGCTGTGGCGATGGAATGGCGCGATTCGACGAACTGCTTTGCTGTCTCGATAACTGCTGAAGCTCCCTCCGGAGACGCCAGCGTGACGGCAATCCTTCCGGCGAGTGTCTCCGGTGTGTCCTCCAGCCAGCAATGGATGCCCGATTTCGCCCCGGTGCCCTCGGCGGCCATGGTCGTGCAAACCACCGGTACACCCATCGACCAGGCCTCGAACAGTTTTTGTCGTACTCCGCCACCGTAGCGCATGGGGACTACGTAGACACCGGCATTCCAGAAATAGGGGCGTATATCCGGAACATTCGGATGTAGCTCACATCTCGGAGCGCTGGCCGCTGCCTCCTGCACTGCTGTGGCAGGTAGCATTCCGGCAATCTGGAACACCGCCTCAGGTTGTTGCTCCAGGACCTTGGGCCATATTTCCCGCAGGAAATACAGCACGGCATCGATATTCGGGGGATGTGAGAGATGTCCGGTGAACAGTACGATGGGCCGGGAGTCGCGCGGCCAGTCGACAGGCCGGGGGGTGTAGTATTCCGTATCCACCAAGATCGGCGCGACGCCCGGAATGGCCCTCATCCGGAACATGCGCTCGGCACGCTCCAAATCCAGTTCAGAAACGAAGGCCACCACATCGACCCGTACGGTGATTCGCTGCTCCTGGGCGTTGATCGCTGCGATATCCCTCGGGCTGGGAGGGGCTTGGCCCGGCAGCGGAATGGTTCGGCCGAGGTAGTCGGCGCGCACGTCGTGGAAATACACCAGCTTGCCACCCACGGCGGGTAGATAATCCAACCAAGGCTCCAGGCTGCTCTGGATCAGCACGATGGCTTGTGGCGGCCGTCCACCGGTCAATGCATCCATCAGGTGTGGAGCGCAGTTGGCCAGCAGGGCGAGCTTATCGAAGGCGTCCGCGGGGCGGTCGTGAATAGCCAGCAAGCGGTGCAATAGTCGCCCTCGCCAGTCGCGACTCAGTCGGGAAATCCAGGGCGGTAATCGGCCACCGGGCTCTCCGGGTACGAAAGGCGTAAATGAACCCGTCTCGCCAGGCCACAAATGGGCATCCTGGATGAAGCTTAGAAGGTTGGCGACCCCCTCCTCCGGGAACGAGTCATAACGGGGTGCAACCAAGCTAATGCGGTGCGATGCGGCCAGATGACGCAGATTGAAGAAATCAAGCCCCATCTTGCCGGGAAAGAAGGGGAGATCGGTGGTCAGGACCAAAACTCGGGGCATGGACGAGTTCTCGCTCATAGCGCTCCGGACTTCTTGCCAGCCCGGCACCACCAGCACGATCGTAATGCTTGCAATTCCTCATTTATTTGGCGCATTTCCTGTCCTTGGCGTTCAATAACCTCCAGCCGCGCCGCCCGGTCGGCCTCGGCCACGCCTAGCCTCTCCTTCAGATATGCAATATCGGCTTCCAACTGGCCGATCTTCCCGAGTTCCCGTCCCTGTTGCTCGATGATTTCCAGCCGTGCAGCCCGATCTGCCTCGGCGGCTTGGAGTTGTGCTTGCAGATCGGCAGTACTTCGGGAATTGTTCTGCAGGCGCTCATCCAAATCCATCAACGCCAAAACCATGCGCCCGCCTGGTGTCGCCAGCAGCGCCGTTTCAATGCTGGCAGGGGTGTATTCAACCAAGGGTGAGCGCCTGGCCACGAAGAACATGTCATAGTGGGCGAAGATGGCGGGCTCGAAACACAGGTGCTCTACGCCAAGCCGATGGAACAACTCCCGCACCGAGCGCTCGCTGAACAAGTATAGGTGCTCGTCCGCCTTTAATTGTTCCAGGAACGGGCTTTGTGATTCGCTTAGGACAGCATGACGCATGCCTTCCCTGAATTCCGGTGTCTGGACTAGCAGCAATCCGTCCGGTTTGAGCAGTTCCAGGCAACGGGACATCGTAGCCTGAGGGTCCGGCAGGTGTTCCAGTACGTCCATCAGGGCGATAACATCCAGGCTGCCAGCAGGGAGGTCCAGAGTTTCGACAGGACCAACCTGTACCGGGATGCCGAAGGTTTCCCTGGCGAAACTGACAACCCAGGGGCTCATCTCTACGCCCGAAGCCTCGAAGCCGGACTGCCGCAGCAAGGCGACGAAGCTACCATGGGCGCAACCAAGTTCCAGAACGCTGGAGGGCGGCAGACGATATTTGAGCAATGCCCTCAGCCAGTGCAGGTTGCGCTCAGGCAAATCATGGCGGGCACGGGCATGGATGTCCGGGAAACTCAGATCGTCCGCTTGATGATCAAGCCAGTAGCGTTTGCCATAAAAATCGTGCTCGTCGTCGTTGACCTGCAACTGTTCGGGGGCTAGCCCTTGCTGTGAAACCAGGGTTCCACAGACTTGGCAAGCCCCGTAGGCTGGGGCGAAATGATGGAGATCCCTGTTCCCGCACCAACAGTTGGTTGTGCTCATGCTGTCCTCTCGGGTTTGCGCGCCAGGAATACTGCCCCACTGCAATCCTGCCAGTCTGTTTCCATCTCCAGAAGCCCCTCCAGTATCTTGCGAAAAGCGCACGGGAAATTTGGGTTGGTGGACAAGAGGCTGTGGATGGTATCCCCTATGCAACCTCCTTTCGCTTGTGGAACATGCCAAAGCCCATCCATCAGTAGGAAGGCGCCACTGTTGTACTGGGGGAGGATTGGTATATGGGTCTCGGGCGACAGGCCAGCCTGATTCAGGCGTTGCGTCCAGTCGGCAACTGGCAGCGGATTGGCGAGATGATGAAAATCCATCCATTGTTTGCGCAATGCCGACATCGCTGCGGGATAGCCTGCTAGATCGATCATGCGCGGCAGCAGCGGCCATTCAATAAACCGGTTGGTGACCACGCTGCATAGCAAGGTGCCACCGGGTCTCAAGCAGCGATGGATTTCAGCCAGCACAGTGTCCAAATAGTCCATATGTTCTAGTGAGCAGTTGGCGAATACGTGGTCAAAGGCGTCCGCGAATTCTGGAATGTCATGGGCCGCGGCAGTGTGAACGTGGCGGTATATCCCGCTCTGCCGGCCGGATTCAGCGACTCCTGGATCCAGGTCGATGCCGACCACATCGTCAGCCTCCGGCCAGATCAGCTTGAAATAACGACCATCCCCACACCCGACATCCAGGATGCGACCCGAAATGCTGAACTTTTTGTAGGCGGCATATTCCCAGGCACGCCAATGGCTCATCGAGGGAATGCAGGGATACAGCGCGCTGACTGCGTCGTAGCCGGCCAAGATTTCATTGATGCCGAGTAACTGATGATTCATCGAGCGGCTTTTTCCTAAGAAGTTTCTGAGCGTTGAGGAAAGATCAAGTATGGGTGAATGTCAGGGTGAAATCGCCGGGTAAATCGGCTACCCCGTGGTGGGTGAGTTGTGCCCCTTCATGAATTTTGCGCAGACCAACACTAAAAGCGCCAGCCTCAGGGATGTGGCAAATTCGCGTAATACGGCTGAAGAGCTCCTCATAGCTCAACCGCGACCTGTTGCGATAGTCTTCAGGAGGGAGACTGGCTAAGCCAATCTCAAAGCTATACTCGCCTGGACCGACCTTTAGCTCCATACTTTGACGACAACGGACCAAGGTTCCAGCAGGCAGATAGTCAACAGTATCAATACCATATTCCAGGGATCCTTTGCCGTGAACCAATATCCCCTTATCGTTCCGAATCACGACGCCGCCAAGAGGCGTCGCAATCGGCTCGGTCAACAGGAATTCAAAACAGAAAACCGCTGTGTCTCCTTGGGAAAAATAGAAGGCGGGATGGCCACGAGTATCGCAAACCGCAAACCTGACGCATCGCGCCATACCATTACTGACCTGCGACGCATTCGTCGCATCCTGAAAACTGCAATCCATTGGCCATGATTCATCCTCCGTAGACGGAGAGTGATATTTCGTTTGGGCAGGTTTCGAAGGCTGTGAAACCGGACCCTTGCTCTGATAGAGAAGATAGTAATGCTTGGCTGCCTCCACGGAAATTCCGATGAATAGAGGGGCCCCATGATCCAGTAAAATCGCCCGTTCGCAATACTGCTCGATATCCGGCATGGAATGCGACACCAGCAGGATAGCCGCACCGGCTTGCTTGAGCTGCTCCAGTCGTGCATAGCACTTTTGCCGGAAGAATAAATCCCCCACCGCCAGCGCCTCGTCGATGATGACGATGGAGGCATCGATATGAGCCTGCACGGCGAAGGCCAGCCGCACGAACATGCCGCTGGAATAGGTTTTTACCGGCTGGTCGATGAACTCGCCGATTTCCGAGAATTCCACGATTTGCTCATACCGCGCCTCGATCTCTTCCGGGCTCAAACCCAATATCTGGCCGTTCAGGTACACATTTTCCCGTCCGGTGAATTCCGGGTTGAAGCCGCTACCGAGTTCCAGCAGGGCGGCGACACGCCCATTGATGTTGACCTCGCCACTGGTGGGCGTCAGGGTGCCAGCCAGGATTTGCAACAGGGTACTTTTGCCGCTGCCATTACGCCCGATGATGCCAACCGTTTCGCCCTTCTTGACCTCAAACGACAGGTTTTTCAGCGCCCAGAAAGGACGAAAATAGTCGCGAGAGGACTGCCCGGTCAGCCGCTTCAGACGGGGTAGCACAAACTGCTTGAGCCGGTCGCTGGGGACGTCGTAGATGTGGTAACACTTGCCGAGATTGCTGACGCGGATGGCCATCTCGTCACTCATGGTTCAATCGCTCTCTGAAAAGCCAATGGAGAAAATGCAGGCGAGGGATGCATGAGCGAGCGGTGCATTCAGGAGGAGCCGGTCAGAAAAGTGAAGTATTGTAGCCTGATTAGGGACGGGTTTCAGCCGCTTGGATCGGTTTGCCGCCTGCCCTTGAGGAAAACTTACAGCACGTCGGCAAAGCCTTTACGGGTCTTCTGGAAGCTGGCGTAGCCAAACCAGGCGACGGCCAAGGCGGCGAGGCTATACAGACCCAGGCCGGCCCAATCCGGGGGCAGTCCAAAAATCAGCACCGCGCGGGCCTGTTCGATGATGAAGGTCAGCGGATTGGCCAGCAACAGCGGGCGGTAGGCTTCCGGAAGGGCGCTGACCGGGAAGAACACCGGCGACAGGAACAGCATGAGACTGGAAACAATGCCGACCGCGTGCCCAACGTCACGCAGGTATACGCCAAGCGCGGCCAGCAGCCAGCCCAGCCCCAGGCTGAATACCGCCAGGGGCAGCAATACCAGTGGAATCAAGGCAGTGGTCCAGCTTGGTGGGTCAGTCAGGATCGCGGCGGCGATGATTAATACTGCCAGGCTGGCGGCGCAATGGAACAAGGCGGTCCCGAGGCTGACGGCGGGCAGGATCTCCAGGGGGAACACCACCTTCTTCACATAATTGCTGTTACTGATGATCAGGGTCGGGGCGCGGTTGATCACCTCGGCGAACAGGCCATGAACGATCATGCCGACGAACAGGATCACGGCGAACTGCGCCCGTGATTCCTCCGTGCTGACACCCCAGCGGGCCTTGAACACCACCGAGAAGACGAAGGTATACGCGGCCAGCATCAACAATGGGTTGAAGAACGACCAAGCCAGCCCCAAAGCCGAGCCCCGGTAGCGCCCCACTACCTCGCGGCGGGTCATTTGTGTGATGAGGCGGCGATTGTGCCAGAGGCTGCGGGCCATCGCCGGGAGCGAGGCGGGATGTGAGGCGTGCGGATTCATTCTACTTATCTAGGTTCGGACCGGGCACTGATTCAGCATTCGGCGGGTGTTGGGCGCATTCTACTATCAACACAGGCTTCAGTAGTCACTCCTCCGCCGCGCTAGAGAGGCTGTGACCAGGATTTAGGAGCGGATTTCAGGCCCTCGCCTGCCACTGGACTGCGCAGGGCAGTCCGGTCGCGGGCTGAAGCCCGCTCCTACGGATATATAGGCGATCAAGCTGTGGAGTGTCTGTGTAAGTCCTAGTAAATTTGAGATGATATTGCCAATTATGAAGCCCGATCAGAATCGACTTGATGAGCAGCCGTGGGTCAAACAGTTCAATTTCCAACGTAGATGTAAACCACTCACCTTTAAGCATCTCATGGTCGAACAAATTTGCGCTTAGCTTGATTACGATAACAAGGCGCCCTCATCGAATCCTTTGGACCCAACACACTACTTTTTTCCTGAGCAGACCATGCCGACACTCAAATTGACATCCGTAGCCTTATTGGGATTGGCGCTGACCGCCTGCGCCACCAACAAGATCACCGGACGCAGCCAGGCGATGCTGGTCAGCGATGATGCCGCCGCGCAGCAATCGTATCAGGCTTACAGCCAATTGCTGAGCCAAGCGGCGCAGAAGCGCGCGCTGGACGATGACCCCTACCAGTTGACGCGGGTGCAATCCATCGCCAAGCCCTTGATTCAACAGGCCGTCAAGCTGCGTCCCGAGGCCCAGGGCTGGCGTTGGGAAGTCCATGTACTGAAAAGCAGCGAGGTCAATGCCTGGTGCATGGCCGGCGGCAAGATGGCGGTTTATACCGGTTTGCTGCAAAAAATCCAGCCCACCGACGACGAACTGGCGGCGGTCATGGGTCATGAGATATCTCACGCCTTGCTGTCGCATCAGGCGGAAAAGATATCACGCGCGCAGATGCAGAAGGCAGGTATCTATGCCGGCGTACTGGCCGGCGCCCTGTTTGGCGTCAATCTGGGCGGCATGGCCACCCTCGCGGATTCCGTCGCGACCCTGGGACTGCAATTGCCCAACAGCCGGGAGGCTGAAAGCGAAGCCGACAAGGTCGGCATCGAACTGGCCGCCAAGGCGGGTTTCAATCCGGAAGCCGCGGTGACGCTCTGGCAAAAAATGATCAAGGTCAGCGGCGGCGGTACGCCGGAGTGGCTCAGCACTCATCCCGATCCGCAGTCCCGCATCGCCGCCATGCAGGTCATGGCGAAGAACCTCATGCCGGTTTACGAGGCGGCCCGGAAGAAACCCTGAGCACGGACCCATCACCATCAGCCATCATCCAGGCTTGCCTTCATCGACCAGATTGAGGAATAGCTGCTCCAACCGGTTGGACGCCGTGCGCAGGGCCGTCACCCTGACTCCCTTTTCGGCCAGAACATCGAACAGGGTATGGATGCCCTGCGATGAGGGAACATCGGCGGCCAGCGTCCTGGCATCGAGGCTTTCCAGCGTGAAATGTTCCAGTTCGGGTGTCTCGCCCAGCGGGCTGTCGAGTTCCAGGATGTAACGGCTGACGTGCATCCGGGCCAAGAGATCATCCATGGTGCTGTGCTCGATGAGCCGACCGTGGTTGATGATGGCGATATGGCGACAGAGATTCTCCGCCTCTTCCAGATAATGGGTCGTCAGGATGATGGTGGTCCCCTCCCGGTTGATCCGTTGCAGCAGGTCCCACATCGAGCGGCGGATTTCGATGTCGACACCCGCCGTGGGTTCGTCCAGAATCAATAATCGGGGTGAATGTACCAGCGCGCGGGCAATCATCAGGCGCCGTTTCATGCCGCCCGAGAGGGTCCGGGAGACGCTGTTGCGCTTCTCCCAGAGTCCAAGTTGGGTCAGGCACTCCTCCGCTCGTGACAGCGCCCGCCGACGGGGGATGCCCTGATACCCGGCCTGATTGACGACGACATTCAGTACCGTCTCGAACTGGTTGAAATTGACTTCCTGGGGCACCAGACCAATCATGCGCTTGGCTCCCTCCCGATCCCGATCAAGATCGTGTCCATAGACCTCGACTCGCCCACCGGTCTTGTTGACGAGTGAGCTGATGATGCCGATGGTGGTGGATTTTCCCGCGCCATTCGGACCCAGCAGCGCAAAAAAATCGCCTGACTCGACCTGAAGGTCTATCCCTTTGAGGGCTTCCAGCCCGTTTTTGTAGGTCTTGCGCAGGTTGCTCAGGGACAAGGCTTGCATGGCTGAAGTCTATGGGATTGGGATTGTTGATTCTGTATGGATAAATGAGCAGGTAAAGAACCATCAACCCCCTCTCCACCTCCGGGGAGAGGGCTGGGGTGAGGGGTTTTCAAATGAGCCTTTACCTGCTCATCCCTCTATAACACCCGCCTGGATTCCGGGCCGGGCATCATGACCCGCACCAGCGAGACACCGGAAAAAGGCGGGTAGTTTAACGGAAATCCTTGCCCGCCCTACCCCCAGTCATTCTCATTGGCTAAAGCCGGGTGCGTCCGACCCTGGAAGGCGGAATCCAGGCCCCGGTCAGGTCGGCATCGGCTTCATGGACGCCAGCTCCGTATCTTTTGCCCTTCAGGTTCACGTCCCTGTGACGGGATTCCGGGGTTACCAGCCGGAATGACAGAAGATTTCCAACTATCCGGCTCCAAACGAGTATCGCTACTGAACATCTAATAATGAGCGCCAGATGCAGACTTGGGACATAATTCCCCCTTTCCTACTCATCCGGATGCCCACATGAACGCATCTCAGTCGGACCGTCCCAGCCAGGTTGCCGCCGTGGATCTGGGCTCCAACAGCTTCCACATGATCGTTGCCGAGTTGCGCGCGAATGAAATCGTCGTGCTGGATCGTTTGCGGGAGATGGTCAGACTGGGTTCGGGCCTCACCCCCGAAGGGAATCTGACGCCGGAAATTCAGAAACGCGCGCTGGACTGTCTGGGACGCTTCGGGCAACGCCTGCGGCACCTGCCGCCCGGCAGTGTCAGGGCGGTGGGGACCAATACCCTGCGCGCCGCGCAAAACGCGGGACCCTTGCTGGCGCAGGCGATGCTGGCTTTGGGGCATCCCATCGAAATCATCTCCGGCATCGAGGAGGCACGCCTCATCTATCAGGGCGTTTCGCAAAGTCTGCCTTCCGACGGCAAACGGCGTCTGGTGATGGATATCGGCGGTGGCAGCACGGAATACATCATTGGCGTGGATCGCAGCCCCTTGCAAAAGGAGAGCCTCCGCATGGGCTGTGTGTCGATGAGCATGGCGCATTTCGCGGATGGCAAAATCACCCCCAAACGCTTCAGGCGGGCCGTCATCCATGCCGAACGCGAACTGGAACCCTACCAGCATTTGTTTCAGCGGAAGCAGTGGAGCCAGGCCATCGGCGCCTCCGGCACCCTCCGCACGACCCACAAACTGCTGCTATCGCGAGGCTGGAGCCGCGAGGGCATCACGCGTGAGGGTCTCACGCGGCTGGTGGACGCCGTCATGGCGTCGGGCCGTCTCAACAAGAATGATTTTCCCGATCTCGATCCTGAGCGTTACCCGAGTTTCCCGGGGGGGCTTGCCATCATCCAGGCCACTTTCGAGACCCTCGAAATCGAACGCATGCAAGTCTCCGATGGGGCCTTGCGCGAAGGCTTGCTGCACGATTTGCTGGGCCGTATCAATCATGAGGATATCCGCGATCGCACCGTAATCGCCCTGGCGGCTCGCTATCATGTCGAAACCGAGCACGCCCTGCATGTTCGGAAAACACTGACGAGCCTGCTGGGCCAGATCGAGTTTCCCCCTAGTCTGGATAGGGAAACCGCCAGCCAATGGCTGGAATGGGCCGCCACTCTGCATGAGATAGGCCGGGACATCGCGCACAGCGGCTATCACAAACACGGCGCCTATATCCTGGCGAATGCCGACTTGCCTGGCTTTTCGAATCAGGATCAACTCTTGCTCGCGACCCTGGTGCGCAGCCACCGCCGCAAATTTCCGCTGAAACTGATCAAGGAATTGCCGCCGCCGTGGGATGATTTCGGTAAATGGCTATGCGTGATTCTCAGGCTGTCGATTCTGCTGCATCGCAGCCGTAGTTTGACGGTCACCCCGCCCATCCGCATGAGCCTGGGCAAGGGTCAGGTCAATCTGGTGTTCCCTCCCGATTGGCTCACCTTGCATCCCCTGACGATAGCCGATCTGGAGCAGGAAGCCGGTTATCTCGGCGTGGTGGACATCCATCTGACGTTCAAATGAGTCGTCTGGCGCGACCTCACATGGGGTAAGCAAGTAGCCCATAGATAGTGTGTTGGCAAAATGTTGGCGTTTCAGCCTAATTGTTAACACAATATGAACGTGATCACGTTCGACGAAGCCAAGCGCCAGAACAACCTTCGCCAGCATGGCCTGGACTTTCTTGGTTGCGAGGCGGTCTTCGACGGGCCGGTGGTCAGTTGGGACGACGCCAGGGCGTTTTACGGCGAACAGCGCATCAACGTGCTGGGATTCCTGAATGGCGTCGTGGTGCATAGGACTTACACGGATCGCGGGGATGACTTGCACATCATCAGCCTGCGCAAAGCGGAGAAACACGAAATCAAGCGCTATGCCCAAGGGATTTCCCGTTGACCCTGGCGATTGGGACCGGCTGATAGCTGAAGCGCCCGGCGAGGATCGTCCGCCCACGACAGAGGAAACCCAAACCTGGTCCAATGATATGGTTTGCCACGGCGGTGGTGTTGAGGCTTTTGTTAGCCAGCGCCGAGGGCGCGGCCCGGGGGAAGCCCCACTCAAGTATCCGACCACGATCCGTTTCGACGCCGACGTGCTGCCGGACTGAAGGCCACGGGTCCCGGCTGGCAAACCCGAGTCAACGATGCCATGCGCGAATGGCTCAAGGCGCGGACCTCGGGTAAAGGCTTACCGTGAGCCGCTCAAATTCGCTTTCCGGGGCGAAACGGGTAACCCAGGAAAGGTTGCGATTTGACCACTTCCTACGTCGATAACATTTCCCAACGAAGGCAAGCTCCCACCGGGTGGATCGTCGCCCATTCCCGCCATTCGACCCGCGAGCGGGTTCTGTGGCCGTTCGCTCCTATTCGCCCGCTAAAATCACTCGGTCACCGGAACGCGCATGCCTCTTGATGCCTACGCTGACCGCCATGGGCGTCCCTGGCTCTGATACATCCTCTGCCGGCAAGTGGATGTCCTCGGTTTCAAGCAGATAGCCCAGAGCCTCCTCCAACAGGGCTCTGGCCCGAGCCGACATCCCATGCAATCGGGCATGCAAAGCGGCTTCCCGCGGGCTGCGGACTTCGCAATCGAGACTGTATTGCTCGAACGCACTGACGCGGGTCACGAGATCCGCAAGATGGTGCGGACATTCACAGGCCAGCCGCGTCTCCAGGTTGGCTATCACCGCCAAGTCCCGTCCACTGAAGCGTCTGGGGGGGCGTGTCATGCTCTCGTCATACGCAGGCGCAACCGCCCGCTTGAGCACTGTCGACTCACAGGCACTAGCCAGAATTGCCGGGGTCACTGGCGACCGGAGCGCCTGGATGCCCGACTGCTCCAGAAAATCCAGCACGGAACTTGCAGCAAAAGCATAAACGACGATGACACGGGAGCCACCTACCTTATTAAACTGCTCCAGGAGGCGGCTGACGTTATGAGCTTGTAAAGCCGGAAACTCCAGGATGACGATATCCGGTTTAAGGTGCAGCCATTCCCGCTCGAAGTCCTCGTAATGCTCATGCCCGCCGATGATGTCCAAACTCGGGAGTTGTGAGGACCATTGCCGGATTTGGTGAATCAGAACATCGCCAAAGATGAGGACCGTGGGTAGTGTCGATGGCTGGTTATCCGAGGGTTCCACCGGAGCACACCGGTCCTGTAATTCGGCATGCGCCATGAGCCTCTGATTGAGTTCGGCCTCGGGCAGGTGAATGATGGTTCCCACGGGCTCACCGAGTTCCACCAATTGCTTGATGAGCAGCAAACGGGACACATCGTCCCTGGAGTAACGCCTTCGATTCTGCGGCGTACGACTGGGTGTCACGGCGTTATAGCGCCGCTCCCAGATGCGTAGCGTGTCGCTGGGTATGCCCGTGAGCCTGGACACCGCGCCGATGCCAAAGGAGACGTCATTATCGGTGACCACCAAGTTAACCTCCGTTGAACAAATGAGCGAACATAGAGTCAGA
>Ga0172367_10002270_pt1 | contig 26571 bp, 34 predicted proteins | sample Lak10m_FD_114542 | JGI IMG/M metagenome (GOLD analysis project Ga0172367, IMG submission 114542) | Freshwater microbial communities from Kabuno Bay, South-Kivu, Congo - kab_022012_10m | ecosystem: Environmental > Aquatic > Freshwater > Lake | place: Democratic Republic of the Congo: South-Kivu...
CATTTATTTAGAATAATAAATCAAGTTATGACACGAGATGAAGTTATGGCGGAATGTGTTCCTCTCTCTACCGACAAGATCATACCGATAGCCGGCCGGAAGAGGATTCGCATTCCGACCATAAACATTGTGGATGATTTTTTGGAATTAGGATGGGAACCAGTTTCTACTTTCTCTAGGCGAAGCGCATCTCGAAATGCTAAACACGCAATTGTATTTAATGTACCCAATTTATCTTTCGGCGTTAAATCTTATAAAGACGTAGTAACTCCTCAAGTTATTCTCACTAGCGATAATGGGTTAACTCCTTACAGATTGTACGTCTCGTTTCTTAGAATACAATGCGGAACTCGACTAATTGTCCCGATCCGTACCGGTAAGCGAATGACTGCTAAAAGTTTCTATATTAGTTTTAACTCAAGAACCTATTCACCTACCTATCTGAAGAACACTCTAGCATCTGTGATTCAGAGTGTTGCTGATAACTCCAAGAAAATATTTGAGTTTGCAGATACTATACTTACAAAAGAACAGATGAACCATTTTGCAGCCTCAGCGTACCTAAGACGACAAGAAGTACAGCCCGGTCAAATAGCTAGAAGAATAGAAACTGTTCCGGATTTAACTGTAGGACTGTTGCTGGCCGCTTTCCGGGAACAGGATAAGGAAGATAGCGTGTGGCATGTGTTAAGCAGAGTACATGAAAAAGTTGTTAGAGGTTTTAAAACGTATCCGACGCGAAAAAGTAAGAGACTTTTTCAGTATAGATCTTTGCAGAATTTTGAGAAAGTTATACGGGTTAGTATTCAGTTGTATTTAGATATTTATAAAATTTTATCGGAATGAGCAAAAAGAAAATTGCACATGAAGCTCCTATCAGTATGTTCGACTTTGTACAGGAACGTACGTCGTATGATTACTGCTTGGTGCATTTATTTGCTGAAAATGAAGCATATCGAAATAAGTTTCTTGAAGCTAAGAAAAAGGGCAGAGAGATAATACTTGATACGAGTGTATTTGAATTAGGAACAGCTTTTGATGAGAATTGGTACTTACAGGTAATTAAGGAGTTACAACCTACATGGTACATTATTCCGGATGTACTAGAGGACGCACAGGCAACTGTTAGTAAAGCAAAACATTGGATGAAATTTTATGCTTCTGAGTTTAAAAACAGTAAGCCGATTGGCGTCGTACAAGGTAAGACTTACGATGAACTTACCGGGTGTTATATTGAGTTAGCGCACGAGTTAGATATTGCAAAGATTGCTTTTTCATTTGATTACAGTTACTATCTTGAATCTTTTCCTCACCCGAATAAGTTAGTAAGCTGGATGTTTGGACGGATGAAACTACTAGGAGATCTCGTTATTAAAGGTATTATAGACGAACAGAAACCACATCATTTGTTAGGAAATTCTCTACCTCAGGAAGGCAGATACTACGGACAGTATAAGTGGATTGACTCTGTAGATACGTCTAATCCAGTGCTTCATGCTATTAAAGGTATTGATTACGAACCGAATTTCGGACTGTATGCTAAGAGTTCCCAAAAATTATTTGAACTGATTAACTATGAAGAAACAGATCCTGAGATTCAAAAAGTCAGAGAGCAGTTATTAGACCATAATATTCGTGAATTTAACAAATACTGGCAAACGCACGCTATATGAATACTTTACAGCCTCGTCCTCACATAGCTTTCTTTTCTCAGACAGGATCAGAAATTGTGGACTTGTTTAAGAAAACTTGCCATATACCGTCTCTAATTATTACAAATTATAGGCCTAGTTCCGTACGAGAAATAGCTTCTGAGTTAAATGCTTCACCGCTTAAGGACAGGCTTATCTACCTACCCAACTCTCCGACTGTAGAGGATTATTGTTATTTTTTAGAGAAGTTTGATAACCCAATTATAACCTTACATGGTTGGCTTCGAATCGTCCCGGAAGAAGTATGTTCCGAATACGAAATATATAACGGACACCCGGGACTAATAACGCAGCATGAGGAACTACGCGGAAAGGATCCGCAGAAGAAGGCTTACGACTTAGGACTCTCAGAAACAGGTAGTGTAATTCACCGAGTAATACCGGAAGTCGACGCAGGCGAAGTACTTATGGAAAAACGAGTAAACATAGAAGGGTTGGATCTTTCAGAAATTTTTCTTAAATTACGTGAAAGCTCTTTACAGCTTTGGATAGATTTCTTTAAACAGTATCACATTGTATGAATAAGGTTAAAATTGCGCTGATAGGGTCTAGCAGTACAGGAAAGTCTACTGTACTTGAAGAGCTTAGGAAAGAACTAACTGCTCAGAACGGATACCCTATCTACCAGTTTTTCAACGAATCAACACGATCAATAGCAAAATACGGATTTCCAATCAATAAGCACGGCACCGATCTCACACAGTTAGCTATAAGCAATTTTCACTTAGAACATTTACTTCACGCTACTGAAAATGCTATTTACGACCGCTGCTATTTAGACCTTGTAGCCTATACTCGTCATCTACCTGACGTTTCTGAAGTAGTGTTAAAATATATTGAAGATACGTGGGCCCGAATACTGCCTATGTATACTCACTACTTCTACTTTCCTATAACGTTTCAATCTGTAGAGGACGGAGTTCGGAGTACGGATGAAGAGTGGAGATTAAAAGTAGATGAAGAGTTTCGAAGTATACTAGCAGGGTTGCCGAATGTGACTGTAATGCCGGAACGGTTAGAAGACAGAGTAGCAGTTGTTAGTCGGTTAGTAAGATTTTTTACTTAACATAGTCCAAGTATGAAAATCGGATTAGAGCTTGAGTTTTCAGATATACCTGTAGACGTTCCTATCCCGGAGAGAATAGGGCAGTATGATTATGAAGACTGTTCTATTGTCAATAGCTGCGGAATTGCTAACGATCCGTTAAAACGAGATATCCTAATCGGAAGTGAAATTAATATGAAACCGGTCCATACAGTTCGTGAAATGTTAAGTAATATTGAAGAATTATATTCTATATTAGATCCTAAAGTAGCAAATTTCAAAAGCAACTTACATGTCCATATAAGCATACCGGGATTAGAACACCGATACGTAGATTTATATAAGTTACACGAGTATACTTTTAAACATGCCAAAGAAGTCTTTAAAGCTGTGGATCCTATCCCGGTTATACCGGATGATCCTGTGTTTGAAAGACGCGCAGCATATCTGCCGCACTCTCATCATTATGAGTTTCCGCCCCAACGTAAAGAGTTGTTACTTCAAGCTAAAACTTGGGAGGAGCTACGGAACGGGCAGCAGCCTATGAAGAACGGAGTAAGATTAACTCACGCAATTCGCAGGTGCGGAATAAACTTGAGAAGTTTATGGGACAGAGGAACTATAGAATTCAGACATTTTTTTGCTGCAAATACGTTACTCGAATATGAATCTGCTATACAGTGGTGTATTTCGTATGTTGAAAACGCTCTATCTGACCAGCAACCTGTTGACGTATTGATTAATAGTAGGGAGTGGCATTTTCCTAAGATGGGAAAGTGGGACCCTAATTTATTCTTAGGGTGGGAAGAAACAAATTACAAGTATAACACTCGAATGAAAGTACGCAGCAAACTAGCCTTCTTAGTTAAGAATGGATTTATTTCAGACAGTATTGTAGGGAAGGCTGTATTAGAATTAGTTAAATAGTCTATATGAATATTAGGTTTGATATACACACACACGTAGGAGAGATACCTGCTTCTAAGCGAGCAAATTCTGCAACAGCTCAAGTATCGCCAGAACAAGCTGCAGCTTACTTAAAGAAGTATAAAATTACTCACACAGTTGTTCTGTACTCTGATTATGTATATTTAGAGGAGTTATCTAATATGGTAGATACCAAACTATATGGTGTGAAATGGCTAAATGATCCTGAATATGACTCCCTTGATCAAGGCCGACCTTTGTACTACGGGGTTAAAATACATTCTCACAGAGGAACCTATCTAAGAGATAGTACGCGAATGTATGGAGTAGATTACAGTGATGGTAAAATAATGAACCGCTTACTTCAGCGACTATCCCCTAATGAGATAGTATACATGCATATGCAAGGAAGTTCCTCTTTCAGAAACTGGGCTAATCCGCGTACGATGTTAAAATGGGCATGTAAGTACCCACATTTGAAATTTATAATGGGACATGCCGGCTCTTATGGAGGCGGAATAGGAGGCTACCCCCCGGTCGCTCAGCCTATTTTAACTAACGGTTACAGCAGCACCGAAGAAGGGCAGACCTTTTTAAGTGCCCTTACAGACTTTATAACGAACGAAAGAAGTATAGCTGACGCTGCGTGCTTTACGAACTATACTCATAACCTATGGTTAGATACCTCTGTACACACTCCAGGAAAAGCCGACGCTTTAAAAACAAGTACAAAGTGGTGTATTGGATCGGATTTCCCCTTTGGTTCAGAAACCGTATATTCTTTTGATAACCAAATTCAATATTTTCTCCAACATACATCGGAAGAGGTGCTTGAACAGCGATTTTTAGACACCGTTAAGTTTTTAGAAACTGATGTGAAGGAATTAGCTTATGAACATATTAATAATAGTACTTTTCTATATAGAGGCAAACAGTTAACTGAAATGTTAGAAAACGGTAATAGTTTATATACGTATGAGGAGTTTGAGAGGTACGAATCTGACGAAGACGAAGAAAAGTCCGAGTCTACAGTTCCGTTAAATAAGCTAATGGAGTTAAGCAAGAAAAAGACTTCCTCCTCGTTAGACCCTAATGTGCCAAGACGTGGACCTGGCCGTCCCAGAACTAAACCACTACCAGATCCCGATACACCAAAACGCGGCCCGGGTCGTCCTAGAATTAAACCTCTACCGGATAACAGTACACCGAATCGTGGACCCGGCCGTCCCAGAACTAAGCCACTACCGGATCCGGATACTCCAAAACGCGGCCCGGGTCGTCCCTCTTTAAAAACGCTAGCCGAGAACGTAGACTTACCGAACGAAGAGCTGCAGCGTCTTATTAATATTTTTAAAGAAATAAGGAAACCTAGTGAACCTCTTATTTGAATCTAGTTTTATCTCATATCTATATTTCTAAAAATATAAACATACATGCAAACAAGTTTATCAGTAAATGAGCTCGCTTCAAGACATTTAGGACAGAAAGGCGGCGAAGGCTATAAAGATCAGTACGACCCGAGCCTGCTAGTAGCTATACCACGGAGTTTAAACCGGCAAGCTTATGGAATTGATCTAGAAAAAAATGAATCCCCGCTATTTGTCGGCGTAGATGTGTGGAACGCTTATGAAGTTTCAGCTCTTACAGCTACCGGGTACCCAGTTACAGGTATTCTCAAAATAGTATACCCAGCGGATTCACCATTTCATGTGGAGTCTAAATCCTTAAAACTGTACTTGAATTCCTTTAACATGACAAAGATGAGCGAATCCGCCTATGATGTAGCAGTGCAGATTCGCGAAACCGTTAAAAAAGATTTAGAAACGATTCTACAGTGCGAGGTGACAGTCTCCTTTTTTAGTAACGATAACAGTTTCACAGAAGAAGACTTATCTGATGCAATTTTCTTCCCCCGTATTCAATCCCTTGTACCTCATTTAGATGAAATTGAATATAATACCTACCACTCCGATGAATCACAGCTAACCGGTACAGGTAAAAGCGGAGAAGTATATGTTAACGTGGATTTTTTACGGAGCAACTGTCGAGTAACTCATCAACCGGATTGGGGGGAGCTTAATATTTATATCAAATCAAAAAACTTACCAGATCTTACATCAATTGCAAAGTATGTAATTAGTCACAGAACTGTATCTCATTTTCATGAAGAGATTGTTGAAATGGTCTATAAGCATTTTTACGATAAATTTCAACCGGAAGAACTACTCGTCTGTGCTCTTTATACTCGTCGAGGCGGAATTGATATTAATCCTTGCAGGGCTTCCCATGAAAAATTAATTCCTCTTATATTTAAACATCCAAAATATAAAATTAAAAAGACATTGATGCAATAGAAAAAAAACTGGTTATTTGAGCTAATCAGTATAAATAATAATACTGCTCTACTGTATTAACTATTAACATAAATGAGTAAGAAACAAGCTGTATTATCTCTTTCAGGAGGAATGGATTCCTCTACGTTACTTCTACATCTATTAGCAGCAGGTTACGAAGTAACCGCGCTAAGTTTTGACTACGGTCAGAAACATAAAGTAGAATTAGAACGAGCTGCCTCCCTAGTAAGCTACATCAACGGGACATCTACGTCTCTTTCTAGTAAAGTAATACATCAGATTATTAAGCTTCAAGGGTTGTCTGAGCTTTTGAATTCCTCTTTAGTGGAAGGGGGCGAAGATGTACCGGAAGGACATTACGAGCAAAGCAACATGAAAGAGACTGTTGTTCCGAACCGTAATAAGATTTTCAGTTCGATCATACAAGCGGTAGCGTTATCTCTAGCGACCAAAGATACGGGACACGGTCAGATTGAGAAAAGGGACGTCGTAATTGCAATGGGAATTCATGCAGGCGATCATTGTTTTAGCAAGTATACCGATATACTAACACCCAACGGACTTAAGACGGTTAAGGAGTTGAAAGAAGGTGATCCTATTTTCTCTTTTAACTTAGAAACCAACAAGTGGGAACTCGATAAGGTTACTGCTATCATAAAGAAAAATGTTGTTGATACCTTACTCCGTATTGAAACAAACTCAGAGTACTTGGATGTCACCGAAGAACATAAAGTTTACAGACTCCAACTTTCAGAGCATTTCTCGACAGACGAGAGAAAAATCGAGAAAGTTAAAGCATCCGAGTTAAAAGAAGGCGACCTTTTAGTACAGCCTGGCAACTTACCGGTAGAAGGCGCAGAAGAGCTACTTTCGCAGATGGGCACAGAATTTACTGCTATCCAGAGTATTACTTCAATGCCTTATAACGACCATGTGTACGACATTACGGTAGAACGTAATCATAACTTTGCGGCCGGGCGGTCTGGATTTTTTCTAATTTCAAACTCTATCTATCCAGACTGTCGTCAAGAGTTTCGCGATGTCGATATGGAAGCCTTTCGAATTGGAAACTGGGATTCAGATTTAGTGCAGATGTCTACGCCCTATCTAGAAGTAAATAAACTTGATATTTTAAAAGACGGAGCAGCATGCTGTACTGCTTTGGGTTTAGAGTTTGACGAAGTATATAGCCGGACAAACACATCTTATAAGCCCATTTGGATACCCGTACAGAAGCTTTCAGGCGTATCTGGAGCGTGGTATTCCGATTACAAGTCAGCCGCATCTGTGGAACGTATTGAAGCTTTTATTAACTTGGAAAGACCTGATCCAGTAGAATATGCGGATGAAAACGGACCGGTGGACTGGGATACTGTTAAATCTCATGTTGAACAAGTCTTAGAACTTTATCACGCGAATAAGGAGGAAGTCTCAGCTTTTAATATTATCTTGGATAGTGACGTAGAATTTATTTAATAAAACAATCATGAACATGTTATTAACTTGTGAAGAAGCTCTCAAGGCTGGATTGCTGGTGTTAGATCATTCAAAAGGTAAAGCAGCTCAAATCGGATATGACCTCTCAGTAAAGGAGATTCGAGCCGTAGAAGCAGCCGGAGCATTGTGGGGGGACAGTACAGATGCTCCTATCCTGTCTCCTCCGCTAGAAACTGAACAGGATTTCGTTACGGGTAGAAATGTCTGGTACCTAGAACCAGGCGTATATGATATTACTTTCTGGGAAGGTTGCAAACTTGCTGAAAATACGACCGGATTTATAACGCACCGATCTAGCGTAAACAGGAACGGAGGCATTGTTAAATCTGCAGTATTTGATCCAGGTTTTCATACTGCTAATATCGGAACTATGCTGTATTTGACATTTCCGCTTACCGTTGAAGTTAACGCCAGATTAGCTCAAATTTATTTCTATAAACACGAACCGGTGAGTAAACCTTATGACGGACAGTGGCAAGGAGATAAATGGCGCGAAAGAGGAAATCCTTCCGAAAACTAAGTAAGAGGAGGCAGGTAGCTTAATGATAAAGCCTAAGATTTTACCTTAGAGATACGAGTTTGATTCTCGTCCTGCTTTTTTTTATATTAGTTGCTAATATACTATTTTTTAAGAAGATATAAAATGTATGAACAATTACATTAGAGCGATACTAAGGGAGAACGTTACTGTTGAACAGATTCTGAACGCACTTCAAGATAAATGCGCCGGAGTAGATAGTGTAGGTCTATACGGAGTTCCAGGTTTATTTCAAGTTTATTTTACAGATAAAGATAAAGAACAGCCTTCCGTCAAAGAATACAGATATATGCTAGTAAACACCGATTTTAAGGAAAACAATCTAATGCCCGGTATAGAATGTAAATTACAACATTGGGGCAACTCTGCTGAACTTCTAAAGTACCTCTGTGAACAATTCGGCGGATACACACAAAACTCTCCTTCAGAAGAAATGACTTTATACAACAAAGAAGAGTACGATACCGGAAAACCATATACCGAGATACAACGCTTGCAGAATGAAATTCTACATAGACTGGACCTTGATGCAGTACCTGTTGTGGTGGAGTTATGTGAGAAGTATAAAAATGCCTGGTCTGTCGAAGTGTAAACATAGGACTTTGAATCTAAAGACGGATAGACATTATCATCAGAAACGTAATACTAAAAGCTTTAATTGTGCACCGAAGGAGAGTCAAACTGCGGAGAATAACATACACTAATTTTAACATTGCAAAAAGAATAAGATGTCATTAATAAGGAATGATCGTTTGAAAATTTCATCAGATTTTTATTCAGTACAAGGAGAAGGAATATCATCGGGCGTACCTTCTTACTTCGTCCGTCTTGGTATATGCAATCTAACTTGCGGCATGAGTAGAGCGTTTGCTAATAAACTAATGAAAGAAAAAACATTAGAAGACGGAGAGATATTCGTAGGAGACCTTGAAGCCGCCGGAACAGCTAGCTGGACGTGTGATAGCACTTCTCAGTGGCTGTGGAGAGGAGAAGATAAAGAGTTTAAATACTTGATAGATAGATGGAAAGAAGAAGGAGTATACCAGGACATACTTCGCGGCGATATACATATTATCTGGACAGGCGGAGAACCTACAATTAAAGGGCACCAAGAAGCTATTGTTAATTTTCATAAATACTGGTCTGAAGTAGAAAAAGATAACATGCAAACTGAAACAATGTTGCTTGATAAACTGAATGGCAAAACATGGACCTACTATAAACCGTACACGGTATTTAATGAAATTGAAACTAACGGTACTGTAGTAATTGGAGAAGATTTATTCTTAATTATGGATCAAATTAACTGCTCCCCAAAACTATCTAACTCCGGTCTCCCAGAGAAGCAAAGAATAGTGCCAGCAGCTCTAGAACGTATCATGGAGCATTCAAACTATCAGTTTAAATTTGTGATCTCAACCGAGGATGATATTCATGAAATGTTTATCAATTTTGTGGAACCATTTAAGATACCTCTACGTAATGTAGTCTGTATGCCGGGATTAGATAAGCAAGAGAACTTTCATGAACGTACACGGTTTGTTCTGGAGATGGCTAAGAAATATAGATTTAGAGGATTAACTCGCCTGCATATTTCTGGATGGGATCAAACTCTTAATGTGTGATAAAAGGTCGTACTTAGAAGCTACCTTCATATTTATACATGAATTTAAAAACATTTAGTTATGACAAGAGAGCAACTTATACTGGTACTCCTACAGAAGACGCAACAAGAAGCTAATGATCAAGCTTTAGGCGAATGGCTTCGTACTTTTGTACGCGCTTTAGATCTCGGGGAAAATAACGGAGCTGCTGATAGCAGAAAAATACTATTCGGATAATGAGTTATAACAGGTTTCAATGGTGGCGCTCCACGCTTAAGCGTAAAGGTCGTCCTTTAAGTAGCAAATCGGCCTCTTTGAAGGATAGAATAAGACACGGAGATTTTGATCTTCCGGTAGAGTATTTTGAAGCTATTTTTTCTATTGAATCAGAAATGGAATATATTGCTCAGACGTTAACTAAAAACTTTAAAGGGAACTCAGAGCAAGGACTAGCTCAAGATATAAGGGATGCTACTCGAATGAAAAATGTTCGTAAATTAAAGCTGGAATTAGAGTTGTTGCAGAAGGAAGAAGCCCTTCTTCATTCACTTCGACACGCTTTATTAGCAGAGTTTAAAGTGGACCTATGGGAAGAAATAGGCACTTTAGATCACAAGGATCTTAATAGTGTAGAAGATCTTTATGCTTATTATAAAGAAAAAACTATACAGCAAGGATGACCATACAGGAAAGCATTCATGTAGAGGAGATATTATTAGAAGCATCTTCTTACGGGATTCGTAACGAGTTACTGCAGGCTTTACAGTTATCTACAAATAAACTCCAACCCTCTCTCACAGTTCAAACGGTAGAATATTACTTTAACCGCTTATTACACAGTTATGGACAGAACGACAACAACAACTCAGGAACAGGTGAATGTCTTAATAGCAAGACGAGTCCCGCCTGGAGATCGATGGACCTTGCTTGAACCGGCCGGTAGTCCTGTTACCGGTAAAGTTATTGATGGACTTGTAGATACATTAGATGAGTATATGCAAGCAACCGGATATGTCGGGGATTATAGACTAGCACCACGAGAGAACGGCGGCCTTTTGTACCTCATTCAAACTGTCGAAATTGAATTACCTATAAAACCACCCAAACGTTACGACCTGTATGGAGAATTTTAGAAATGACATACAAAAGGGTATACAGAAGTATTTACTGCCTCTAACATACCTGAAGGTTCCTAGACGTCTCCGAGCTATAGCGCAGTCTATTGGATTGCTTTGTATATTTGGAGTTGCTCTTAAAATTATTTGGAACTTAGCATTTAAGTACCTATCTTTAGGAAATACGACTATGCATACTGCTGAAGCTATTTTGTACGCATCAGCTAGCCTGGGTGTCGTATTATTAACAGATTTAATGTACAACGATTAACAACCTATTCATCTTATGGTATATAAAGTAGAGATAGCTCCTCCGGGGTATGCTAACGGTATTTCCCTGCAGTTACATCAAAAAAGAGAGTCGACCGGTGATCATGAAGTTGAACTTACTGAACAAGAGAAATTTAAAATTATAGAAGCCGCAGCTGTTAAGTATGGCGAGTTTCTCGAGGCTTTAGGAGTGGATTGGAAGAATGACCCTAATTCGGCAGATACCCCTAGACGTGTGGCTAAAGCCTATGTTAAAGATTTATGGGCAGGCAGGTACACTCCTTTGGACAGTGTCACAGCCTTCCCATCGGACGGATATGACGGCATAGTACAAGAATCTAAAATACCGTTAACTTCAATGTGCAGTCATCATCACCAGCCTATTAGAGGGGAAGTAAGTATTGCTTACATTCCTTCCTCGGAAGGGAAAGTAGTAGGGTTATCTAAACTAAACCGTATTGTTGAACATTTCGGTCGGAGAGGCGCCATTCAAGAGCAGTTAACAGTTTCAATTCATAATGCTGTTGATCAAATTTGCGAGGACAATATCGGCGTTGCTGTAATGATTAATGCAACGCATGCATGTGTTTACTGTCGAGGCGTAAAGCATCAAGGGTCGTCTATGCAGACCGCAAAGCTTTCTGGGTGCTTTTTGCACGAAGATTCAGCGAGAGCTGAGTTTTATAAAAATATTGAATTAGCTATTAAATAAGAATTCCCCCATGGCAGACGTTACTTATAAAGAAGAATACGGTCCGGCTAAAGGACTTTATGTTGTATCGACCGGTGCTAAAATCGGACAAGCAATTAAAGGCCCGGACGGGCTGTATTATCTTCACTTAGAGAATACTAAATACAATTGGCCGAGTTCTATACTCGACGAAGTTGCCAGTATTTTAAATCAACTTAATAGAGAGCGAATCGCCGTTTTAAATACTCTGTAAACTGTATATATGGTTACACTTCCTGATGTAAGTAAAAATTACGTCACTGTTCAGACTTCTGAACAATTAAAAGAGCTTTATATAGCAATTAGAGAAGCCACCGTTATAGCTCTAGATACTGAAACAACCGGATTGAATGTTCGTAAGAGCAAAATTATCGGCGCATCTTTTACCACCGCAATCGGTAACGGGTACTACATTCCTGTATTAAAATACAATGCACATACTGACGCGTTTGATGAGCTTAGGATTGCCGATAAGCTAAATTCAGTATGGTTACGTAACATCTTCGAACTCTTACAAGGTAAAAAGCTAATTACTCATAACGGAGCTTTTGATACCAGTATCATTATGTTTGAGTACGGAATCGATCTGCTCCCTTATTTATGGATTGAGACGCTCCTGGCAGTTCACACCGTGCAAGAAGAGGGAGCCTTCGGATACGGAACGCCTTTTGGATTGAAGTCCATTGCTCAAATGTATCAGAAAGAGATAGGTCTTGACGTAGAGAAAGAAGCTAACGAGGAGCAGGTAGAATTGAAGAAAAGCATACAAGCAAATAACGGAAGTATTAGTAAATCTAATTATGAGATTTATAAAGCCGACTTTGAAGTATTAGCCAAGTATGCATGCGCTGATACAGACTTAACCTACAGGATAGCTATTCTTTTTTTAGATAAACTACGTGACGAAGGTCTTGAAAAGTTCTTCTTTGAGGATGAGGTAATGCCTGTGTACAAAAACGTTACAGTATTAATGGAACGTCGTGGTATCTATTTAGATCTGGAGCTTATTAAGAAAACACAGGTAGAAGTATTAGCAGAATTAGAGAGATTAAAAGACGAAGTGCATGAGGACTTAATTTCTTTGTCACCTGTACAAGATTGGATCATACAACAAGCATACGTCGAGAGGTACCCACCTTCTAATAGAGGACGATTTGCTGCTAAACTTTGTGAGCAGCATGGGTATGATGTGCCGCGTGTTAGCAAGAAAACTCTCGCAACTCTACCGGATAGTCCGCTTAAGAGATTCTTATTAGATCCAAACAGTGATCATGGAGTTGAGGATTTAACGTTGTTGAAAACTAGTGTTGCACTTTGGGAAGAAGATAACGAAGGAAGATTAGTAAACATTCAATCAAAGTTGCACCTTAGTCAAATTTGTTTTGATCATATGGGCCTTAGTCCAGAATCAGAAACGAAAAACGGCCGCGGTAAGTTTGATGATACTTTTATTGAGAGTATTAGCAGTAAGTATCCATGGGCAGAAAAGCTTAGAATTTATAATAAGCTTGTTAAGATTAACTCAACGTATATTGAAAGGTTTTTGACAGAGAATGAACGAGGAGTTTTCTACCCTTATTTTAAACAGCATGGAACAGTCTCTGGAAGGTACGGTAGTAATTTGCAACAGTTACCTCGTCCTAAAGAAGACGGAGAAGCAGACCCCACAGTAGTGCAGTATAATAATTTAATTAGAGCGTTTTTTATATCTCGACCGGGATATGTCTTTATTGATGCAGATTATGAATCCCTAGAGCCGCATATTTTTGCAAGCATTTCTAATGATGTGAATCTGCAAGAAATCTTCAATAAGGGACATGATTTTTATAGTACCGTAGCTATCAGAACCGAGAAACTTGAAAACGTATCTGCAGATAAAAAAGCTGAAAACTTTCTTAAGAAAGTCGATGCAGTCAAACGTAATAAAGCAAAAGCTTACTCATTAGGGATTGCATATGGTATGTCTGGCTACGCTTTAGCAATGACTTTGGGACTAAGCGCAAAAGAAGGCGAAGCTCTTCGCGAAGCATATTTAGATGGATTTCCAGGCGTACGTAAATGGATAGATTTATCTCGTAAGTTTTTTAAAGAGAATGGATTTATTCGGAACTCTGTCGGAAGAATCAGGCATCTAGCACGTGGAAAATTCGCATATGATACATACGGAGATAGTTTAATGGATGCAAGGTTCCGCAAGCAGTTAATAAACACGATGGGTAAAGAGTATGTACAGGATCAATATATGAGCTTACGTAATGCTTTAAACAACTGTCTCAATTTTCAGATTCAATCTCTAGCAGCAAGCGTAGTGAATAGAGCGGCCTTAGCTATTAATCAAGCTTTTAAGGAAAGAAACTGGGACGGTCAAGTCGTAGCTCAGATACATGACCAGCTGGTTGTAGAGGTGCGCGAAGAGTATGCACAGGAAGCCGCCGAAGTAGTACGGACGCTTATGGAAACAACATCACAGCTCCCTGGCGTAACTTTAAAAGCTCCGCCTGAGATCGCTCGTAACTTAAAAGAAGGTCATTAATTTATTAAGTATTACAAAACAGTCATAATGGAAGATGTTGTATTACAGAGTTTTCTATCTAGACAGCAAGCAGCTTTTCGAGCATATGCTGAGAACAGCGATGCTTACGGTAAACAGTCTTCCCTATATGAAACAGGTTCTGAAAGAGGAGAGTATAGTGTTCAAAGTGATATCACAGAGCAAGCTCTTCAAGAATTAGGATTCATTAAAACACCTTTACGTCCAGGAGTAACCGCTAGAGCAGTTTATGTGTATGAGTTTGGACAATCGGGACTTAGTTTAACCACTAATGAATCTTTAGATGAGATTGCTAAGGGAGCAGATTGGAGTGTAAGTTTTTTTGATCATGAGCAATTAACTTTTACGTCAATAAAGCAAATTAAAAGAATTATTTATTCAATTGAAAATCGTAAAATAAATGAGTAATCTCTTAGGATTAGACGGGACTCCGACTGGCGGAAGTTTAGAGTTTAATATTCTGGACCAGCCTAATATAGCATGTCCGGAGTGTGGCGATCGCGTTTTTGAAATGGTAAGCGTATTAAAACGTATAAACAAAGTACTAATAGGCGCACCTCATGACCAGGTCGTTCCTATACAGCTCTTCAGATGTACTTCATGCGGAGCTCTAAATCCAGACAGTCTACCCGATCCTTCTCTCTTAGGTAAAATCTTAGGCAATGAGTAAAGTAGAAGAGCGCGTTATTAATAAAATAGTATCCAGAGCAGAAGTAGGACTCGCAAAATACGGAGTAACTGTGGAGAGAAAGGATTACTCTCCGGGGAAGTGGCTTACTGAATTGCAAAGTGAATTACTAGACGGATCTATTTATGCAGAGCGATTACTAGAGTTTCTATCTCTATTTGAAAACGTAGACGTAGATACAGTAGTCTATTACCTGAAGCAGATAAGGAGTAATAATTCTGCTGAACAGTTGTTTACATTTTTTGAACTAATTTCTGACATGGATTTAGATAAAGTTATAAATGAGCTCAGACAGTACAAAGAAACAGAGCACCTTACCTAAAAGTGTATTAAGTTTAAAGCAAAGAATAGAAGAAGCAAGTAAAGTGTCGTTAACGCGCGAGCAAGCTTCTATCTCCTACTCTCAATTTTATCGGTACGCTAATTGTCCAAAAAGCTGGGAGTTATCGTATGTACAAAAATTAAGATCTAAAAAACCTAGCATACATACAGTGTTCGGTACTAGCTTTCACGAAACGTTACAGCAGTACCTTACACTATTGTTCAATGACTCTGTCAAGGCTGCGAATGCCTTAGATCTTGAACAGTATCTGGAAGGTCGCATGATTGCAAACTACATTAAAGAGGTAGAAAATAATAATAAGGAACATTTCTCAACCTCGGCTGAATTACGTGAATTTAAACAAGATGGAGTCTTAATCTTAAACTGGCTAAAGCGAAGACGAAGAGTATACTTCGGCCCAAAGGGGTATGAGCTTCTCGGAATTGAAATACCTTTGTACTTACCGGTTGGAGAGAATTTAGATAGGAATGTAAATTTTCTAGCCTACATAGATGTAGTACTGTACGATAAGGTATTTGACCGTGTTCGTATCATTGATATAAAGACAAGTACATACGGTTGGAAAGAGAAGGACAAAAAAGATCCGATAAAGAAGTCTCAAGTAATGTTATATAAACATTACTTTAATAAGCAGTTTGGAGTTAGACTGGAGGACATCGAAGTCGAATACTTTATTGTTAAACGAAAGATCTACGAAGAGAGTGAATTTCCTCAACAGCGTGTCCAGACTTTTACGCCCGCGCAAGGCAAGGTCACTCTAAACAAGGTGCAGAAATGGATAACCGAGTTTGTAACCACCGGGTTTAATGCAGACGGGTCATATAACGTCTCTCACGTATATCCGGCAATTTCAGGACCAGATGAAAGCAATTGTAAATTCTGTGAGTTCAAGGATCGACCGGACCTATGTCCAGCGGATAAGAGAATTAAAACTGTACCCGCTAAAGATAGGGATGATTAGTTCCAGCGGGTTTCAAAGTACTTTGAAGGTAAAAGAGTTTTTTAAACATCTACTAACTCTGCCTAATTATCTAATCATTTTAGGGGGCGGATCAAATTACGGGGTTGATATGTATATAAAGCAAACCGCGTTAGAGTTAGATTTAGGGTATAGAGAATATAATCCCTATCATACTCCATATAATACTTATAGCGCTTTTCCGCAGTATAGGTACGGAAAGAAGTTTTCTACTTCTAATTTTGCATCACGGTACACAGCTCTTACTAAAGATTCAGATAAACTAGTTATTTTTCAAGACAAGAATGCTACTGATACGTTTATAAACAGTATTATAAAATTGTCGGATAAAGGAAAACTTTTATGCCCTGCTGCTGTTTTGTATGAGTGAGAAAGATATTTATAAGCGTTAATCGGATTTTTTAAGTTACAAAAGAAATAATGCCAGTATGGGTGAGTTTTCTATGCTCCGGCCTTCCAACGGTAAAAAGACTATTTTACTCTTATCAGATGACCTACGTTTGCACTCTGGAATCGCAACAATGAGTCGCGAATTTGTTGTAGGTACTGCTCATATTTTTAATTGGGTGCAATTAGGGTCTGCAATAGGTCACCCTGATCAAGGTAAAATCTTCGACGTATCGGACGATGTCAACCGAGAGAGAGAGATTACAGACGCAAACGTTAAAGTTATACCCCGGAACGGATACGGGGATTCAAATATACTTCGAAAGCTGCTTGCCGATATACAGCCCGATGCTGTACTTCATTTTACAGATCCTCGGTTCTGGCAATGGCTCTACGCAATGGAACGTGAAATACGTCAACAATGTCCGTTGCTGTATTACAGCGTTTGGGATGACGTACCTGTGCCTCATTATAATTTATCCTCGTATGGAAGCTGTGATCTTGTATTAGGTATCTCAAAACAATCCCACAATATTCATAAAATTGTATTAGAAGATGGCGGCTTTAATGTTGTTGATTTAACCAAGTAATAACTGTAAATGAAAACCACTAATAACAGCGCACCCACTGTCTATACTGCATTCGTCCCTCACGGTATTAACAGTAAATACTTTCGTCCTATAACAGACTCAGATCCCGAATATCTGGAGTTTTTAGATTTTAAGAATACTTTTAGTAGGAACAATGAAAATAATTTCGTAGTTTTCTGGAACAATAGAAACGTTCGACGGAAGCAACCTGGTGACGTTATTTTAGCATTTAAGGAGTTCAATAAACTGGTACAAGCTAACACTCCAGGAGCAAATGTGACCTTACTTATGCATACTCAAGTTAGAGATGAAAATGGGACAGACTTACTAGCCGTAAAAGAAGCACTTGCTCCGGAATGTTCTATAGTATTCTCTGACCAGAGCGTTTCTACTAAACATTTGAACTTCTTATATAACCTTGCTGATGTGACTTTAAATATAGCCTCAAACGAAGGATTCGGACTATCTGGAGCAGAATCTCTAATGGCAGGAACTCCTATCGTATCGAACGTTACGGGCGGGTTACAGGATCAATGCCGATTTGAAAATGACAGGGGAGAATGGATCAATTTTGATAGAGAAGTATCATCAAATCATACAGGAGTATATACGAATTGTGGACGGTGGGCCAAACCTGTCTTTCCGGCCGTACGGTCCCTTCAAGGATCTATCCCGACCCCTTATATATTTGATGACAGGTGTAGGTATGAAGACGTAGCAGTAGCCTTGTTTGAATGGTTTAATACTTCAGCTGAGGAAAGAAGAAGCGCCGGACAAGCCGGAAGGGAATGGATGATGAGTGAAGAGAGCGGGATGTCCGCTGAGGTTATGTGCAGTAGGTTTGTTGAACATATAAACTATGTATGCACCAATTGGACGCCGCCGCCGCTCTTTACTTTAAGCAAAGTAAGCGTTAAACCTCAGAATAAATCCATAACTACCGGAATTTTACCCGGCTTTACGATCTAAACTTTTTAATATGAAACCTGTTTTACTGCTATCTGCTCCCATTAAGACTCGTTCCGGTTATGGAGAGCATGCCCGAGATTTAGCTTACGCGCTTATAACGGAACTATCTAGTACATACTCTATTCAGATACTGGCTACTAACTGGGGGAATACTCCATGGACAGGGTTAGACCTTGCGACCGAACGCGGCAGTCTTATAAACGATCATATAGTGTTCCATCCTCCCTTTGAACAGCCGGATGTATTTATGCAGTTAACTATTCCGAACGAGTTTCAACCGGTTGGAAAATATAACGTAGGCGTTACCGCTGGCATAGAATCTGATTTATGCGCACCTGATTGGATAGAAGGTTGTAACAGGATGGACATGTTGATTACAACCTCACAGCACTCCTTAGATGTGTTTAAGAATTCTAAGTATGATATGCATGATAATACTACAAACACGTTCGTAAAGACGGTTGAACTCCGCTCTGATTTAATTACAAAGGTGTTATTTGAAGGAATAGATCTACATATATTTAAGGAGTTAACAGACTTAGACAGAGAGACCGATTTGTTTCAACAGCTTAATAACATAAGCGAGAATTTCGTCTACCTGTTTGTAGGTCATTGGTTGGAAGGAAAATTAGGTGAAGACCGCAAAGACGTCGGAATGCTTATTCAGACATTCGCTACAGCATTTGATAATAAAGTGCCTAGTACCAGACCTGCCTTACTATTAAAAACAAGCTCAGGAACTTTTAGCCTTCAGGATAAATTGAAAATTGAATCCAAGATAAAGGAAATTACACAGTCCGTAGATACTATGCCTTCGATATACTTGTTACATGGAGATATGACCGACGCAGAAATGAATATACTCTATCGGCATCCTAAGGTGAAAGCGATGGTTTCCTTCACACACGGCGAAGGATTTGGCCGACCTTTACTAGAGTTCGGTATCACCGGTAAACCTATTATTGCTCCTAATTGGTCTGGGCATCGAGATTTTCTAGATAAAGCTCGAGGAGCTGTTCTACTACCTGGAGAATTAGTTCCAGTCCATGAATCTGCAGCGAATGCATGGCTGCTTAAAGAATCTAAGTGGTTTAGAGTGTTTTATGGGTATGCAAGTCAAGTTTTAAATCTCGTACACGCACGGTATAAAGATTATCAGAGTGTTTCGGTTTTGCAAAAAGAGTACGTTAAAACAGTATTATCCTTTGAGAAGATGGCTAAGGAATTGGCTACAATTTTGAAGGACATTCCGTTACCCGTTAAGCTGGACTTGCCGTCTATAAATTTAAACGCTCCTGCTCCCGATTTATTTAAATTACCTACTTTAAAGAAAATATAATGAATACATTGAAAAATAGACTGACCTACGATGAGGTATCTCCTATAACAGGAAACTTATGCGTACTTATAGACGTGGATGAAGCAGTAACCGGGCTCGTTTCAAAGTTATGCATGGAATCAGGATACACTACTAATACTCTTCTGGTAGATAAACCTGAAGTTTATGAAAGTTTAAAGACCCATTTTTTAACCGGCTTTCAGTTTGCTAAAGCAGTAGACGGCGCGGTGTGGATTCCTTCTGCGCAAGCTTCTCCCTTTGCAGCTTTATACCCCGTTGCGGGCGAAAATGAGGGAGAATTAATATGGCATGTCACACCTACTCTTCCAGACCGCGGAGATGAAATTGAATTAGATTATGATGCTACAAAGCGATTTAAAGCTCTTGATTATAGTTCAGCTTTTGACTTATTTGCTGCCTTATCAAACCTGCAGACCGAAGAAGAATAATACTTACTAATAACAGTTACATATGTCTATAAGTTTTTTAGTTACAGCCTGCACCGAACATGTAGAACTGTCGATGCTTTTACTGCAGCTGTCTCCGTTCATAGATGAAAGTCGAAAGATTGTACTGCTTTTAGATAAAGATAAAGTTACAAAAGAGGTCGAAACTGTAGCAGATTCTTTTAGCACAGTTCTACCTAAGTCCTCATATCAGATAGAACGTTTTAATCTTGCTAATGACTTTGCCGCTTTTAAGAACTTCGGAAACTCAAAATGCACTGAGGAGTGGATTGTGCAGTTAGACGCTGATGAGGTTTTCTACCAAGCAGGCTTTATCGATATAATCCTTGAAGTTTTAAAGGCTAACGAAAAGAATGTAGATATACTACTGTTACCAAGAGTCAACACCGTGCACGGAATTACTTTAGATCATATACGCAAGTGGGGATGGAATATTTCAAAAATAAACGAATTAGAGCACACAGAAAGTTTAAAGTTTGAAGATCCTTATTTTAAGTTATTGAACAGTTATAATTACGTGAAGAACGCAGCAACAACCTTAGAGAAAGCAGACGAAGCTGTTATCACCTATTCGGTTCCTATAATTAATTTTCCAGACTATCAGACTAGGATCTATCGAAATACACCTGAAATAAAATGGGTCGGAGCCGTTCATGAACGAGTTACGGGATCTAACAGGTACGCATTGCTTCCCGCTGAGCTACCTTATTGCTTGATGCATATGAAATCAATAGAGAGACAAGAAGCGCAGAATAGTTTATATACGACTATAAATGCTACAAACTGATTTAAAGGAGGATGAGAAATTTAATTGTTTTCACTTATATGCAGCAAGCTCCTGATCGAATAGATTATGCTGACCTATGTTTGGAGAGCTGGAAAAAATGGGCCGACCGTCATGACGTGGATATAATGATGCTTCAGGATCCGATTCAAAATGTCAAAGATATGAAACCTACATGGCAGCGGTGGCATATTTTTGATATACTGCAGAATATGTACCCTGCTTTTGTACCTTACGTTAAAATTGCTTTGGTAGATTTAGACACTCTTGTACATCCTAACGCACCCAATTTTTTCAATGATATTTTGACAGAAGATGTTATCGGAGTAGTACAGGATGACATAATGGTGGAATGGGTGCAGAACAGTATCGACGGGTACCAGGATTTATTTCCGGCCGAATCTTTAAAGTGGACCGAATATTTTAACTGCGGATTTGTGGTTCTTCCTGTCAAACCAGCGTTAATCAATTTAGCAAAAGCTATAGTAGGTTTTTATTACTCTAATCAAGAAGAGCTCCGCACACGGCAGCATGAAACAGTACGAAAAGGTTCAGACCAGACCCCTGTAAACTACTTAACCGTGCAAGCCGGAATAAAGAAAGTCTTTCTTGATAAACGTTGGAACTTTACGCATGTTCACTTACGAGGTGCACTCTCGGATCAAGGTCTTAAAATCATTGACAAACTCGCGTACATCTATCATTTCAACGGCTTCGATAAAGCAGAGAGACATAAAGTAATGAAAACTGTTTGGAATAAGCTTTCTATGATCTAAAACTTTACGGTATATGATAATTGCTGTAGGATGTCTCATACAGTGGTATGAAGCTGATATTATTGAACAGTATTTCCATAGCATAAGGCAAGCTATTGAGCACGTACGTATGTATAAACCTGAAACTCTAATTATAGTTCATAATGAAGTAGATATGTCTACGTTCATAGAGCAGCCTATTGAAGGAGTATCGACTGTAGAATGTGTAGAGAAGATTAGACAGGCCGCTATAAAATACGACTTCAATATAGCCCGCGTACATAACGGGTTGTATCCGTATTCAGTATCAGAATTCAGACATGATTTCAATAGTAACTTTTGTCGTATCGCAGAATTATTGGTATGGGGAGAATCAGATATGATAGCCCCTCGTGCGTACTTTAAATATCTTACGCAGTTGTACGAAGTTGCACCTAAGTCAAAATGGATTTCAACTTTTTCAAGTTGTAAAATGTGGGACGAAACTTGGGAAGCTCTAGAACATCCGGACTTTACACGTTTACCGCATTCCGACTCTAAGACAGATTGGTGGTCCGTTAACTATGACATGACATTTGAAGAAATGGAAACCATAAATGAAAAAGTAAAAGAGCCCACCGTCGTAGAGATTAGATCAAAACTTGGAGAAGTAAAATTCAACGGATGCGGACTAGTATTAACCTCGCAAATCATTAAATCTGGATTAAATGTTCCGCTGGCTGCTTTCTTTGTACATGAAGATTCCGCTTTTATGTACTTGCTAAATAAAGTACTGCCAGGTTTAAAGCAGTATCATTTTTCAGACGTGTTACTGGTGCATAATCGAAAACACGCTCTCAAAAGGCATTTAGTTGCTAATGAATCAGGCGATACTGTAGGGACGCGCCGTAAAAGTAATCCTACATATGTTAAAGCTAATACTCTTAGTCAAGATAACGTAATTAACTTATTTAACTCTTCTATTAATTTCTTCACATGGAAGCAAGTAAAGTGAAAACTCTTATGCAAGCATTAGCGCGCATTCCGGATAAAGCAGAACATAAGGACACCACAAGTAAAATGTGGAAAGAGAATTTAGCACATTTAGTGGATGTTTACAGTATTGATAGTATATTGGAGATAGGATCAGCTAGAGGTCATTCTCTATATGTATTAGCGCCTTTCGTTTCAAAAATAACAGGCGTTGAACTATCTCTTAACCGGCTGGCAGAAGCTAAAGCTCTTAATAAACAGTATACAAATATAACATATTATTCAGATGACGTCTACGTAACGGATTGGAAGAAGTACGGATATCACGATCTTGTCATAATAGACTGTATGCATACTTATCAAGCAGTTATTTCTGATATTGAGAATGCTTTAGCCCACGTTAGGCCGAAGTATCTTGCTTTCGACGATTATGGACTATTTCCAGATGTTAAACGAGCTGTAGATACTTATATAGATTCCGGCGCGTTAAGAGTGATAGCTAATTTAGGACTAGAAGCAGGTCAAGTTCTTAACGGTCCGGCTAATCCCAATGTCGTACCAGGACGTAAGCTAGTTGCATCCGAAGGAGTACTATGTGCTGTGAACAATAACTAAAGTCGATGAAAATAGCATTTTTTACAGAGCTGCCCTTTGAGGGAAAAGTTGATGCGTCTCATCCAAATATGAGAACAGAATTTGCTTGGATGCATGCTTTGAATGCTTACCATTATTCCCTGTCTTCTGAAAATGCTCTACCTAGCTATGGAAGGGACCAGTTATACGACTTAGGGGTAATTATTTTTCCTAAGGAAATTTCACGGGAGGTAAAACGTTTACACCTGGTACAAGAAGTACGGAAAAGCTGTAAATATGTGGCCTTTATGCAAGAAGGGCCAAGCTGGTACTTTCAAGACTTACCTATAGAATTATCTTTTTGGATGTATTCACAGATGAGTCAAGTTGATTTCGTATTAGCACACAATGATAGAGATCTAAAATATTACAAGTCTTTATTGTCTAAAGAAGTTTTTATTAACCCAACTTTAATGATACCTCCGGAAGAAGGCGTAGCACCTGTTTCCAGAGCGAATATAATTGTGGGCGGAAACTTAACTAGATGGTACGGAGGATTTAATTCTGTAGCAGTTGCTGCCACTCTTCCAGCCGGTACAGAGATATGGCTTCCTAGGATGGGAAGAATGCATTCAGATGAATTGTACGTTGAAAAGTTAAATCATCTTCCATACATGTTATGGAAAGATTGGATAGCAGCGTTAAATAAGTTCAAGTACGCTATACACCTTAACCCTAATATAATAGGAGGTACATTTAATTTAAATTGCGCTTACTTAGGTATTCCCTGTATAGGGAATATTGATGCAAATACGCAGAGATTATGTTTTCCAGAGTTGTCTGTTGAACCTGATGACTTGGAAGCAGCCCACAGACTGCTTCAGAGATTGAGTACAGACGAAGATTTTTACTTACATTGCTCAACTTTAGCACAGAAGAACTACAGCACCTATTTTTCTTTACAAGCTTATAAGCAGCAATGGACTTTGATAACTGACTTTTTAAATTCTCTATTATGAAAATAAGCTTGATAATACCTTCCAGGAATAATTTAAAATATCTGAGCTGGATGTATTCCGCTGTTAACAGAAATAAAGGAGATGTTGAGGTTGAACTCTGTATAGCGGATGATGCCTCTACGGACGGAACTTGGGAGTGGGGATGTTCTATTGCGGAACAGGATCCTAATTTTAAAATTATTCAAAATAAAGGACCAGAGAGACTAGGACATACTGTACTGTATGATAAGTTAATTAAGGAAGTCGCAACCGGAGAAGTAGTCGGGATTTACCATGCGGACATGTATCTGTGTCCTGGTGCGTTAGAGGAAGTTAGAGCTTTAATCGCTCCCAAAACTGTTATTAGTCTTACTCGTATAGAACCGCCGCTCCATCCGGCCGGACCAGAAAAAGTTATTGCAGACTTTGCAATTGAACCTGAGTATTTTAACGAAGAAGTGTTTTTAAAATGGTTCGAAAGATTTCAAGCTTCACAACAGCGGCCCGAAACAGACGGGATATTTGCACCGTGGTTCATATTTAAGCAAGACTTTCTGTACTCTAACGGACATGATAGGTTATACGCTCCTCAGTCTAAAGAGGACTCGGATATATTTAATCGATTCTCAATCTTGAAGTATACTTTCAAACAGACTTGGAAAGGGTTTGTCTACCATATGACTAGCCGCGGCAGCAGGTTCAATCCCACATTAACAACTCCTGGAGTTAACTCAAAAGAATGGGAGTTACAGAATAAAATTTCTGAACGTAACTTTATAAGAAAGTGGGGTAACGTGCCTTTACATACTGCAACTCTGAAGCCGATTGTTCCCCCGCATTATAAGACCGCGATCATATTACGCAATGCTACCCTACCTGCCGTACGAGCTCTTGAACCTTGGACTTCCACGCTTGTGATTGATAATTGGGACGAGATAGTCCCGCAGTATTTAAAAGAGGAGCAGCCTCGCACACTTTTTAATTTATCAAAACGACTGCACCATGTCGACTTTTTTGACTCAGAATCAGCTCCAGTTCTCTTAGAAGTGGACACACTAAATCTTAACGGTCAAACCTTTTTAGATATTCAGAATTTACTTTTTCATCTTAAGAGTATATGGGAAACTAAAAGAGAAAGAGAAGCCGGAAATGAACCGACCCAGGAAAGCTATGAAGCAGGAAGTATTAAAATAACACTACGAGCATTAGAAGAGAAGGATTGTAATTACGTTTTTAATTAAAGACAACTAAGTTAGAATGAATACAGATTTGGATATCCATGATCGTCTTTTAAGCTACTGTTTACATTTCGAGGATTTTGAAGCTTTACGTATGTTAAAAGTAAACTTTCTGAAGAATAAACAGACCTTAGAGCAGATAACCTGTCAGCTGTCGGACATAGTTCACGATAATTCTAAAACCTGGGGAGAGGACGGATACTATTTAGGGCAGAAAGTAGAAGTAAAGAATACTTGTTATTTAGGCAAGACAAAGCTAAACGGTAGAGTTAAGTTTCATGATTTAAACCTTAACCGTGTTCAAGAATTTCGAAACGAGCCGTATTGGTTAGTGATCGGGTGTTACAACTACACTCATGAAAGCACTACTTCATGTGAGATTATCTTTGGGTTCAAAATAGACGAAGTAGTAGCCGCGGAATTAGAAAATAGGCTATTAAAAGGGCAAAATGATCCGGAAATTGGTTTACCTGTTTATAAGCATATTTTTGAAAAAGGCGTTGCCGAAGACGGTATCAAAATCTTTTACTACGATGGACCACTCACGCCCTCCGTCTATACGAAGAGTATGTATCAATACTTACAGACCACAGTTGCACAATTAGAGCCTCTATGTATTTAGTAGCAAGATCTTTACAGACCGCTAATTCTAGACCTGTTAAACTTACTCCTCTATTTTTCAACACTAGTAAGGAATTCCCTACTTTGATGAATCCTAGTGTGCTAGTAGATGACGGTAATGTGCATGTTATAATTAGAAATGTCAACTACGTGTTATGGCCTAGCGAATATCGTCAAAAGTTTAGTTCAGAGTGGGGGGTGCTAGCCTACCTGCATCCTGAATCTGAGTCAAAGTTAAAAACACAGAATTGGCTTTGCGTTCTTGATCCGAATTTTGAAGTAAAAACCGCCCAGTTAATTAATACAGCATTACTTGATACGCCTCCTGTTTGGAATTTTGAAGGACTTGAGGATGCTCGACTTGTTAAATGGAACGATTCATTCATCGCAACCGGAGTACGTCGAGACACTAAACCAGACGGAGAAGGTAGAATAGAGCTATCCACCCTGAATGTTACAGATGAAGAGGTTACAGAACGAGCAAGAGTACGTACAAACTATCAACACGCTACGTACTGTGAAAAG
>Ga0172367_10002272_pt1 | contig 26552 bp, 25 predicted proteins | sample Lak10m_FD_114542 | JGI IMG/M metagenome (GOLD analysis project Ga0172367, IMG submission 114542) | Freshwater microbial communities from Kabuno Bay, South-Kivu, Congo - kab_022012_10m | ecosystem: Environmental > Aquatic > Freshwater > Lake | place: Democratic Republic of the Congo: South-Kivu...
AAAGATGTTGATGGTGTTACATGTTTAGGTTTTGGCCGAATGGCAATGGGCTCTGATGCATATGGTTCTGCAACTCCTGCCGGAATCATGGCTTTGCTGAAGCATTATGAAATTCCACTTCGTGGAAAACATGCTGTTGTATTGGGTCGCAGTCCGATACTTGGCAAACCTATGTCTGCCATGCTTCTGAATGAAGATTGTACTGTTACGATTTGTCATTCTCGCACATCAAATCTGCAAGAGCATATTCGCATGGCTGATATCCTTGTAGCAGCTGTTGGTAAACCTGCATTCGTCCAAAAAGAATGGATTCGAGAAGATTCCATCATTGTAGATGCAGGATATCATCCCGGTGGGATTGGCGATGTGCATCCTGATGCATATGGAATTTCTTCTGCCTATACTCCGGTGCCCGGAGGTGTCGGTCCAATGACAATCAGCACTTTGATGTCACAAACGGTATCTGCCGCTGAAAAAGCATTGGGTATCATTCAATAAAGTATTCTTGAGTCTTCACATGAAAATCTATACAAAAACAGGCGATGATGGAACCACCGGTCTCTTTGGTGGAAAACGTGTTGCAAAATTCTCTTTGAGAATTGAAGCATATGGTACTGTTGATGAATTGAATGCAGTGATTGGTGTTGCACTCACGCATGATTTGCCTGCAATGGTTGGTAAACCATTACAACATATTTCTTCACTCTTGTTTACCGTTGGATCTGATTTGGCAACTCCACAAGATGCAATGCAAAAATCATCTGTCCCTGTAATCACTGAAGAACATGTTGATGTATTGGAACAATGGATTGATACATATCAAGAGCATCTTCCGGCATTGAGAAATTTCATTTTGCCGGGTGGCTCAAAGGGTGGAGCTCATCTTCATTTGGCAAGAACAGTATGCAGAAGAGCTGAGAGGGCCATAGTTGCATTAAAGCAGGAAGAAGAAATCAATCCGATAGTTCTTAGATTCATTAATAGATTGTCCGATTATCTTTTCGTAGCTGCACGATTCGTGAATGCAAAAGAAGGTTATGATGACATTGAATGGAAATCGTGATAGATGTCCATGAAGACAACGCTGATTACAAATATCGGATCACTGATCACTGTCTCGCAAAAGACAGATTCGAGAGGGAATATTCTGAATGCTATGAATGATCTTACCATCATTCAAGATGCGGCAATACTATTCAGCGATACATTTGAATGGATTGGCAAAACATCTGAAGTATCACAGGAAATAGCTGTAGATCACATCATTGATGCAAAAGGGAGAGCAATCATTCCGGGCTTTGTTGATTCTCATACGCATTGTGTTTTTGCAGGAAATCGCTCGCATGAATTTGCGAGAAGACTTCGTGGCATCACTTATCAACAAATTGCATCCGAAGGTGGGGGAATTCTGAGTACTGTTTCTGCAGTACGGTCAGCTTCCATTGAAGAATTGGCACAAAAGGGAATTGAACTTGCTTGGAAGGCAATTGAATATGGAACGACAACCCTTGAAATAAAAAGCGGATATGGTCTTTCCATTGAATCTGAAATTGCATTGCTGAAAGCCATTGATATCGTAAAAAAAGAAGTGCCAATCCGCATAGTCACCACATTCATGGGGGCTCATGATATTCCTCCTGAATATGCAGGCAAAAGCTCTGAATATGTTGAGCTTATCATCAATGAGATGTTACCTGCAGTCAAAGCATTGAATATCGCAGAATTTTGCGATGTCTTTACCGATACCGGATATTTCTCAGTTGAAGACTCCCAACGCATCTTACAAAAAGCCATGGAACTTGGTTTCTCATGTAAAGTCCATGCCGATGAATTGTCTTCTTTCGGTGCCGCTGAAATGGCAGGTGAATTGAAAGCGGTTTCTGCAGATCATTTATTGTATTGTTCCGATGCCGGCATGGATGCAATGAAACAAGGCGGGACGATTGCCACATTGCTTCCCGGAACTGCATATACATTGCGTTTGCCTTATGCTCCGGCAAGAAAAATGATCGATCGAGGATTGATTGTTGCATTGGCAACTGACTGCAATCCGGGTTCTTGCTATACACCGAATATGCAATTGATTCTTTCACTTGCTTGCATGAATATGGGTATGAGCATTGAAGAGGCATTAACTTCTGCAACATTGCATGGTGCATATGCATTGAAAGCAGAACAACAATGTGGAAGTATAGAAATAGGGAAGAGTGCTGATTTTAATATGCTGAACACAAATTCATATGCAGATTTGGTGTATCATTTTGGAGTGAATCACATTGCAAAAACTTGGTGCAAGGGAATTGCCATTCAATGAATAATGGCTCTCAAATTGAGAGCCATGAATTATTGATCAAGTTTTTGTATGATCAGTGGGGTACAATTACAAATGTCCTTGACAAGTCCTACGCCGGCTTCTGCATTTTTCCGTGAAGTATATTCACCTATTGTTACGACATAACGCAGTGAGCCATCAGGCATTTTTCTGTCAGTAAGATTTACTTTCATTCTTTTTGCTTTATACTCTTCAAATTCTTGTTCTGCTGCAGCCTTGGTCTTAAAGACACCTACTTGCAGTGTGAACAGTGGTTCAAAAGGATTGGTTTTTACTTTATTTCCTCTGGTAATCAAGCCGGAATCAATCTTTGCGGGTTTAGTGATTGCTGTGATTGAATCTTTTTTGGGTGTTTCACTCTTCACAATCTTTTGATCGGATGTAGTAATAGGCTTGATGGCTTGCTTATTAGGTTTTCCTGCACCACCCACAGTAGCACGAAGCAGATCATATGCCGTCAGTAATAATTCAGATTTAGGATAAGCATTTCTGAAATTCTGCATTTCCTCTCTAGCTTTTAGGGTATCCCGCTTCATTGCATGAAAGTGAACAATACGCCATTGTGCATCGTCAGCCCATTCGCAGTCAGGTTGATCTTTTACAATTCTCTGATACATTGGGAGCGATTTTGACATGTCTTCCAAGACAGATGCATGGAGAAACTGAACACCTGGATCATCTGGAAATTCGGCTAATAAATCAGGTAAATCTCTTTTGGCCTCTTCAATTTTACCCATTGCGAGTGATTGCAGTCTATTCCTGACAATAGAGGCTTGCCCGGATGCAAACGGTGAAGTCCACAATGCGATAAGGATTGCGCTCGCTATGATTGGCAAAGCTGATGTAAGGGATTTCGATGATTGCTTGATCATGTCTGTACTGACATTAAAATTAACGTATATACCAACCCTATATAACCCCACTTTTGTGCCAAAAAATGTAGAACAGACTAAAATAGACCCAAATATCGAAGGTATTACTGAAAAAACGAGCAAAAATCAGTCATTTGTTTGAATTAGATATGGCATTATCAATTGAGCAGCTTCATGCACTGCATGAGGTTTGCCATATTTGATGGCATATTCTCCCATCTCTTTCAATCTTTCCGTATTGCCAAGTAATAATTCGATTGCATATTCCAATTCAGTATTCAAAGCTCCATCTTCTAGTACAAGTGCCGCGCCATGATGATGTAATGTTTCCGCATTGAGTGCTTGCTCATTATTTGAAGCGCCTGGAAGTGGTATGAGTATGGCAGGCTTACCACAAACAGCCAATTCAGCAACTGTTCCGCCACCTGCCCTGCATATCACAAGATCAGCACTAGCATATGCTGATGGCATATCATCAATGAATTGCATCACATGAACATGTTCGGGGAGATCACGATTGATTGTGAACTCTGTTCCGGTTTGCCAGAGAATTTGAATACCTTTTTCAGACAAACGATCAATCATCTTAATAAGTGATTGATTAATGGAACGAGCACCGAGTGAACCCCCGAAAACGAAGAGAGTTGTTTTTGATGGATCAAGATTGAAAGCTTTTGCACCCTCTTCCCTTGTCGGAATATTCTTCACGAAAGCCGAGCGAAGCGGATTACCACAATGCTTCATATTGTCAAATGGCATCTTACCAAAGAGTGAACGATACATACTCTTTGTTTCTTCAAAAGCTATGATGATGATTGAAGCATATTTACCTAATAGAGCATTTGTTTTACCGGGTTTTACATTGGGTTCAATGATGATAAGTGGTATGCCCGACAAAATAGCATAGAGTCCAACTGGAAGACTAATATAATTGCCACCACAAATAATACAAGATGGTTTGTATTGTTGAACAATTGCTCTTGCTTCAAGAATAGCTTTGATCAATACAAAAGGAAGTTGTAAGATTGAGGAGGAAAGTCCACGAAATCCTCGAAGACTCTTCATGGGAGTAAATGCAAAACCATTGCGAGGCAGATATCGAGATTCTATTCGATCAGGGCTGCCGGTATAATGGACAGTCAATCGGGGTAACATGGTTTGCAATTCTTCTGCAATGGCAATTGCAGGGAAGAGGTCGCCGCCTGTTCCTCCGGCAGCAATAAGAATGCTAATATTTTGTTCAACATTATGCATGTACAGTCCTTATCATTCAGTCTAGTAAATCGTGAAGCGCTTGATCACAATCTGTGTACTGAAAACGATAACCGGATTCGATTGTTCTGTGTGGCAATACATGCTGTCCACCCTTTGCAATCACAGCCCCTTCACCAAGCATGATTGACAAAGCAATATCAGGAACATGCAACCATGAAGGTCTATGTAAAATTGTTGAAAGCAATTCGGTGAATCTATTCATGGTCACTGCGCCCGGAGCAACCAGATTGAATGTTCCTCTCACTTGTGGATGCTCAAGAGCATGCATTATGAATCCAATGATGTCCATAGGATGTACCCATGACATCCATTGATTTCCCGACCCGATTTTTCCACCCACAAATAATGAGAATGGTAAGAGCATTTTTGCCAAAGCTCCTTCTCTTGGATCTAAAACAATTCCAATGCGACCAATCACCACTCTTGTGAATTCATTTGCTTGTAATGCTTGTTTTTCCCACTCAATACACACATTGGCCAAGAATCCCGTGCCGGCTTCTGAAAATTCTGTGAACACAGCATCTCCACCATCTGAACCGTAAAAACCAATTGCTGAAGCCGAGAAGAAAAATTGCGGAGGATTTGTCACCTGACTGATTGCTTTTACAATTCCTGCAGTACCATTTTTTCGGCTTTCAAAAATCGCTTTTTTCTGTTGATCAGACCAACGTTTGGCCACAGGTTCACCAGCCAGATGAATCACTGCATGAGCACCATTGATCTTTTCAATACATTCTGCCGAAATATTCACCTCGCCATTCCATTTCACAAAATCTTGCGCCATCGGCAATACTCTTTTTGCTTTATCCGGATTTCTACTAAAGACAATGATGGAAAATCCTGATTCACTCAATACTTTGATGAGTTTTTTTCCAATGAGTCCGGCTCCGCCGGTAACGATGATGGACTTCATTTTGAATCCTCGGATTTTTGCATCAAAGATGTGATTGGCATATTGGGTCTGGCATATGCATATCTATCTATGAAATGAGTAGAATAATATGCATCCAACCCTGCAACAGTGATGGTATCTGCTTGATGAATATCAACAAAACCATCTTTTTGTATGATCTCTTTTGGCATTCTGATTTCAATGATTTCACCAATGAGAAAAATAGTGCCATTCATTGGGATGGGAATATGCATACGATATTCCAACATCATTTTTACAGAACTTTCCTTGATATACGGTGCTTTGCCAATTGAGCTATATTCTTCAGTAAAAGAACATGCAGAAAACTCTGAAATTTCATCATCGAATTTCGCGCTTGCCAAATGTGCCATTGGAAGCATTGCAGAATGCACTTGATTGATGGTATAATGCTGACCTGCAAGTATGTTTTCAAGTGTATGTCTTCGTACTGTGTCGGGCCTGAACACCATTCCCAATAATGGAGGAAAAGCACCAATATGAACGATGGAATTGAACACGCTGATATTGGAGATACCGTTTTCATTGACAGTTCCAATCAGTCCAAGAGACTTAAATCCTGAAATGGAATTAATGAATGTAGCACGATATCTGTCTGACATCGCTTCGAAATCTTCATGAGTAAGAATGATTTCTTCAATCATTTGGTCTTCCACTCAAGCATGCCACCAACTAAATTCAATACATTAAAACCACGAGCATAGAGATATTCGCAAGCTTTACCACTTCTTCCGCCACTTCTACAATAGAGTATGATTTCATGTTCTTTGAAGTGTTCCAATTCTTCGATTCGAGAAGGAAGTGTATCCAGAGGAATCAGAATCGAATTGGGAATATGTATCTCCTGATGTTCTTCAGGCTGTCTAACATCTATCATGACTGGTGTTTCGCCAACATCAAGTCTGAGGCGCAATTCTTCGGGAGTGATTAGTCCATAGCTCATATTGATAACCTTTAGAATGTACTTTTAATACCGATATTACAACGCAGTGAAGCGAAATTCCAAGTTGCAGAATTATTGACTTGATTCAAAATTGAATTCAATACTGTTTGATACTGCGCTTCGCCAAATAAGGTGAGTGTTTGAGACACCTGTTTTTGTAAGCCAAATCCTATATTGACAGAGAACCAAAGAGAGGAAACTTCATCAAGAGTTTTTTCTCCTAAAGATAATTCTCTCGTTCCGCTTTCAACATATGTGAATGAAAGTGGAGAATCAATGTGTCGAAATGCAGTTGCTTGTTTATTGGGAATAAAAGATGCCTGACCCATGGCAAATAGATAAAGCAAATCATGCATGTCCCAACGGAATCCACCGGAAACTGCAAGCGTTGGTAGATCTGCTTGCAACACTGTTGATTCTCTAAATGGAACATAATTTTTGATCAAACTATCATATACTTGAACTGCATTGGTGTCTTGACCTCTCAATATGACCGAATATGGCAAATACTCCATTCGAAACATTGTTTTGAATGTGGAAGTACCTGCTGTGCCTATATGCAATCCAAGACCCAATGGTGAGGAACTTTCTGCTTGAAATCCACTTGGTGAGTCAATCGTCCCGATAGTTTTTGGTGAATTCACATCATGAAACTGTGCACTTGCTATGGCATAGGCACCCCATTCCCATCCATTTTTCTCAGGAAGAATAATGGGTTTTTGTTCTACTTTGGATTGAAATGATGACCCTTCATATTGTAAGATGAATGTGGAAATATTACCTGCTATGTCTTTGGCTTCAATTTCCATCATTCCTTTCGTCACACCAGCCGCCGGTTTGACAAATAATGTGTACTGCGGAGTACCTTTCATGATCATTGCTTCTGTGATCACGATTCCTTTTTCAATGGCGAGCAATCCTTGAGTTGAAAGTACACGCACACGCTCCAATCCTTTATCCTCAGAACGCTCATCTCGAATCACGACATTGATGGAATTTTCTAGATTGCGTCGATCAAAAGATGGTGGAAGGGTATCCACTACTTCTTGCAAGACTTCAAATCCTTGGCCAATCATATTGCCATATGCATCATTAGTGGCAAAACCATAGGAGTATAAACCAAAGGGAACATCAGCCTTGACTGTATGCACACCAAAAGGGACATCCATTTTAATGGCTACATAATTACTCAAGCCCACAAATTCAGGTGCATACTTCATTGTATCTATCAATCTACCATTAAAGCGCAAGGATTCAACCGATGAGGAAGGAACGATGATATTCACAAAATGCTTCCAATTTGTATAGCTTGTTTTGGGCGTTGCAAAGCGATATTCAGTGAGGAATTGCTGTGTAGGACTCACAACAAGCATCATCGGATCGCCAATTGAATCACCTCTCACTCTGGATACTCTTCCACTCACAGGACCAGCCCCACCAAGGAAACCTTGCGAGAACTGTGCAACCAAGACTGGCTCGCTCGCTGTAAGCATGATATTTTTTGATCCTACTGACGAATTCTCATACATTTCTCCGGCTTGTAATTCACGTATGAATACGGAATTTTCAAAAATCTTTGTTTGTGGTTTCGATGCTATCACTCGATATACATAACTTGATCTCTTCGCGAATTGACCTAGAATGAAATGTTTACCCCAACTATGTACCGGAGGCAATTGTTCAACGAGATAATTACAGAATGGGACGCGTAATGGTACATCCGCGCACTGATGTCCGCTGAACACCGCAACAGGTTTGGATGCCTGAATGCTAGTACCGGTCAAATCCGGAAATATCAATGTATCACTTCCATTGAAGGATTTACTCACTGGCTGAAAATTCAAAGCAGCAATTTGATATACATCCCCTTTATTCATGATCACAGGAAATGCAACTTTCGGTGGTTTATTGCGCGAAGTCACTACTGATGGAGTAACATAGACTATTGTACTGTCTTGTGTTGCAACAATAGCCATATGTGAAACCAAATCATTCGTTGGAGTTGAATGATAACTCATTGCATAATATTCTAGTCCCAGTGCTGTTGCGGGCAAAGCCAAGTATGAATCTGTGGAACTTCCTCTTTCATTCAAACAAGTGACTGAGATTGGTGATTTGGATGTTATTCTGACTGCATTGGGTTGTAATGTACCGTCTCCAGTAACCTCGGCGGCAGCAGGAATGGAAATCCTTCTAACTGTACCACCAACAACCGTTGTATCAAGTTTATAACGGATCCCCTCTATTTCAATGCGAATCTTGGTTGTGACATCCGAACTGATGAATAATTCAAAATTGGGTGTGCTTCTATCTTCGATATAGACATCACCACCTCTCGCATCTGTCAGCTTCATTTTACCAACACGATTTGCAGAATGATGCCATGAATTTTCTTGAAAACATAACCAAAATTCTGTCCCTTCCGATGTCTTCGTGATCTTCTTATTCATCTGTTGAGCATGCACAGTCATGATGCTTGAGATGAATACAAGTGTCAATAGATGTGTGAATGTTTTCAAGGATATTCTCATTTTTTGTGCACCATGCTCATATGATACAATCCTTGATCGGTTTTCATTCGAATGACATATACACCGCTTGAGAAATCCATCGGATTATCAACAAGTAATGTAAATACATGACGACCGGCAACTTTCTTTTCAATCGGAAACTCTTTTATCAATTTCCCTTGTGAATTGTAAAGAAAGAACTGAACATCCCCGGATTTTCCCATATAGTAATTGAAGGAAGTTGAATATGCAAATGGATTTGGAGCATTGATGTCCATGCCCTCTGTACTTGCCTGCATAACGGGTGGATCTAAAACAGTGATCGTACCACCAACTTGTTCTATGTCTTGAACATCATTGCCAATGCTGAATGAAAGTATTTTGATTGCTGCAGTAGAATCCATTCCGGCCAATGTTTCCAATTCCAAATACAAGGCAATGCCTGTAGAATCAAATAGTGGATTTGGACAAGTGATGGCATATTCCTTGAATTCATCACCATCGGAAAGGAAGGTGATTGTGGTTTTTTTACACGTAAATAATGTACCGGGTTCTGTCAAAGCATCATGGAGTATGATGCGCTTTTTGGGTATTGCCACCGTTATTGTGCAAGATTGCTGAGTAACAGCTCCTTTCGTACTCATAAAAACAGGCAAATTCCAGCGAATTCCTTGACGTATTGAGGTATCAGGAAGAATAAAAGAGGCCTCTCTTGACAATGTATGTGTCAATGGTTGAAGCAGTGAAATGAGTAAGATTATATAGAATGGTATATTTTGCACGAAAAAGCCAAAATATAGGTAATAAACAATTGATCGGTCCCGAATTTTCAACGTGCAAAGATAAGAATTTTGAATCTAGTCTTGTCCCTGAAACTCACTTTCTGTGGGAATGTTTCGGAATGATTCACAATAGGGAGCAAATCAGTGATACATCAATGATATCCTGCACTGAACATCCTCGTGAAAGATCGCAATATGGCTTTTGTAAACCCTGTACAATCGGTCCGATGGCTTTTGCATGAGCTAGTCTTTCCGTGATTTTATAGGCAATATTTCCAGCATCCAAATCAGGAAATATCAAAATATTTGCCTTCCCATTCAATGGGGATTGCGGAGCTTTTCTATTTGCAATGTCCGGAATCAATGCTGCATCCACTTGCAATTCTCCATCAGCAATGATATGCGGATATGCTTTTTTAAACATAATGAAGGCCTCTCGTACTTTGTCAACATCGGGATGATCAGCGCTTCCTTTGGTGGAAAAAGAAAGAAAAGCCACATGGGGCTCCACTTGTAAGATGGACTGAGCATTCTTTGCTGTCATTCCGGCTATATCGCACAATTGCTCTTTAGTGGGAGAGGGAACAACTGCTCCATCGGCATAAAAGAGAATGGAATCGGGGAGGATCATGATGAAAAAACTACTGACAGTTCTCACATCTTGAGATATTCCCACTGTTTTGATTCCTGCTCTAATAACATCACCTGTTGTTGAGATATTTCCTGCCACTACACCATCTACATTCCCCAAATGTGTTTCTATGCCTGCAAAATAGAGTGGGTTTTGAAGCATGCTTTTTGCATCTTCATCGGAATCAATGGACTTAATTTGTGTTCTGAGAGCAGAAATATTGACTTCAGAGATATGTTCTAAAGGGTCCAGAATGGAAATGGTGGAAATGTCTACTTGACTCTCATGTGCCATTTCTCGGATATTCTTCGCATTACCGATGAGAATCGGAATGGCAAGCCTATTATATGCAAGAGCATGAACAGCTGTTAATACCCGCGCATCTTCGGCATCCGGAAATGCAATACGTTTCGGAGTTGATTTGACCTTTTCAAACAGGTTTGCATAAAATGTTTCAATAATGCTATGATTCATCTCTTATTTAAGTAATTGCTTGGCATTTTGTAATTTAGGCGTGCACAAAAAGAATATGCGAATCCAACTGTACAAAAATGCAAAAAAGGGCTTGATGAATCAGTTCCAAAATTCTTCGCGACTTTTAGTCCTATTGACTCTCTTTGTATTGAGTCATCAATATACCCTCATGAGTCAGGGTAGCGCAGGATCAAAAGCGAAAATGCCGAGATTATCCATTGTTGATATGCCGACAGCCAGAATCTTGCCAACAAAGGCCTATAGAGTTTCCGGAATGATCATGCAGGAATCAGGGATTTTGACTCAGGTACAGTATGGACTAACTAAGAATGTGAATCTCGGTTTTTCTTATTCAGCCATGCCATTTCTTGGTGAAGGTGATCCAATCCTACAACCATTATTGTTATTTGAAGTGAGAGCGAGACTTTACGCAGAAAAGAAAAATAGGCCGGCCATAGTATTGGGTGTCAATAGTCAAGGACTCGGTGCCTGGGAAAACAAACGAAGATTTGAATTCAATGCACCGGGAATCTATGTCAGTGCATCAAAAAATATCAAATGGGAAGCAGGTGTCTTGTCCTTACATGGTGGTGTCAATTTCCCCATCATGCCATCCGCATATTCCAATACACCGGGTGCATTTGTGGGCATCGAACAATCTTTCTATAAAAATGTAACCATTGCGACCGAATATTCAGGAACTTGGAATGAAGATCCGGCATTCATGAATTCGAATGGTCTTTTGAATTGTGCAGTTAAGTATTCACCTTTCAATGGGGTGAATCTTACACTTCAAATGAGAGACCTATTGGAAAGCAGAGCAAATGCTCAAGGTTTTCTTCGATATGCCGGCATAGAGTATATCGGCAAATTCTAAAATGAATATTCGATTGATTCTTTTTGATTTGGGAGGCGTGCTTTATAATATTGAACATGCACGCACACAATATGCACTCAGTACACTGCAATCACTTAATGCTCAATCAATCTCATTTTCTCTTGAACATGCAGACACCGTCTTCGGAGAATTTGATTCCGGGTCACTGACCACTTCTACTTTTATTTCTACAGTACGTGAAAGACATGCAATACAAGCAACTGATGAACAAATCATCAATGCTTGGAATGCTATGTTATTGGGACTCTATCCGGATTCTATTTCCTTCATTGAGCATATCAGATACTCTATTCCAATTGCACTCTTAAGTAATATCAATGCAATTCATCATGATTATATTCGTGATGAATGTGCGCAATTGTTTGCATGTTTTGACCATCTCTTTCTTTCTTATGAAATGAAGCTCAAGAAGCCTGATCCGGAGATATTTCGTCATGTGATTTCCCAAACTGGATATCCTGCACAAGACATTCTCTTCTTGGATGATACACCCGTGAATTGCAGGATAGCAGAATCGCTGGGCATGAATACACAACTCATCAATCCTCATTCTCGTGAATGGTTATGTGAAGTCAAAAATCTCATTATATAATATGTACATAGTCTTCATCATCTCTCTTTTGTTTTGGATGCAAAGTTCATTTGTCTTTGCTCAAGACTCATTTTACCCGCATTATATCGCAAATCCACTTGAAGCAAGAGTTGGTTCATTCTATCAACCAAATGCAGATCGTTTGCGACTGGATATCGGGCAAACGATAGATCTGGATCACTATGATATTGGTTCCGGATGGCAATTAGGATTTGGGGCTGATGCATTTATTCTTACCAGATTGAGAAGTGAAGGGAATTTCAAATTTCCGGTCGAAACCGCTGATTATTTCTTTGGATTACAAGGTTCTATGCATGGAAAGATTGGTGAAATGCCAGCAGGTGGAAGACTCAGACTTTCTCATATCTCAACACACTTAGTTGATGGCGCCGCTGATGCACAAGGAATATTCACTGAACGGAAACCATTTGTATATAGCAGAGAATTTGCAGATGTATCAGGCTATATAATGATACGTGATGTCAGGCTCTATGCAGGGATCACATGGATATGGTCAACACAACCAAGAAATATTGGCCCAATTGTTCCGCAGCTCGGAATTGATACACGCTATTCAATTGGAAACAATATGGTATTTGAATCCGGATATGATGTGAGAATCAGTGAAGTGCAGGGAATAACATTGCCTACACATTCCATTCAATGTGGTCTGAAATATCGTATGCAGAAATCTACAGGTTTTTGGTTCGGGCTCATTGCATCTTTTGGTAGATCTATACATGGTATGTATCATACCGAAAGAGAAGACTATGTAGGTTATGGATTTCGGATTGCATATTGATGACTGCGATATTTATTCATATCATTGTTTATATACTGCTTGGACATTATGTTCAAGCATCCGATGATGATATGCATGAAACCTTGAAAAAAAACATGCCACCTCAAGTGAAATTTTTGAGAGTCTATGGTGGTGATGATGAAACAATGCCTCCCATTGCCATGTGCTCGAGACCAACGCAACAGAGAAGACCGAATGTTTCGTATAATTTCCCTCATGTGACAATTGAATTAGATATTCAATCCAGTACTCCACCTCAAATGTTTGTGATATTTAGCCATTGTAATGCAGATTGGACAGAGCATGAGAATGCATTCTTGAATGACCCGGCACTATTGCGGACTAGTTCCATTGATTGGCGCATGGCACCGCCCGCTTCGATTTGGTATTCCTATACCGGTCTACTCAAAGTACCGAATGAACATGTAAAATTCAATTTCGGGGGAAATTGGAAAGCGAAGTTTTATCTCTATGATGACCCAGGTCAACCTATTGCAATCGCACGGTTTTTTGTTGTAGATCCAAGAGTGGAGACGCGATTTGATGTCTATGGAGATTTTTATTCTCCTACAAATACAGTCTTCTCCTCAGGTGCTTATACGCTTGAAGCTCATGCCAAATCCGCTGAAATGCTGAATGATGGACAATTGAATACGGCAGTGTTTTATAGACTCAATAGATATGATGAACCATTCATTGTTTCCGAGCAATCATCCTATGAATCCTTGAATGAACAAAATCATGCATATCCACTCCGCACGATGATCAATGGCTTCGGTATGACAGGTCGGCGATTCAGAATTGAACGCATTCCTGCTGAAAATGAATATCGTGTACTGAATCTTGGGGATTATTCTCTCTATCCACGATCAAATGCACCGCTTCGCATGTGGACTCCTGATCTCTGGCGCAATGGATCATTTCTCGAAAGATCCGATGGTGGTATCATGAATACACGTTTTATAGGTTGGGGTGACAAAGATTATGTGCAATTGGAGTTTCTTCTCAATCCACAACTTAGACTCGCTGAACATGAAGTATTCTTAAGCGGATCATTCAATAATTGGTCACCGGATCCATCCTGGCTCATGAAATGGGATGAGGAGATGAAAGTATATCGTCTGAGACAGTGGATACCTCGTGGCAGACATGGGTATTTATACATGACCGGTGAAATTGATGCCGATACGAGAAAGGCGATCCGACTCACTGCAGAAGAATTTGAAGGAAACACTGCAAGAGCAGGACATCCATTCATTGCATTCATCTACTATCGAGAATTCGGTATGGGTGGATTTGATTCCATCGTAGGAGTTGCAGGAGGCAATGTCTATGGCTCTTGGTAGAATACCCCGAATATTGATGATTCTTGGATCTATTTGGTCGGTATGCATAAAAATTGCAAAGCCGATATTATCACTCTTCTCAGCTAAATTTCGTGAGAGAGAACAAGCGATTTCCTTGCAAAAATCAAGTCCACGAAAGAAGAATGCAATACAATCACTTTGGATCCATGCTTCATCTTTGGGAGAATTCGAACAGGCAAGACCCATCATTGAGGAAATAAAAAAAAGATCTTCTGAATATGATATCACATTGACATTCTTTTCGCCTTCAGGATATCGCATCAGAAAATCGTATGAATATGCAGATAGAGTGCTCTATCTTCCAATAGATACACTATCCAATGTTCAAGCATTCATGAATGAAATCAATCCTGATCTTATCATTTTCATTCGATATGAACTCTGGCTGAATTATCTGATTGAAGCAAGGAGAAGAGCTATTCCTTGTTATGCCCTGAATGCCACCTTTCCTCGTTCGATGCTATGGAAATTCTTTCCGGCCATTTTGCGATCCATCCTTGGATTATTTTCTGAACTATATACCATTGGAAGCAGTGAATTAGCATCATTTCAGCAATTGAACTTGAGAATACCTATTCATTCTGGACATGATACAAGAATTGATAGAATTCATTCTCTTGTACAAAATGTGAAGCAAAGCCCTACAAATATTCGAGGATTATTGCCTGGTATATCCGATGACAAGATTCCATGCATTGTTCTTGGAAGTTCTTGGGAAGCTGATGAGCGCATTTTCATTGAGGCTTTGACATTATTGCAGTCACCAATTCGATTGATTATTGTTCCACATGAACCTACGCCTGAACATTGTCTGCGAATCAAAGAAGCTCTCCCAAATAGCGTGCTTCAAAGTGAAATAGAACACATTCAGGATCAACATGTCATCATTGATTCAATAGGCAAACTACTTGCAATCTACTCGATTGCCGATGCTGCATATATTGGCGGTGGATTTGGTTCAGGCGTTCATAGTTGCGCTGAACCTGCCGGATATGGAATACCACTTGCTTGTGGTCCATTCATAGAGCGATCACCTGATGCAGAGACATTGCAGGAAATCGGTGCATTGGAAATCATAAAGAATAGTCATGATGCATTGGCATGGATGAATGCCATTTGTGCCGGAGCAATGAATCATGCAGGTGAGCAAGCACATGAATATATTCAGTCAAGAAGAGGGATGACTGAAATTGTTCTTCGAGAAATCATAGGTATGGATTAAGTGGATTTCTTTCGAAGAAATACGATCGAACCTGTGATTGCGAGTGCGACTGAAATCCACTGAGCTTGAGATAATCCCAGATATAGTGGATTCATACGAAGGAATTCCACGAAAAATCGTTCAATGCCTGCCAAAATGAGATAAACCCCAAACAATTGGCCCATTCCAAAATCTTTCTTGCGAAGTATCCAGAGAATTCCAAAAAATACAAATGCCGTGAGCGTTTCATATATAGGAGTGGGATGGACGATGATATCTTCCGGTATAGGACGTCCGGGAAATAATTGTTGAAAATATCCGACGAGTTCAGTGTTTCTCGCAGATAATGTGGAAACCATTCCTTCCGGATAGCTCATGCCAAAAGCATGATCTGTCGGTATTCCATAATCACCATCGCCGGCTAATTGACATCCAATACGACCAATTCCATATGCTATCATGAGTGAAGGACCAGCTGCATCGGCAACTCCCAGAAAAGGAATATGCTTTCTTTTCAAGTATATCATGATCATCACAATGGAAGTGATGAGTCCACCAAAGAATGTTAATCCTTCTCCGCTAAACAAAGAACCAATGGGATCAGCAAAGAAGAAAGAAGGGTTTTCCAACAGATGAAATAATTTCGCCCCAAAAATTCCCCCAATCAATGCTAGCAATGTGATTGAAGATCCCAATTGTTCATGGTTGGGAAATGCTCTTCTTTTGAGTTCTGCATTCAGGAGCCAATTGGCAGTCAGAAATGCCGTGGCAACCATTAAGCCAAAACTATAAATTGTGAGTGGTCCCAGGTGAAAAAGAATGGGATACATGAATTCACTGCTCCATCAGAAAAATCTTGTGCAAGTATATGATTTTTGCACGGATGTCTTTATCGTTTATTCGGGATATCAATATAATATGCGCCATGTTTAGGGGCAGGCAAGGCTCTTTTCAAAATCCAAGGATTCAGCAATTTGACATCTTTATAGGATGTTCCATTATTGATTGCCCATACTGCCAAATCAGTGATGGGTCTATCAACTTTTGCAGTAGTGACTGATGGTTCTTGATATATATCATCTTTTGACAAGACAATACCATATTTGTCTGCATGCTCCATCAACTCTTTAATCACTGCAATGCGAAGTATATACCGAGATGTCTCTTCATTCAGGAATAAATCATAAAATGATTCGCCCTTCTGAAAGGTGATATTTTCTTTAACGCTACCATGTCCCATATTATAACCGGCGGCTGCAAGTGACCAACTTTTGGAGGCATTATACCCAGATCTTAAATACTGAATTGCGGCTCTGGTGCTTTTTCCAATATGTCTTCTCTCATCAACGAATTCATCCACTTGCAAACCCATTGATCTTGCCGTTGGCTCCATGAATTGCCACACACCAACTGCATCTTTCGGAGAACGAGCCATGAATAATGCACTTTCAGCAACTGCGAGATATTTCAGGTCATCTGGTACTTGTTCTTCCTTGAGAATTTTCTCAAATAATGGAAAATATCTTCCGGCTCTCTTGATATATAAAATCAATTGTCCGGGAGATTGCAAATTCAGATAAAACTCTCTCTCGGCTCTCTCGCGGACTTCAAGGATATCCAAAGGTACTTTTTCGCCACAAAAGCTCAGTGAATTCGGAAATGGAATGGAAGATAAATATGTCAGATAATTTGCTTTGGATTCATCAATGGAGACTTTTTCTTTGCTCTCGGTACCCGTACAAGAAGAACAGGAAATCACTAGAAACAAGGAGGAAAGCGCTAATGCCCCAAAATGCCTGAAAAAAGATGTGAACGCCATAATGATTGGTCATGAAAGTGAAATGATATAATCACAGAATGCAGTTTCCGCTTGTTCATTTGTCGCAATAATTATGCCACCACCCATGTTTTTCTGCATATTCATGATTGTTTTAAATGTCTCTTGTCCTTTGCTATCCAAATTTGTTGAAGGTTCATCCAATAGTAGGATTGGGTTTTGTCTGATCATTGCAAGCAGATACTTCATTCTCTGCTTCATCCCGGAAGAAAATGCCTTGATTTGTCTGGATTCATACTGCTTTAGACCTGTGATGTTCAACAACTGTTCAAATAGTTGTTCATTGAAATCAACTCCGCTCATTTCACAAAAAATACGAGCATGTTCTATTGGAGTGAATTCTTCATATACTGTGAGATAGGGAGCAATAAAGCCAATCTTCATTGGTATGTGCTCATTCTCGACTTTAATACCGTCATAGTGAACAGTAAGTGAACCATTGCTGGGCATTAAAGTGCCTGATAGCATTTTCATCAATGTGGACTTTCCGGAACCATTCCAGCCGATGATTCCAAGGATTTCGCCATTTGTCAGTGAAATGTCTATGGGAGGAAATATTGGTCTAAAGCCGTCGAATGACTTTGAAATCTGTTGTGCAGATAAGACAAATGGAGGAAATGGTCTCATTCATATCGCTCCAATGAAAAGGTTTCCCCAAGATAGCGTTTTCGAACTTCTTCATTTTGAGCGATGGCTTCGGCACTTCCTGAACAAAAAATTTTCCCATCTATCAGAATATATGCTCGATCTGTGATGGATAATGTTTCATGGACATTATGATCGGTGATGAGTACCCCAATACCTTTTTCTTTCAGCTTTTTAACCAGATGCATGATTTCTTCAACGGTTATCGGGTCAATACCGGCAAAGGGTTCATCAAGAAAGATAAATTTTGGATTGGACGCAAGTGCTCTTGCGATTTCACATCTTCGACGCTCTCCTCCAGAAAGCATATATCCCTTGCTTTTTCTGATATGCGTGATTCTGAAATCTTCCAATAATTGTTCGAGTCTTTCCTTGCGTTCGGATCTCTTCATGGACTGCAATTGCAAAATGGCGAGGATATTATTCTCAACGGAGAGTTTTCTGAAAATGGAAGCTTCCTGGGGAAGATAACTCACTCCGAGCCTAGCCCTTCGATACATGGCCATGGAAGTGATTTTTTTATCATTCAAATAAACATTGCCATCACTTGGTTTTACCATGCCAACCATCATATAGAATGAGGTTGTTTTCCCGGCTCCATTTGGTCCAAGCAAACCAACGATTTCTCCCTCATTCAATTCTAGAGAAACATCATTCACTACAGTACGCTTGCTATATCGCTTGATGAGATGTTCAGCTCGAATTGAAGATTTCTCTGATGTTTGCACGAAGAAGACCTGATATAATTACTTTTTTATGCCTTCAAGATACAATTTTTTCTTGATTGTCTCTCCCGAACGATCAATCAGAACTTGCATGGTTTGGCCTACGACGCCATCGAAAATTGCCATTTCAATATCTTCATTCTTTTCAATTTTGGCACCATCTATTTCCAGAATGATATCACCCGGTTCAATGCCGGCTTTTTCGCCCGGTGTGCCTCTGCGAACTTCCACGACAACAAGACCTTGTTTTTTTTCTAATTGAAAATACCGAGCAACCTGATCATCTATCTGTCGTACAAAAAATCCGGGTGTGAAATTACGATCTACTTTTCCTTCCTCTTTGAGTGTCTCAAGAATCTTCTTCACACGATTGATTGGAACGGCAAATCCAATGCCGATGCTACCGGAACCTCTATTGCTCGTTGCAGTTGAAAAAATGACAGTGTTCACACCAATTACTTCTCCTCTGGCATTGAGTAAAGGTCCGCCGGAATTTCCTGAACTGATTGCAGCATCGGTTTGAATCATGTTTTTATATACACGATTCTCTTGTTTAAAACTAACTCCCGAATTACTGACCACGCCGACAGTCACTGTTGGTTTTGCATTATTGTCAAAGAGTCCGAATGGATTTCCGAATGCAATTGACCATTCACCAATGATGATATCATCAGAATTGGAAAATGCCAAGAAGGGAAAATTGTTTCCTTCTATTTTCAATAATGCAACATCGCTCACGGGATCCGAGCCAATGATTTTTGCATCATACTTTTCACCATTTGTCATGGTTACTACAATTTTCTTTGCATTCCCGGCAACATGATCATTGGTTACGATATAGCCATCAGATGAAATCAAAAATCCTGAACCTACTTGTTGTACTTCAACATTTCTTCTTCTCCCCATGAAGAATTGATCAAAAAATGGATCAGTGAAAAAACCTCCGAATGGATTATCGTTTACTTGTCTGACTTCAGTGACATTGATACCAACTATCGCCGGACTAGCAATGCGAACCGTTTCTGTAATTGCTGTTTGACGAGAATTGGAAATAGCATCATTGCGATTTATGATTTCCGCTCTTGGTTTCTGTGCTTTATCCGATTCATTCAAAAATGCAGGTTCAGGAGAACAGCCGGCAATGAGAATGCCGGTGCCAGAAAGGACCAAAGATAGAAATGTGGCCAGTATTGAACGAGTTTTCATTGGAATACACCTGATAAACTATTGGTTGATTATCTTTGCATGCGATCAAAAGCGGGCTTCCGCCATATTCTTCGAATGGCGTCTTGACGAATCAATCCCAAAAACATTTCCAAAATTCTAATTGTTTGATGATCTCCTATCTATCCATAGCATTGCCATTACCCGTACAAAAAGTGTTCACCTATCGTTATGAACATGAAATGTCGCCATCAGATTTGATCGGATGCCGTGCATTGGTGCCATTTGGCAAGCGGATATTGACCGGAGTGATTGTGGAATTGGGACAACCGGTTCAGGGAATGAAGGACATCATTGAAATCATTGATGATCATCCCTTTTTTACGCAATCCATGTTACGACTTACCAAAAAGATGTCAGAGTATTATCTCTGCTCTTGGGGTGAAGCTTTAAAAGCGGGAATTCCTCGAGGCATGACCCCGCAAAGCGTCATGCATGTTGAATTACTCATGAAGATTGAACAGCAAGATTTGATCAAAATGAAGAAGAAAGCTCCAAAAAGAGCTGCTTTATTGGAAGTTTTGATGAATCATTCCGGTCCCCTAACCGAAGTATATCTAGAAAAGATGCTGAAAACAGGAACAGTATCTGATCAATTGGATGCATTGGAACATGCAGGCGTGATTCGAACGATGAGAAATATTGACCAAGGTACAAAACCACGATTGCAGTCCATGGTCTATGTGCACCCGGATATCTTTGAGAACGAACAAAAACTCCGAGAAATACTTACAGTATTAGATGAAAAATATCCAAAGCAAGCATCAGTATTGAGTCATGTATTTCTACAACAACTAAGAACAGGAAAGGGAATCGCTCTTGCTTCGCTGAAAGATGATTTGCAGATGCAATCACTATCTTCAATTCATACCTTGTCTGCAAATGGAATTCTTCTCATCAAAAAAGAAGAAAGCTTTGTAGTGCCGGAGAAGATCAAAGATAGCTTGGCACATAGAGATGAATCTCTATTGAATATGACGCTTGAACAACAACATGCGCATGCATTGATACATGAAGCACTGCATGAAGAACAAGCAAAGACCTTCCTTTTACATGGGATCACCGGAAGTGGAAAAACATTGGTCTATATACAAGCCATTCGCACAGCTTTGGCTTTGGATAAAGACTGTTTATTACTCGTTCCTGAAATTTCGCTTACTCCACAATTGGTGGATAGATTCACTGCTACATTTGGGGATCAAATTGCAGTCCTTCATAGCAAAATGACCAATCAAGAACGATATGAACATTGGCGCACCATTCGATCGGGAAATGCACGCATCGTGATTGGCGCGCGATCCGCTCTGTTTGCTCCTTTTCGGGAAGGTAGATTGGGATTGATTATCGTTGATGAAGAACATGAATCAAGCTATAAACAAGAAGCTCCTTCTCCACGGTATAATGCTCGTGATTTTGCTGTTGTTCGAGGGAATATCGAGAATGTGGTGACCATACTTGGATCTGCAACACCAAGCATGGAGAGTATGTTCAATGCACAACATGGAAAATATCATTATCTGCATATTTCTTCAAGAGCAGATGGAGCCAAATTACCTGAATTACAACTCATTGATATTCGGGAACATAGAAAATCTGGTACATTGCATGGTGCATTCTCTGAAGAATTATTGCAAGCAATTATTCAAAGAGTGATTAAGAAAGAGGGAGTGATTCTCTTCCACAATCGTCGTGGTTTTGCGCGTTTTCAGGAATGTCCTGATTGTGGACATATACCCATGTGTAAACACTGCAGTGTGTCACTCACATTGCATAAACATTCAGGAATGCTCAAATGTCACTATTGTGGTTATGCTGAACGCTCGATGCATTCTTGTTCTGTGTGTGGTGGCACAGAGATTAAAGAACCTGGAACGGGCACGCAAAAGGTGGAAGAGGAATTGAATGAATTATTGATTGCCAGGGGATTGAATGCGGTGATTGAGCGCATGGATTTGGATACAACCGCAAAAAAAGGGGAGCATAGAAGAATTCTAACGGCATTCTCAAAAAAAGAAATTGATATTCTCATCGGAACACAAATGGTCGCAAAAGGACTCGATTTCCCACATGTGTCCATGGTCGGAATAGTTGATGCTGATCATCAATTATTTATGCCGGATTTTCGATCCTCAGAGAGAACATTTCAGTTATTGACACAAGTTGCAGGCAGGGCAGGAAGATCAGGTCAATTACAAGGAAACGTTCTCCTTCAAACTTCTCATCCGGATCACCAAGCTATTCTTGCCACAATGACCGGATCTTATGAGCTCTTTTACAATGATGAATTACAATCCAGAAAAGATGCTTTGTATCCACCATATACAAGGATTGTCACTATTGAATGTACTGGACCAGATGAATATGCAGTCCATGATTCAGCCACAATCATTGCTCAACTATTGCCGACAAAAGGACAACCATTCATCCTTCTCGGACCAAGTATACCTTTCATCGCGAAATTAAAGGGGCAATTTCGAAGAGTGATTGTGTTAAAAGGGAATAAGCATGAAGATCCATCGGGTGAAGTTCTTCGTATGATATTGAAAAAAGCAATGCATATGTATGCAGAACATCATGCAAAACAATCAGTTAAGGTCACCATTGATATTGATGCTTATGGTTCAGTCTAGATTGCTCTCATCATGATCGGAACCAGGAAGAAGATCTCTCAATCCTTCAATCAATCGTATGACAATCTGTTTGTTATTGATATCAGTTGCAATAATCACATCATCAATCACAGGTAATGGAATATCGCCATCCTTTGTAGTGAGAACCCATACATCATTTGCCGGCATGATCCATACATCGGTAATTGTTCCCAGTATATTCCCTTGTTCATCAATTGCAGTGCAATTCAGTAAATCACTGATATAATACTGTTCATTGTCACGCAATAATTCTTTTTCATCAATGAATACCCCATTGTCTTTCAATTGGTCAATATCACTCATCTGTACCCCTTTTACCATGATGATGAGTGATTGCTTATATGATTCACATGATAAAAGAATATATGGCTTTGCAAAATTTGCAGAGAAACCAATCAACACGGGAGTTCCAGATTGCAAAGTTATGGAAGCATCTGGACACTGCGTGAGTATCATCGCACCTGAAGTGCCATGTGTTCTGCTGATTGTACCAATATTTCTATAACCCATAGTATATGCCTTAAAAGAGTCTTCCTCTTTCCAAACATTGAAAAAGCCATTCTTTCTTTGCTTCCAAATCATGAAGATTCATGTCATCTTGTGACTTTCCAAATCGTTTCTTTGAAGCGGTGTGAATGGTTCTAATATCCGCTTTTAGTCCTTGTGAGCGCAAAGATTGCATCATTCTTTGTGATAATGCTGAACATTCTTGTCGTAAACGCTGCTCCAACTCAATGATATTCATTGCCATGGGAGGTTCAGGAGTTGTTTGTATCGGCTCATCATGTTGTGCAGGAATCGAGTCTTGGGGTTTATTCGGATCAGGAAATAACTCCCAATGCAGTGTTTCTGTGGCTTTATGTTCCACATCGGCCAATATCCAAGATTCTTGTTCTTGAATGAATTCCCGAGCTTGTTGAGCTTCAAGTCTTTTTTGCTGAAGTTTCACGCCTAATTGTTGCTCATTCATGAGCCATTCAAAAATCATGGCAAGTGCTGAATCATTCGAAGCAAATAAGTCGCACATATTCTGTTCATGTGTAAAGCCATCGTAATATCGCATTCCGCGAAAGATTTGCTGCATAGTCTTTGAAAATGCACGAACTAAATCGGCTTTGACAATAACGCTAATTGGTTTGATATCAGTCCCTTCGCCAATCATATCAACCTGAACCATGACATCTATCTCGCCCTTGCGATATTCATCAAGCGTTTTTAGTCTGATTTTTTCAGGTATATCTTGTCCAATTCTTGCAGACTTCCATTCCGGGAAACGTTCCAATACAAATTCCAAAATGGCTTGTGCATGTAGATTGCTCATTGCAATAATGAGCATCTGATGTGCTCGTTTAGAACGTGTGCCGGATTGAATCTGATGATCAACGGATATATTTCTTTTCTGCTTGAAACGTTCGAAAGCAGGAGTGAGAAGTGACTCTAAATAGACTGTATGAAAACGCATATTGCGTCGTGCTAGAAATGCATCTACGTCTTTCTCGCCTGATGTCATGTCCTGCATTTGACTAAGTGATAATTCGACCTCTACTTGTGTATCTATATTTCTCAATTTGATTTTATAATCAATCATATTGACAGAGACACGCTTCAATATTTTTCCTTCCTCGTGGGCATCTCGAAGTAACACTTCATGTAAGGCTTTATAGTACCGCTCATTATCCCGAATTTCAAAAGGTACGCCAAACAGCGATTTATTATCGGAGCGAACCGGTGTTCCTGATAGTGCCACACTGCAAGTATGCGGTAATTTATTGATTGCCAATGCCCAAGTGCCTTCATCGGAAAGATGATGTACTTCATCAAATACAAACATGCATTCTTCTTGAGATGTAAAGGAATGTAATGCGGAACTTCCTGTTTTTCCGGAAGCATATTGATATGTTGTAATGATGATATCGGTATGTGCATTTTTGAGAAATGTTTTGTCTGAATCAGCTATGCAAAATGTCAATGGAGGTGCGCCGATATGTTTCAATACCGTAGATAATTCTTTGGCATCAGCATATTGATCTCGAAGATTTCCACGTGGCACAAAGACGATGAGTTTTTTTGCTTTTTTTAAATGTCTTGCAATGATGAATGATGCAAGCGCAGTGATTGTTTTACCATAACCCGGAACGAATACGCCCAAATGGAAATTGTCATTCAATAGTAGTCTTGTTGCAAGTTTATGTAAAAAATGCAATTGACCTGTTCTGAATGCAAATGGTGGACGCACGGTGATGCCGGGCAATTGAATCATATCACCAAGGGTTTGCCCTGTCCCTTGTGACCGTAAATCTTCTTTCATTAAAAAAAACGTGGATTGATTTATGGCTGCATCACTAATTTAGGGTATTGATATCCCTTTCACAATGGGAGTTTCCCACATTTCTCCAATATGATGAATCATAATCAAATCATAGAACAAAAGAACATGCTTCGTAAACAATATGAAACATTACGGGCTGGAATATCATTAGAAGAGAGGTTGAAAGCTGAAGCAAGAATACTAGAACATGTGCAAGCTTCAGAGGTTATTCTTACTTCAGATCATATATGTTCATTTGTTTCTTTTGGTACTGAGGTTTCAACGAAAGGCATACATGCATTTATTCTGCAATCAAGAAAAACCCTGTATCTGCCGAGAATTAGTTGTAGCCGAACAATGGACATGATTCGGGTTGATGCACAAACTCAATTTGAAATAAATAGTTATGGCATCCAAGAACCGATCGGAGAAATAATGGATACTGCATCTGTTCAATCAGCAGTTTGCATCATTCCATTATTGTCATATGACTCATATGGCCATCGATTGGGATATGGTGGTGGATATTATGATCAATTCTTAAGCGACAAACTTTCTATCAAAAAAATTGGATTATGTTTTTCCATTCAATGTTCTCAATCTGAAATACCTTCGGAACATCATGATATCATTCTAGATATGATTATCAATGAGCAAGGTATATTCTTTCCCCAAAAAAAATAAGCCCGCTTGTGGCGGGCTTTATAATTAGAGTTGCGATTTCATTGATTGTGCTCTTCGGATAATTTCCTGAGGAGGATAATTCCTTGCAAATCTATCAATGTCATGCAAGCGATTTTCTTCTATATATCGAGCACTTTCGATGGCTTTGGAGAAAAACTTTTTCGCTTGTTTTTTCGCTCCTGCTCGTGCATAGACTTCACCGATTTGATATTCCAATACATAAGTGATTGGGAATTGTTCAGGGGAAATATAGCGATTCATTGCATCGAGAATCTTGACACATTTTGCATTGTCTTGTTTCTCTTCGGCATGATAGCTAGCATAATTCAAGAATGTCATACGATAGCTATCCATGAATCTTCTATGAACTTCATCATAATACACTTCTTTATTGTGTAGATTTCTAAACTTGAAGCCATAATGAGGCTCAGTATATGCAATGTCATCAGCTACAGGATTCAGCAAGCACTTATCCATGATTTGAATCTCATAGCGTTGTGCGGGGCTTTGTTTGACAGGGCATACGCGTTGTGCCAGACCTTCTATACGGAGATATTCATCCAATCCCATATATGAATCCGCTCCTTGTGTGAAATAAACCGGTCTTTCAAATTTCACAACCTTCATGATGTCTGCAACAAGCTTATGTTGTGGTCCCTTGTAAAAGACAGGTATATTCTCTTTATCGCCCGGCCTTGGATTGCCATCTCCATTGAATGCAAATTGCATTATGCCATTAGCTAAGATGGTTGAATCACTCGTGAATCGCTTCAGTATGTCTTGACTTACAGGAATAGTGATATTTTCAGCTTCAGACAATTCAGGACCAATTGCCTCACTACTTGTCTCATCTGCAAGAAGGGAATTA
>Ga0172367_10002273_pt1 | contig 26547 bp, 25 predicted proteins | sample Lak10m_FD_114542 | JGI IMG/M metagenome (GOLD analysis project Ga0172367, IMG submission 114542) | Freshwater microbial communities from Kabuno Bay, South-Kivu, Congo - kab_022012_10m | ecosystem: Environmental > Aquatic > Freshwater > Lake | place: Democratic Republic of the Congo: South-Kivu...
CAGGGGCTCAGCAGGGGATGACAGGGGCAGGGGCGGCTGCACCATAGGTGTTACCGTGGGGTACTAGGAGGTAAGGGTAGAATCACAGTCCGGGTAGACAACACCTGATCAACCCTAGGCTGAAACCGCCCGCAGGTCGATTGAGCCAACCGGGGCTCCGCCTGGGCAGAACGGCAACCCCCTAAGGATGCGCTTCACAGCTAATAATTCTATTGTAGGGTACCGACCCCTCCCCTAGTCCCCTGCTACCCCTGATGCCCGTGAAAGATCCCTACCGTCAGCTGATCCGCCCCCTGCTTTTCTCCGGTCTCGACCTTGACCCGGAATGGCTGCACAACGCGGTGATGCAGGTGCTGGCCAGGGTGGGGCCAGCGCCGGGGGCTGCCGGTGGGCCCCTACAACGGAGGTTGGAGCAGCAATTTTGTCTGGTGGATGATCGACTCCGCCAGACCTGCTGGGGCCTGACCTTTGCCAATCCCCTGGGGTTGGCGGCGGGCTTTGACAAGGATGGACAGGCGGTGCAGGCCTGGCCCCTGCTGGGCTTTGGCTTTGCCGAACTGGGCACCGTCACCCGCCTGCCCCAACCCGGTAACCCCAGCCCCCGGCTGTTTCGCCTGGTGGCGGATCGGGCCATCCTGAATCGCATGGGGTTTAATAACCAGGGGGCCACGGCCCTGGCGGAGCGGCTGGCCCCCCTGTGGGGGGATCAACGGCCCCCCATCCCGATGGGGATTAATTTGGGCAAGTCGAAGCTGACGCCGCTGGCAGAGGCGGCGGCGGATTACCAGTTTAGCTTCCAGCAGCTACAACCCTATGGAGATTACTTTGTGGTCAATGTGTCCTCCCCCAACACCCCGGGGTTGCGATCGCTGCAGGCCGCCGATCAGCTGGGGGAGATTATCGCCGCCCTCCAGGGGGAAAACCGCGGCCAGAAACCCCTGCTGGTGAAAATTTCCCCCGACCTCGACTGGCCGGCGATCGATGCCATCCTTGATCTGGCCCTGGCCCGGGGCCTAGCCGGCATCATTGCCACCAACACCACCCTGGATCGCCAGGGCCTCACCACCCCCAGCCTGACCACCGGTAACCCCCCTAGCGCCGAGGCCGGTGGCCTCAGTGGCGCCCCCCTGGCCCGGCAGGCCACCGAGGTGATTCGCTACATCTATGGTCACACCCAGGGCCAATTGCCGATCATTGGGGTGGGGGGGGTGTTTACCGCCGCGGATGCCTGGCAGAAGATCACCGCCGGGGCCACTCTGGTGCAAACCTATACCGGTTGGGTCTACGAAGGACCCTGGATGGTGCGGCGGCTGTTACGGGGATTGCTGACCTACCTGGAGGATCACCAGCTGGGGTCGATCAGCGAAGCGGTGGGGCTGGATCATCGTCACTAGCAACTGAGGGCTTGCCGCAGCCGGGTCTGGATCAGGGTTACTACCTGGTCCAGGGGTACCTCCTGGGCCTCACCACTGGCCCGCTCCACCAGTTCCACCCGGCCCGCCGCCAGGGACCGGCCGGTCACCACCCGGTAGGGAATGCCAATCAGGTCAGCGTCTTTAAATTTCACCCCGGCCCGCTCATCCCGGTCATCCAGCAGGGTGTCCACCCCGGCGGCCTGGAGGTCGTGGTAGATCTGGGTGGCGGCTTCCACCTGCTGGCTATCCGCCAGGTTGGGGATGACCACGATGGCCTGGTAGGGGGCAATGGCCACGGGCCAAACAATGCCGTTCTTATCGTAGGATTGCTCCACCGCCGCCTGGGCCAGTCGGGACACCCCAATGCCGTAGCAGCCCATTACCAGGGGGCAGTCCTCGCCGGTTTCGCTGGTGTAGGTGGCGGCCAGGGCTTGAGAATACTTGGTGCCCAGCTGGAAGATATGGCCAATTTCGATCCCGCGGGCGGTTTGTAATAGCTGGCTGGGGTCGTGGCAGGCGCGATCGCCGGCCCGGGCCTTGCGAACATCCACCACCAGGTGGGGCCGGGGGAAACTCTCCCCCCAATTGGCCCCCACCTGGTGGTAACCGGGCTGGTTGGCCCCGGTGACAAAGTTTTGCAGATCCACGGCGGTGGCATCCACCAACCGCAAAAACTGGGGGGCCAGGTCCGGTAGACCGGGGCGAATATAGCCATCCTCCAGGTCCGGGGCGATGTAGCCCAGGGGCAGGGGCTTAGCCGCCCACCCCCGTTGGCTTTCCGGATCGGGAACGGTGAGGGACAGCAGGGTGCTGCCGCCGTAGGCGGGGGCCAACTGACTGAGTTCGTTAGCCAGCTTGACCTCATTCACCTCCTGGTCGCCCCGCAGGCTGACCAACACCAGTACCCCCCGCCCCTGGTCAAACACCGCCTGGTAGAGGACATTTTTGACAATTTGACTGGGGTGGCAGTCGAGGAACTGGGCCAGGGACTCGATGGTGGGGGTGTTGGGGGTGGCCAGGGTCTCCGCCTGGTCAAAGCGGGCGGGCACCGCCGCCGCCGGTAGGGATACGGCCTTTTCCACGTTGGCGGCGTACTGGCCATCTGCGGTGTAGAGCACCTCGTCTTCCCCAGCCTCCGCCAGCACCATAAACTCCGTAGACCCTGACCCCCCGATCGCCCCCGAGTCTGCCTCCACCGCCCGGAACGCCAAACCACAGCGGGTCAAAATCCGACTGTAGGCGGTGTACATCTCCTGGTAGGTGTGTTTCAGACTGGCCTCATCACTGTGGAAGGAGTAGCCATCCTTCATAATGAATTCCCGCCCCCGCATCAGCCCAAACCGGGGCCGAATTTCATCTCGAAACTTAGTCTGTATCTGGTAGAGGTGCAGCGGTAATTGCCGGTAGGAGCGCACCATATCCCGGGCAATGGCGGTGATAATTTCCTCGTGGGTGGGCCCCAGGCCCATTTCCTGCTGGCGGCGATCGATTAGGGAAAACATAATCCCCTCCGCCTTGGTGTAGGTCTCCCAGCGGCCCGATTCTCGCCACAGGTCAGCGGGCTGGAGCTGGGGCAACAGGCACTCCTGGGCACCGGTGGCATCCATTTCCTGGCGCACAATGGCGGAGATCTTGGTCAACACCCGCCACAGCAGGGGCAGGTAGGCGTAGACCCCACTGGCGATGCGGCGGATATAGCCAGCCCGCAACAGCAACTTATGGCTGGGGATTTCAGCCTCCGCCGGGTCCTCCCGCAGGGTGACGAACAGCATCTGGGACAGGCGCATGGCAGGTCTCTCCAATCAGTGGGCATGGTGGCATTTTAGGTCATCGCTGTAGTTCCATTACAGCGGGATGGGGGTAGGGGAGCGCCAGACCAGTCTCTTCTGGCGCCTGATGGCTGAATTTTGTCTTTTTAGTCTCGGCGGTTCACCCCGATCGCGCTTCACTTTGCGCTCAGCCTGTAAACCCTGGGTGGTTGGGGAAGAACTTCCTAACCATTACACAATCGGCGGGGAACTCCCTATTCTCAAGACCCTTTCTCAATCTGTAACTATAGTGAGCCCATCCCCACCGGTTAACCCTGGATAACAATAAACTGGAACATCAAGTGCCCTGTGAGCTGTCACCATAGGAGGTGAGACGGGTATGGCGACCCCGGCGCAGGTCCAAACGACCTGTCGGCAACCAGAGCCATACCTCTCGGTAACCCTAGGTATACCCCTTCGATCAGAACCTGTGAGGCATGGAGGCATATTTCAGGATAGTTAGAATTTTCGGCCTTGGCCGTTGACCTATGGTCGTGGCAGGACTCCTAATCGATCGCAAAACCGAAGAAACTTTTAAGATTACTACTGTTTTAGAAAATAGTGGGGATCAATATAAATACTATCTAAACACCTTAAGATTTAATTCTTAACAGATTGGATCCTATGGTTATCGCTTTGACTGGCCCGCCTCGGACAGACTAAATTAGTTGAAGCAAATGCCTAAAAGGCCTCTGAATCATCTCCGTCCCCCTCCGGGTGGCTACAGCTGTAAGGGTCAGATCACCCCCCGCCTCTCCCCTGGCAACGGCCAATTCTCCAACCGTTGGAGCTGGGAGGCTGACTTTAGGGTTAATGGATAGTCGATTGCTAACCCTACCCACCATCCCAACCGCTGAGAACTCTTAACCATGACCATCACTACCCCCTACCCCGACCTGCAAAGTGCCCTGGCCTGTTTTCAGGCCGTTGATGTTGACTGTCGTCTCAGGGTGCTGTGGCGAGCCCATCAAAGTCTAGGGCAAACCTTTGCCGCCAGTGCCCCAGTGGCCCTGTTCTCCCAATCGGTGCAAATCTTGATTAAGCAGCTCAATTCGGTATCGCAGGAGGAGCAGCTGGCGGTTTTACAGGATATTCTAGGGGGAGCCGACACTCGTTTTACCCAGGCCTACCATAGGTTGAATGAAAACATGAAGCTGGCCTTCTGGCATCGTTTGTTTCACAGTCGTCGCCTAGATAGGCTGGCCTACGGCCAACTAAGCCCCAATAGCCAGGTGTTGCTAACCCGGCTGAGCCGGATGGGGCTGAACGAGCGACTTAACTTTTTGCGGCAGGCCCTGGCCTAGCCGCAGCGTCAGGCGAGCAAGGTAGCTGGGTAATGGCCCTGATTTGGGTTGACCAATTAAGTAAACACTATCGGGTGGCTAGCAAGGCCACTGGCCTGGGGGGTACGGTAGGCCATTTTCTTCGCCGTCAGTACCGCACCGTGGAGGCCGTCAAGGCGGTCTCCTTCTCCATTGAGGCGGGGGAAATCGTGGGCTTTTTGGGCCCTAACGGGGCGGGTAAGACCACCACCCTAAAGATGCTGACGGGGCTGATTCACCCCTCCGCTGGCACGGTGCGGGTGGCGGGTCATATTCCCTTTCGGCGAGAACGGGCCTTCCTGCAGACCATTACCCTGGTGATGGGGCAGAAGCAACAGCTACTGTGGGATTTACCCGCTCTGGACTCCCTGCGCATTAATGCTGCCATCTACGGGCTCAGCGATCGCACCTTTTGCGATCGGGTGGAGGAACTAGCGGCTATGTTAGACCTGCGGGCCCAGCTTAGCCAACCGGTCCGTAAGCTTTCTCTGGGGGAGCGGATGAAGGCGGAAATGATGGCGGCTCTCCTCCATCGCCCTCAAGTCCTATTTCTGGATGAGCCCACCCTAGGCCTGGATGTCAACGCCCAGGTGGCGGTGCGAAACTTCCTACGGGACTATAACCAACGCTACCAGGCCACCATCCTGCTCACCAGCCACTACATGGCGGACATTACCGCCCTCTGTCGCCGGGTGTTGCTGATCCACCAGGGGCAGTTAATCTATGACGGTGGCCTTGAGCAACTCTTAGATCGATTTGCCCCCTACCGGGAGGTGAAGTTAGAACTGGCCACCGCCGGCGATACCCAGCAGCTTAGGGCCTACGGTGAGCTGGAAAGTCTGGAGGGCTGTAGCGCTAGTCTGATCGTCCGGCGCGACCAACTCACCCAGACCGTCAGTCACCTATTAGCAAATTTGGATATTCAGGACCTGACGGTGACCGATCCGCCGGTGGAGGAGGTGATCGGGCGGGTGTTTCAGTCGGGCACGGCGGCAAGTCCTTAGCAAATCTTCCTGGACCTTATATCCCTGGACCTCATACTCCTAGACCAAAGTAGGTGAGGATCAAGCCCACCTTACCGGAGTTAGTTATCTCCTGGCACTCCCCCGGATCGACGGCCACACAGGTACCCGGGCTTAGGTCCTAGGGAACACCGGGGTTGCATGGGGTGAAGGGGTAGAGGTAGGAGCAGGGCCATTACCAGAGGCGGCATTGGCCCTGGTGCCGCAGCAGGTGATCGCAGAGTACCAGAGCGGCCATGGCTTCCACCATGGGGACAGCCCTGGGTAAAACACAGGGATCATGGCGACCTTTGGCGGCCAGAACCGTTGCCTCGCCCCTATTAGTCACGGTATTTTGAGCTTTACGGATGGTGGCAGTGGGTTTAAACGCCACCCGTATAATAATATTTTCTCCATTACTAATGCCCCCCTGGGTGCCCCCTGAACGATTGGTGCGGGTCCGCAGGGTACCGGTGGCATCGGTGTAAAACTCATCATTATGCTGACTGCCGGTCAGCAGGGTGCCCGCAAATCCAGATCCGATCTCAAAGCCCTTGCTGGCGGGCAAGGACATCATGCCCTTGGCCAGGTCCGCCTCCAGTTTGTCAAATACCGGTGCCCCCAGGCCTACCGGTACCTGGCGAGCCACACACTCCACCACCCCGCCGATGGAGTCCCCCTGATCCCGCACGGCCTCAATCCGCTCAATCATGCGTTGGGCCGCCTCAGGGTCAGGGCAACGGACGATGGTGTTCTCTACCTGATTGAGATCGACCTGGTTGGGGTCAACATTGGCCTCAATCTCCTGGATCCGCTGCACGTAGCCAATGATCTCCACCCCAGCCACCTGCCGTAGGATTTTTTTAGCGATCGCCCCCGCCGCCACCCGACCGATGGTTTCCCGAGCGGAGGACCGCCCTCCCCCCTGATAGTTACGAATCCCATACTTGGCGTCGTAGGTGGCGTCAGCGTGGGAGGGTCGATAGGTGGAGGCTATTTGGCTGTAATCCTGGGGTCGGGTGTCCTGGTTGCGCACCAGAAGGGCGATTGGGGTACCCAGGGTGTGACCGTCAAACACACCGGATAGAATCTCGCAGCGGTCCTGCTCCTGGCGAGGGGTGGTAATTTTGCTCTGACCAGGGCGACGGCGATCAAGCTGCGCCTGAATCTCTTCAACCTTCAGATCAAGCCGGGGTGGACAGCCATCCACCACGACCCCGACCCCACCGCCGTGGGATTCGCCAAAGGTGGTGACCCGAAATAGGTGTCCGAAGGTATTACCCATAAACCAGCGCCCCTAACAATACAATCTATATGATCCTACCCCTTCTACCTTCTGGAAAGCAGAGGTTTGATCGCTGCCAGATCAGTTTGATTAGGTGCAGAGAAGTATTGGATCCTTTCCTAGGGGCTATCCTCAAGAGCTAAATTATTATCTTGAAGTCCTAAATAGTGACGCGGATTAACAGACTGACCCTGGCGGTAGATGCCATAGTGCAGATGGGGCCCCGACGACCGACCGGTATTACCCAGGTAACCCACCACATTTCCCCGTTTCACCCAATCTCCGGGTTGGACTACAGTACGGGAAAGATGGGCGTATAGGGTGGTATAACCGTAGCCATGGTCAAGCTTGACATGGTTACCATAGCCACTTTCATATTCGGCCTGCCTCACCGTACCATCAGCGGTGGCTAAAACTGGCTTACCAACAGGCCCAGTAAAGTCTATGCCTTCATGGATTTCATAATCAAGGCCACCAAAGGGGCTGGGGCGTAAACCAAACTCCGATGACACCGTTAGGGGACCCGCCATGGGTTTACCCTGGGGAAAGGCGGCTTTGCGCCGGATCTCTGAGGTCAGGGTGGCCTCTAGGCCAGGCTTCACCGTGTCGGTAAGGACAGTTTCTAGGCCATCTATTCTAGTCTTACTTAAATTGAGAATCATCTCCACGGAAGCGACCTTAGAGAGCCCACCCTGGGGCCTAAATTGATCAGTCGGATCTCGAAGTTCTTGGGTGGAGGGTTCTGTAGAAAGGCCAGCTCGGTTCTTGAGTTCCTCAACATCATCCGTGATCGCCTCTAGGTCCGTGACCACCTGATTGGCCTGATGGGATAGGGTTTCATGCTGCTGGGCGAGGCGCTGATTATGGCGAGTCAGATGGTTGATCCAAACAGTCGGCAACCCTAGCCCCAAAACCAACCCTAGCAAGATAACGGCAGGCCTAAAAGTAATAGTGATAGGGTCACGACCGGTGGCCGTGATCAGGACAACATGGGACTGTAGAAAATAGCGGGGCATGGTAAACCAATTGCAATCAACGTGAATTCAGGTGAGGCTCGGACAACTGCCCCTAAACCGCAATCAAAATGTCATAGACAAAATAGAACTGTGAACCGTTATGAATTATACGGGGATCATCGCTTTTAGACAATTTCCCCAGGAAGTCAAGATCATTAAATAGTCGAGAAAAGCAGGGACAACGGCCTGGGAATAGGTAACAAACCATACGTCTCCAGAATCGATTTTTAACCTCGCCAGGGAGATAAAGGGGTGATCAGCAGCCAGGGTCGCCCAGCCTGGACACGACTATTTCTGACTGAAAGTCCTAGCTGTTGACTGTTAGAACTATCCCTGAGGGACTCAGTCCAGACAATTACCAAGTCTCCGTGTACAGTTTCCTGGCTGAGGTGATTAGGGTTAGGGAAAAAACCGAGGATTCACGGAGATAGTGCTGCGGAGGAGAGGCTAGGTGGGGGCACCGTTGAGGCGTTGGTCAACCCACCGGCGGGCTTTGTAGATCGCCTCCCGCCGACTTAAGGCCCCGGGCACTGCGATCGCCGTTCCCCGGTCATGGTCAGCCCAGACAGAAAATACCGTGAGACCATTGTCTTCGCTTTCCTCTATCGCTAATTGAAACCCACGGTAGGTGAAAGCCAGAATCACATGGGGGTAGTCAGGCTCGGGAAATACCATGGTAGTCAACCGTCACAATAGGGCAATGGCCCCAATGGGTATGGGGCTCTCTCTCCGGATCAGGACATGGTCCCTGTGGTTAAGTCACAGACCATCTCAAGCTATGGTCTAGGCGGCCGCCAGGTTGTGGGCGGCAAAATCCCAGTTCACCAGGTGATTGAGAAAGTTGTCAATATAGTCTGGGCGACGGTTTTGGTAGTCCAGGTAGTAGGCATGCTCCCACACATCCATGGTGAACAGGGGCACCTGCCCGGCGGTGAGGGGGCAATCAGCGTTGGCGGTTTTAGTGACCTTTAGGTGGTCATCCGCTAGCACCAGCCAGGCCCAACCACTGCCAAATTGGCTAGCCCCTGCGGATTTAAAGGCGTTGACAAAGTCCCCAAAGCTGCCGAAGTCAGCCTTGATCCGATCCAACAGGGGGCCTGAGGGCTCACCGCCACCTTGAGGCTTCATTGAGTTCCAGTAAAAGCTATGGTTCCAGGCCTGGGCAGCATTATTGAAAACCCCTTGCAAAGTGGTATCGCCAGCAATGGTTTTAATCACCACCTCGATGGAATGGTCATTGTGGAGGGTGCCCTGCACCGCCTCGTTGTACTTGTTCACGTAGGTGGCATGGTGCTTGTCGTGGTGAAATTCCAGGGTAGCCTGGGAAATGTAGGGTTCCAGGGCGTTATAGGCATAGGGGAGGGGGGGCAAACTGTAGGCCATGGGTGACTCTCTCGAATTCGACCCCTGGATCATAGGGGATTCCTCAGGTGGGGGCTATGCCTACCTGGGGGATGAAACTGGTAGGGTTATGGTCCTGGTGAGCGGCGGGGAAAAGCGGTACGTGCCTCGCCTGAGCGGTTATAGTGAAATGGACGGCTAACCGGTACCGGGGATTGCTATGTTTAATTTAGGTTGGACTGAGGTTGTTCTGGTGATTGGGGTGGCCTTGCTGATTTTCGGCCCCAAGAAAATTCCCCAACTGGGCAGTGCTCTGGGTAAAACCCTGCGGGGCTTTAAGGAAGAAATGAATTCGGGGGCCGAGTTAGATTCCGCCTCGGAGGACTACGATGATGCTGAGGATGCGGATGTCTATCGTTAGGGTCTAGGGGCGAGCTATAGGCTCAACCCTGGATGAGGGGGTGGAGGCGAGCCAAGAGCCTACCTGGCATTTCAAAGTCCCCCAATTTATGCCCTTCGGGCCGCTAGGCGAGGTGGGGATTGAGGCTGAGGAAAACCCCAGGTTTCAAATTAGACGCGGTTTATAACTGATTTGCCATGGGGAAATTCTGGAAGTATACCCTGGCCAGCTTCACTGGCTCCCTGCTGTTTTTTCTGCTGCTAGGATTTTGGTTGACCGTGGGAGCCCTGGGCCTGGCGGGGCTGTTTACGGCGGGGCTGCTGAAGGGGGGCGGTGGGCCCAGCCTGGCTAAAAATACGGTGCTGGTCTACGACCTTTCCACGATTATTGCCGATGCCCCCACCCCTCTGGATTGGGGCGAGGCCCTGTTGGGGGGGGCGCCCCAGCCCCAACTTTCCCTCTACCAGGCGGTGACGGCCATCAGAGAGGCCGCTGAGGACGATCGTATCGTCGCCCTCTACCTGAAGGGGAGTGACACTGGCCTGGGGGCGGGGCTGGCCAACCAGGTGGATCTACACCAGGCGATCGCCGCCTTCAAGGCCACGGGCAAGCCTATCCTGGCCTACGACAGCCGTTGGAGCGAGCGGGAATATTATCTTGCCTCCCTGGCCGGTACCCTCTACCTCCACCCCCTGGGGGAGGTGGAAATGAACGGTCTCTACGCCGAAACCATGTACCAGGCCAGTGCCCTGGAAAAACTGGGGGTGGGGGTACAGGTGACCCGGGTGGGTAAGTACAAGTCTGCGGTGGAACCCTTCCTGCGAGACAGCATGAGTCCGGAGGAGCGGAATCAGAGTCAGCGGCTGCTGCAGGACCTCTGGCAGGAGCTGATCACGGCGGCGGCAGCAGGGCGATCGCAGACTCCCCAAGCCCTGCAGGCCATTGCCGACAATCAGGGGCTACTGTTTGGCCCTGAGGCCCAGACCGCTCAGTTGGTAGACGCGGTGGTCTACGAAGATGAGGTGATTACTGCTCTACGCCAGCTTACCGGTAAGTCTAATGACTCTGAGCAGGATCGGGACCTAACCCCAGGGGAGGACTCCCAGTCCTTTCCCAAAATTAGCCTGTCCGCCTATGCCCAGACCCTTACCTATCCCCATGCTGAGGGTAACCCTGACCACCAGGTAGCCCTGGTCTATGCGGAGGGAACCATTGTGGATGGCCAAGTCTCCAATCCCTGGGGAGAGGCGGGGGTAATCGCCAGTGATAGCCTGGCTCGTCGCCTGCGGCAACTGCGACAAAAACCAGAGGTTAAGGCGGTGGTACTCCGAGTCAACAGTCCCGGTGGCAGTGCCACCGCCTCTGAGGTGGTGGCACGTGAGGTGAGGCTTTTACAGGAGGCGGGTAAGCCGGTGGTGGTATCTATGGGGGATGTGGCGGCCTCCGGTGGCTACTGGATTGCTAGCGGTGCCGACCTGGTGCTAGCCCAACCCAGCACCATTACGGGGTCCATCGGTGTCTTCAGCCTGTTCCTGAATTTGCAGGAACTCGGGGGTAACCTGGGGGTGCGCTGGGATGGCGTTAAAACCGCCGCTCTGGCGGATATGAGCTCCACCACCCGACCCAAAACCCCACAGCAGCTGGCAATTTTACAGGGTACCGTTGACCGCATCTACCAGGTGTTTTTGGATCGGGTGGCCCAGGGGCGAAACTTAGCCCCGGCTAAGGTGGCGGAGATTGCCCAGGGCCGAGTCTGGTCTGGTAAAACCGCCAAGCAGTTGGGGCTGGTGGATGAGATTGGGGGCTTGGAGGTGGCCCTGACCCGGGCGGCAAGCCTGGCCGACCTGGGGGATGACTGGCGACTGCGCCAATATCCCGAACCCGATGATTGGGGACGATTCCTGTTCAATCTCACGACAGCCCTTAAAACCCGGATCACCGCTACCGACCCCCTGCGCCATCAGTTAGACCGGTTCCTGGCGGATTTGACCCTGCTCAAAACCCTGAATGACCCCCAGGGGATTTACCTGCTGATGCCCTACCAATGGAACGTGGAATAGGGGATCACCCTAGGCCGCCAAATGGCGAGACACCACCCCAGAAATATGGTCTATCCAGTGATCCACCATGGCGGCCTGGCTGGCCTCCACCATCACCCGGATGACGGGTTCCGTCCCGGAGGGCCGCACCAGCACCCGCCCTTCGCTGCCCATGGCCTGCTCAGCGGCAGTAATCGCCTGGTTGACCGCTTCACAGTCCTGCCAGTGGAGGCGACGATGGCGATCGGTAACCTGGACGTTTTGCAACCGTTGGGGATAGGGTTGGAAACTTTGCTCCAGGAGATCGGCCAGGGAACCCTCCAGGCTCTGGACCAGGGCAGCCAGGTGTAGGGCGGTAAGCAGCCCATCTCCGGTTAGACTATAGTGGTGACAAAGGATGTGGCCGGACTGCTCTCCCCCCAGCTTGGCCCCCCGTTTGACCATCTCAGCATGGACGTATTGATCGCCGACCTGAGTGCGCACCAGGGTACCCCCCAGTTTTTCCCAGGCTCGCTCAAAGCCCAGGTTCGCCATTACGGTGGAAATCAGGGTGTGGTTAGGGAGGCGTCCCTGGGCCTGCAGATACTGCCCCCAAAAGTAAAGGATGTAATCTCCATCCACCACTCGACCGGCGCCATCAACCGCCATCACCCGGTCGGCATCGCCATCGAAGGCAAAACCGAGGTCAGCCTGGTGGGCTTGCACCGCCGCCTTGAGGGGCTCCAGGTGGGTAGAGCCACAGTGGACGTTGATGCGATCGCCATTGGGCTGGTCATGCAGGGTAATCACCCGCGCCCCCGTAGCCCTGAATACCTCCTCCCCGAGCCGGGTGGCGGAGCCCCAGGCTAAATCCAGTACCACCGTCATCCCCCGCAGGTCCAGGCCTGGCAAAAGGGGTTCCTGCAGAAAGCTAGCGTAGCGATTAACCAACTCTGGACGGTAGTAACATTGGCCCCAGGGAGTATTGGCGGGTACCGACAGATCCCTGGCCTGGCCCCGCAGAGCCGCCTCGATGCTGGCCTGGAGGGAGCCGGGCAGCTTAGTGCCGTCGCCGCCGAAAAATTTGATGCCATTATCTTGGGGAGGATTGTGGCTAGCGGAAATCATGATCCCCCCCAAAGCCTGACAGGACTCCGCCAGGTAGGCCACCGCTGGAGTGGGGCACAGCCCCACCTGCCAGACATCCAGCCCCGCTGAGGTGAGCCCAGCGGACAGAGCCGTAGCCAACATATGGCCAGAGTTGCGAGAATCTTGCCCCACCACCACCGGCCCCTGTTCTAACCCTGAGGCCCGTAACACCTGGCCAGCCCAGAAGCCAATTTCCATGGCCAAGGGAGCGGTGAGCAACTCTCCAGCCTTACCACGAATGCCATCGGTGCCGAATAGGGGGCCGGTGGGTAGGTTGAGACTGGTGAGGCCCCTGGCAAAGGCCCGACCACGATCGTCAGGACCGGTGCCCTGGGCAAAAGTGTCATCACCACTCATTGGAGCATTAATCATGGTCTATAGTCCTCATCACACACACTCACCCTGGAGGATACCATCTCTGTCCTAGAATGAATCCCAATCCCCAGCCAGTTAGGTTTGCCATGGATACCGATCAATATTCCCTTCCTACTCTCGATACCGCTATTGCCACCTTTAACCAGGGAGACTTTTACGACTGCCATGACCATCTTGAGGCCCTGTGGATGGCCGCAGAGCCTGTGGATAAGGCCTTTTACCAGGGAATGCTACAGATTGCCGTTGGTTTTTATCACCTGGGTAACGAAAACTGGCGAGGAGCGGCGATTTTGCTAGGGGAAGGAGTCAACCGATTGAGGCCCTTTGCCCCCCATTACCGACAAATCGCCGTTGATCAGTTAATTGACTGCGGCTGGGCCTGGCTGCAGGCCCTGCAGCAAGTGGGTCCGGAGATGGTTATACCCCTTAGTCGGGCCCTGAATCAGGCCGTCTGCCGAAGCCAAGACCCACGACTTCAGCCCTTGAGCAGATTTCCCTCCCTAGAACTTACCGTTGATGATCAACATCTTTGCTTACCTTTACCCTTGGTGGCCCCTATCCCAGACTTTTCCCAAGCTTAAAAGCTATGCCCTCATAGTGCCCGGAAGTCAGGCACCTTTTCCACTCTCTACCGTAGGCTAAATCCTAAACCCTTCTAGGGACCCAGCTGCGAAAACAAGAACGTTTTTGGCGCCTGAATACTCTTATTTCTGTCGAGCTACCCTACTGACCATAGTCAACGCCATGCAGTAACAGTGGAGAGGGGATTGGATGTAATTAATAAGACAGGGTTTAATTCAGAACACGAGTATATTATGTTACTACGATGGCCCAGGCGTCAGATGTAATAGGCTTTCTTCATCAAAACTATACGGAAGCCTATCTGAGTCACTGCTGTTATGGAGAGAGTGACGACCTATAGATCTCGAAGTCCTACAGGGGCTCCGCCCCTGCTACATCCCTGTCTTGCGGGTTCATGGTGATGGCTAAATACCGCCGTTACCGGGTGTAATTCGAGCTAAACCGGTAGCGCAGCAGCAACTTGAAGGGTAGCCATGGATATAGATCCTGATACCGCAGGCACTTTTTGAGTAGCTACGAGACTATATCAGTGAGCCAAACTGCCCTAACTGATTGACCAAAGGGATGGTTGACAGGTATTGTTTAGCTAAAATATTCATAGTACAATTTATGATTAGAATGACTGTTTTATAATGGATAGATCTGTTTCTTGTTAAGAACTACTGAATGGAGCCTTGGGTGGGTCGCAGATCTGTTCCTGCTCTGATATCCATAGTCTTATGGCTAGTAGATCACGGCCTAGGGTGGTCCATTTGATTTGGGCATAGGTCATAATTCGGAAGCCTGGTTACCTTTTGACTACTGTCTTCTGAACTCCTTATTTATTAGCGCGTCCTGGCTTAAGTTTATATCTATGATGTTTACATAGCTACAAATGATTATCAGTCCCACTGAAATTGCTGACGTTTTGCTGATTAAGCCTAGGGTCTTTGAAGACGATCGCGGCTTTTTTATGGAGAGTTTCAACCGGAAGCTTTTTCTGGAAAAGACGGGACTGAAACTCGACTTTGTCCAGGATAATCATTCCCGTTCCCTACAGGGGGTACTGCGGGGTCTTCATTATCAAGTTAACCAGCCCCAGGGTAAGTTGGTGCGGGCGGTGCTAGGGGAGATCTTTGATGTGGTGGTAGATATTCGCCGTAGTTCCCCAACCTTTGGATTTTGGATTGGCGAGCATTTGAGCGCCGACAATAAACATCAAATCTGGGTGCCCCCCGGCATGGCCCATGGCTTTTTGGTCCTGTCCGAGGCCGCTGAAGTACTGTATAAAACTACCGACTACTATGCACCGGCCTGTGAGCGGACGATCCGTTGGGATGACCCCGATTTAAACATCACTTGGCCCCTTTCCGTGGCTCCTACCCTTTCCGTTAAAGACCAGGCAGGAGCCTGGCTAAAGGACGCTGAGGTGTTTGCCTGATGCGTGTTTTGCTCACGGGTAAAGATGGTCAGCTGGGCCATGATTTGCAAGCTTACCTGGGCCTCGATCACACCGTTTATGCCTATGGACGTGATCATCTGAATCTAGAGAATTCAGCCATAATCCGCGAGGTGATTGATCAATGTCATCCCGACGTAATTGTGAATGCGGCGGCCTATACTGCCGTTGATCGGGCTGAGCAGGAAGCAGACCTCGCCCATGCGATCAATGCGGTGGCTCCCCGGGTGATGGCTGCCGCCGCCCAAGCACTGGGAGCCGCCATCCTCCATGTCTCCACCGACTACGTCTTTGATGGCAACCATAACGTTCCCTACCGAGAGCAGGACCCGGCCCAGCCCCTGGGGGTCTACGGTCAGTCTAAGTGGTTGGGGGAACAGGCGGTGCAGCAAGGCTGCGATCGTCATATGGTGGTGCGTACTGCTTGGGTCTATGGAGTAGGCGGCAAAGGTAATTTTGTCAAAACTATGGTGCGTCTTGGTGCAGAACGGGAAGAGCTAAGGGTAGTGGTGGATCAGGTGGGTACCCCCACCTGGACTGGAGACCTGGCCCAGGCGATCGGTCAACTTCTTCACTACCTCGTTCCCACTGACCCTACGGTACCGTCGGTTACCGGCCTCTATCATTTCACCAATAGCGGAGCGATTAGCTGGTACGACTTTGCTGTGGCTACCCTAGAGGAAGCCAGGACTCTAGGTTTTCCCCTTAAGGTGGAGCGGGTAGTGCCGATTACTACGGCGGAATACCCAACCGCCGCCCAACGGCCTGCCTACTCCGTGCTATCTGGCCAGAAAACCGCCAGCCTCCTGGGGCATCCGTCCCCCCACTGGCGTACTGGGCTGCGTTCGATGTTGGGCCAGCTAGCTAAAGAGCAAGGTTTGTCAAGTTAAAAAGAGGGAGCGTTAAACTAAGAGGGAGCGTTAAACTAAAACAAAATTCTTAATCCTTATTTTCTTTAGCCCTATCTACCTGTATTTTTTGCCCCATACCCCCAAGATTTATCTAAACTCCTATGAAAGCAATTATTCTCTCCGGTGGCCGAGGCACCCGTCTTCGTCCCCTCACCTATACCGGCGCTAAGCAGCTTGTGCCTGTAGCCAATAAGCCCATTCTTTGGTACGGAATCGAAGACCTGGTGGCCGCAGGCATTACCGACATTGGTATCATTATCAGCCCGGAAACCGGCGCAGAGGTGAAGGCGAAAACTGGCGATGGCGAACGATTTGGTGCCCAGATCTCCTACATTCTCCAGGAGGAACCTGCCGGGCTCGCCCACGCAGTCAAGGTGGCCCAGCCCTTCCTACAGGATTCCCCCTTTGTCATGTACCTGGGGGACAACCTGGTCCAGAGCGATCTGAATACTTTCCTCGATGATTTTAAGTCTAATCACCTGGATGCCCTGACCCTGCTCTGTGAAGTTCCCAACCCTACTGCCTTCGGGGTGGCCGCCGTGGATGCTCAGGGGCGAGTGCTAAAACTGGTGGAAAAGCCCAAGATCCCCCCCTCCAACCTGGCCCTGGTGGGTATCTATTTATTTGACACGACGATTCACCAGGCCATTGCCCAAATCCAGCCCTCCGCCCGCGGCGAGCTGGAAATTACCGATGCGATTCAACACCTGATTGATCAAGATCGGCGGGTGGAAGCTCGCCAAATTCAGGGCTGGTGGCTGGATACGGGGAAAAAGGACGATCTGCTGGAGGCTAATCGGGTGATCCTGGACACTTGCCTGGTGGGGGAGACCAGGGGTGAGGTGGATGACACCAGCCAGATTATTGGTCGAGTTAGCATTGGAGCCGGCTCCACCATTAAAAACTCCACCATTCGAGGACCGGTGGCGATTGGTGACAACTGTCACCTGGAAAATTGTTTCATTGGTCCCTACAGCAGCATTGGTAATCAGGTCACCCTGATCAATGTGGACCTGGAGCATAGTGTGTTGTTGGAGGGCGCTAAGGTGATTAACATTCACCAGCGGATTGTCGATAGCCTGGTGGGGCAACGGGCCCAAATCACCGAAGCGCCCCAGCGACCCAGGGCAGTACGTTTGATGATCGGTGACGATAGCCAGGTGGAATTGGCCTAGGCGATGCTCATGGGGTATTCAGCCCGGTTCATGGCCGGCTGCAGCCCCAGGCGCCCCAACCTTAGTCAGGGTTAATCCCTGTAGCGGTAGCCAAGTAACGGGACCCAGACGAGCCACAAGGCCTACCCAGAGTCCCCACTGACTGATCAATTCTGCGCCGAACCCTCTGGCAAGAGTCCCCTATTTTCAAGATGTATTCAACAGGTATTATGACTAACTTTACTCAACGACATGTATTGATCACCGGCGGAGCTGGCTTCATCGGCTCTAATTTTGTCCACCATTGGGTTGAGCACTACCCCACCGATCGGGTGGTGGTGTTGGATGCCCTGACCTACGCCGGTAATCGCCATAACCTGGCGGATTTAGATGACCATCCCTACCTGCGGTTTGTAAAGGGGGATATCTGCGATCGCCCAGCCCTTGACCAACTGCTAGCGGAGGAGGCAATTACCACCGTTGTCCACTTTGCCGCCGAATCCCATGTGGATCGATCCATCCTGGGTCCCGATGCCTTCGTGCGGACCAATGTGGTAGGCACCTTCACCCTTCTAGAAAGTTTCCGCCAGCACTGGCTGAACCGGGGCAAGCCAGAGAGCGATCGCTTTCTCCATGTCTCCACTGATGAGGTCTACGGCACCCTTGGTCCTGAGGATCCAGCCTTCAGCGAAACCACTCCCTACGCCCCCAACAGCCCCTACTCAGCCTCCAAGGCCGGCAGCGACCACCTGGTGCGGTCCTACTTTCACACCTACGGCCTGCCCACCCTGATCACCAATTGCTCCAATAACTATGGGCCCTACCACTTCCCGGAAAAGTTAATTCCCCTGATGTGCCTTAACATCCTCATGGGCAAGCCCCTACCGATCTACGGCGATGGCCAGAATATTCGGGATTGGCTCTACGTCGGTGATCACTGCAGCGCCATTGATCGGGTGCTACAGCGCAGTGCCCCGGGGGAAACCTACAACATCGGCGGCAACAACGAGGTCAAAAACCTTGACCTGGTCACCATGCTCTGCGATTTAATGGATGAACTGGCCCCCAACTTACCAGTGCGTCCAGCTCGGCAGCTAATTACCTTTGTCAAGGACCGGCCCGGCCATGATCGCCGCTACGCCATTGATGCCACCAAAATTCGCGAGCAACTCGGTTGGCAGCCGGCGGTCTCCGTGACGGAGGGATTACGGAAAACCGTTGAGTGGTACCTGGCCCATCCAGAGTGGTGGCAACCGCTACTATCGGCCGAGTATCAGGCTTACTACAGTCAGGTTTACGCCTAATAGGTTTCCTGCTTTTGCCTTTTTGTAATGTAAGTCTAACGATTGGGGCTCAGCCTCGAGGAATCATAATTCAGGCGCTAGGTGAGGCAGAGTTTATCTCCATAATCCCAGCTCAAAGGACGGGAATCGGTTACGATGCCACTCCCTCCCGGCTTTCATTTAACCAATCAACCGGAACCTAAGGGGTTCTAGCCGAATCTATATGTTTTTATAAAGTGACATCCAGTTTCAATGCTAATTTGTCACTTCTTGTCTGACGTCTTCAACAATAGAATCCGATACAGATTTCACCTATGGAGTGCGGTTATGGGTTTACGGCATATACTTCAAGACCCGACTATCTACACCAGTCTGGTTAACAGTTGTCAAGATTTGATGGATCAGCAGGTGGCCAGCAAGGGTGGATTGTCAGGTGTCGCCCTGAAAACCACCTACGGCCTGGTCAAGGGGGTCGGGCCAAACTATATTGCGGGGGCGATTGCTCGCCTTTTGCCAGAGGTCATGACAGCCCTAGAGCCCCTCTGGGATGAGGGATTGGCAGTGGGAGATCCGGTGGACTATTTGAGCCAGAATCGCGACCAGGCGGCAGCTTGTTTACTGAGTGTTACCGATCTAAAGGTGAAAACAACTCGTTATACAGTGGTCAAGACATCCTACAGCAAGCTGCGCCAGGCCGTTAGATCCGATATTGCATCGGCTGTTCCCCAGTTGGCTCAGATTCTGGGCGACCATGTATACTGCAACCAGGTATAGCGGGGAAAGCTATATATCCATACTCCTCTCCCCTTAGGTACCACAGGTTCCGGCTGCAGGTTCAGTAGCCTGGGGCAAGATCACCATGGCATCCCCAAAGGAATAGAACCGATAGCCCTGCTGAATGGCTTCCTGATAAAGGTCAAGGAGGCGTTGACGACCGATCAGGGCGCTGACCAACAGCAGCAGGCTGGAACCGGGTAGGTGAAAGTTAGTAATTAACCCGTCGATCACCCGGAATCGGTAACCAGGATAAATATAGAGGTTGACCTGCCCTCGCCAGGGTTGCAGCTGGCCGGCCTGGCCCGCTCCCTCCAGGGCCCGCACCACCGTGGTGCCCACCGCGATCACCCGATTTCCCCGGGCCTGGGTGGCCTGGATTAAATCAACGGTGGCGGCCGGTACCTCCACCCACTCCCCGTGCATGGTGTGGTCCAAAACGTTATCCGTAGCAATGGGGCGAAAGGTGCCCACCCCCACGTGCAGGGTTAGATAGCAGCGCTCAATGCCCCGTTGGCGGAGGGTGGCAAACAGGCGATCGGTGAAGTGGAGACCGGCGGTGGGGGCGGCCACCGCCCCTGGCACCTCAGCGTAGATGGTTTGGTAGCGATCCGGATCGGGGCTACCGGTGATGTAGGGGGGCAGGGGAATCTGGCCCAGTTGCTCCAGCAAAGGGTAGAGGGGTTGGTTGCCCCTGGTGTGAAACTGCAGCAGACGGCCGCTGGTATCGGCGTCGTGATCGATCACCTCCGCCCATAGATCGGCGGGTTGGTCAGGGAGACCAAACTGGATGACGGCCCCTGGTTTGAGGCGCCGCCCTGGCCGCACCAGGGCTAGCCATTGATCGGTGTCCCGGGGCTCTAACAACAGCACCTCCACCGTTCCCCCGGAGGATTTTTGGCCGATCAGACGGGCGGGAATTACCCGGGTGTTATTCAGCACCAGCAGGTCCCCGGGGTTGAGCAGTTCCGGCAGGTGATAAAAATGTCGATGGTGGTGCCGATCCGCCCCCTGCACCACCAGCAGGCGGGAGGCATCTCTGGGGGTGACAGGGGCCTGGGCAATCAGTTCAGGGGGCAGGGTGTACTGGTAGGCGGCCAGGGAGTGGTCTGGGGAGGGGAGATCGGCCATAAACAGGAGGAAACTTGAGATTGGGTGGATACACCCAGGGTGAACCCGGGAAATGCCCCTAACCCTTTAAGGGCAGAGCCATGACAATAGAAACTGTAGCACCTGATTTAAAGGTCAAGGTTTAAAGGTCTGCCATGGAATACACCTACTATCTGGCCAATGCGAGTTTAACCCTGCGGGTGGTGGAGCACCTGCTGGCTAACCCCCGCCTACCCCTGCTATTTATGACCGTGATCCATCAGATCGATGGCTGGGTGCTGCGCATCAAGATGGCCCCCAGCCTGGGGGAGGCAGCAGCGGGGGACCTGCGAGCCTACATGAATGAACTGGGGGTGGCCCATGAACCCGCCATGCGGGTGCGGATGGCCCTGTGGGGGCTGGAAATGGGCCAATCACCGGTGGAGGTGATGGGGCGTTATCAGGTGGCGGTGGTGTCCCACGGCAAACCCGATCGAGAAGACATTGAGGCCTTTCGTCGCCAGTTTGTCATGGGGCTGGGTTACTGCCCGGAAACCCTGGCTTAAGGCCAAAACCTAGAATCGAAAACTGCTATATCGGCAGAACCCTGGCTTCAAAATCGTGCTAAACGCTTAAGGATAGAAAGAACCTGATAGAGCTCATTGCCTGGATTGAATAAAGAGAACAGCCTGGAAGTTGCGTACTGGGCTGTCGGTTGAATCTGGGCTTTTAAGAATAGAAACTCGGTGCCATTGGTAATAAAACCAAAGGTTGATCGACTCCGATCAGGATTACCCAACATATAGGCTAGGGTTTGGGGCAAGGCCCGGGTCACAGAAAAATCACTACGTTTTGACTCAATCACGATCAGCCAGAACAGTTCATTCAGCACCAGCACATCAATGCGCCCCCGAATCACGGTATTTGCATCTTCCAGCTCAATATCAATGCTACTTTCACTCGTGATCCGAAAGGGACGACGATAAAAACCGGCCAGGTCTAGCAACGGTCCCAGCATAACCATCTTGACGCTATTTTCCAAGACAGGCGGGTCTTCGAGTAAATCTAAGTAATTACCTTTAACCCGATCCAGGGATCGCTGATCCAGGTCGCTGATCAGCTCAATTTCTCCCTGCCACTCTGAAAAGAACTGAGCATCAGTCGCTAGCTGCAGGTTAAGGCTCTGCTTTAAGGTGCGCAGGGTGACTTCGGTTGCAGGAATGGCTTGAACCATCGAAAACCTTACCTATCAAGGTGTCTTGGCTTAAGTTGATAGAGCCCTGGCCAGGGGCTATGGCCTAGACCAGGGGACGTCGCCGTTTTAACAGGGCCCAACCCAGGGCAGCGGCGGTACTGGTGATCAGGGGGGCAACCAGAGAGGCGGTCAGGTAGTGTTGGTCCTGGGTGGCGTCAAGCACAATACCCTCCTCGATGATGCCCTGACCATCCACCGGGACTGTCCAATAGTCGGCGTGGCTTTGGTTTTCATCCTCAATTCGGACCTGCCAATTGCCCGGTATGGTGCGATCGGGGAGGAAGGAAAACTGCCCCTGGCTGTCGGTGGTCAGGGTCTGCCAGGGCTGGTTGGGCTGGTTGGGGGCGTAGATGGTCACCTGAGCGCCGGCAAAGGGCTCGCCGGTGCTAAAGTGGGACTGGAATTGCAGTTGGGAGCCCAGGGTGTAGTTTGTCTCCACCTGATGGGCCCAAGCCTGGCGGGGAAACCCCACCAGAGCCAGGCCTATAACTAGGACAAGTAGTAGCGATCGCATGGCACAGGACCGAACTCTATACAGGCCCTATTCTAGCAAGCCGGTTTCAAATCGCTACCTGTGGGGTGGGATAATTTCTTACCCTGGTTTATCAGCCCTTAACCCGCCGATCACCCCAGGGTCTTACCCTGGCATGAGGCCCTGGGTTGAGGGGCGATCTCAACCCCCAGAGGGGCACCCCTAAGGGATGAGCGCATGGTGACCCGTCAGGACCTAACCCTGGGAATCAGCGCCCTGGTGGTACTGCTGGCCCTGGCCCTGTTGATCCAGTCAGAGCCGCCCCCCTCTGCCCCCCTAGCCGAGAGACCAGCGGTGATGTCCAGCCAGTTCCTAACCGATCCCTTCCTACAGGACCCCACCCCCACCTCGGTGGTGGTGGCTTGGTTTACCGAGTTTGAAGGTCAGGATCATCGCGTCTACTGGGGTGACCCTGGCCAGCAGCCCCCCCTCCCCCACCAGGTGATGGCCACTAGCCGGCCCCTGAGTCGCAGCCGCGAAGATGCCGACTCCCAGCTCAACCATCCCAACTTTGCCAATCTAACCGGCACCGTACCCCGGCCCATCTGGCGTCACCAGGCTCGGGTCAAGGGGCTCACCCCGGGTCAGCGGGTGCCCTACCAGGTGAGTAGCACCCCCTCAGGAGGCCGCCCCCTCTACAGCCCCCTATTCAGCCTGGCCCCCGCCCCCCAGGCGGGCCAACCCTGGCGGGTGCTGCTCACCTCAGACCACCAAACCATGCCCATGACCGCCGCCAACCTGCAGAAGGTGGAGGAAACCCTGGGCCGGGTTGACGCCGTATTCCTGGCGGGGGACCTGGTCAACGTCCCCGATCGGGCCTCCGAATGGTTTGACGATAGCCGGGGGAATGCCTTTTTCCCCTGCCTCCAGGGTCGAGCCCACTACCTCCTGGAGCGGGGCGGACGCACCACTGACTACCGGGGCGGTGAAATTATCCAACACGCTCCCCTCTTCCCCGCCCTGGGTAACCATGAGGTGATGGGCCGCTTCTCCCACACCGCCCCCCTGAAGGAACAATTTAATAGCCCCCGGCCCCGATCGGTGGCCCTACAGGACTACGAGACCCGGGCCGACCTGTTTAACCCCAGCGGCGATAGGGATCTGCGGCGGCGCTGGATCATCGACAACTCCTTCAACAGCGACACCTACGAAGAACTTTTTACCCTGCCCCAGACCGCCGTGCCTAACCCCGATCGCCCGGAGCAGACCTCCCGCTACTACGCCACTACCCTGGGGGAGGTGCGCCTGGTCAGCCTCTACGTCACCCAAATCTGGCGGCCCTACCAACGGCAGGCCACGGTGCAGGGCCGCTATCAAGAGCGAGAGTCAGACCTGGCCACCCCGGCCACCTGGGGCTACGGTCAGCACATTTTTGAATCCATCGCCCCAGATAGCCTGCAGTACCGGTGGTTGACCCAGGAACTGGCCAGTCCCGCCTTTCGTCAGGCCCGCTATCGGGTGGTAATGCTGCACCATCCCCCCCATACCCTGGGGGATAACATTGTGCCCCCCTTCACCGATCCGGTGCCCCGCTACGATCGCGACGGCAATGGCCGCCTGCGGGGGGTCTACTACGACTATCCCATCGCCCAGGACCAGATTGCCCGGGATTTAGTTCCCCTGCTGGAGTCCGCCGGGGTAGATCTGGTCTTCTACGGCCATTCCCACCTGTGGAACCGCTTTCTATCCCCCAGCGGCACCCACTACCTGGAAACCTCCAATGTGGGTAATTCCTACGGCGCCTTCTGGCGAGATCAGGCCCGCCCGGTGCCCGGGCCTGACCACGGTAACCCCCAGGACTACGTTGCCCAGGGGGATCCCAACGGTCTGGAACCGGTGCCCCCCAGCCTGGTGGTCCCCCAGCAGGATAGCCAGGGCCGGCCCCTCCCCTACTTGGCTAGCAATGACCTCACCGCCTTTAGCCTGCTCTCCCTGCCGGAGGGGGTGGTGAGTAGCTACTACTTTGACACCCGCCAACCCCAGTCAGCGGTGGTTAAGTTTGATGAATTTCAGCTGCGGGGTTAGGCTGGCCGCTACCCGGGAGAGGATTTTAGGGCTGGGCCGGGTGTTAAGCCGGGTGGTTTAGGCTACAATCGCTGGCAGATTTGGCAGGTAAGGCAGGCAATGGTAAAAGGGTCTGATCGGGCTAGGGGCGATTCTTCTGCAAAGAGACGGCATTCACGCCAACTGGGGTGGTTGGGGGTGCTCGGTGGGGGTTTGGTCAGCGCTGGGCTGGGGGTGATGCCGCCCCTGGCGGCCGCCTTTCCCCCCTGCCCTCCCCCCCAGAACAACGAGTACCTGTTGTTGGTGCGGGGCAATACGGAGCCGGAGCGGCAGCGGGTTCAGCAGTTGCTACCGGCCAGCAGCACGGTGATGGTGTGTGATTACCTGAATGATACGGTGGTCAGGGCCGGTGGCTTTAGCAACCTGGAAAACGCCAATGCTTGGGCCCAGTACATGACCGAGGTGGAGGGCCTGCAGGCCTTTGTGGCCCGGCCGGCCGCCCCCACCGCTACCCCTGGCCCCGAGCCCACCCCAACCACCCCGGCCCCCACCGCTAGCGCCGGCTCGGGGCCGCCCCCGACCACTCCGGCCCCAGCCGTAAATTCCCCCGACCTGGCCTACACCCCCCAAGCCCTGGGCCCGGGCTACGCCGTCCTGGTAGACTACCAGTACCAGCCGGAACTGGCCCAGGTGATTCAACGCCAAGTAGGGCAGGCGGTGGGCCTGGCGGTCTACCGGCAACGCGCCTACTTGTTGATTGCCTACAGCCCCGCCGTGGAGGGGGCGGTATCCACCCTGAGAGTGCTGAGCGACTACGGTATTTCTGGCTTTATTGTGGATAGCCAGCAGGTAATCATGCTCACCCCGGCGGTGGCGATCAAGAGCCCTTGATGACCTGCTGCAGTTGTAAGCAGTTCCCTCAGGCAGGGCTGGCCAGGGGAGCCTTCAAGGGATAGCTGGTGAATTCAGATCAACCCCTCTCCAGCTTAATCCCTGGGTCTCACTGGTTACCTAGAGTAGACCGGCGTTACCCAGACCCAGGATCATCCCCGCCCCTAGAATATGGCCGAAGCTGCCGATCGCCAGCAATTCCGCCAGGCCAAACCCCTCAAACACCATGGGTAGGCTGACGGGCAGGGCGGGCCCAACCCCCGGTTTTTGGATGGCGTACTTACCGATCGCCAGGACAAACAGATTGCAGCTAATCATGATCAGGGCCACCTTCACGGACCACTGGGGGGTAGGGGGCACCGCTTGGGCTAAGACCAGGGCAAAATGGAACAAGACTGGATCTCCTAATGAACAACCAGAGGGAATGAAAACACTTTCCATTATGGTGGAGAGGTGGAACGTTCTTGCATCGAGCCGAGGGAGTGTTCAATAGAGTTAACATGTGGGTGAAGATTTGTGGCATTACCCAGGTAGACCAGGCCCTGGCGATCGCCGCCCTGGGGGCCACCCACCTGGGGTTTATCTGTGTCCCCCAATCCCCCCGCTACCTGAGCCCTGAGGGCTTAGCCCCGATCCTCCAGGGTCTCAGGGAACAGCGGGTCAGGGTGGCCACGGTGGGAGTGTTTGCCGACGCCGACCCCGCCACTCTTGGGGCCATTGTTAAGCAGATCGGCCTTAGCACAGTGCAGCTCCACGGCGGCGAAACTCCCCAGATCTGCCAGGGGCTGCGCCTGGAGTTACCCGGAACCCGATTGATTAAGGCTATCCGGGTACAGAGTGAGGCGGACCTGGCCCGGGCCCTGACCTACACCCCCTGGGTGGATGCCCTGCTGTTAGATGCCTACCATCCCGACCGCCTGGGGGGTACCGGCCACACCCTGAACTGGGCCGACCTGAACCGGTTTCGCCCCCCCTGCCCCTGGTTTCTGGCGGGCGGCCTGCGCCCTGATAATATTCAAACCGCCCTGGCCAGCCTATCCCCCGACGGCATAGACCTCTCCAGTGGAGTGGAACAACGCCCTGGCTGGAAGGACCTCACCCTGGTGCGTGCCCTGTTTCAAGCATTACAGCCTGGGGGACTGTCTCCTTCTTCTGACTAGCCTACCCAGCTTTAGCCTTTAAACTTTAGCCTTTAAACTTTAGCCTTTAAATATGTGTTATCACACCTTCTATTAGGACATACTTAAACGATCAATCCATCCTGTCCTAGGCCTTCTAGGCAAGGGTATAAGAAAAACAACGTAATAGCATTGCTCTACCCCGCGCAATTGATATTAATGGGTGCATCCCAGTTATGCAGTGAGTACAAATGCTTAGTGCAACTTAAGGACAAAAGCCTTAGTGTCTAAGTACTTTCTCTGAGGAGAACTGACAGGATGGATGCCGCCAAGGAAGCTCAAATCAAAGCCCATGCACTAGCCTTAGCCGAGTTACTCTACGATGA